>Ga0308160_10004826_pt1 | contig 14229 bp, 13 predicted proteins | sample PhyFR1_FD_201036 | JGI IMG/M metagenome (GOLD analysis project Ga0308160, IMG submission 201036) | Phyllosphere microbial communities from UC Gill Tract Community Farm, Albany, California, United States - DLSLF.R1 | ecosystem: Host-associated > Plants > Phyllosphere > Unclassified | place: USA...
AACGCCACCTGCCCCAATGATATCTGCCCAGCATATCCACCAATAATATTCCATGCCACGCCAAGCTGCGCGGCCATGAGTACAAGAATTACAAAGTTCTGATGCGATGGAGATTTTTCAAAAAATGGAAAAAAAATGACAACGGCGAGCAAAACGACGAAGAAAAGGCGCGTAGGCCATTTATATCCTGCCGATCCATACGAGGCGCTGACGACCGGTTGTTGATTCAACTGATTCATAATTCTCCCTGAGGCCTTTATTAACGGTTTAAACTTTTCCCATCAGACCCTGTGGTCGGAACATCAATACTGCAAGGAAGAGACAAAGCACTATCCCCATTTTGTATTGCGGACCAAGAAAAAACCCGCCCATTACTTCAATTACTCCAACCAAAATGCCAGCTAGCAAAGCACCTACGACGCTACCAAATCCACCAAGATTTACTACAACAAAGGCAGTTAAAATAAAATTGGCACCAATTTCAGGAAAGATGGGGAAAAAAGTGGATAGTAATCCGCCGGCGACGCCTGCACAGGCCGCGCCTACACCCCATGCCAACGTAAACATGCGCTGTGAATCTATTCCCATCAGACGCGCGGCTTCTTTGTCTGCTGCAGTAGCCTCCAAGGCTGCGCCGGTTCTTGTTTTGGTTAAAAACAAGTAAATCCCGAGGGTTACCAATATTGCACCTACCCCGGCGGTAAGCTGGGGCAATCCGATTTGAATTCCCGACAGGGAAACCGTGCCGCTGACGACTGAATTCCCTACCGTCCTGAAGTCAGGTTTCCATAGAAATTGAGCCAGACCTCTAAACAGGATCATCAAGCCAAATGTAGTAAAAATCTGAGCAAGCATGGGAGCATCTATAATCTTCTTGATAACTACCCGATAGACCATGGCGCCGACGCCAAAAAGAAGTACAGCCGTAAGAGGAAGGGTGTAAATCGGATCCAAGTGATAAATCGCATAGAGCCAGAAACTGGAATACATCCCTAGCATCAAGAACTCGCCATGTGAAAAGTTCACGATATCCATAACACCGAAAATCAGCGTTAGTCCTATGGCAATCAATGCGTAAATTAGGCCAATTAGTAGCCCCGAGGCGAGAGTCTGGATGATAATTTCTGACGTCATTTATACTCCTGGCAAAAATCTATAACAGCTTTTCTGTACAAGTGGCGCCTTGGTTTTTTTTAAATGCCAAGGCGCCACTGTTAGACTTAAAAGATCAATAATTTATCACTGCACCCACTTTGGCATGGGCCAGATCACTTCGCGTGTAGCCAAATTAAAGGGCCAGATCGTGTGATATTTTCCGTTGACAATCTGCACCAGAATTCCCGAACCCAAAGCATTCTGACCTTGCTGGTCAAACTTTATGCCCTTCCACGGCATAATAGTGTTTTTGCCGTCAATATTGGTTTCTGAAAGGGCTTTCCTGATCGCTTCCGGCTCAGTGGAGCCTGCACGGTTTATAGCATCAGCAAGCGTTAGCAATCCTGTAAATGTACGTGAAGAATTACCAGTGAAATTAACTTTATAACGGCTGCGGAATAGTTCATTAACTTGTCCAATAATAGGCTTGTTCTTCGCCAGATCTAATGACCATACTTCTCGCGTGATGATATGGTCGGCGTCTTGACCTAAAGTCCGAATGAACTCGGTATCCGTGAAGCCGGCATTATTGGCCAAAATCATATCGGGTGAAAAATTAAGCTCCTTATATGTTTTCATTGCCAGAATCGCATCTCCCAAATAGGAAGATTGCAGTACGACTTGTGGCTTCCCGGATTTCAAGGATTGAATTTCCGATGTCAGCTGAGTGCTTTTTGCAGGATAAGATATTGACTTTACGACAGTTACGCCACGCTCTTCCGCAAGTTTACTTTCTAGTTTAGAAGTTTCATTACCCCACAGAGTATTCTCGTTAAACAGTGCGACCTGCCCCACTTTTATTCCTTTTTTGGCCTCCAGATCTTTGAAGAACTCAAAAAAGTTATGAACAAATAAATCATCATGCGGCGTGATGCGGTAAAACCATTTGAAGTTTCTTGCGGTTAAGGATGTTGATGATGAGTCTGGGTTCAGGTAAGGAATCTTGTATCGCTCCGCGACTTGGCTCGAGGTTGCGGTCACATTGCTGAAATACGCCCCAACCACTGCAGCAACTTTTTCCTGCGTTATCAACCGTTCTGTCTCTGTAGCGCCGATTTGAGGATTGCCCTGATGATCCGCAAATACCAACTTGATTTTTGCGCCCTTGAGGTTAGGTAATCCGCCTCCGCCGGAGAAAGGGAGGTCTGGTATATCTTTGGCTCCGTTGTTCACGATGTCAGCAGCTAATTCAAGTGCACCTTTAAGTTCCGCGCCAGTCGATGCCGCAGCTCCGGTAAGCGGATAAAGAACACCGATCTTGATTTCCTGCTGCGCCATGGCCGCGCCACTGAGAGTGAATGCGGTCAGAAAAAAGGTCGTTCGTTTTAACGCTTTCAATGGAAACCGCATTGGGCATCTCCTTTAAGTGTGGGGAATGCGCTCCATGCAAGATGCATAAAGAGCAATATTTCAACCAAGTTTGCTTGTACAACGACAGCCGAACCAGTTAAGACGAATGACTATTTCATGCCAAACCTGCGTCACGCGACGCCCAATTGGACCCTTCTTGGGGCAAATGCTGACCCAAATTCCATTACCGTCTTGCCTGAGGTTTAGCCTGAATTTCAAGACGCATCACGCAAACGGCAGATCCTTTAGTCATTCGCAAAGTCGACAAATAACTATGACTACCGTGTGTCCAGCAGAGCGACTAATGCCGCCATTGAGAGTGTTTATGTGGTTACGCTGACTTATTTAATCGATCTGTCTGTCGTGTATTTCAGAAGCACCTGCAGTTCGGTAACACCGGCCTTCTTTAGCCATTCGCGCGCAACAATTTCGCCTATCCGGTCAAGATAGCTGCGGATCATGAAATCCATGCCGAATACCTTTACGTGATTGGCGGTCAACTGCTTTTCGTAAATCTGATCGCTTTCCTGGCTGAGCTGCCACCCTCTTGCCTCTGCCACACGGGCGGCATCCATCAACACCTTGCGGTCGGCCTCAGCTATCCGCGAGAGCGTGTCTGCCCTGATGAAGACCATGTTCTTGGGAAGCCAGGCATTTACTTTGTAGTAATAGTTCATCGCCCGCCAGGATTTGGTATCTACCCCTGTCCAGCTTGAGGTCAGCATTAACTCCACCCGCCTTGCGGAAATGGCTTTGGCAAGATCAAGGACCTGCACCGTTACTGGCCTTGCACCGATCAACTCTGCAATACGCTGTGTAGTTGGGTTGTAGACCCGCATCGCACGTCCGCTGAAATCACGAATCGTGTTGACCTCATCGGACGAGTAAAGATTTTGAGGAGGCCATGGAACAGCATACAAAACAGCTAATCCGCGTTTTTCCAGTGCCTTCTCGACTGCCGGCCGCGAGGCTTGCCACATACGCCTAGCATCCTCGTAGCCCGAAACAATGAAAGGGAGCGAGTCCAGCCCAAACAGCAGTTCTTCCTTTTCCAGACTGGACATGATGACTTCACCTGCTTCTGCCCTGCCTTCACGCACCCCCGCAAAGATTTCCGCCGGCTTTAGGAGACGTCCGCCCGAATGCACACGGATGTTGACGCGCCCGTCCGTTGCTACCTTCACATCTTCCGCAAATTGCTGGATGTTACGAGTTTGAAAGTTATCCGCCGCATAACCAGTCGCTAGGTCAATGTCAATCGCTGGCGCAGCCGCATGAACAAAAAGAAGCTGTCCTGTAAACACAATGCAAACCAAGCTCATCGCAACCAGCACGATCACGCGGCGAAGATGAGGCAACAGGAATACTGTTAGCTTGGTCATTGGCTCGCAAAGGTTAAATTTCATGTTAACCAAAAGTTACAGAAGCCTCGAATTATAGAAGCTTTTATCGAGATTACAACCATGTTTTTAAAACAATTTAGTAACAATTCAGCGCAGTGACGAACATGCCCGAATGTGATGACATCGCATCACGCCTGTGGATGCTTGTTCCCCTGGGTGGTAAAGTAAGTCTAGGTATAAGTCCGGGACGGAACCGCTGTTCAAACAAATTTAACGAGAGGAGACGCCATGAGAGATATCAATGATTTGGCAACGCAGGTCGGTAGTGTGCTCAAGTCGCAGGGCCTCATTCTGGCTACGGCCGAGTCTTGTACCGGAGGCGGCGTCGCTCAAGCCATCACCGAAGTTGCCGGCTCGTCGGAGTGGTTCGAATGCGGATTCATCACCTACTCGAATGCATCCAAGTCAGACATGCTGGACGTTCCGGAAGCGCTAATCGTACGTTATGGTGCGGTGAGCGACGAAGTCGCTCAAGCAATGGCGGAAGGTGCCCTGGCTAACAGCAATGCGACGATTACCTTGTCCACCACTGGCATCGCCGGTCCAGGCGGTGCAGTCCCTGGCAAACCGGTGGGGACCATCTGTTTTGCATGGGCGATGGCGCACCGCACTTTCAGCGAAAGGCTGGTATTTCAGGGAGACCGGCACGCGGTGAGACAACAGACAGTTGCGCACTCACTGGCAGGCCTCCTGCGTTTTCTTGAACAGTAAGACCAAGACGGTATGGCGCTCAGCCTGCAAGGCCGCGATGACTGTTGATCGCGTCGCGCGTTTCGCAGGCTACCCTGCGCGCTGCTTCGATATGCGTTTCGGCTTCCCCTTGCGGTTGTGCATACAGAATGGCACGCGATGAATTGATCATCATGCCGGTGCCGTCGATGCTACGCCCGGCAGCCACAGTCGCGGCGATGTCACCGCCCTGCGCGCCGATGCCCGGCACCAGCAATGGCATATCGCCGACAATGGCTCTTACCTGCGCCAGCTCTTCCGGGAATGTCGCGCCAACCACCAATCCGCACTGTCCGTTGCGATTCCATTTTTCGGCAACCAGTCTTGCCACATGGCGGTACAGCGGCACGCCGTCGACCTGCATGAATTGCAGGTCGGAGCCGCCGGGATTGGAAGTTCGGCAAAGCACAATCACGCCCTTGTCCTGCCACTCCGTGTAAGGCGCGATCGAGTCCGATCCCATATAGGGATTGACCGTTACTGCATCGGCGCCGTAACGCTCATAGGCTTCCCGCGCGTATTGCTCGGCAGTGGCGCCGATGTCGCCACGTTTGGCATCCAGCACGATGGGCAGCGCGGGATAGGTATTGCGGATATAGGCGCACAGGGCCTCCAGCTGGTCTTCGGCACGCAGGGCGGCGAAGTAGGCAATCTGCGGTTTAAAGCAACACGCAGCCTCGGCAGTGGCGTCGACAATGGCTTTGCAGAATGTAAAGATGCCATCCGGCTGGGACTGGAGATGCGGTGGAAACCGCGAGACGTCGGGATCCAGGCCTACACATAACAGGGATTGTTGGGTGCGCCATGCGGACGCCAGCTTTGCTGTGAAACTCACGGGGAAACCTTGTGGAAAGAGAAAAAATGTGTGCGATCAAGCTTTAATGCATCAGGCGAACATATTGTAACTTGCCATGTTATGTTTCAGGCATCGCTGCTCGCGCCTGCGTCGGTACTGGTCGGATTGCACCTTGCCGGCATCGGCTGCATCTCCGGAGAATGCGCTGCATATCAATGTGAGCCAGCAAGCCGAACGGCGGATCAAACTTATATGGAAGGGAAAGATAATGAAAAAATGGTTATCGTGGATGACGCTCGGCCTGCTGAGCCTGCTGCTGTCGGGCTGCGGTTATAACCAGTTCCAGGCCAGGGACGAAGCGGTCAAGGCCGCTTGGGGCGAAGTGGTCAACCAGTACCAGCGACGCGCCGACCTGGTGCCCAATCTGGTCAATACGGTCAAGGGCTACGCCTCGCATGAAAGGGAAACCCTGGAAGCCGTCACCAAGGCGCGCGCCGCTGCCACCAGCATCCAGGTAACGCCTGAGGTGCTGAACGATCCGCAGGCATTCCAGCGCTTCCAGCAGGCGCAGGGCCAGCTGACGCAGGCTCTTTCACGTTTGCTGGCCGTGTCGGAAAACTATCCGCAGCTCAAGGCTGACGGCCTGTTCCGCGATCTGCAATCGCAACTGGAAGGCACGGAAAACCGCATCACCGTGGCGCGCCAGCGTTATATCAAGTCGGTGGAAGAGTACAACGTGCTGGCGCGGAGTTTCCCGACCAACCTGACCGCCATGATGTTCGGCTATCCGGTCAGGCCGTCGTTTACCGTGGACAATGAAAAAGCCATTTCCAATGCGCCTGCCGTCAATTTTGGCAAATAGCGTCATATCGGCGCTGCGATGCCTGCTCGCACTGCTGCTCCTGGCGGGCGTACTGCAGGCGCGCGCGCAGGATTTCACGCCGGTACCGGCGCTGAAGAGTCGCGTCACCGACACCATCGGCATGTTGACGCCGGATCAGCGCAATGCGCTGGAAAATGTGCTGAAGGAGCATGAGGACCGTACCGGCAACCAGATTGCGATTCTGCTGGTGGCATCGACCGCGCCGGAAGCGATCGAACAGTACAGCATCCGTGTGGCCGACGCCTGGAAGCTCGGGCGCAAGGGCATCGACGACGGCGTGATACTCCTGGTCGCGCGCGACAACCCCAGTTCGCTGCGGCGCCTGCGCATCGAAGCCGGCCGCGGCGTCCAGGGTTCGCTGACGGATGCGCAGTCCAAGCGCATCCTCCAGGACGTGATTGCGCCGCACTTCCGCCAGAACGACTTCTATGGCGGACTTGCTGCCGGCGTCTCCGCCATCGCCGCCCTGATCGACAAGGAAAATTTGCCGGCGCCAACGGCTCGCCCATCGGGCCAGCAGGAGGACGACCTGGGATCATGGCTGCCTTTCCTGTTTTTCGCGCTGTTCATCCTGCTGCCCATGTTCACGCGCCGCGGCCGTCGTCGCAGCCGGCTCGGCGGCAATGACTGGGGCCGCAATGCCGGCATCATCCTTGGCAGCGGCTTAGGCAGCCGGGGCGGCTTCGGCGGCGGGGGGTTCGGCGGTGGCGGATTTGGCGGAGGCGGAGGCGGCGGATTTTCAGGTGGCGGTGGCGGCTTTGACGGCGGCGGCGCCTCGGGGAACTGGTAATGAATAAGCTTAAACGATTCTGGCGGCACCTGACCACGACCCGCGCATCCGGCCAGCGCGCTTTCCCCAGGAAGGTTCTCGACGAGATACAGAAAACCATCGCCCAAGGCGAAACCCTGCATCGCGCGGAAGTCCGCATGATCATTGAACCGGCGCTTTCGCTTGGCGACATTCTCGATGGCATGCATCCCCGCGCCCGCGCCCGCGAGCTGTTCTCCGACTATCGCCTGTGGGACACCGAGGAAAACTCGGGCGTGCTGATCTATCTCGACTTGGCCGACCACCAGGTCGAAATCATCGCGGACCGCGGCGTCGGGCGACTGGTGCAGGCTGGCGAATGGCAGGCAATCTGCGACACCATGATTGGCCAATTGCAGCGCGGCGCCTACCGCGATGGCGCCATCGCCGCATTGGAACAACTGAATGCGCTGCTCCATATGAAGCTGCCGGCAAACGGCCAGCGCCCGAACCAGCTGTCGGACAAGCCCATCATCCTGTAGCAGGACTCAGCCGTTTTCGTAAATCCACTGCACCAGCTGGTCCAGCGCCGGGCCGGCCGCCGCTGCCTTGGGATGGTTCACCATGCAGACCACCGCATACCACTTGCCTGAGGCTGCCATCACATAGCCGGCCGATGCCCGTACGCCCTCCAGGCTGCCGGTCTTGATATGGGCCCGTCCCGCAACCGACTTTTCACGGAGGCGGTTGCGCATGGTGCCGTCGTAGGCCGCCAGGGGCAAGGAAGCGATGAATTCCGGCATCACCGGCGAGTTGTACGCTGCCAGCAGCACACGCGCCATCGTCAGCGCGGCAATGCGCGTGCTGCGCGAGAGGCCGGAGCCATTGTCGAGCACCATCTCCTGCGCATCGATGCCGCGTTCCCGCATCCATGAACGCACTACCGCTTCGCCGTCTTCGGGCGTGGCCGGCACGCCCGGACTCTGGCTGGCCAGCGTCAGCAGCAATTGCCTGGCCATCACGTTATTGCTGAATTTATTGATGTCCTGGATCGCCTGCGTCAGCGGCGCGGACTGCCACTGTGCCAGCAGGCGGGCTTGCTCGGGCAGCGCGCCGTCACGCACCTGCCCTTTCAACGTGCCGCCCAGTTCACCCCACAGGCGCCGAAACACGGCGCCGAAATAAGCGGCGCGGCTCATCTGGTACGGATGCACGTACAGGGTGTTCTCGCCGCAGGCATACGGATAATTGCCAGCCACAACGATGCCGTTATCGGTAATATCGGGTGCCAGCCCGGCCTTCCAGTCGCCGCACTCGCCGTCCACCAGTGCAGGCCCCTGCACCGCAAGGCCTGCTACCGGCGGCTCGACGCTGACGCGGGCCGTGCCGCTCGACTGGTCGGGTGCCAGCCGCAAGGCGAAGGCATGATAGTTCAGCAGCAGCGCATCGGGCCCGGCGTTGTAGGGCTTTTGCGGCGCGCCGTCGAATAGCGAAGCATCGAATGCGCGCGCGGCAAACAGGCTGCGGTCCAGCACCAGGTCGCCGTTGATCTGCCTGATTCCCTTCTCCCTGATCTGCCGCAGGAACAGCCACAGGCTTTCCATGGTCAGACGCGGATCGCCGCCGCCGCGCAGAACCAGGTCGCCGTTGAGCACATCGCCGGACTGGCTGCCGCTTGCGTACGCGGCCGTTTTCCAGGTGTAGGTCGGCCCCAGCACCTGCAGCGCCGCCTGGGTGGTGACGAGCTTGATGGTTGAAGCGGGGCTGAATGCCACCAGCGCATTGGTCGACACCAGCGTGCGGCCGGCAATGACTTCCTGCGCATAGGCCCCTACCGCGCTGGCGGGGATGCCGGCCTGCCGCAAGGAGCGACTTACGCTGGCCGGCAATTCCTGCGCCCAGCAGACGGCGCTCGTGGCAAGGAGAAGGATACTGACTTGGAGTCTGAGGATAATTCGCATACGATCGATAGCTAATGAATATGACAACGCTGACATCGCAGGCGGTGGCTGGCGCCCGCCTCCTGTCTGACGTTCAACCCAAGGAATCAAGATGTCTAGATCTTCCACCAGCTCGGACAAGATGCTGGCCCTGGATAACCAGTTCTGCTTCGCACTTTACTCGGCCTCGCTGGCCATGACAAAGGCCTACAAGCCGCTTCTCGACAATCTTGGCCTGACCTATCCACAATATCTGGCCATGCTGGTGCTGTGGCAGGAAGATGACCTGCTGGTCAAGGATATCGGCGAGAAGCTGTTTCTCGACTCGGGCACGCTGACCCCGCTGCTCAAGCGTCTGGAAGGAGCGGGGCTGGTGGCCCGTACCCGCGACGAAAGGGACGAGCGCCAGGTCCGCATTACCCTGACCCCGGAAGGCCGCGCCCTCAAGCGCCGCGCGCGAGACATTCCTCGTCAGGTCATGTGTGCGAGCGGGCAATCGGCGCAGGCCCTGGGCACGCTGCGCAATCAGCTTGTGCAGCTGAGGGCCAGCCTGGCAGGTGCAGACGAAGCGGACGAGGTGGACGAGGTGGACGAGGTGGACGAATAGGCAGGCATGCCCGCATCCCACCTTGCCATCGCACGAAAATCAATCGGGATTGTAGAAAAATTAAATTGCACACAATTTAATTCTGACTTATCGTGATGGCCTTGGAGTCGCGCCGCGATCCGCCAACTTTTTTAAGGATGAACGACATGCAGATACTCTACACAGCCCATGCCACGGCAACCGGCGGCCGCGACGGTCGTGCCGCCAGCGATGACAATCGCCTGGACGTGCCATTGAACACCCCTAAGGAACTGGGCGGCGCCGGCGGCGCGGGTACCAACCCGGAACAGCTGTTCGCAGCAGGCTATGCAGCATGCTTCCTGTCAGCGTTGAAGTTCGTCGCAGCACACACCAAGGCCCAGCTCCCGGCCGACACCAGCGTCAGTGCCGAAGTCGGCATCGGACCGAATGACCGCGGCGGTTTCGGGCTGGCTGTCAGCCTGAACGTCGCCTTGCCGGGCATGGAAGCTGGCGCGGCACAGGCACTGGTCAACAAGGCGCATGAAGTCTGCCCTTACTCCAACGCCACCCGCAACAATATCGACGTCGGCCTGCGTATCGCCTGACGGCCGGGGGCCTGTGTCGAATTGACGGCAGGCGGCCTCTTGCTTACCCTGTTGCCTCCATCAAGCAGGAGGCAGCATGGTTCCGTTTCTGAATGCCGGGCAGATCAGTGCTGCCCTTCCCTACCCAACGCTAGTCGAATCACTCCGCCTTGCATTCCGCACCGGCGCGCAAGCCCCGCGGCGTCATGTTCATCCCATTTCTCCGGACAACGACGCAGTACTGCTGCTGATGCCGGTATGGCAGCCCGAACGCCATACCGGCGTCAAGATCGTCACGGTGGCGCCGCGTAATCCGCAGCGCGGCCTGCCCTCGGTGCACTCCATTTTCATGCTGCTCGACAGCGCCACCGGCGCCCCGATTTGCCTGATGGATGGCGAGGAACTGACTTTGCGGCGCACAGCGGCAGCCTCGGCGCTGGCGTCGGAATATCTCTCGCGTCCCGACAGTAGCCACCTGCTGGTCGTCGGAACCGGTTCGCTGGCGCCTTACATGGCAGCCGCGCACTGCGCGGTACGTCCGATCAGCACAGTCACCGTGTGGGGACGTTCGGCAGACAAGGCGGCGCACGCCGCTGCTTTATTGCGGCAACAACTGGAAGCAAACGGCAGCCAAGCGGAAGTAAGCATCACGACCGACCTGGAAGCCGGCGTACGGAGCGCCGACATCATTACCTGCGCCACCACGAGTACCACCCCCATCGTCCAGGGCGGCTGGGTCAGGCCGGGCACGCACGTCGACCTAGTCGGCGGCTTCCGTCCCAACATGCGCGAAGCCGATGACGCCTTGATGTGCAGCGCAGCCGTGTTCGTCGACACCTGGAATGGCGCACTCGCGGAAGCTGGCGACCTGGTGCAGCCGATGGAAGCTGGCAAGCTGGAACGGGCCGCGCTGCGGGCCGAGTTGGCTGACCTGTGCGCAGGACGACATCCCGGACGCAGCGACGCACGGCAGGTAACCCTGTTCAAGTCGGTTGGCGCCGCGCTGGAAGACCTGTGCGCCGCCGACCTGGCCTGGGATCACCACTGCCGCCATGCCACTGCGCGGCCGCATGGCGACACCGCGGCTTAAATCACCTTGTCCAGCGTGATCGGCAGCTCGCGCACCCGCTTGCCGGTGGCATGGAACACCGCGTTGCCGATCGCCGCGGCAACGCCGACGATGCCGATCTCGCCCATGCCCTTGGCGCCCAGCGGGTTGACGATGTCGTCATGCTCCTCGACAAAAATCACGTCGATGTCATGGATGTCCGCATTGACCGGGATGTGGTACTCCGCCAGGCTGTGGTTCATGAACCGGCCCATCGCATGGTCGGCCATGGTTTCCTCATGCAGCGCCATGCCTATGCCCCACACCACGCCGCCGATGATCTGGCTGCGCGCGGCTTTCGGGTTGATCACGCGGCCGCCTGCGATGGCGCTGACCACTCTCTTGACCGCCACCGTGCCGAAGTCCTCGTCCACCTCGACCTCGACGAACACCGCGGAATGGGTATGCATGGTGTACTTCTTCTGCTTGCTCTCGGGCTTCTGGTCCACCGCATGTTCGATGCTGTGCAAGCCCTTGCTGCGCATGATGTCGGCAATTTCCAGCGATGCCGCCGGCTGACCGACACGCTGCACCCGGCCCTCGGTCCACTCGACGTCTTCCGCGCTGGCGCCGGCCAGAGGCGAATCCGGCATGGCGCGTGCGATTGAAAGCAATTCATCCCTGATGGCCTCGCATGCCATCTTGACCGCCGAACCGACGGAAGAAACAGTCCACGAGCCGCCTTCCAGCGGCGCCTGCGGCAACGACGAGTCGCCCAGCGTGAAGTTCACGTCCTCGATTGCCAGCCCCAGCACATCGGCCGCGATGATGGTCATCGCGGTGTAAGTGCCGGTGCCGATGTCGGCGGTGGCGGACGACACCTGCAGCTTGCCGTCCACCGAAAGCACTGCCTTGGCGCTGGCCGGTTGCTGCATTGCATCCCAGAACCCGGTCGCCATGCCCCAGCCCACCAGGGTCTTGCCGCGCCGCATCGAGCGTGGCGCCGGATTGCGCTTGTCCCAGCCGAACTTTGCAGCGCCCTGTTCATAACAGGCCTTCAACTCCTTGCTGGAAAAGGGCTTGCCGGTATTCTGGTCCTGCTCGGCATAGTTCAGGATGCGCAGCGCCAGCGGATCCACGCCGGTGGCATGGGCCAGTTCGTCCATCGCCGACTCCAGCACATAGACGCCAAGGGTGGCGCCCGGTGCCCGCATGTCCAGAGGGGTATAGACATCCAGCGCCGCCACCTTGTAATCAAGCGTGACGTTATCGCACTGATAGGCCGAGCCGGACCAGTTGACCACCACTTCGATATAGTCTTCAAAGCGCGATGTTTCCGATACGGTCTGATGCTTGATGGCCAGCAGCTTGCCGCTCTTGTCGGCGCCCAGCGCGATCTGGTGCCGCGTGGCAGGACGATGGCCGAAGCTGAACATCTGCTGGCGCGTCAATACCACGCGCACCGAACGCTTCAGTTCCTGCGCCGCCATCACGGCCAGGAACAGCTGGTACTGTGGCCGCAGGCCGGAACCGAAGGCGCCGCCCACAAACGGCGAACGCACCCGCACCTGCTCCTGCTTCAGGCCGAAGACACCGGTCACGTACTGCTGGGTATTGAGCACGCCCTGGGTCTTGTCATAGATCGTCAGGTTGCCGTCCACATCGCGCAGCACCGTGGTGGCGTGCATTTCCATCGGATTGTGGTGTTCAACCGGCGTCGCATAGTCGGCCAGCACATTGATCTCGGCCTTCTTCAGGGCCGCATCGGCATCGCCGCGCGGCTTGGGCGGCGGCTCGAAGCCGTCCTTGCCCTGCTTGGGCGCATAGGCTGCGTCGCGCTCGGCATCGAGGTCGGTCTGGTGCTTGTCGGCCTTGTAGCGGATGTCGACCAGAGCCGATGCGTGGCGGGCCGCCTCGAAGCTGCTTGCCACCACCAGCGCGACCGGCTGCCCGCTGAAGATGATGCTGGCATCGTAGAGCGGCCGGAACGGCGAACCGGAAGGCGAATCGTCGTCCTGGTAGCTGCGGTCGAACCACGGCAGGCTGGGCCGGTTTTCATGGGTCAGCACATGGATCACGCCTGGCACCGCCAGCGCGCGCGCGGTATCGATGCTGCTGATGCTGCCGCGCGCGATGCCGCTGGAAACCACCACGCCATACAGCAGGTCCTCGGCCGGAAATTCGGCCGCATAGCGCGCCTGGCCGGTGACTTTCAATTTGCCGTCGACACGGCTGGTCGCCTTGCCGATGCGGCCCTGTTGTTTGCCCTGTTGTTTGTTCTGCACTGTACTCATGATTGTTCTTCCATGGCGACAGCCCGGCTCAATGCACGGACGATGGTGCGCTTGGCCAGACCGATTTTGAAGGCGTTGTGGGCAAGCGGCTGCGCCGGCTGCAGCAGCGCGTCGGCAAAGGCGGTAAAGGATGCTTCGTTCGCCGGCTTGCCGATCAGCAGTTGCTCTGCCTGGCGGTCGCGCCACGGCTTGTGGGCGACTCCGCCCAGCGCCACGGCCGCGCTGCCGATCGTCTCGCCATCCAGCACCAGGCCGGCCGCCACCGATACCAGCGCGAAGGCATACGAGGCGCGGTCGCGGACCTTGATGTAGCTGTAATGGCTGCTGTAACCCTCTGCCGGCAATTCGACCGCGGTGATGATTTCATCCGGCGCCAGGCTGGTATCGATATCGGGCGTATCCCCTGGCAACTGGTGAAAGTGATCGAATTGAATTGCGCGGTTGCCGGCCGGCCCGCTGACATGCACGGTTGCGTCGAGCGCGGCCAGGGCCACGCACATGTCCGAGGGGTGCACCGCAACGCATTGTTCGCTTGCGCCAAGAATGGCGTGGATGCGGTTGACGCCTTCCCGCGCCGGACAGCCCGAACCCGGCTCGCGCTTGTTGCACGGCATCGCGGCGTCATAGAAGTAATAGCAGCGGGTGCGCTGCAACAGGTTGCCGCCGGTCGAAGCCATGTTGCGCAACTGTGGCGAGGCGCCCGCGAGTATGGCCTGGGACAGCAGGGGGTA
>Ga0308160_10004827_pt1 | contig 14229 bp, 15 predicted proteins | sample PhyFR1_FD_201036 | JGI IMG/M metagenome (GOLD analysis project Ga0308160, IMG submission 201036) | Phyllosphere microbial communities from UC Gill Tract Community Farm, Albany, California, United States - DLSLF.R1 | ecosystem: Host-associated > Plants > Phyllosphere > Unclassified | place: USA...
CGCGATCGCCACGAGCGCCTACTCGTCGTTCTCGAGCTGTCGCCAGTACCGCGAGGACTACGCCCGCGTGCTGTCCGAGACCGGTCTGATCGACACCATCCAGATCGACAAGGTCCGGCAGTTCTTCGACCACCCGGGCTTCGTCCGCCCGTTCGTGGACGGCGTCCGTGACGGCATGGCGCGTGCGATCGCCGAGAACGACGGCCTCGACGTGGAGACCGAGCTGCACGTGCTGTTCTCGACGCACTCGATCCCGTCGACCGACGCCGCCAAGTCCGGCCCCGACTACCGGGGCTTCGACGAGCACGGCGCGTACGAGGCCCAGCACCTCGCCGTCGCGCAGGTCGTCCTCGACCAGGCGTGGGCGGAGCTGCTCGAGCAGCCCGAGCACGCGTCGCTCCGCGGCACCAGTACGCCGCCGTGGAAGCTCGTCTACCAGTCGCGCTCGGGCCCCCCGACGCAGCCGTGGCTCGAGCCCGACATCAACGACTACATGAACGAGGAGCTCAAGGGCGGCCCGACCCGTGCCGTGCTCATCGTCCCGCTCGGCTTCGTGAGCGACCACATGGAGGTCATGTGGGACCTCGACGAAGAGGCCACCGAGACCGCTCAGGAGCTCGGCTTCTGGTCGGTGCGGACGCAGACTCCGGGTGTCGACCCGGCCTACGTCTCCGGTCTGGTGGACCTCGTCCTCGAGCGTGTCAACGGCACCCCGACGAGCGAGCGCCCGCACCTGACCGACCTCGGTCCCTGGTACGACGTCTGCCGTCCGGGGTGCTGCGAGAACGTGCGCGCCGGGTTCAAGCCCGCCGCGGCCGGACTCGCCCCGTGACCGACGCGTCCGCGCCGATCGGCAGCCCCGACGGCCCGACCCCGATCCGGCTCGGCACCCGTGCCAGCCGGCTCGCGGTCGCCCAGTCGCAGGACGTCGCCGACCGCTTGGCGACGGCGTCCGGTCGACCGGTCGAGCTCGTCACGGTCACGAGCGAGGGCGACACGAACCGCGCCTCCCTCGCGAGCCTCGGCGGCACGGGCGTGTTCGCCAGCGCGCTCCGCGAAGCACTCGTCGCGGGCGAGGTCGACGTCCTGGTGCACTCCCTCAAGGACCTCCCGACCGCGCCGTACCCGGGGCTGACGATCGCCGCGGTGCCGAAGCGTGCCGACGCCCGAGACGTCCTCGTCGCCCGGAACGCCGCGACCATCGAGACCCTGCCCGAGGGCGCGAAGGTCGGCACCGGTTCGCCCCGCCGCGTCGCGCAGCTCAAGGCCAAGCGGCCCGACCTCGACGTGGTGGACATCCGCGGGAACATCGACACCCGCCTCGGACGCGTGGACGACGACCTCGACGCGGTGGTCCTCGCCGCCGCCGGCCTGACGCGCATCGACCGGCTCGACGCGGCGACCGAGCTGCTCGACCTCGGCTTCTGGCCGAGCGCCCCCGGGCAGGGAGCGCTCGCGATCGAGACCCGCGCGGACGAGACGGACCGGAACCTCCTCGCGGCCCTGCGGAAGGTCGAGCACGCGCCGACCCGACTGACCGTGTCCGCCGAGCGCGAGGTGCTCGCGAAGCTCGAGGCCGGGTGCTCCGCTCCGATCGGTGCCACCGCGATCGTCGATGCCGAGATGCTCCTCGTCTCCGCGACGGTCTACCGGCCCGACGGCTCCGAGTACCGCACCGCATCACACGCCGCCGTGCTCGACGGCTCCGCACAGGACCGCCTGACCGAGGCGCTCGAGCTCGGTGGCCGGGTCGCCGCCGAACTGCTCGAGAACGGTGCGGCCGACCTGGCGGACCTCGCGACCTCGGCGGAGTAGGCGGTCGCCACGCACCCCGACGTCAGCACCGCGGACGCGGCACGACAGCCGGTCGTCCTGGTCCCGCGCGGCGGGGCGTGGGGTGACCGGGTCGCCGCGGCCGCTCGCGAGCGCGGGCTGCACCCGCTCGTCGTCCCGCTGATCGCGGACGCGGCACCCACGGATCGGTCCGCCCTCGAGGCTGCGGTCGACCGGTTGATCGCGTCCGGCGGGTCCAGGAGGCACGACGCACCTCCGCCGGCCGGGTCCGGTCCGCAGTCGGCGAGTGGGCAGGACGCGCCGTCGGCGAGTGGGCAGGACGCGCCGTCGGCCGGTCGGCGAGCGGGCGGAACCGGCCGCCCAGCCGGGCCGACCGGGCCGGATCGTGCCCGCTCGGGACCCGCGATCGACGGCACCGCCCGCACCGACGGCACCGACGGCACCGACGGCACCGACGTGGCCGGGTACGCGTGGATGGTGGTGACCAGTGCGACGGCCGTGCGGGTGGTCGCGGAACGGGTGGCGCGCCTCCCGTCCGACCTGCGGGTGGCGGCGGTCGGCGAGCCGACCGCCCGTGCCGCGCGTGCTGCGGGCTGGGTCGTCGACCTGGTGCCGTCCGAGTCCTCGGGCGCCGCGCTCGCGCACGCGCTGCCGGACACCTCCGGCACCGTCCTCTTCCCACGCTCGGACCTCGCTGCCCCGACCGTCGTCGACACCCTGCGCGCCCGCGGGATCGACGTGGACGACGTGGTCGCGTACCGTACGGTGGGGACCGGCGACGAGCCGGTCGTCCTCGACTCCCCGCCCGCTGCCGTGCTCGTGACGAGCGGCAGCGTCGCTCGCGAGATCGCCCGGCGGATGACCCCGCTCGACCCCCGCACCGTGGTCGCGTGCATCGGACCCGGGACCGCTGCCGAAGCCCGCGCCGCCGGCCTGCCCGTGCACGTGGTCGCCCGGACCCGATCCGCAGAAGCCCTGCTCGACGCCGTCGTCGAGTCCCTGAACCCCACCGCCCCGAACAGGAAGGCACCGAAGTGACCGGCCGTTTCCCCCAGGTCCGCCCCCGACGACTCCGCGCGACCGGCGCGATGCGTCGACTCGTCGCCGAGACCCGGCTCCACCCCGCCGAGCTCGTGCTGCCGATGTTCATCCGCGAGGGGGCGACCGAGGCGATCGACATCACGAGCATGCCCGGGGTCCAGCAGCACTCGCTCGACTCGTTCCGCCGTGCCCTGCACGAGGCGGCGTCGGTCGGGATCGGCGGCGTGAACCTGTTCGGCGTGCCGACGTCGAAGGACGCGCAGGGATCCGGCGCGACCGACCCGGACGGCATCCTCAACGTCGCGATCCGCGTCGCCCGTGAAGAGGTCGGCGACGCCCTCGTCGTGCAGTCCGACCTGTGCCTCGACGAGTTCACCGACCACGGGCACTGCGGCGTCCTGGCCGCGGACGGCTCGGTCGACAACGACGCCACACTCGAGCGGTACCGCGACATGGCGGTCGTGCAGGCCGAGGCCGGCGCCGAGCTCGTCTGCATGAGCGGCATGATGGACGGCCAGATCGCCGCCGCACGGGACGCGCTGGACGCGGCCGGGCACAGCGGCACGGCGCTGCTGGCGTACGCGGCCAAGTACGCGAGCGCGTTCTACGGACCCTTCCGTGAGGCCGTCGACTCCTCGCTCGTGGGCGACCGTCGCACGTACCAGATCGACGCCGCGAACGGTCGGCAGGGCCTCCGCGAGGTCGAGCAGGACGTCGCCGAGGGTGCCGACATCGTCATGGTGAAGCCGGCGATGAGCTACCTCGACGTGCTGGCCGAGACCGCACGCACCTCGCCGGTGCCGGTCTGGGCGTACCAGATCTCCGGCGAGTACGCGATGATCACCGCAGCCGCGCAGAACGGCTGGATCGACCGCGACGCCGCGGCGATGGAGGCGCTCGTCGGCATCAAGCGCGCCGGCGCCGACGCGATCCTCACCTACTTCGCGGTCGACATCGCTCGCAGCCTCAACGAGGAGGCGGGACTCCGCACCTCCGGCAGCACCAGTGCCGTGGACGGCATCGCCTCGACCGGGAAGGCCCCAGAATGACCACGAACGACCAGCTCTTCGGCCGCGCGAAGAACAGCATCCCCGGCGGGGTCAACTCGCCGGTCCGGGCGTACGGCTCCGTCGGCGGGACGCCCCGCTTCCTGACGAGCGCGAAGGGTGCCTACGTCACCGACGCCGAGGGGCGGGAGTACGTCGACCTCGTCGCCTCGTGGGGGCCCGCGATCCTCGGGCACGCCCACCCCGCGACGGTCGAGGCCGTGCAGCAGGCGGCGGCGCGCGGGCTGAGCTTCGGGGCGTCGACCCCGGGGGAGACCGAACTCGCCGAGCTCGTGAAGCAGCGGGTGTCGGTGGACGGCGACGGCCCGATCGAGAAGCTCCGCATGGTGTCCACGGGCACCGAGGCGACGATGACCGCGATCCGGCTCGCCCGCGGGTACACCGGTCGCGACCTGCTCGTGAAGTTCGCCGGGCACTACCACGGGCACTCGGACTCCCTGCTGGCCGAGGCCGGTTCGGGTGTTGCCACGCTCGCGCTCCCCGGCAGTGCCGGCATCACCGCCGAGACCGCCGCACAGACCCTGGTGCTGCCCTACAACGACCTCGACGCCGTCCGCCGCGCGTTCGACGAGCACTCCGAGCGCATCGCCGGCGTGATCGTCGAGGCAGCGGCCGCGAACATGGGCGTCCTCGCCCCCGAGCGTGGGTTCAACCGGGCCCTGGCGCAGATCGTGCAGGCGCACGGTGCGCTGCTCATCGTCGACGAGGTCCTGACCGGCTTCCGGGTGGGCTCCGCCGGGTGGTGGGGCCTCGAGGCGTCGAAGGTCGTGCCGGACGGCGCCGGGTGGAAGCCCGACCTCGTCACGTTCGGCAAGGTCATCGGCGGCGGCATGCCCCTCGCCGCACTCGGTGGTCGGCGCGAGGTCATGGACTACCTCGCCCCGCTCGGCCCCGTCTACCAGGCGGGCACGCTGTCGGGGAACCCGCTCGCGGTCGCCGCGGGCATCGCCACGCTGCGGGCCGCGACGCCCGAGGTCTACGCCCACCTCGACCGGACGGCGGCGACCATCGCGACGGCGACGAGCGACGCCCTGTCCGCCGAGGGCGTCGCCCACACCGTCCAGCACGCCGGCAACCTCTTCTCGTTCGCGTTCACCGAGACCGCCCCGCGGAACTACGACGACGTCCGAGCGCAGGAGGCGTTCCGGTACGCGCCGTTCTTCCACGCCATGCTCGACGCGGGAGTGACCCTGCCCCCGAGTGTCTTCGAGGCGTGGTTCGTCACGGCGGCGCACGACGACCGGGCCGTCGGACGGGTGCTCGACGCACTGCCGGCCGCGGCGAAGGCGGCCGCGCGCGCCACGGCGTGACGCCACCACCTACCTGACGTCAGGCGCGGGTCGGGCCGGACCCGCGCCTCCCGTCCGTCAGGAGGCGCGGCGAGCGGCCCAGCGCCCCTCGGCCCGGAGGATCGCGAGCGGGAAGTCGAAGGCGTGCGAGACCGCCGACGACGTGATGACCTCGTCCGAGGTGCCCTGGGCGACCGCGACCCCGTCGCGCAGCAGCATCGCGTGCGAGGTCGACGCGGGCAGGTCCTCGAGGTGGTGCGTCACCATCACGCTCCCGAGCTCGGGGTGCCGGTGGCGCAGGGCGTCGACGGTCTCGAGCAGGTGTTCGCGCGCAGCGACGTCGAGCCCGGTCGCCGGTTCGTCGAGCAGGAGCAGCTGCGGCTCGGACATGAGCGCCCGGGCGATGAGCGTCCGTCCGCGTTCGCCCTGCGACAGGACCGGCCAGCGGGCGTCCCGACGCGCTGTCAGCCCGACGTCGGCGATGTGCTGCTCGGCGGTGGCCACCTGCGCGGGCGTCGGCTCCCACCGCATCATGAGGTCGGTCGTGCCGGTGAGCCCGGTGAGCACGGTCTCGAGGACGGTCAGCGGCGAGAGCATCCGGTGCCGGGGGTCGACGTGCCCGAGGTGCTCGCGGAGCTCCCGGACATCGACGCGTCCGAGTCGCCGGCCGAGCAGTTCGACGGTGCCGGCCGTCGGGTGCCCGGTGGCGCCGAGGACCGCGAGCAGCGTCGACTTCCCGGCACCGTTCGGCCCGAGGAGCGCCCAGTGCTCCCCGCGCCGGACGGTCAGGTCGATGTCGTGCAGGAGGTCCCGGCCGGACCGGGTCACCCGGACCCCGGCCGCTCGGACGAGGACGTCGTCGTTGCTGCTCACGGGTCCATCGTGGCCCAGGCGGCCGGGGATCGCTGGACGGGTCAGCGCTTCCGGCCGGTCTGCGCGAGGGTGCTCTCGGTCGGTGCGACGTCCCGGATGTGGTCGGTGTGGGCCTCGACGGTCGTCGTGAGGGACCGCACCGATGCACCGGCGGCCTCGCCGTCGCGCTTCGAGATCGCCGCACGGAGCGGGTCGATGAAGTGCTTGACGTCCCAGAACAGCCCGGTCGGGTGGGTCAGCGCGAGGAAGTTCGTCCGGGGGAGCAGTGACGTCGACAGCTGCACGAGCAGCTCGTTCTCCGATGCGCCGATGAGCGTCGTCACCACGGCACCGATGTGCTGCGTCATCGCGGCGCGGTCCTCGGCGTCGGCAGCGGCCCGGAGCCCCTCGAGCATGTCGATCAGCGCCGCCGCGGAAGCGTCGTCGAGCTTCGGGACCGCCCAGCGTGCGGCGAGCTCGGTGAAGCCGCCGAGGACCTGCAGGGTGTCGTCGAACTGCTGCAGCGTCGGAGTGGCGACGCGGGTGTACCGGTTCGCCTCCATCTCGACCAGGCCGTAGTCGACGAGCTTGGCGATCGCCTCACGGATGGGGGTGCGACTGACCCCGAGCCACTGCACGAGCTCGTCGTCGTTGAGGCGCTCGCCCGCCTGGAGCGTGCCGTCCTGGATCGCGGCGAGCATCTTCTCGAGCACGACGTCGCGCAGGAGCTTCCGCGGCGAGTTCTCGACGGTGGACTTGGGTACCGGCATGCCGGACTCCTCACAGGCTCAGGTGTTCTGTACTCAAATCCTAACGTGTCAATATGCAAACGCTTGTGAAATCTTAGTATTCAGCGATCGACCGCGACGACCGTGCGCCCGTGCACGTTGCCGGCGACGACCTCGGGTCCGACGGCGATGGCTTCCTCGAGCCCGGCGACCCGCGTCACGCCCGCCAGGAGCGCCGGTTCGAGATCGGTCGCGAGCCGCTGCCACGCCTGCTGCCGGAGGGCCAGCGGGGCGTCGACGGAGTTGATGCCGAGCAGCGACACCGCCCGCAGGATGAAGGGCATCACCGAGGTCGGGAGCGCGGAGTCCTGCGCCAGGCCGCACGCCGTCACGGCCCCGCCCCACCGGGTCGCCGCGAGGACGTTCGCGAGGGTCGCACCCCCGACGCTGTCCACCGCGCCCGCCCAGTGCGCCCGCTGCATCGGCCGGCCGAGCTCGGACAGGGTCGCGCGGTCGACGACGTCGGTCGCGCCGAGTGCCCGGAGCGAGGCGTCGTTCGCGGCGCGTCCGGTCGAGGCCGTGACCTCGTACCCGCGGGCAGCGAGCAGCGCGATCGCGACCGTGCCGACGCCGCCGGACGCACCCGTCACGAGGACGGGACCGCTGCCCGGCTCGACGAACCGTTCGAGTGCGAGCACGCTGAGCATCGCGGTGAACCCGGCGGTGCCGATCGCGGCCGCGAACGAGTCGTCGATCGAACCGGGCAGCACGACGAGCGACCCCGAGGGCACCACCGCGTGCTCCGCCCAGCCGCCGTGCCGGGTCTCGCCGAGCCCGGCGCCGTTCACGACGACCCGGTCGCCGATCGCGACGTCGTGCACGCCCGGGCCGAGGGCCGAGACGGTGCCGACGACGTCGATGCCGGGCACGAGCGGATCGACCCGCGCGACGCCGGGGTTCCGGGCGAGCGCCAGGCCGTCCTTGTAGTTGACGCTCGAGTACGTGACGTCGACGAGCACCTCGCCCTCGGTAGGGTCGGCGACGTCGACCTCGGTGACGGTGGGCGGGGCGGAACTGGAGACGAGGACTGCGCGGGTCACGCGTCGGACGCTACCCGCGCCTCCAGGGCCACGACCGGCCGACCTGCGGACGCGTGTCAGCCGAACATGATGGCGGCCTCGTCGTACCGGGCCTGCGGCACGGTCTTCAGCTCGCCGAGCGCCTCCTCGAAGGAGACGTGCTCGATGTCGGTGCCCCGGAGCGCCACCATGCGACCCCAGCGCTCCTCGACCACCGAGTCGATGGCCGCCAGGCCGAGCCGCGTCGAGAGGACCCGGTCGTACGCCGTCGGGGTGCCGCCGCGCTGGATGTGGCCGAGCGTGGTGGCACGCGTCTCGATGCCCGTCATCTCCTCGATCAGGGGTGCGAGTCGTTCGCCGATCCCGCCGAGCCGCGGACGCCCGAACGCGTCGAGGCCGCGCTCGGTGTGCGCGTTGTCCTCGTGGTCGGGGACGAAGCCCTCGGCGACGACGACCAGCGGCGCTCGACCACGGTCGTAGGCCGCCCGGACCCACGCGGCGATCTGCTCCATGCTCGTCTTCTGCTCCGGGATGAGGATCGCGTGGGCACCTGCGGCCATGCCGGAGTGCAGGGCGATCCAGCCGACGTGCCGGCCCATGACCTCGGCGACCATGCAGCGCGAGTGGGACTCGCCCGTGGTGCGGAGGCGGTCCATGGCCTCGGTCGCGATCGCGACGGCGGTGTCGAAGCCGAACGTGTAGTCGGTCGCGCCGAGGTCGTTGTCGACGGTCTTCGGGACACCGACGATCTTCAGCCCGGCGTCCGTGAGGCGCTTCGCGGCGGCCAGCGTGCCCTCGCCGCCGATCGCGACGATGGCGTCGATGCCGTGCCGCTCGAGGGTGCGCTCGATGTTCTCGACGCCGCCGTTCGGACCCTCGAAGGGGTTCGTCCGGCTCGTGCCGAGGATCGTGCCGCCCTGCTTGGCGATGCCCTGGATGTCCTTGCGGCCGAGCGGGACGATGTCGCCGTCGACCACGCCGCGCCACCCGTCGCGGAAGCCGACGAAGTCGTGTCCGTAGATCGCGATGCCCTTCAGCACGATGGCGCGGATGACCGCGTTCAGGCCGGGGCAGTCGCCTCCGGAGGTGAGGATGCCGATGCGCATGGGGAACTCCGTCGTCGGGGTGCAGTGGGACACGCCCATCATGACTGACGGTGGTTCCGCATTACCATCCTGCGTGTGTCCCTCGCCGTTCCGTCCTCTGCCGCTGGTGGCGTCGAGGGCGCCGCGGCGCGGGTCGGTGGGTCTGCGGTGCGGGTCGCCGAGGCCGTGTCGCGTGTCGGCGAGGCCGTGTCGCGTGTCGACACCGTCTACCGGCCAGGAGGCGCGGTGGACGTCCGCGCGACGCTCCGGCCCCTGCAGCGCGGCTCCGGCGACCCCGCCTTCCGCGTGGTCGGCTCCGACACGTGGCTCGCGCTCCGCACGCCGGAGGGCCCGGCCTCGGTGCTCGTGCGCCGTGCCGGTCCCGATGCCATCGCGGTCTCGGCGTGGGGCGACGGTGCCGAGTGGGCGGTGTCGCACGCTCCCGAACTGCTCGGCCGGGGTGACGACTGGTCGGACCTCGACGTGTCCCGGCACCCGTTCCTCGTCGACGCCCGGCACCGGCAACCGGGCCTCCGCCTGCTCCGCACCAACACCGTGATGGCGGCCCTGGTGCCCGCGATCATGGAGCAGAAGGTCACCTCGCGGCAGGCCTGGCGCGCCTGGCGGTACCTGCTGCGGCGGTACGGCACACCGGCGCCCGGACCGGCCCCGGCGGACATGTTCGTCCCGCCGACCGCTGCCGGGTGGGGTGCGATCCCGAGCTGGGAGTGGCACCGCGCCGGCATCGAGCCCGGTCGTTCGGCGACGGTGATGCGGGCGGTCCGGGTGGCTCCGGCGCTCGAACGGACGCTGGCGCTCGGCCGCGGCGGGGACGTCGTCTCCGCTCGACTGCAGTCGGTCCCCGGCATCGGGAAGTGGACGGCGGCGGAGACCGCGCAGCGCGCCCACGGCGATCCGGACTCCCCGAGCGTGGGGGACTTCCACGTGCCGGCGCTCGTTGGGTGGGCGTTGACCGGGGGACCGGTGGACGACGACGGGATGCTCGAGCTGCTGGAGCCGTGGCGGGGGCACCGGGAGCGGGTCGTGCGGCTCATCGGCGGGTCGGGCTTCCGGAAGCCGTCGTTCGGGCCGCGCCTGACGATCCAGGACCACCGGTACCACTGAGCCGCGGCCGCGGCGGCCGCGCGCCGCCTGGCGCCGGAGGCGTTCGCACAACCGAAGTGCGCTCGAGCCGTGCATCCGCGTGGCGCAACGTGCCTTTGGTTGTGCGGAGCGCGCCGCGCCGCGCCGCGCCGCGCCGGCGCGCCCGGCCGCGCCGCGGGTCAGGCCACGGCCGAGAACGGGCCGCCGAACCACAGCGCGATCGGCGCGAGCCCCGACAGCACAGCGCTCGCGACGACCACGGCGGTCGACCCGCGGGTCTCCGCACGCCGGCGCGCGACGACACCGAGCACCAGCGCCACGACGACCCCGCCCCACGGGAGGAGCGACAACGCCAGCACGAGGGGCCACAGGAAGAGCGAAGCCCCCGTCCCCGTGACGAGGACCGGCACCCACATGACCGACCAGAGCAACGCCAACGCCGTCCCGGACATGGACAGGATCGCCACGGCGACGACGAGCGTGGGGGTGGCGTGAGGCCGGACGGCGAGTTCGTGCACGTCCGGATCGTACCGAGCGCGGCGGCTCAGGGGTGCCGGGTGCCGACGCCGGCGAGCACAGCGCGGTAGCCCTCGCGGAACGTCGGGTACCGCGGTGCCCAGCCCGTCGAGCGGAGCAGGGCGTTCGACAGGCGCTTGTCACCGGCACCCTGCCGGCCGGCAGCGTCGGCGCCGGCCTCGGCCCTCGGCGGCACCGCGACCCCGAGCTCGGCGGCGAGGAACGCGTACACGTCGTCGAGCCGAGCCGGTTCGTCGTCGGTCACGAGGTACGTCGGTGCGGGGTCGTCCAGCGTCGCGAGGTGCACCAGGGCCGCGGCCGCGTCGTCCCGGTGGATCCGGTTCGTGTGCGGGGACGACCCGTCGGCCGGAGCCGACCGAGCCCCTCCGCCCCGGACCTGGTCGATGAGGCGCTCCCGCCCGGGACCGTACACACCGGACAGTCGAGCGAGCACCGCCCCCGGGGCTCGCTCGCGGAGCAGGGCCTCGGCCTCCAGCAGGACGTCCGCGGTGGGGGAACCGCCGTCCGCGGGGGTGTCCTCGGTGACCGTGCCGCCGTCGTCGACGTCGTAGACCGCGGTCGAGGACACGACGACCAGGCGCGGGCTCGCTCCGGACGCGTCGATGCCGTCCAGGACGTTCCGCAGCCCGTCGACGTACGTCGCGCGGTACTCGTCCACGTCGCGGCTCCCCGCGGCGACGGCCACGACCACCACCCCCGTGCTCGCAGGGATCTCCGGGACCGACCGGCGCAGGTCGACGCTCCGCCCGGTGAGTGGGGTCGGGACCAGCTCGCCCCGCCGCCGGAGTCCGACCACGCGGTGCCCCGTGGCGGCGAAGCGCAGGCCGGTCTCGATCCCGAGGTCGCCGCAGCCGGCGATGACGATGTCCACCGCCCCATCATGCCGAACGCCGGTGAACGATCCGGCCCGCTGTCTCGTCGTCGGGGCATGGGACTCCGCACACGAACCAAGGTCATCATCGGCATCGCCTCCGGCGTCGTGGTCGTCGGCGCGGCCGCAGCCATCGCCGGACCGGTCATCTACGCGAACACCGTCAACGGGCAGGCCGCCGCGGCCCCCTCCGTCAGCGCCGCGCCGTCCGGCGGCTCCGGCACCCTCACCGCCGCCGAGGCCGACGGCAGCTGGACCAGCACCGGCGACTCGTTCGCGGGCTACCGCGTGCACGAGAAGCTCCAGGGGCAGGATGTGAACGTGGTCGGACGCACGAAGGACGTCGAGGGCAGCGCCGAGGTCAGCGGCGGCTCCCTCACGAAGGCGACGGTCACGGTCGAGGTCGCGAAGATCAGCACGCCCGAGTCCGCCCGTGACGCCTACTTCCGCGACACCGCGCTCCAGACGGACCAGCACCCCACGGCGACGTTCACGTTGACGAAGCCCGTCGACGTGTCCGGCGCGCTCGACGGCTCGACGCAGGACGTCACGCTCACCGGCACGATGGACCTGCACGGCGTCGAGCAGCCCGTCACCGCCGACGCCCAGGTCGCCGTCGCGAAGGACGGCACCGTGCAGGTCGCCGGCAGCATCCCGATCACCTTCGAGGACTACGGCGTCGAAGCACCGTCCCTCGGCTTCGTCACGGTGGATCCGAAGGGCTCCGTCGAGTTCTCCCTCGACCTGGCGAAGTGATGGCCACGGGCAGGGGAGCCGACGAGCTGCTCGCGACGCTCTACCGGGAGCACGGCGACGCGCTCACCCGGTACGTCCGGCACCTGACGCGGGACGGCCACACGGTCGAGGACGTCGTGCAGGAGACGATGGTCCGCGCGTGGCAGCGGCCGGCCGTGCTCGAACGCGCCCCGGACAGCGCTCGGGCGTGGCTCTTCACCGTCGCCCGGAACCTCGTCGTCGACGATGCCCGGTCCGCCCGGAACCGCCGTGAGCACGGCACCGAGTCCCCCGTCGACCGGGTCGAGGCGGACCGCACCGACGCCGTCCTCGACCGCATCGTCGTCGCGGACGCCCTCGCCTCGCTCAGCCCCGACCACCGTCGGGTGGTGGTGGACGCGTACTGGCTCGGACACACGGTCCCCGAGATCGCCCGACGACACGACATCCCCGAGGGCACCGCGAAGTCGCGGCTGCACTACGGGCTGCGGGCCCTCCGGCTCGCACTGCAGGAACGAGGAGTGACGCGATGAGCGACGACCGCTACGCCGAGTGGGACGCCGCCTACGTGCTCGGTTCCCTGCCGCCGGACGAGCGGCTCGAGTACGAGCGGCACCTCGAGACGTGCGACCGCTGTGCGGCCGCCGTCGCGGAGCTGGTCGGTCTCCCGGGCCTGCTGTCCAAGCTGCCGGCCGACCAGGCGGTCGAGATCGCAGACCCGGACGGGAGGCGCGACACCGGCTCCGAGAGCACCCTCGCCTCCGTCGCGCACCGCGTTCGACACCGTCGCCGTCGCCGCCGGATCTGGGTCGCGGCCACGGCCGCCGCCGCGGTGGTCGCCGCGGTCCTCGGCGGACTCGCGGTCGGCACCGCACGGGTGGACCCGTCCGTCCAGGCCGGCCCCGCCACGGCGTCGGCCGACCGGTACGCGCTCGTGGGGGAGCGCGGCCTCGACGTCGACCTCTCCGTCAGCGGCGAACCGTGGGGCACCCGCTTCGACTGGGGCTGCTCCTACGGTGGGAAGTCCTGGGCCGCCGACGGGTCCGTGATGTACGACCTCGTGGTCGTGCGCGACGACGGGTCCGTGCAGACCGTGGCGTCGTGGTCGGCCGCGGGCGAGGACGCCCGGGGGCTGTCCGCCTCGACCGACGTGCAGCGCGACGACATCGCCAGCGTGCAGGTGCGGCTCCGCGGCGACGACCGGGTGCTCGCGGACGTCGATCTCTGACGGATCCCGATCCGGACCAATCCGGCTGGGCGAGGGTGCCGAATCACTGACATCGACCGGGGAACACCCCGGAAGCGCTCACCAGCCGCACATCGCTGGTTCTCCACCCTGCACCAGGGTGTGTTCGGCGCGCACACAGCAGCCGCGCCGAGCGCGACAACAGCAAAGGACTGATCACCATGCGCAAGAGCCTCAAGACCTCCATCACGCTCGCCACGACGGGTGCGCTCGTGCTGGGTGGTGCCGCGTTCGGCATCACCTCGGCGCAGGCCTCGACCCCGTCGGTGCACACCGTGTCGTCGTCCTCGTCGAAGATCCCCGGCCCCGTCGCGTCGGTGCCCGAGGTCCTCGGTGGCGACACCGCCGTGAAGCTCGACTCCGGCTTCACCGACGCCCTGACCGCGCTGAAGCTGACCCCGGGTGTCTCCGGTGACGCCAAGCTCGCCGACGGGTCCGTGTCGTTCCCGATCACGTCCGGTTCGGTCACGTACTGGTCGCCGGACGGTGACTACCGTCCGTACGTGCAGGGTCTGCTGAACCACGACGACTCGGGTCTGACCCTCACCGCCGGTGAGACGACGGTCACGCTGGAGAACTTCGTCGTGAACCCGGGCTCGTCCAAGCTCTACGGTGACGTGCTGGTCAACGGCAAGGTCGCGGTGAACAACGCGTACCTGTTCTCGCTGCACGGTGGCACGCTCAAGCCGCTGCAGCTCGAGGGTGACAACGCGATCCTGACCGGCACCACGGTGCACGTCTCGGGTGACGCCGCGAAGCTGCTCAACAGCACCTTCAAGACCGACGCCGTGAAGTCCGGCC
>Ga0308160_10004828_pt1 | contig 14228 bp, 17 predicted proteins | sample PhyFR1_FD_201036 | JGI IMG/M metagenome (GOLD analysis project Ga0308160, IMG submission 201036) | Phyllosphere microbial communities from UC Gill Tract Community Farm, Albany, California, United States - DLSLF.R1 | ecosystem: Host-associated > Plants > Phyllosphere > Unclassified | place: USA...
ACCGCCGCGCAACGGAAAAGTTGACGATGCGAGCAATCATGGTTGGGTATCCTTCAGGAGCCGTTGAACGAGGAAATCAGTCATCGTCCCCTGCCTCTCCCTTGCCATGCTCCGCCTTCAGCAGATAGGTATTGCTGACCGCGATCTGCTCCTTGCCGTCGAGGCCCGACATCACCTTCACGTAGCCGGCCGCGTTACCGCCGAGGACGACGTGCTTGATCGCGAACCCTTCTTTCTCCCGGACGAACACGCTTGGCTTGTCCTCCACTGTCTGCACGGCAGTCCGTGGAATGGCCAGTTGAGTGCCGCCGGTACCGCCTTCGAGCGCGATCGATGCCCTGACCGTTTCACCGATGCGCCAGCTTCCCTGCCCGTTCGACAGCCGTGCGATGGCACGTACTTGGCGGGTGGCGGGATCGAGGACACGCGATACGTGGGTGATGCGGCCTGCGCCAGTGCGGCCATCAGTCGACACGTCCACCGCCGTACCAACCGTCACGCGAGCAGCGTCGTTCGGCGATAGCGAAAGGTCGACGGCCAGTTCGTTGAGGTCGGCCACTTCGAACAGATGTGCGTCCGGCGCGACGATGTCGCCCAATGCGATCTGCCGCGCCGTGACATTACCCTTGATCGGGGAGCGCAGCATCAGCCGGTTGAGCTGCCCTCCGCCCATTCCCCCGGCGGCGGCCAGTTGTTGCTCGGCCAGGCGAAGGCGGGTGCGTGCTTCCTGCGCCGCGTTGCGCGCAATCTCGAATTCCTGTCGCGAGGTGACTTTTTCGCCAAACAGATGTTCTTCGCGCGCGAACGTGGCTTGCGAGAGCTCGTACTGCCGCTTAGCGATTTCGACGTCAGCCCTGAGTTGGGCTACGTCACGGCTTTCGATTACAGCCAGCACGTCACCCCGAGCGACCGGGTCGCCCAGGTTGCGCCGGACCTCGACAACCCGGCCGCCAACGGCGCTCGACACGACGGCTGCATGCCTCGGGTCTGGCGCGATGACGGCCGGCGCCTCGACCGCCCCGGCGAAGGCCTGTCGAACCGGCATGATCTCGATACCCGCGGCTTTGATTTGCTGGTCCGACAGTGCAACAAAGTCTTCCTTGCCTTCGGCTTCGCCTTCCCTCTCCGCGGATTCGCCCCGCTCGCCGGCTTCGCCGCTCTTCTCGGCCTTCTCGCCCTTTTCGGCCTTTTCGCCTGTGGCGTGCGCCGTTTTTTCGCCCTGTTCGGCAACTTCTTTAGGGGTTGTTTCTGGTTTGGGGGAGCATGCGCTCAACAGGATCATCGCGGCGCACAGGCCCGATCGGAATACCGCTTGCATGGGTCAATCCTTATAAATTGGAGAGTTGGAACCTTGGAGCCGAGCCAGACGTGCCCGGGCAGTATGGAGTGCCGCGAGCGCGTCGACCGAGCTTTCGCGGGTTTCAGCCAAGGAGCGCTCGGCCTCGAGCAATTCGAGTTGCGGGAATTTCCCTTCGGCGTAGCCGATCCTCGCGATGCGCGCCGCTTCTTCCGCGGCGGCGAGCGCGGGGCCATTGGCGGCCCGTGCGGCCGCCAATGCGTCGGCCACTTCGACTTCCGCTTGAGCGTTGGATTGCTCGAATTCCAATTCGAGGGCGCGGCGCGTGGCGGAAGCCCGATCGAATTCCGCCCGCGAGCGCGCCAGAGCGGCCGTGCCCTGATTGAACAATGGCAGGGGGACCGACAGGCCGAGCACAGCGGCCTTGTCGGACGATTCGCCGTAACGGCGCATGCCCGCGGTCAGCGTTACGTCCGGTATCCGGTCGCGCCTGGCCGCGTCGACGCGGGCTTCCGCAGCGGCCACCTCGGCCTCTGCTGTAGCGATCGCCAACCCCTGCCCTGCCGGCGGCGTCATCTCGCTGCGTTCGATCTGCTCGAACCACGTGGACGCGATCGTGAGCGGCATCGCCGTGCCTGTCAGCCGTGCGATCGTTTTCTGGGCCAGTTCGGCGGCGCGTAGTGCTTTGCCCAGCCGAACCTCCGCATTGATCCGCAGCACGTCCGCCCTTTGCTCCTCTATCGGAGATGCTTTTCCGATGCTTACCCGTTCACGTGCTGCATGGTGAGCACGCGCGGCCAGTTCATGAGCAGCCTTTGCGATCGCGACATAGCGCTCGCTGGCAGCAAGGGTTACGAACGCCTCGGTAATCAGAAATGTCAGCTCCGCTTCCGCGGAGCGCGCCCCAATACCCGCGGCGACCCGTTCAGCCTGTGCCACGCGCATCCTCGCGCCGCGCTTACCACCGAGCTCGAGCGGCATCGACAGCGCGACCGTCTTTTCTCCCCCACCGAAACCGGAGTAGCGTCCCGATCCCAAGACATTTTCAGCCTCAAGGGAAAGTGTCGGGTTCGGTCGAAGTCCAGACTGGCGTACATTGGCATCGGCGATGCGCACGGCTGCGTCAGCGCCCTGCAATTGCGGCGCGTGAAGTCTAGCCCGTGCGACGGCCTCGGCAAGCGTCAGTGGAGTGCCCTCAGCAAAGGCAGAGCCTGCGGCCATACACATGACCAGCAGGGTCGTGGCGACAGAAGCATTGATCTTGATGCGCATGATTGGATTTGCTTGACGGATTAATAAATGAGCTTTATAAACCTTGAAGCCACTTTAATGTCAAGCATATGTCACGCACATTTACGATAGGACAGCTGTCCGCTGCGGCGCAGATGCCTCCGGCGACGATTCGCTATTACGAGAAAATTGGGTTGCTCGACTCTCCATCCCGCTCCGACAGCAACTACCGGCTGTACGGGAGCGAGGATGTAGCACGCCTGAGCTTTGTTCGCCGTGCACGGGAGATCGGGTTCACAGTTGACCAAGTTCGAAGCCTGTTGGCCTTCTCCGACCAGCGAGACGGCGACTGCTGCGCCGTGACAGCGCTGACAGAACAACACCTTGCCGAGGTCGAACAAAAGATCAGAAACCTCAACTTATTGAAAGAACACCTTTCCCGTCTGCTGATTTCATGCCGCGGCGGCCGATTTGCCGATTGCGGGATCATTGATGCCCTCGCGCCGCCGGGACAGGCCGGGTAGCTCACTCAGCGTGGTGCCAATCACAGGTCCTGAGCACACTTGACCTTGAAGCTGGTTGAAGGTTTACCCTCCAATAGCCAGCCACCAAAAAACTCACTTTCATGACACAAAATCAGACCACGCCCTCAAGCGGCCTTGAAACCGAGCTGTTCGTCTCCAAAATGGACTGCCCGTCTGAAGAAAACTTGATTCGAATGGCGTTGGGCAAAGTCGACGACATCGATCATGTCGCCTTCGACCTCAATACCCGAACCGTCACAGTGCTCCACCATGGGAGCGCAGATGTCCTTCTCGACGTTCTTCAACCTTTGCGACTGGGCGTAGAGCTTAGCAGCTCACGTCCGGCTGAGCCACGCTCTACCGTACAACGCACGATCAGCACGCTCGCAATACCGAAAATGGACTGCCCGTCTGAGGAGAACATGATCCGCATGGCGGTAGCTGATGTCGAAAGCATACATTCGCTCAACTTCGATCTCTCGGCAAGGCAGCTCCACGTAGCACACTCGGGAAACATCGATCCTATATTGTCGAAGCTGACACGATTAGACTTGGGCGCCCACCTGATCAGTTCCCGTACAGACCTGTCCCAATCGACTAGCGGCTCCGATAAAGCTGGAGACGCGTCAGAGGCGAAGACGTTGCGGCTGCTGCTGGCTATAAATGCTGTGATGTTCGTGGTCGAACTCACATGGGGGTTAATCGCAGAATCCGCAGGATTAGTAGCCGATTCGCTCGACATGTTCGCCGATGCAGCAGTCTATGGTTTAGCGTTATACGCTGTTGGGCGCGCGGCTGCGCTAAAAACTCGTGCGGCCCACGTGGCTGGGTGGCTTCAACTCGTGCTCGCACTAGGTGCGCTGAGTGAAGTGGTTCGACGTTTCTTCTTTGGCAGTGAACCCGAATCTGTTTTGATGATGAGTGTCGGAACCGTAGCCCTCATTGCTAACGCTGCCTGCCTGATTTTGATCGCCAAGAAACGTGATCGGGGTGCGCATATGAAGGCAAGTTATATATTTTCCGCCAACGACGTTATCGCCAATCTCGGCGTGATCGCTGCTGGAGTGTTGGTTACCTGGACTGGTTCGCCTTACCCCGATCTTGTTGTGGGCACCATCATCGCCGTCATCGTGCTCACTGGTGCGCGCCGGATCCTTAAACTGAGGTAGCGGTAAAGCGTTTTTGTTGCATGAATGGCTGACCGGTAGGTGGCGAGCTGCCACCACCGGTCATGGAAGCTACTTTATTATCCGGTTTCACCCACCTATGGCATCAGGGAGACAGACTAAGCCGAAGTCCATCAACAGCTGGGAAGGCGACCTTACCAATAATATAGTCACCATTGCTTCCGTCAAACTTCACATCAACATGACTCATTGTCGCCATTGCTCTTCTGAAATCGCCAACTCTTTTCCTCCCATCCCGCACAGCGACTAGCCACCAATAGAACGCTGCATACTCAGCGATAAACTGCGCCCGCCAACATATCCTTACCCGCTGTGCAAACTCGTTCCCATAAGGGAATCCCACATTCCAGTCCTGGAAATCTGCTTGGTCTGGCGATGCATGCATCACACTAAAATAGGTCTCGTAGCTATTTCTGAGCATGATGAAGGCTAATAATTTCATGTTGCAGCCGCTCGGGGAATTCAGAAGGTCTCTGATGGATTCGGCTCGATGACGAACATAGTCCTCATCGTCGAACGGTTCCGATTCTGCGATTACGCGAAGTAACCTTCGTAGCGTTGCACGATAAACCTTTAGTGCAAGATTAAGTTTTTCAGTTTTCCAACGCTTCGGATAAAGGACGCTTTTCATAGGGTCGCATCGTTCAAGAGCGATTTTCCAAGTCAAGACCACGAGTTGGGGAACTTTGCGTGTCGTGAAAGGTAGCGTTGCCGGCGGGGGGACTTGGTGAATAACCCACTGTAGCCATGTAGTTTCAGGCCTCAACCACGGCGAGAAATGATATGCCCGTGAAGACAAAAATGATTCCAGCTGATTGCGTACTGCTGTCGACTCCACCCACCAATAATCAAGACTTTCAAAAGCTCGCGCGTATTCCCTTTTGCTTTGCTGTATCTCCAACCGAGCATCCACGCTCAATCCAACGCCTGAGATGGGACCGTTGCAGTGCGCGCAGACGTATGGCCTGCTTAGGATCTCTTGATGAAATCCGTAAGTGGGCAGATGCTTGCCGCACGAGTAACACGTATCGCGCAGTGCAGCTCCATCTAGCGGGCAGTGGGAGAGGAACTTCGATTGATGCCAAAAGCTGTGATAAAGATGCCCTAGACATAGGGGACAATAGCGAAACGCAGTATTCCACCATATATACCTATGTTTCTCAGATGATGATCCGAATACCTCTTTTTCGCTCGGCTCATCAATCCACCAGCTGCTGTGACTGAACACGTCCGGGTCGAAACCACGCTTATAGGAAAAAGTGGCATGCTCTTTCTGATAGCCCGCACCGTGCGTGCAATGGGTAAGTAGTTCTTTTACTCCGAGGCCATTACGCCATGCGAATCGCCATATCGAGGAGACCATCGATTCTTCCGGCAAGGGAACCAAATCGAGCGCGGCGTTGGAAGGAAACTCTCTAACGGCGTTATCGTAAATTTTCATCGCGGTCTCCCTTGTGCCCGCTTGGCTTCACCTTTCATTTCGGCAATTGAGTCCGCCAGAAGTGCAAAGTCAACGGCTTCGTCCCAAGCGTCCGAGCTTGGCAACACACCGGGCGCGTCGCGATGGTGCTGGACCGTGAGATAGCGCCGTAGTGCCGTGAAGAACTGTCGGGCTGGAAAACCGACTTTGTGCACCGAATGCGGCGAACATTTTTTCACAGCTTCGAAAAACGGCGTGGTTTCGTTTTCCAGCCGAAATCCAGCGTCCCAGGCAGTCGGCATAAAGAACTGGGTCCAGGTCTGGGATGTTTCAGCGGGCCAGACGGAACTATCATACTGAGCAAAAATTGACGCCACATCCTCCTTATACGAGAATGCTCGAAACGATTGACGGCGCCGTGCAAATCTAGAGATGAGATCGGACTTGCCCATCTCCCGAAGGTTGCCGATAACGTCGGAGAAATCTGGGTCCTGCCCCATCATGATCGTTACCAACTGGACGCCTTCACGGTCCAACTCGTTATAGATATCTTTCAGGAAGAGAAAATCTTCTAGACGCATGGCATTTGCTTCATCGATAAGGAGCACGACAAACGGTGACTGATATACCCGGGCCAGATCAATGAGGCGTCGTACAAGTCGGTGGCGCAGGTCGAAGGTCTCGCCACGAAGTTCTGGGTGACCTACCGCAGTAAGAAAATGCTTGAAGAATGCGCGGATCGATGAAACCTGCTGGTTCCAACTGTTATGCCGGATCACGACCAATTCGGGCATGCGATCACGCAGTAAATGTTCAAGTAGTACGAGCGCGCGAGTCTTTCCTACACCGCTTTGCGCGGTGAAACAGCAACCGCTTTCGCGCACGAGCAGGATGTGGCGGACGACTTGGTAGAGTTCCTTGATTGGTTCCGTCAATAGGACAGTATTTCGATTAAATGCAGGATGGTCGATCGTGAGTAGGTCAGCGAATGCAGTCAATTTAATCTCCTAAATAAGTAGGACCAGTCTTGGGAGCTTCGAAATCGAAGAAACTACCGGGTTTGGGCGAGATTGAAGGCAGTGAAGGTATCAGTGAGTCCCCTAGCGCCGCTTTATCACCGATGCGCTTTTGATCGGCCTGGACCTTGGAAAGCGAGAGCGCTTCTTTAGAAGCGCGCTTGGCGTTTCGAGCACGCTTGCTGCGTGCGCGCAGTTCGTCCGCCTTGCCATCGCACCAGCGTGCCGCCACTGACGTCGAATTCTCATGCAGGCGTTGCGACAGACCTGCCTGATTTATGAGTGCACGGTTGCGCCAGGAAATATGGTGTCCTTGCTTGTTCGCCGGGGCCTGCAGAGCGCCGAGCTGTTCGCCTGTCTCGAGTACAGTCGCATTTGCGACTTGGACATCGCGTCGATCGCAGTAGACGATGAGTTGCCAGTCGATGAGGTCGTAGGCGTTCGCAAGCGCGGCGTTTGTATATTTCCATCGCCCGAGAGTCACGTGAGGCCGGATATTATTCTTGCGGCTGCCGCAGACCTTAACAACTTCGACATGAGAAAGAAGCTTCAAGTCTTGCTGCGCCGGAATGGGTAAAGGCTGCAGAAACACTCCCGAATCGGAGCGATTCAAGCCATGCTGGAGCGCTCCTATCGGTGAAGAGAAATTGTTACCCTCATTGCCTTCCTCGTTGTGCTCTCTGATGCAGGCATAAATGACATCAATGAGGTCACGTATGGTGATCTCGAACTTCACGGCCTGCTCGACGGGCTTATTGCGGCGCGTGTCTTTTGGCCCAGACCCGAACGTGGAAGGCAGTCTTTTTAAACCACGCTCGCTCAGTTTGCCAAAAATCCTTTCAACTGGATGCCTACGCCACCACGCCTTGACCGGACCGAAGTTGATCGCACAACCGAGCGTACGGATAATGTTGTCGACGACTTCGGTCGCCGCATTCGACCATGCGTTATCCATTTTCAGGACGCCGAAGCCCTGGAACGCTATCTCGGGCATGATTTGTATGGGGAAAACCTTCCCGTCAACAGTTAATGGGCAAGTAGCCGCATCGCTTTCTTCGGCCGGTGGACGTATCGCGGACTCGACCACCTCTAGCACACTGTCCCCGCTCGGGTTCCCCTCGAGCGCTACAAACGCGCCCAGCACAAGATTCCATCGCTCCTCAATAAGAAAGCCGATGTGCCAGCGAGCAAGCGGTACTGGCAAGCGTCCGCCATCTTCGGTCTCCAGGATCAGAACTGAAGCTGCGTCGACTTTATGGAAATCTAATTGGCAGGCGCCATAGCCGCGAAGCTGCGGAAAAAGGCTGCGCCTCCCAGACCCGACCCCATGTCGACGCGCCGCTTCCTCTCCAGAGCGAGCCGAGAACCAACGCGTTGCGTTCTCGCTCAGCAAACCAATACAAAATTGCCGAAGAGACTTGTATCCGCAATTCTTCGTACTGAATGGCCAGTCCTCCGACGTAAAACCCAGTGAGCGTAGCTGGTCAAGAAATTCACCATGAAGCTCGGCGTAGCTGATCCGAACTACTCGAACCGAACGCTCTCCAGTGCCAAGAAAGCGGTTCCGAATGTGTAGCTCCACTTCGGGAAATCGCGCGAACAGCTGCGATAGAGCACCTGCACACCCACCCGATCCTTCACCTAGCTCATGGACAACTGGAGCACGGCGCTCGTAGCCGCGCAAACGCTTCCAAGGCACCAGCGCACGAAAGCCGGCGATCGTGCCGTCCTCACCACCAGCCATGCATCGGCCAACCAAGTAGAAAATCTTCTGGCGCGGTATCGCCGTAGCAGCCGTGATCTGTTCGTGCGCTACTCCGTCCGCGTACATTGCGACAGCCAGCTTACGAGTTCGGTAAATACGCAGGATTTCTTCGTTTAGGACTTCCTCATCAGGTGCTGGCCACTGCGACAGGTCCGCAAAGGCAGCGGGAATAAGGGTCCGGCTACGTGGGACACTCATGACCGCACCCGGTCGAGCTGCGAGTGAGTTCCGAATAGGCGGCGAGTCAGATCGGTATGCACCGTGCCGTCCTGGAGCGCCCTGGCCACCACGGCAAGCATGATGCTCCGATCGGCCCGGGCGTCGGCCAAGACATCCTGTACGCGCAATGCGCTATGTCGAGACATTAATGCCAAGAACAGCTCGGTTTCGCGATACGTGGGATAAGCTTTGACACGGGTCATGATTGCGCAGAGCATGAGCCAGTTGTCCAGGAAGACTTCTTTCCCAAGCAGTTCAAGTTCGCTGCGGCCATGAACTTCTACACCGGCCGATAATGCCTTCTCTCGCAGACCCTCCGGAATCGAAGGATCACTTTCCTTGCCTGATGAAGAGCGCCCAGAACGAGCTATGACGATCCAATGCTCAGCGCCGTCGCGGCTGCGTACCCTGACATAGCCGGCATCACTGTTTGAGGCAACTTTAAAAGGATCGTCGACGAGTTCGTAACCAGCAACGCCCGTATCACCTTCAAGAAGCATCAAGTGCATGAAGGGCACGTCACCGGACACGGTAAGGCGGCGATTGTTCTTGGGGGAATCGAAGATCCAGAGATTCGATACCTTGGCCGCGCGTTTGCGTATCGCGGACAAAGGCGTAAGAGTTTCCCGAGCATGTACGCTTGAGGAAACGCGTTCTAAGACTGCTTTCACCATTGCTCTACCCTCCAGTTAAAAGACGGATGCAGCTTTTTTGAAAACAACAGTTGACCGTCCGGCCGGAGGGCGATATCTTAGAATTTCCACGTTCGAAGATACTATCTCGGCCAGAAAGCGGCGGATCTCAGTTGTAGGGGGTTCGTCGTTTTCTACATTTATTCCTCCTTAAGGATCGCTGCGATACGCGCCGCTTGCTCTTGTGTAATCCTGGGCGCCGATTGAATCAATGACTTCACAAGTGGTGCTATAGAGATCAAGGCCGCAGAACTGTGACAAGTCGCGGCGCACCGATCTGCAACCGCGACAGCGAACAAACGGTGCGACTCAGCGTCGCTCAGTTCCAGCGCCTCGACGATGCGGCACAAAAGGAGCGTCGAAGGCGGCCCTTTTCTTGAATTTTCCAGCTGCGAGTAGTAGCCTCTACCCAATCCGGCACGAGAGGCGACGTCTGCTTTCGTCACGCCTGTGCGAATCCTTAGGGCATACAATTCACTGCCAAAGTTGGTTTCGGCTGCTCGCATGTTTTAAAGCGGAAGATGATTTTTAGTGCGAATGCAGTTTATACAACTGCTTTCGTATTCCGCAAGCAAAATATTTTCTGGGTTTAGATAATACTGGAGATACTGCTTTTTCTGCTACGAAGACCGCCCTAGATAATATCTGGGTGTGTGTTTCAAAGGCTGCACCGCGTATATTCAGTCGCGAGACAAGAACGCGGTGCTCATGAGGACAGATGTCTAGATAACGTCTGATCGATTCGCCAAAAACTAACTTTTGGGGCGTCGTTGCTTGGCCCGGCGGTCCCGTTTCTCCATCTCTACGAGGACAGAGCATCTGTATGGCAGAGGGCCTTCGCGCGCAGACCTGCAAAGTAACTTTTTCCGACGTCAAAAACCAACTACGGATTATCTAGATAACATCTAGACGAATCGCTCAAAACTAACTTTTAAGGCGACACTGCTGGGCCCAGGGTTCGGTTTTGCCATGCCTACGAGGACAGGGGGGCCGTCCCGCAGCGATCCTCCGCGCCAAGTACCTGCAAAGTTACTTTTTGCGACATCAATAACTAACTATGGATTAAATCGGCGTAGCCGCGTCGGCAGCTCTACCAAGAAGCATCATGATTACTTTAGGAAATTACGATTGCGACGAGGAAAATTGAATGCGACTGATGCTCGTTGTTTTGCTAAATCAATGAAGCTTGAACTTCGTGCGGAGGATGACTAATGCGAGGGTATTTGAAAGCTGAGTTAGTTTCAATTCGCCCAGTGCTGCCAACGTCTTGCTAACTAGCAGGTCACGGAAAATGCGGGGACGTGCGCTAAGTCTACATGTTTAGGTTTGAATTTGACCCAGTCTACTAAGTCACCATATTTAGGTACAATGTTGCCGACGCGAGAAATGCCGAAGTACTCAAAATAGATGACTTTTGCACGAATCCCAAACAATTCAATCACTTAGTCGGAAATGACGTCACCTGATTTAGGTACGAGTACTTCTGCATATGCCCCAGCAGGTTCTGTCGCGTTGTTGATCAAACAGCAGAATTTCCCCCGACACGGCCTGCACCGCTCAGGCTGAACGGACCATTCCTGCCAGCGCAGAAAATTGGTCGGCGAACGACATGGCCTCGGCGCCGTCAAATAAGAACTGGCCCTTGCTGATCATGTGGATCAGCTCGATGCCAGCAAGCACAGAGCCGGCTGCAAGGAATGATTTGAAGTTGAGCATCGACTTGGTCACCCGCTTGATGGCGCGATGGTCCTGCTCGACAATGTTGTTTAAGTATTTAACCTGGCGGACAAGGATCGGCACGGCGCGGCTGGCGTTGATGGTACGTGCTCTATGCCCTGTTCACGCAGCCCCGCTAGCCGCGAGAGCAGCGCGCGGATAACATGCTTCACGTTGGCAGGGACTTGGCGGGCTGGCTCGACAATGCTCGTGCCTGGCCCGCCATGGCCTTTGGCGCGCAGGATGGTCTGGTCTCCTTCACACAGCGCCAGGTGTTCGGCGAGCTGGTTCAGCCGATGAAGGTCGGCGGCCTTGGTTGAATGTGCGCTAGGCCCGAGCACGGCTCGCAGGATCTCGGCGCGATCGATGCGTACGATGTCGCTCATGGAATACCTCGATTCCGATTGAATGTTGCTTGTTCACGCACTTTCAGCAAGCGACGGCGCAGCCAGTCAAATTCCTGCGCGACCGTCATGCTACTTCTCCCCGAAGCCCGGCACGTCTTGTGCGGACTCGGTTTTGAATGAGATGACCCAGATCAGCACAAGCAAACCGACCAGCGTCCACAGCACGCCGAACGCCCAGCCCGGCACACCCAGTCGATCGAGCAGCAGCCAGAACAGGATGGCGAGACCGAGCGGAGAACGCCTCGGCAGGGACGACGACTTGATGACGGTGCTGCGCTTCATTGGATGCCTCAAAAAAAAGCCGCCCAGCGCACGGATGCGAGGGGCGGCGAAGATCCTGTTGTCGCAGGACTGGAAACGGGAGCAGACGGCGGGACTCTCACCTGCGGCTTGCATGATAGACGATTAATGTGTGTCCATATACCTGCTTCTGCATTAATCGGTGGCACTGGCTCGGGCAAGACGGCGAGCCCCAAGGCTATCTGCTGAGTGGGCCGCAAACAAAAACAGCCCGAGCGTTTGACGACTCAGGCTTTTTCTATGGGCGTGCGAAAGCACCGACGGTTGCGTGCAATCGCGAGTTCCGGTGATCGGTGGCGCGGGTGCGCACATTACGAGGCCGGAAAAATGAAGAACTACAGTTACACGAATTACTATGCGTCTACACAGTGCTGCACAAATTCTTGGTCAGACGTAGGGAGCGCGCAACTTGGCAGTAGCGCGGGCGGCATGACTGCCGGCGATGCCATGCAGTTCGCTCACCATGTTCAGCACGTGCTCACGGACAAACCCGGCAGCCAGCGTCAGGTCGGGGGTAGCAGCGCCACTCAGCCAGTGCGCTAGCGAGTGCTGGGCCACCTGGTGGTAGAGCTTGAGGGCAGCCTGCGCATCCCATGCCGTGTTCTCTGGTACCCAGCGGCGCGCGTCCGCGCTTGATTACCTCGGCAGTCCACAGGCGCAGCAGTTGCGATAAATGGGCAGCACCACTCTCGATCACCGTCGCATCGCCGGCCAGCGCCTAACGGCAATCAGCCTCACGCCCAGCGTCCTTGTTACGGATCGCCTCGACCAATTCTTTTTCGATGTGGTCGCGCACGGCAATGGCCTTGGCCATGTCCTGGGCGGTGGTGCCGGCGTACTTCGCACGGTGCAGCAGCGTGCCAAGGTCGCCGGGAACAGCTGATGCCGTTGTTGCTTTATTTTCCTCAATTTGCAAGTTTGGGTGTATCTGAGTAGTCATCAGCGTAACCTGAAGGTCTGCTTCAGACGAAAGCCAAAATGCGAGCATTTATATTGGTGGTAGAAAAAAACCTTCTTCTTCGCCAGACCCTTATTGACCTCTTAACAGCGCTAGGCCATGAAGCATTAGGGACTTCATCCGCTATTCGTGGCCTGAAGCTACTTAAACATTTAGGATTTGATGTGCTGATTACCAGCCCGCGCACTACGCTGATTGAAGAGCCGAGCTACGCGCTGGAAGCGAAAAAGATTCAGCCACACTTAAAGCTTGTAATAGCTGATGCAATAGACTCGCCGGAGTTCTCAGAGTTAGCAATTGATGCTTTTATACAAAAGCCATTTTCGCTGCTAGCGCTGGAGAAAACACTGGAAAAATTTTCTATTCCAAGTGATCTAAACGATGACCGACTTCGTCGAGCGCCGAAATAAGTGCCACACCCAGATGTTAGTCGAAGTTGGAATCCGGCTGTGCCGCTTTCGGGGCAGAGGGTACGCGCTAAAATTTTAAGAGATGTCCACGTCCCGGATGGCATCATCGAGCGCGTGTTGAGGGAAGCGACGTCACATGCCGCTCTGTAGGGCGTTAGGCATGTCACCTATCACCCTACCGAACCATAAATTTTTGGTGTCTGGTTGGCCGTGAATTTGATCTCAACGGTTTATCCCTGTTCGTAACTCAAAATGCTGTAGGGCCACGGCTACACCGGGCAGCCCTAGCGCAGTGCATTGTCTAATACATTGGCTTGCCGGCGCTGTAAGCATTCTCGAAACTCACTAAGTACCTGCTCAATTGAGACATCGGCAATCGCTTGATTAATGTTGATACTTGGAAAGCCGTGTGACCAAGCTTGATACGCTTCCAATGTACGAAATTGGCGGAAGTGCGCGAGCATGTCACGACCTGTTACAACCCCTCTGCAATAGGCATCGATCATCGCGCCGTCGGCTGGGAAAACCTTTATTCCCTCAGATATAAGGGCGCCAATCATCACTGACACTTGTTGGCTGCGTGAGTTCTGATGCATATGATCATTTCGTTCAGGTTTGCCGCAGATGTCTTACGAGATAGCGTGAATTTTGGAGAGATTTCTAAAAATCATATAGCAATCAATCCGTCGCATGGTATCATTTTTTCCGATTTTAGTTGATATGTGACATGATCAGTGCTTAAGCCTTATGATCTTTCACTCCTGCTGATCACGTCTTGCTGCAAGCCTGTTATGCACTCCGCCTGCCACGATACGCACCACGTCGCGCGACCTAGACAGGCTTGTGTCTAGCATTACTGCTTATCATTAATCAAACGTAGAGCCTGAATCTAAAGCATCTATTCAACTCGGTGTGTCACTTTTGTGACAGCTATGCAGTCATGCACTACAATGTCGGCTTAATCACCCTCCGTAAATACATGCCTGTCACTGTCCTACTTCTCGCAAAAGATCTTCTCACCCGAGAAGCAATCACCTACATGCTGGAGGCCCGTGATTACGTGGGAGTTTCAGTCGGAACCACGAAG
>Ga0308160_10004829_pt1 | contig 14228 bp, 11 predicted proteins | sample PhyFR1_FD_201036 | JGI IMG/M metagenome (GOLD analysis project Ga0308160, IMG submission 201036) | Phyllosphere microbial communities from UC Gill Tract Community Farm, Albany, California, United States - DLSLF.R1 | ecosystem: Host-associated > Plants > Phyllosphere > Unclassified | place: USA...
AGCCAGGGATTCGCCAATGCTGCCGGCGAGCACTTCGTGGACCGGGTACCAGTCGGCACCGGCGGCATCGGTCCCGGCCGAGACGGCGGGAAGGGTTGCGCCGTCCGTCGCCAGCAGGACCAGATGGGCAACGGAAACGACCCGCATCCGGGGGTCGCGCCCAGGGGCGCTGTATGTTGCCAGCTGTTCGAGGTGGACCGGCAGTGTTCCCAGGTCCAGCCCGGTTTCCTCGGAAAGCTCGCGACCGGCGGCTGCCTCCGCTGATTCCCGGGGTCCGACGAATCCACCCGGCAGGGCCAGCCGGCCCTTGAAGGGGTGGGTGCCGCGGCGGACCAGGGCGGCGCGGAGGACGCCGCCGGTGACGGCGAAGACGACCAGGTCTGCGGTCAGGGCGACGGACGGGTAGTCACCGGGCCGGTAGGAATCAAGGTAGTCCCGCTCGGCGTTGGAGTCACTCATGCCGGCGCCCCTTCCAGGACGGTCCGGGTGGCCCAGGGCGGGGACGTGTAGGCGTTCCGCTGGGCGAGGACCAGGTCTATGACGTCAGTGGCGGTTTTCATGCGCCGTTCGTGGCTGCCGGTAACCAGGATCCAGGAGTGTCCTTCCGCTGTCAGGGTCTCCTTGAACCATTCGGTCATATCGGCACGGCGGTGTTCACCTTCCCGCCAGCCGTCGTCTTCGAACGGCACGCCTTCATCGTCGGTGACCAGGTACAGATCCCGGCGCGGCACGGTATCCATGGCGTGATAGGAGCCATAGCTGCGCTCCCCCAGGTAATACCGTTCCCACAAGGTGGTGGCCAAGGCATCGGTGTCGGCGATGACCAGCGGACAGGTATCGGCCGCCGCGTTCTCCAGCTCGTTTTGGCGCGCGCCGATGACGCTGAAGTCCCGCGCAGTCCACACCATATCGGCCAATGCCGCGTCCGGCTTCCCGGCCCGCAGGGCGTCGAACTTTTCATAGGTGTAGGCGCGGCCGTATTCGGGTACATCGGCGATCAGCGGGAACCGCGCCCGGTAGTGATCCATCAGGGCCCGGGTGAGGGTGGTGGTGCCGGTGGACTCCGCGCCGACAACAATGATCCGGGTGGCCAGTTCCTGCCGGGCCGGGGCCACCACGTACGGCCAGGCTGCGGCGGGGCTGTCACGGCAGATGGTGCCGCTGATCGGGTAGGTGGCGCGGGACTGGTCGACGAGCACGTGGTCGGCGCCGAAGTAGCCCGCCAGCCGGGTGCCATAGGCTTCGGAACTGAAGACGGCGTCGACGGCGGTGATCCCATGGGTCTTCAGGGCCAGGCGCATGAGCTCGTTCTGGGCTTTCCAGATGGCGTCGGAGTGGTAGTCCTCCGGGCAGTCGTTCGGCATGCCGATGACCTGGACGTTGGTGTCTTCAAATTCGGCGGCCAGCCATCTGGCGCGATCGGCGACGGTGATGGACTCAAAGCGCGTTCCCAGGACGAGGACCACCACCTTTTCGGACTGCGAGGCGGCCGTGGCAATGAGGTGGGCGTGGCCGGCGTGCGGCGGGTAGAACTTGCCGATGACCATGGACTGGGTAAACATTGTCAGGCTCCTGCCGGGACGGTGATCATGGGGGCCTTCCCGGCGGCCCGGGTGCGCTTCCAGCCGCTGAGCCCGTAAACGCAGAGGGCGAGGAATCCGATGTACAGGATGGCTGTCAGCGCCAGCCCCCGGCTGAAGTACAGCGGAATGGAAACCACATCGATGAGGATCCAGACGTACCAGTGCTGGAAGATCTTTTTCGCCTGCCAGTAGGTCGCAACCAGCGAGGCTGTCAGGACAAAGGCATCCGGCCATGGCACCTGGGAGTCGGTGCCGTGTGTCAGGATCATGGCCACGGCCGCAGTGCCGGCCAGGGTGGCACCGGCGCCGAGGAGGACTTCCTTGCCGGCGGCGTCCCGGATGGGCAGATCATTGCTGGCCTCGGTGGCGGAGCTGCCGCGGACCCAGTTGAACCAGCCATAGACGGCCACGGCAGCGAAGATGACCTGAAGGATAGTTTCGCCGTAGAGGCCGGCACCCAGGAACAGGATAATGAACGCAAGGTTGTTCAGGATCCCCACCGGCCAGTTCCACAGCTTCTGCTTCGCGACGCCGTAGACGCACGCCGCGCCGGTGACGAAGCCGATGACCTCGATCCAGCTCACAGGAGAGCCGAGAAGATCTGGCACTGCAGCGGAGTTCATCCAGTCAAGTAGGGCCGTCATCGCCGGTTCCTTCCGTAATTATCAATCCGATAATTACAATCTAGCGGTTAATTATCAAACTGACAACTAGCGTGTCGAACAGCCGCGGCTGCCACTCCCGCCATGCCCGATGTTGCCAGGACACGACAAAGGCCATCCCGGAAGGATGGCCTTTGATGAAACGAAAACTGTGGAGCTAAGGAGATTCGAACTCCTGACCTCTTCGATGCGAACGAAGCGCTCTACCAACTGAGCTATAGCCCCGGAACGGTGCGGCCTTTTACGGGATCTGAACCGGTGACCCTAGGCTACACATTTTTCCTGCCCCAATGCCAACCGGCGCTCCCGGTTCCGTCGATGCCCGCCCGGACGGCCGGCGTCGGGCCTGGCTAGGGTCTATGCCCTGCGGCGCTGCAGGACGTCGTCGAGGTTGCTGAGCGCGCTCTGCGCTTTCGTGAGCTGCTGGGCGTCAACGGGTGCCCCACCGGCCGCTCCCGCTGCGTTTCCGGCAGCGCCCTGCTTCAGAGACGGCTTGCCAACTGCTTTCGGTGCTTCCGGAAGCTCAAGCGGCCTGGGCTCTGGCCGCTCGGCCTTGGCAGCCTCCACATACACAGGCTTGGGGACCTCAACAGGCTCCCAGGGGGTGCTGGAGGGAGCGTCCGACGCCGGTGCTGCCGCGCTGGTATCGCCCGCGGCCACGGCTACGGCGATGGCTGCTTCACGCAGTTCGACGGCGGTCAGCGGCTTGGCCTGGGGCTTGTGGGCCTCGGCGTCGAAAACGGGGCTTTCCGGCCGGGCAGGCACCGGCGCGGTTTGCGGCTTGGGCGGAATCCGGTCAAGGGGCGCGGCCGTCCGGGCCGGCGCGCTCATGGCCGAGCGGAACGCTGCGTTGACCTTCGCCTTGCGGCCCCGGACAGCGAGGCTGCGCAGAAGAACGACGCAGGCCGCCGTGAGCGCCACGCAGGACAGCGGCAGGACCGCAGAACCCAGGCCGAAGGGCAGCAGGACGCCGGAGACGAATGCCGTGACAAGCGAGATAAGCCCAACGAGTGCGATGGATGTGCGCCCGTAGTGGATGCGCAGCCGCCCGTTGGCTGCGCTGGCCGGCCCGGCAGCGGCCGCAGGCTTGGCAGCGGGTGCGGCGCTCTTCCTCGTATCCATCGTTTTCTCCTGCTTGGCGGCGACGTTCAGAACCATGCCTTGCGGCCGTTCCGGTTTCTCCTCTGTGGGTGTGTCCGCCACGAAATCGCCGGCGGGCTGGAACTGGTGCCTGCGGTTCCGGAGGACGTAGGGGCCAACCCACACAATCCAGAGCACGACAGCAACCACAAGGATCACAGAACTGCTAAGGGGGAAGTCCACACTCAAAACCGTATGAGCATCACCACTGCCACACTGGCATTGGCTGCGGTGTGTCGCAGGGCGGTTGCCAAATGAGTGGAATTAAGACTTCCGGGACGACATCCATCGCGGCAACAGGCCGTCCGGGACCTCCTCGGAGGTCAGCGCGAAGGACCTGTGGTCAGCCCACTCACCGTTGATGTGAAGATACCGGGGCCGGTACCCCTCATCGCGGAAGCCCAGCTTCTCCACCACCCGCAGGCTGGGTCCGTTTTCGGGCCGGATGTTGATTTCCATCCGGTGCAGCCCAAGGGTCTGGAAGCAGTGGTCCGTCACCAGGGCCACCGCTGTGGGGGCAATCCCCTGGCCAGCCCGTGCCTGGTCCACCCAGTAGCCAAGCGTGGCCATCATTGCTGAGCCCCAGAGGATGGATGACACCGTCAGCTGGCCCACGATGGGCGGGGTCCGGCTGCCGGCCATCCGCTCCGTAATGAGGAACGGCAACGCCGTGGACTGGGCCGCCTGCGAATTCAGCGATCGGACCATCTGCCGGTAGTCCGGCAACCCTCCGCGCGGATCCGGGTTGGATGCCTCCCACGGCGCAAGCCACTGGCTGTTCCGTGACCGCACTTCGGTCCATTCTTTCCGGTCGCGGTAGCGGATGGGCCGCAGGACCAGGTCACCGCATTCAAGCGTGGCCGGCCAGATGGGACCGAAGCGCACGATGCTACTTGGAGAGTTGGGCGGCGAAGCCCGGCAACCACTCCCGCAGGCCTGGGCCCAGGTCATCACTGTCGACGGCCAGCTGCACGCAGGCCTTCAGGTAGCTCAGTTTGTCGCCGGTGTCGTAGCGGCGGCCGCGGAACACCACACCGTAGACGCCGTAGCCTTCACCCTCGCCGGTGGCAAGTTCCTGCAGGGCGTCGGTCAGCTGGATCTCGCCACCACGGCCGGGGCCGGTTTCCTCCAGCACGTCGAAGACGGCCGGGTGCAGCACATAACGGCCGATGACTGCCAGGTTGGACGGCGCCTCGTCCGCCGCAGGCTTCTCGACGAGCCTGTTGATCCGGACGTAGCCTTCGCCGTCGATCTCCTCGATGTCCGCGCAGCCGTAGGCGCTGATCTGGGACGGATCCACTTCGATCAGCGCAACCACCGAACCGCCGGTCTTGGCCTGCACGTCAATCATGGTTCCCAGGAGCTCGTCCCGGGCATCAATCAGGTCATCACCGAGGAGCACGGCAAAGGGCTCGTTGCCCACGTGCTGGCGGGCACGCAGCACTGCGTGGCCGAGGCCGTTGGGGTCGCCCTGGCGGACGTAGTGGATGTCGCCGAGGTTGCTGGCGGCCTGGATGGACTCCAGCTTCTTGGTGTCACCCTTGTCCGAGAGGGCGGACTCGAGCGACGGGACACGGTCAAAGTGGTCCTCGAGCGCCCGCTTGTTGCGGCCCGTAATCATCAGGACATCGTTGAGCCCGACGCCAACGGCTTCCTCCACGACGTACTGGATGGCAGGCTTATCCACCACCGGAAGCATTTCCTTGGGCATGGCCTTGGTGGCGGGAAGGAACCGGGTGCCCAGCCCCGCAGCGGGGATGACGGCTTTGCGAACTCTCGGGTTACTGGTAGTCACCGGACTAATCTAGCGTCAGCGGCAAGCATTAAGTAATCAGCCGTCCGGTCCCGGCGCGGACCTGCACATGAACCAGCCGCCCGCGGCGATGGAGGGAAAACCCATGACTGAATATCAGACCGGTGCCAAGGACGGCATCCGGACTGCCCACCGTGCCCGCCGCGCGGAACTCTCGCCGGCGGCCCTGGAGGAGGCCGGCAACGCCCTGGCGGAACATGGCACAGCCTGGGCCGGCTCCCTTGTGGACGGCGCGACCGCAACCTTCTGCGTCTATCTGGGCGTCGGCGTCGAACCCCCCACCCTCCCGCTGATCCAGGCCCTCCACGCCCGCGGACACCACGTCCTCCTGCCGGTGTGCGAACCCGCGCGCGAGCTGAGCTGGGTATTTTGGTCTCCGGGCATCCCGTTTGCACGCAGCCGCTACGCACCCGTTATGGAACCTGACGGGCCGCGGCACGGGCCGGATGTGGCCGGCGGGGCGTCCGGGCTGTTCATTCCGGCCACTGCCGTTGATCTTTCCGGTAACCGGATTGGCCAGGGCGGAGGCTATTACGACAAGTTCCTGGGCCATTTGGACACTGCCGGGAAGCAAATTCCGCTCGCCGCTGTTATCTACGACGAAGAACTCCTGCCTGCCGGTCGGATCCCCGCCGAGGAGTTCGACCGTCCCGTTCCGGCCGTCCTGACACCGGGCGGACTTCGGGTCCTGGCGGGAGCACCCTGAACCCGGACAGCCGGTGGACGGGGATGATAGAATTAGCACTCAGGCCCTGCGACTGCTAACGGACCACCAGTGGAACGGGTGGCAGCACGGGACCTCTCGTTTGCCCAAGAGGAGGAGCACCAGTGCCAACATATGCTTACGCCTGCAAGGATTGCGGCCATGCTTTTGACATCGTCCAGTCATTCTCGGACAGCACACTGACGTCCTGCCCGGAATGTGAAGGCACGCTGCGCAAGAAATTCAACAGCGTGGGCGTCGTCTTCAAGGGATCGGGCTTCTACCGCACCGACTCCCGCGATTCCAAGGGCAGCACCGTTTCCGCAGCACCCGCGGCTCCGGCAGCCCCCGCTCCGGCGCCCGCCCCGGCGGCTGCCGCCAGCTGACACCGGTCCGCACCCGTCCCAACACACCCGGACTGCCAGCGGCCCCGGACCTAAAGACGGCACCACCATGTTGTCCACATAGGGCCGGGGCCGCTGTCGTCGGCCATGCCTGCCCACCTAGCGTGAAGGCATGCCTGCACATCCCCCCGGTGCCCACCGCAGACCGTCCGTCTTCCAAGCTAAAAAGGGTGCTGCCGCGTCCCGGCGCGGCAGCCCGCTGACCCGTGTGGCCGGGTTGCTCAACCGCAACCGGCGCCTCGCTGTTGCCCTTCTTCTCTGCGCAGCGGCGTCCATCACGGTCCACCAGCTCACCCCTGCGCCGGCCGACACTGTCACAGCCCTGTCCGCAGCCAGGGACCTGCCCGCCGGAACAGCTGTAACTGCCGCGGACCTCGTTCAGGTGCGAGTACCGCCCGGCCTGCTGTCCGAAGGCGTGCTGAGCGGGCAGGCTGAGGCGGCAGGCAAGCAGTTGGCAACCCCGCTGCGAAAAGGGCAGCTGGTCACCGATGTCCAGCTCCTCGGTCCCGGGCTGCTCACCGGCACTCCCCCGGGATCGGCGGCCGTTCCATTGCGGATGGCCGATGCTTCATCCATCCAATTGGTTTCGCCGGGGCAACTGGTGAACGTCGTCCTGACATCCGGAAACGGGTTCGACCAGCAGGGACCCTCGGAAGTCCTGGCCGCGGGAGTCCCCGTCCTCTGGACCGCAGCCAAAGGTGGGCAGGGCGGACAATGGCTGGGCACCGCCGAAACCGACGGGCTGATCGTGGTAGCAGCCACGGCTGAACAGTCAGCGCGGCTGGCAGGGGCGTCCACGCAGGGCAAATTGTTCTTCGTCCTGGTGGGACCGCCGTCGTGACAGGCCCTGCCGAGCCCGGCAGGGCCTGTCATAACGTCGACAGGGCTATGGGCCTTCAGCCCCAGTGCGGGGGCTTCTGCTCCTTCAACCATGCGTCATGGTCCTCGTCGCGATCGCCCCACGCCCGCGGGTCATCTTCCGCGGCAGTTTTGGGCAATACGCCCTCCACTAGGCTGCGCGCTGCGGATGAGCCGGCCTCTTCCGTGTCCACGGCATCACCGGAACCTTCGGTGCTTTCGGTATCGGCCGCATCCACGGCGCCGTCAGCGTCCTCGGGGTTCACGTCATCCTGTGGCGTCTCAGCATCCTTCGGGGTCACGGTGCCCGCCTCCTCACTGTCTGGTCCTGCAGCGGCGTCGCCGGCGCCGTTTGAATCCGGACCGTCCCAGGATTCACGGCGTTCCCCGCCTCCCTGGGCGTCACGCCGGAACCCTGACCCGTTGGTGGCCGGGTATGAAACTGAAGCAGGCTGCGCGGCGTCGATTCCGTTCAGCGCCTGATGGACGTCGTCGTCAAGGAAACCGGCGGACTCTGCCGAGCGGCCCGGAAGAACCACCCGTTCCAGCCCCAGGTACCCTGCTATCCGGTCCGCGCAGGCCGAAGGATCGGTGAACACCTCAATCGTCCACAGCGGCATGTACCGCCACCCCAGCCGCTCCAGCATCTGCGGCCGCAGCCTGCTGCGCTCACGGACGCTCATGGTGCGGTACTGCTCGGTGCCATCGGACTCAATCGCCACCGGCCAGGGAAGGTCTGCCTCATCCTGGCCCATGGTGCCCAGCGGGTCTGCGGCCGCCACCACGTCGATGACGCCGTCGTATTGGTGCCACACCCGGGCGCCGCGTGCACGAAGCCTGTCGCCGAGGTCGGCAACAAGCGGGTCGGCCCCGAGCGCCTGCTCGCTGGCAGCGGCCCGGGAGGCCGGAGTTCCGAGGTCGGTGTTTCCCGAAATCTCCCGGTCAAGCAGCGCGTACAGGTCCAAGGCACCGTACGACAACCTGGTGTGGTCCAGGTCCTCCGGGCGGAAGCACGTCAGAACGTGGATGGAACGGCGGGCACGGGTCATGGCCAGCGCAAACTTCTCCCTGCCGCCCTCGGCGGACAACGGGCCGAAGTTGTGAAGGGCACGCCCGTGGGGTGTGCGCCCGTAACCGGGAGAGAAAATGACATGGTCGCGCACCAGGCCTTGTGCCCGTTCAAGGTCAACAACCCGGAAAGACTCCGGCCCCGCTCCGAAGAAGCTGGCCAGCCCGGGGTAGTTGGGCAACTGGAGCCGGATGGACTCGCCGATCCTCGCGGCATGCCGCAAGCTTGCGGTGACAACTGCCAGGGAAGTCCTGGGCCGCAGCCGTGCGTGCTCGAACACCAGCTCCACCACGCGGTTGACCTCGGCCACCACGGACTCCACGCCCTCGTGATCGGCGCTGGGCAGGCCGGTTCCGTCCGGCAAGTACTCCACGAGCAAAGACCGGTCCAGCCCCGTGGCTGACTGTCCCTCGGGAAGGCGGCGGAGTCCGCCGTCGTAGAAATTCCTGCTCAGCTGCAGCACCAGGTCCTCGTCCACACCGCGGTAGACATTGGTGAGCTGCCACACCGGCAGCACGGCGGAGAGGGCTTTGAAGGCACTCTCGACCCGCTGGTGCGCGGACTCTCCGGGCGCGAGCCGCTCCACCCCTACGGTGAAGCTGCGCGGACTGGCGATCCTGGCATCGCCGAAGGCTATGACCTGCCGGGCCCTCGCGATGGAGGGCAGGACGGCCTGCAGGCTTGTGGCTTCGGCGTCAAGGATTACCACGGCGTCGAAGTGCTGTTCCGCGGGCAGCAGCCCGCTCATGAGGTAGGGACTCACCGACCAGACGGGAACCAGTGTGCCGATCAGGTCCGGTGCCTGGGCGGTCAGGGCGGGCAGTGAAACCCGGCCGTCCTTGAGCAGGCTGCGGAGGAGGCCGGCCTGCCGGGGCTGTTCCCCGATGGCTGCCCGCCAACGCTCGGCAAGGTCCCAGCGCAGGCGTGCTGCCCCGCTGGCGATGTGGGCGTTGTCCGCGAGCCGGTACTCGGCTTCGAGCTGGCGCAGGGCATCGCCGTCGGACATGGCGAGGTAGTCATCGCCGCTGATCATTGCCTCGAGGGCTGACTGCCACCAGGCCAGTTCAAGTTCGGCAGCCACCGATCCGGCGGGAACTTCACGTTCGGCGAGGTCGGCCAGGAGCTCGCCCAGGCCGTGCTCGCGCATGTTCTCCACCAGGAGCGTCCGCTCCGGGAGCGTCTTAAGCGTGTCAGTGTCCGCGACGAGCCGTTCCAGCCGCTCCAGGAGGTCTTCGTAGCGGACGGTGGACAGCGCCCCGCCCCCGGCTGTGTGCTTCAGGCATTCACCAAGGCCCGCAAGCTCCTGGTCCAACTCGCGGTACAGGGCGTTCATCTCGACCAGTCCGGACGGGACGGCAGGGTGCCGCTGGGTGGTGGCGTAGCTTGCCCAGCGCGCACGCTGTTCCTGGACCAGGACCAGGGACGTGTGCAGGTCTGCGATGTGGACGCCAGGCCGGACGTACTCCTTGGCCACACGGCGGAGCCGCGACCGCTGCATGGAGGTCATCTCGATCCCGCGTTCCCGCCGCCACGCCGAGGGTGCGGTAGCCGAAATGAGGTCCGTGACGGGCCGGTCGAAGATATCCGGCGTGAACTTGTCCAGGCTTCCACGCACGGCAACCAGCAGCTCAAGCTGTTCGCCCCATTCGGCGAAGGATTCACCGAGGCGGATTTCCGCGTGCTCGGCCACGGCATTCATCCGCTCCCGCAGTACGGGAAGACTCTTTGCAACGGCCCGGACCAGGTCCTGGGCCTCTTCCGTTTCCTTGCGCGTCAGGAGCCGGGCGCCATGCCACGGACTGGTGGTGGACGCCTTGCTGAAGCTGCCCAGCTCCGCTGCGCGCTGGAGCCGGCCAGCCAGCTCCTCGCGGTCGCGGATGTTGTCCAGGACGCTCCGCTTCAGCCGCACGGTGGTGGCTGGTGCGGGATGGATGGATGTCAGCTCGGCCAGCGACTGCATGGCCTGGTACGGCGAGCAGCCCCACCGGTCGCGGACATTGTGCAGGGACGCCACATGGTCCATCAGCGCGTGACGGTGTTCGGTCAGTGTGCTGTGCAGGTTCCCCAACTGTGGCTTGAGGGACTTTTCGTTCCGGACAATGGCGCGGACCAACTGGGACTTCAGCTGCTGCGCCGTGACGTTCCCGGATAACTGGAACAGGATCGATTCGAGGCCCAGGGCTTCGAGCTGGCCGGAAACCTCGTTCAGGCTGGCGCGCCGGTCCCCCACCACCAGGACGGTCCGGCCGGCGTCCACCAGGGCGCCGATGGTGTTGATGGCTGTCTGCGTCTGCCCGGTGCCGGGCGGGCTGCTGACCACCAGCGAGTCACCGGCGCGGGCGGCGTCCACCACGTACTGCTGGTCCGTATCCGCGTCCAGGAGGAGCAGTTCGTCCTGGGGATGCCGGCTGTCCAGCGAAGGGAAGCGGGCAGGGTCCGGGGTTTCGACATCCACCACTTCGCCACCGCCGGCCGTGGCGAGGGCGGAGACGATCGGGTTGGAGTCATTGATCCAGGGGTCGTCAAGATTGCCGGAGAGGTCCGCAAACGTGGACACCAGCAGGTTGTGCTGCGCCTCGGCGCCGTGGATGGGGCGGATGAGGGTGCCAAGCCGGTCCAGGACGGGCTGGGGATCGAAACGCGCCGTGCTGTACGCGAGGCGGGTGACGGCGTTGACGTCGAAGACAATGCCGTGGACGGACTTCAGGTGGCGGACCAACGCGGGGTTGATGTGTGCCTGCTCTGTCAGCTGCAGCTCGTAGTCATCTTCCCCGGGCCGGACGGTGAGGGAGATCGCCGTGAGCATGACGGGCGCAGAAACCCGTTGGGGTGTGCCTCCGACAGCGGATGTCCACACCACGGTGCCCGCGGAGAGGTACCCGGCGTCGATGCCGCGGTCATTTGACAGTTCGAAGATCTTGGACCGGATGTTGCGGGATGCCCGGGCAGCCACCACATACTGCTGCTGGTCACGGATCAGTGTGGACAAGCGGGTGCGGCGCCCCGCCATGAGCTGGGCCAGCCCTGAGGGGTGGGCAGAGGTGAGGTCTATGGAACCTTCGGGTGTCTTGGTGAAGCGCAGCATCGTGTCTGCCCCGGTGACGGGTTTGAGCCCGGACAGCCATTTACGAAGCTCTTCCGAGCCTTCCGGGTGGCCTTGACCAACTGACACTTCTGCCTTCTTTTCTGCGTTTGCACGTGACGCCCTGGACCATACCGGCATAGGTTCGAGAGTAGCCGCTTCCGTGCCCGGACTGAGAGACCGCAACACTGGAGCCGCGAAATAGGGGAGATTTCACAGGCAGTCCCCGGAAGATTTGCCACCGTTGCCGAAGACAGCGGCAAGACAGAAGTGGCCGGCCGCCGTCAACGGAGGCCGGCCACTTCAGGATGCTATTCCCACTCGATGGTTCCCGGCGGCTTGCTGGTGACGTCCAGCACGACGCGGTTAACGCCGTCCACCTCGTTGGTGATCCGGTTGGAGATCCGGGCCAGGAGGTCATAGGGCAGGCGTGACCAGTCAGCCGTCATGGCGTCCTCGGACGAGACCGGGCGCAAAACGATGGGGTGGCCGTAGGTGCGGCCGTCGCCCATGACGCCGACGCTGCGGACATCTGCCAGCAGCACGACGGGCATCTGCCACACCTCGTTGTCCAGGCCTGCGGCGGTCAGCTCGGCACGGGCGATGGCGTCGGCCTTGCGGAGCAGGTCCAGGCGTTCCTTGGTGACGTCGCCAACGATCCGGATGCCTAGGCCGGGGCCCGGGAACGGCTGGCGTCCCACGATCTCCTGGGGCAGTCCCAGCTGGGCGCCCACGGCGCGGACCTCGTCCTTGAACAGGGCCCGCAGCGGCTCCACGAGCTCAAACTGCAGGTCCTCGGGGAGGCCGCCCACGTTGTGGTGGCTCTTGATGTTTGCTGCACCTTCGCCGCCGCCGGATTCGACGACGTCCGGGTACAGGGTGCCCTGGACCAGGAACTTGATCTTCTCACCGTGAGCCGCGGCCTCGGCGATGATAGCCAGTTCGGCTTCTTCGAAGGCGCGGATGAACTCGCGGCCGATGATCTTGCGCTTGGTTTCGGGATCACTCACGCCGGCCAGGGCGGAAAGGAAGCGCTCCTGCTCGTTCGCGATGTACAGCTTGACGCCGGTGGCAGCAACAAAGTCGCGTTCCACCTGCTCCGCTTCGCCTTCGCGGAGCAGTCCGTGGTCAACGAACACACAGGTCAGCTGGTCACCCACGGCGCGCTGGACCAGGGCCGCTGCGACGGCGGAATCGACGCCGCCGGAGAGGCCGCAGATGACCCGGGCATCGCCGATCTGGTTGCGGATGCGCTCAACCTGCTCTTCGAGGATGTTCCCCGTGGTCCAGTTGGGCTCGATCTTGGCGCCCTTGAAGAGGAAGTTCTCCAGCACCTGCTGGCCGTAGGCCGAGTGCTTGACCTCGGGGTGCCACTGCACGCCGTAGAGGCACTTTTCTTCGTTGGCGAAGGCTGCAACCTCGGCGCCCGCCGTCGTGGCCAGCACCTCGAAGCCGTCCGGGGCCGCGTGGACGGAATCGCCGTGGCTCATCCAGGTGTTCTGGTGCTGGGGCATGCCCTCGAGCACGGAGCGCCCCTCACCCAGGATGGTGGTCTGGGTTGAGCCGTATTCCCGGAGGCCGGTCTTGTCCACCTTGCCGCCCAGCGCGTTGGCCATGGCCTGGAAGCCGTAGCAGATGCCAAAGACGGGTACGCCGGCTTCGAAGAGATCGGCACCCACGCTGGGGGCGCCATCGGCGTAAACACTGGAAGGTCCGCCGGAAAGGATGATCGCGGCGGGGTTCTTGGCGAGGAGCTGTTCGGTGGTGTAGGTATGCGGAACCACTTCCGAATACACATTCGCTTCCCGGACGCGGCGGGCAATCAGCTGCGCGTACTGGGCTCCATAGTCAACAACCAGCACCGGCTTCTGGGAAGTCTGGGATGCAGTGGGAGTAGTCACCGTAATAGCCTACGTTGCGGCGTTGCACCGGCGCACCTTGAGACGCCGCCCTGTGACGGAGCAAACGTCCGGCGGCGGGTGGCCGGCACGGCTGCGGACGCGGGCAGCGCCGGCGTCCAGTTCCGCTAGCCTTCGGTACCGCCGGGTTCAGTACCGCTGCGGGGCCTGCGGGTTCGCGGCGAGCTCGGCTTCCACGTCGGCATGGAACTTCTTCTCGACGATGAAGGAAAGGAACGGGACCACACCGCCCAGGGCCAGCAGGATCAGCTTGAGGAACGGCCAGCGCATGAGCGACCAAAGCCGGAAGTTTGAAATCAGGTACACCACGTACATCCAGCCGTGGACGATCAGCACCGTGATGGACAGGTTCACGCCGTTGAGGACTCCCGGCGGCTCGGCGTCGGCAAAACCGAAGCCGAAGGGCTGCCCGGTGGCGGCATTGGTGCCGCCGGCGAAGAGGTACTGCCCGAAGCCGTACCGCGCCACGAGCTCCGCGCACAGGAGCAGCAGCATGGCGCCGGTCAGGTAGGCCAGCACCTTGTAGAACTTCAGGGCCGACCGGATCTGTGCCTCGGTGCCGCCGAACCGGCGCTTCCTGGTGGCGGCCTTCCCGGCCGTTTCGCTTCCGGTGGCGGGCTTCGGATCAATCATGGCTGTACCTTTTGGTCGGTGTGTTCAGGCTGCCGGGTGGTCCCTGGCTGCTGTTCTGGTTCATGCGCTTCGGCGTGGCCGTCGAGGGCGTCTTCGAGGTCCCGGTGGTAGTCGTCCTTGACCAGACGCCACCAGATGAAGAACGCGAACCCGGCGAAGACCACCCACTCCAGGGAGTAGAAGAGGTTGAGCCAGTTGATCTGTTGCGCGGGCGGCTGGGGGCCGATCTCCAGCGGCAGGAGGTTCCCCGGGACGGCGGCGGCGCTGACGTCCGCTCCCCCGGCAACCTCGGCGGTGGCCGCCACGAAGCCCTGGTAGCTGCTGATTTCCCAGTCGTTGATGAGTTCCGCCACGGAGACCGC
>Ga0308160_10004830_pt1 | contig 14225 bp, 14 predicted proteins | sample PhyFR1_FD_201036 | JGI IMG/M metagenome (GOLD analysis project Ga0308160, IMG submission 201036) | Phyllosphere microbial communities from UC Gill Tract Community Farm, Albany, California, United States - DLSLF.R1 | ecosystem: Host-associated > Plants > Phyllosphere > Unclassified | place: USA...
CAGTGTGAAAGTAGGTTATCGTCAGGCTAATTAATAGGTAGTCGAAATGACTACAGCAAGAAACCCCACCAGGTGACCCTGGTGGGGTTTTTTGCTTTTTGCAATCTACAAAATCATCCTCATCACAACCGTGCGCACCTCAAGCTGCGCGCACTGTACGTCCCGATTCCAGGTTATCCCACAGCTTGTCATGAAAAGGCATCAAGAGCACATTGCAAACCGGCTCCAGCACCGCTGCCAGGCCACCAAACGCCATCGAGCCGGTCGCGAAAAACATCACGAGGAACGCAACGCCCATGTGCATGACAGTCAGGCTGATCTTTTCCAGGGTCAGCATCATGAGGCGACGACCGGCGGCCACGCGCTCCAGTGTGCGCTCCCATGCGCGTTCGTGAAACGGCACCATCAGGACATTCAGCAGGGGTTCGATCAGGATCGCCAGGCCACCCAGCATCATCGATCCGGTGACCGCATACGTGATCGCGAAACCAATCGCCAGGTGGGTCAGGATTTGACTGCTTTTACGTGCTACGACCATCGAACTCTCCACATTCATCTCTACGGTAAATGATATTCGTTCTCATTTACGGAGTGAAATGAATTGAATTTAACGATTCGATAGATTTCTTCTATTCTGTCGCTGCGCCGATCTGAAGCAGCCGCGCCATCAGCGGTTCCACTGTATCCGCGATCCTGTCCAGGCTTGCCTCGCGCAGCGCTGCACTGTCGACTGCCGCATCGCTATGCAGCCCGGCCCAGCGCAGGAGGGCAGCACAAGCCGATGCATCGTCGAACAAGCCATGCAGATAGGTGCCGATGATCTGGCCGTCTTCCGAACACGCGCCTTCGCCGCGGCCTTCGATTTCGAACGCCGGCCGGCTCAGCGCCGCGCCCCCGGAGACCCCCATGTGGATCTCATAGCCGCTGACCGTCGCGTCCATCGCACCGGCGCCAAACACACAATGGCCGCTGACCTGCGCCAGCCGCTTGTCGCGCGCGAGGGTCGTCTCCAGGTCCAGCACGCAGAGTCCCGCCGAGCGTCCCGCAGCCGCTTCGACCCCATCCGGATCGTCGACATGACGCCCCAGCATCTGAAACCCGCCGCACACGCCGATCACCTTGCCGCCGTAGCGCAGATGGCGCCGGATCCGTTCCGGCCAGCCTTGCTCGATCAGCCAGGCCAGGTCGCCGCGCGTGTTCTTGCTGCCGGGGAGGATGATGAGGTCCGCCCCCGGGATCGCCTCGCCCGTGCGCACGAAGCGCAGGTCGACGTCGGGATGCGCACGCAGCGGATCGAAGTCGGTGTGGTTGCTCATGCGCGGATAGCTCGGCACCACCACGCGGAAAGCGCCGGCGCGCGGCGTCACCGCCTGCACCGCATCCTCGGCATCCAGGTACAGGCCGTGCAGATAGGGCAGCACCGCCAGCACCGGCTTGCCGGTCTCGCGTTCCAGCCATGCCAGCCCGGGTTCCAATAGTTTGATGTCGCCGCGGAAGCGGTTGATCACGAAACCGAGGATGCGATCGCGCTCGCTCTGCGACAGGCAGGCCAGGGTGCCGACGATGTGGGCGAACACGCCGCCGCGGTCGATGTCGGCCACCAGCACGACCGGGCAGTCGACGCGTTCCGCGAAACCCATGTTGGCGATATCGCGCTCGCGCAGGTTGATCTCGGCGGGGCTGCCGGCACCCTCGACGATCACCGTGTCGTACCCTGCCAGCAGGCGCGCATGCGATTCCAGCACGGCGCCCATCGCCACGCTTTTATATTGATGGTAGTCGCGCGCGTTCATGTCGGCGCGCACCCGGCCGTGGATGATGACCTGGGCGCCGGTGTCGCTGGAGGGTTTCAGCAGCACCGGATTGAGGTCGGTGTGCGGGGCGATGCCGGCGGCGATCGCCTGCAGCGCCTGGGCGCGGCCGATTTCGCCGCCGTCGGCGGTCACCGCGCTGTTCAGCGCCATGTTCTGCGGCTTGAACGGCGCCACGCGGATGCCCCGACGGCGCAGCAGGCGGCACAGCGCTGCCACCACGGTGCTCTTGCCGGCATCCGAGGTCGTGCCCTGCACCATCAGGGTCGAATAGGGGAAGGTGTTCATGTGCCGGGTTCAGCGAGGACGATGCGCGCGCGCCAGCTCCAGCTTCTCGCACAGCATGGCCGCACCGGCAATCATGCGTGGACCGGAACGATTCACCAGGTTGCCGTCGATCGTGAACAGGTTGCCGTTGCGGACCGCCGTCAAGCTGCCGTAGGGTTTCCACATGCTGACGCCGCCGTAGTTCTTTTCCGCGGTGGCGAAGATCGCTTCCGGATTCTCCTGCAGCACACCTTCGACGCTGACCACCGGCGCGGTGACCGGCAGCCGGGCGAAGACGTTCTCGCCGCCGCACAGGCGCAGCGCATCGCTGACGATATGCTCGCCATTCAGCGTGTACAGCGGCTTGTCCCACACCTGGTAAAACGTGCGCACCGGCGGGCGGTTCGCATACTTCGCGCGCAGGCCGGCCAGCTGGCGGCTCAGGTCCGCGGCGGCCGGGCGCGCGACGGCCTCGGTGCCCATCAATTGCCCGAGCTTGAGCACGCTGGCCGGGATGTCCTCGAGCTTGTGTGGCTCGCTGTGGTAGACCGGCACGCCGAGCTTGCGCACCATTTCGATCTGGCGCTCCGAACTACCGTGGCGCCAGACCACGAACAGGTCCGGCTTCAGCGCGATGATGCGCTCGAGGTCGAGTTCGCGGTTGGAGCCGACCTGCGGCACCTGTTTGGCCGCTTCCGGAAAGTCGCTGTAAGAGATGACGCCGACCACGCGGCTGCCGCCGCCGGCGGCGAACAGCATCTCGGTCACGTGCGGCGCCAGCGAAATCACGCGCTGCGCCGGCTTCGCTACGGTGACCGTATTGCCGTCGTCATCCTTCACGCTGATCGCTGCAGGAGCTGCATGGGCCGCGTGGGTCGAAACGCCGGCCGCCAGCGCGGCCACGAATATCCAGGTCTTCATTGCTGATTCCAATCTCGTAAAGCTTGTTCGAGGCGCTGCCAGTGCGCTTCCCCGGCAGGCAGGCCGATCCGGATGCCGCGCGCCGCATCGCGGAACAGGCGTACCCAGATCGCGCGCCGCGCCATGTGGTCGTGAAATGCTTCGGGCCGCGCGTCGGCCCACCAGTGAAACAGCGGGGTACCGGAGGTGCCGGGCAGCAGCGCGCGCATGCGTTCGCCGTCGCGCGCCAGCCGCCCTTGCGTGGCTTGTTGCCAGCCGTGGTCGCGCAGCGCCGCCAGCGCGATTTCCTGCGCCGGTCCGCTGACCGCCCACGGTCCGAGCAGGTCTTCCAGTTGCGCCAGCAAAGCAGGTGCCGCGGCGGCGAAGCCGAGCCGCAAGCCGGCCAGGCCGAAGAACTTGCCGACCGAGCGCAGCACGATCAAGCCCGGCCGGTCCGCATGCGCGGCAATGCTCAGCGCCGGCGCGGTGTCGCCGAAGGCTTCGTCGACCACCAGCCAGCCGCCGCGCGCCGCCAGTTGCGCATGCCACGCCAGCAGCTGGCCCGGCGTGACCGTTGCGCCGGTCGGGTTGTTGGGATTGACGATCACGACCACGTCGCTGTCGCGCACCGCCGCATCCAGCGACGCGTAGGGCACCTGGCGCAGTAGGTGGCCATGGCGCGACCAGTGATGGGCGTGTTCCGCATACGAGGGTGCCGATACGCTCACGCGCGCCGGTGCGCGCAGGCGCGGCAGGGCCTGGATCGCAGCCTGGGTGCCCGCTACCGGCAACAGGCCGGGCGCGTCGTAGTAGGCGCAGGCGGCGCGCACCAGTGCCGGGTCGGGCTCTGGCAGGCGCTGCCACGCATCCGCGCTGGGCGCCGGGGCCGGGTAGCCGACCGGGTTGATGCCGGTGGAGAGGTCGATCCAGTCGCTGCCGCCGTAGCGGCGCATCGCCTCGCGCAGCGTGCCGCCGTGTTCAAGCATGCAGGCCTCCGATCAGCAGCGCGCCAGTCAGTGCGACGGCAAGCCACAGCAGCGTGGTGCGCCACACCAGGCGCCAGGCACGCCCGATGTCGGCCGCGCCGGCCGCCGGACCGCTGCCGAGCAGCGGCCGCAGTTCGACTTCGCCGTCGTAGACCGCGGCGCCGCCCAGGGTGACGCCAAGGGCGCCGGCGCCGCTGGCCATCACCGGGCCGGCGTTCGGGCTGCTCCACTGCGGCGCCTGGGTGCGCCAGCAGCGCCAGGCACGCAGTTGTCCTCGCAGTTGGCCGGAACTGGACGCCAGCAGGGTATAGGACAGCGCGGTCAGCCGCGCCGGCACGTAATTCAGCACGTCGTCGATACGCGCCGCGACCCGTCCGAACAGGTTGTAGCGTTCGCTGCGATAGCCCCACATCGCATCGAGGGTATTCGCCAGGCGGAACAGCAGCGCGCCCGCGCCGCCGCCCACCAGGAACCAGAACAGCGTGCCGAACACGGCATCGTTGCCGTTTTCGAGCAGCGATTCGGCGCCGGCCTTGGCCAGGTCCGCTTCGCCGGCCTGCCGGGTGTCGCGGCTGACGATGTGCGAGGTCAGCCAGCGCGCGCGATCGAGGTCGCCCGCCGCGAGCGCCGCGCCGATCGGCAGCGTGTGGTCGCGCAGGCTGCGCAGGCCGAGGCACAGGTACAGCAGCACGGCATGCACGGCCAGCCCCGTCGCGCCGGGCAGGCGGCACAAGGCAGCCGCGATCAGCGTGAGCGGCAGCACCGCCAGCGTCCACGCCAGCGCGCCGCGCCCGATGCGCCGCATGGCCCGGCCGGCACGCCGGTTCAGGCGCCGCTCCAGTGCGCCGGCCAGGTTGCCGAAGCCGACCAGCGGATGCCAGCGCCGCGCCTCGCCCAGCAGCAGGTCGAGCGCGACGCCGGCCAGCAGCAGCAGGGCCAGCGTCAACGACGGCAGTCCGCTCAGCACGACGCTCCTTTCAGCGCCAGCGGCAAGCCGGCCGCGACGAACAGCACGCGCTTGCAGCGTGCCGCCACGTCCTGGTTCAGGCGGCCGGCTTCGTCGGCGTAGGCACGCGACACCGCGCCCCAGGGCACGATCCCCATGCCGACCTCGTTCGACACGAAGATGACTTCACCCGCCGCCGGCTGTTCAAGGAAGTCCAGCAGCGCGGCGCGCTCGGTCGTGAACAGCGGCGTCAGGTCGATCGGTCCGACCTCCGGATAATCCACGTGCGCGGAAAACATCAGGTTGCTGAGCCACAGCGTCAGGCAATCGACCAGCACGATGCGTTCCGGCGCGCACAGGCGGCGCAGGGTGGCGGCCAGTGCGGTCGCTTCCTCGACGGTCCGCCATTGCGGCGGGCGGCGTTCCCGGTGGCGGGCGATGCGCGCCGCCATCTCGTCGTCGCCGGCATGCGAGGTGGCTATATAGATGACCTCTTTGCCGGAGGCCTGCGCCAGGCGTTCGGCCAGCGCGCTCTTGCCCGAACGGGCGCCGCCGAAGACAAGGGTGCGGCTCATGCTTGCGCGCCCAGCAGCAGGCCCGCCGCGGCTGCCGGATTGGAGGCGAAGAAGGCATGGAAATACGATGCGGTCAGCGAACCGGCGCGGTACAGCGCTTCGCCCTCGGCGCCGGACGGATGCTTGAGCGCGTGTGCGGCCACGGTGGCTTGCGTCTCCAGGCGCGAATAATGAAAGGTATGGCCGCGCAGCTCGCCGCCAGCGGTCGGCATGCCTTGCGCGCCCAGGCCGGCCAGGCGTGCCTGCATCTTGACCTTGCCCGGCAACAGGCCGGCCATCGGCCAGGCATGGCCCTCCAGGTCCGTGATCGATTCCGCCACCGCCATCATGCCGCCGCACTCGGCCAGGATCGGCCGGCCGGCGGCGTGCGCGGCGCGGATCGAGGCCTGCCAGTGCCGCGCGTGCGCCAGCGTTTCGCCGTGCAGTTCCGGATAGCCGCCGGGCAGGTACACGGCATCGGCGCCGTCCGGCACCGGCTGGTCCGCCAGCGGCGAGAAAAAGGTCAGCTGCGCTCCGAGTGCGCGCAGCGTGTCGAGATTGGCCGGATACAGGAAGCAGAACGCGGCGTCGCGCGCGATCGCCACCGTCTTCTCGGCCAGCAGCCGGGGCACCGGCTCTGGCTGCAGCAGGCTGGCGTCGAAGGACCGGGGCAGCATGGCCGCCCAGGCGGCGTCGTCGAACTGCAGTTCGTCGGCCAGCGCATCCAGCACGGCATCGATGTCGCCGACTTCGTCCGGCAGCACCAGGCCGAGGTGGCGTTCGGGCAGGCGGCGCGCCTGCTTCGGCAGGGTGCCCAGCAAGGGGATGCCGCGCAGCGACTCCGCCACCATGCGCGCATGGCCTTCGCTGCCGACGCGGTTGGCGACCACGCCGGCCAGCTGCACCGGGCCGTAGTCGCGCAGGCCCAGCACCAGCGCACCCGCAGTCTGCGCCATGGCGCCGGCGTCGATCACGGCCAGCACCGGGATGCCGAATTCGCGCGCCAGGTCGGCCGCGGACGGCTTGCCGTCGTACAGGCCCATTACGCCCTCGATCAGCACCACGTCGGCATCGGCCGCGGCGGCGGCCAGGCGCCGGCGGCACGGTTCGGGGCCGACCATCCACAAGTCGAGCGAGTGCACCGGCGCGCCGCTGGCGCGTTCGAGCAGCATCGGATCGATGAAGTCGGGTCCGCATTTCAGCACCCGCACCGTCTGCCCGCGGCGCCTGAAGCGGCGCGCGAGGGCGGCGGTGACCGTGGTCTTGCCCTGGCCGGAGGCGATGGCGGCCACCATCACGACGCGTGCGCCCCGGGTGTCCATTACCACTCCGTCACGGCCTGGGCCGCGATGCCGGCCTGGAAGGCGTGCTTGACCGCGTTCATCTCGGTGACGGTGTCGGCCACGTCGATCAGTTCCTGCGGCGCGCCGCGTCCGGTCACCACCACATGCTGCATCGGCGGACGGTCGAGCAGGTCGGCGATGACGACATGCACGTCGAGGTAGCGGTACTTGAGGGCGATGTTCAGTTCGTCCAGCACCACCAGGCCACAGGCCGGATCGCGCAGGAAAGCGCGCGCCTGGTCCCATGCCGCCTGCGCCCTGATGATGTCGCGCTCGCGGTTCTGGGTCTCCCAGGTATAGCCTTCGCCCATCGCATGGAAGCTGACTTCGTCCGGGAAGCGGCGCAGGAATTGTTCTTCACCGGTCGCCATCGCGCCCTTGATGAACTGGACCACGCCGACCCGCATGCCGTGGCCGAGCGCGCGCGCCGCCATGCCGAAGGCGCTCGAGCTCTTGCCCTTGCCGTTGCCGGTATTGACGATGATGATGCCGACCTTCTTGTCGGCGGAAGCGATCTTGGCGTCGATGACGGCCTTCTTGCGCGCCATGCGCAGGCGGTGGCGCTCGTTGATGTCCGGATGCGTGTCGTCGTTCGGCTCAGTCATGGTTCGTCTCCCGGGGAATGAAGATGCGGCGGCCGCCGTGTTCGATCGTGTCGATCGGGTGGCCGAGGGTGTCGCTCAGGCGCGCGGGCTGCATCGCGTCGGCCACCGGCCCCGCGGTCCAGCGGCCGTCGCCTGTGAGGAGCAGGGCGTGGCTCGAGATGCGGTGCGCCAGCGTCAGGTCGTGGCCGATCATGATGACGGTCTTGTGCTGCTGCCGGCACAGCCGCGCCAGCAGGCCCATCACCTGTACCTGGTGCGCCAGGTCGAGCGCATTGGCGGGCTCGTCGAGCAGCAGCAGCGGCGTGTCCTGGGCCAGCAGGGCGGCGATCGCCACGCGCTGGCGCTCGCCGCCGGACAGCGTGCGCACGTCGCGCGCGGCCAGGTGGTCGACTTCCATCGCCGCCAGCGCCTGCATGGCGGCCGCGTGGTCGTCGTTGCCTTCCCAGTAGCGCTTGCCGTGGTAGGGGTGGCGTGCCGACAGCACGGTCTCGATCACGCTGTAGGCAAAGGCGTCGTGGCGCGACTGGGCCAGGTAGGCGCGCCGGCGCGCCAGGTCTTCCAGCTTCCAGGCGGTGACCGGCATGCCGTCGATCTCGACCGCGCCGCCTTCGGGCGCGCGCAGGCCGGCCAGCGTGCGCAGCAGCGTGCTCTTGCCGGCGCCGTTGCGGCCGATGATGCTCCAGCATTCGCCCCGGCCCACCTCCCAGTCGAGGCCCTGCACCAGGATGCGGTCGGCGGCGCGCAATTCGAGTTGCCGGGTGCGGATGCTCATTTGAGTATCGTGGGTGCTCATTTGCGCAGCTGATGCAGTTGATAGAGGAAGATGGGCGCGCCGATCAGCGCCGTGATCGCGCCCACAGGCAGCTGGGTCGGCGCGACCACGGTGCGCGCCAGCGTGTCGCACAGGACCAGGAAGCTGCCGCCACCCAGCACGGCGGCCGGGATCAGCACGCGGTGGTCGGGGCCGAAGGCGAAGCGGCAGGCGTGCGGAATGATCAGGCCGATGAAGCCGATCGAGCCGGCGCTGGTCACCGCGCTGGCGGTCAGCAGGCCGGACACGAAGAACAGGCCCTTGCGCAGTGCGCCGACGCGCACGCCAAGCGTGCCGGCGTTGTCCGCGTGGAGGGCGAGCACGTTCATCGCGCGCGCACTGCGCAGCGCATACAGCAGGGCGGCGCCGAGCACGATCCAGGGCAGGGGCCGTACCGGCGCGCCGGCCAGGTCGCCGATCATCCAGAACACCATGCTGCGCAGCCTGCCCTCGGGCGCGACCGACAGCATCAGCGTGACCAGCGCCATGCAGCTCGACGACAGGATCACGCCAGTGAGCAGCAGCATCGAGGTGCCGGCATCAAGAGCCGCGCCGCTGCGCATGTCGCGCCGCGCGAACAAATACAGCAGCATCGACACGCCGACGGCGCCGCCCAGCGCCGCCGCATCGATCGTGGCCGCGGCGCACATCAGCAGCAGCGCGAGCAGGGCGCCGACCGAGGCGCCGGCCGAGATCCCCAATATATAGGGGTCGGCCAGCGGGTTGCGCAGCAGCGCCTGCATCATGACGCCGGCCAGCGCCAGCGCACCGCCGGTGACGAAGGCGGTAAGGGCGCGGCCGGCGCGCAGTTCCAGCAGCGTCGCCGCCATCGAGTCGGTCCGGCCCTGCAGCACCTGGACCAGCGCATCCGGCAGTTCGCCAGGCGCGACCGCGATCGAGCCCGTCATGCCGGCCACCAGCAGGCTGGCGACGGCCGCGAGCAGCAGCGCGCCGACGATCAGGAAGGCGCGCTGGGGCAACGGACGCGAGGGACGGGCTTGGACAGTGTGCATGCTGGGCGATGAAGGATGGATGAGCGGATCCCGTATCAGCGGGCTCCATAGTGTAGCGCCGCGAACCAGCTGCGCCCGGCGGTGCCGTAGTTGCGCGCCAGTTCGTAGCGCTTGTCGGCCACGTTGTCGAGGCGGACCAGCAGCGACCAGTCGGGGGTGAACCGCCAGCGGGTGCTCAGGTTCAGCAGGCCGTAGCCGCCGAGGCGGTTCCGGTTGGCGGCATCGTCGAAGCGCTGGCCGGACGCCTGCAGTTCGATGCCGCTTTCCAGCTGGCCGGCCGTGTGGCTGGCGCTGAAGGTGGCGTGACGGCGTGCGCGGCGCGCCAGCTGCTTGCCGGTGGTCTCGTCGCGCGGGTCCTGGAAGTCGGCGCTGGCGCGCAGGTCGATGGCCTTGACCCGGGTCGCCGCGGACAGCGTCCAGCCTTCGAGCAGCGCGTGGTTGACGTTGTAGGCGCAGCTGCCGGTCCGCTCCGGACACGGGTTGACGTTGACGATCATGTCGGTCAGGCGGTTGCGGTAATAGGTGGCCTGCAGCTCGCCGTCCGCCACCTGATAGCGCAGCGCGGCTTCGGCATTGCGGCCCTGTTCCGGCTTGTTGCTCGCCAGGCCGTAGCCGGGGTAATACAGTTCGTTGAAGGTCGGTACGCGGAAGCTGGTGCCGACGCCGGCGCTGGCACGCAGCGCGTCGCTGAATGCGTAGGCGTAGCCGGCCGCGCCGGTGGTTTTCGAGCCGTACACCGAGTGGTCATTGCGTGCGCTGAGGTCGACCTGGTGGCTGCCGCGGCGCAGGTCGTAGGAGGCGGCCACCGAATTGGTGATGCGGCTGCGGTTCAGCGGGCTCGGCGGCGTGGCGGCGGTATCGGCGCCCGAGGTGGACTGCACGGTCTCCTTGCGGTGGCCGACCAGCAGCTGCAGGGTGTCGGCGCCGATGGCGATCGTGTTCTGCCAGGTGGCTTCGTCCTGGCGCGTGTCGATCCGGCTGGTGCCCGCCGCGGCGCTGCCGGTGAAGCTGCCCAGCCGGTCGTTGGAACGCGCCCACTGCAGGCTGCTGCGCCAGTTCGGCAGGATGCGGTCGTTCAGGAATACGGCATAGCTGTCGATGTCCTGGATGTTGCGGGTATCGAAGCCGGCGGCGCCGCTGTCGTACTGGGCGCGCAGGCGGCTCTTCAGGAATTGCAGGCCGGCTTCGTGGCCCTCGGCCAGCTGTACGGCGATGCGGCCGTTGGCGCTGTTGCGGCTGTAGCCGTCGTCGTCCGCGTTGTAGCTGGACGAACCGGGACGGGTCGCCGAGAAGCCGGTCGCCTCCTCGTGCGCGGCGCCCAGGGCGTAGCGGAGCGCACCACTGGCGCCGTGGATGGCGGTGTCGGCCTGGCGCGTGCCGTAGCTGCCGCCGCCGATGCTGGCGCCGAGCTGCGGCGCGCCGTCGCTCTGGCGGGTGAAGATCTGGACCACGCCGCCGATCGCATCGGCGCCGTACAGGGTGCTCAGGGGGCCGTAGACGACTTCGATGTGATCGATGGCCGACAGCGGAATCGCATTCCAGCTGGCCGCCCCGGTGGTCGAGGAGCCGATGCGCACGCCGTCGATCAGGACCACGACCTGGTTGCTGTTGGCGCCGCGCACGAATACGCTGGTGCTGGCACCCGGGCCGCCGTTGCGGACGATCTCGATGCCGCGCTGGCGCGCCAGCAGGTCGGCGACCGAGCCGGCGCCGGCACGCGCGATCTCCTCCGGGCCGATGACGGTGGTATCGGCGATGACCTGGTCGGCGCGCTCGGGCGTGCGGCTGGCGGTGACGACGACGGTCTCCGGGGCCGCATCGGGTACGGCAGGTGTGGCGAAGGCGCTGGGCGCAGCAAGGACAATGGCAAGCGCGGCGGCTTGCCGTGAGACTGGGTGGTGCATGACGGTGTTTCCTGGTTTGACAACCAGCCGGCGTCCCCGCCGACCAGATTGAACAGAAGCGCCACGGCGTACCGGCGCGCTTCCACCTTTTGGCCGGTATCCGGGCTGGCAAGTGTGGCCGTCCGACCTTCCCATGCGTATGCACAGTGGTATGTGAGGACGGTTGCCGCATCCATGACGCGGCACTTGCTTACCGTTGCGGGGGCAGCACACGTTGAACCCGAACCTGGAAAACCCGTTACGGTTTTTCGAGGTTCATCGGAGTTTCGTGTTTCCCGTTTAACTGCACCTGTGAACACAGGCGCGAGCACCAAAACGGCGCCATTATACGATCGCGGCGGCGCCTTGTCAGAATTCCAGCGTCAGCAGGTCGCCATACCCGATGCGGTGCGGGGTGGCGGCGGCCTGCAGCGCGGCCTGCTCGAGCGGCAGTCCCGATCGCAGCGCCAGCAGCAGGCGGATGGTGCCGGCATGGCAGATCACCAGCGCTTCCGCGCGGTTGCCGGCTTGGGCGCCGGCGCGCAGCATGTCGACGAAGCCGGCCACGCGGCGCGCCACGTCGAGCACGTTCTCGGCGCCGCCCGGACGGTAATCGAGCAGGCCGGCCGCCCAGGCATCGACTTCGGCGCGCGGAATCTCGGACCAGGAACGCATTTCCCAGCGGCCGAAATCCATCTCGGCCAGGCGCGCATCGATGTGCAGGACGGCGGGATGCAGGCGCCGCGCCAGCAGGGCGCAGCGTTGCAGCGGGCTGGCGTACACCGGCAGGCGGCCGGGCAGGCCTTGCGCCTCGAGCGAGGCCTGCACGCGCGCCAGTTGCGCTGGCGCGACCGGGACGTCGGTGGCGCCGTAACAGAGGCCGGCGGCGACGTCCGGTTGCGGGTGGCGCAGCAGGTGCAGCTTCAGGCGCAGCGTCACACCGCGCTCCAGGCGCCATGGCCGAGCGTGGCCAGCACCGCGATATAGATGCCGGCTTCGGCAAGCTGCTGCACGGCGCCGAGGCAGTCGCCGGTGTAGCCGCCGAGGCGGCGCACGAATTTCCAGCCCAGCCACAGCGCCGCCGCCAGTGCCGCCAGTACGGCGCCGATCACCGCAGCCAGCGAGGCGAGCCCGGTGGCGAGCAGCACGGCGGCGGGCAGCAGGGTCGTCGCGCAGGCGATCGCAAATTCGGCGCTCGTCATCTGCTGGGCCAGCGGCTTGGCCTTGCCTTCGCCGCGCACGTACTCGAGTTTCCAGATCAGCGAGGTCGCCGCCAGGCGCGACAGCGGGTGGGCCAGGAACAGGGCCGCGATCGCTGTCTGCGGCGGCAGCATCGCCAGGCTCGAGAGCTTGGCCGCAAGCATGCAGACGATGCCGATCGCACCGTAGGCGCCGACGCGCGAATCCTTCATGATCTCGAGCACCCGTTCACGCGTCATGCCGCCGCCGAGGCCATCGCAGGTGTCGGCGAAGCCGTCTTCATGGAAGGCGCCGGTGGCGTAGATCGAGGCGGCGGTGGAAAGCACGGCCGCCACCGGCGCCGGCAGCAACAGCGCCGCCGCCCAGTAGACGGCGGCGGCGATGGCCGCCACCACGCAGCCGACCAAGGGGAAATAGCGCGACGCGTGCTGCAGCCAGCTGGCTTCGAAGCCGACCCAGGCCGGGATCGGCAGGCGCGTGAAGAACTGCAGTGCGATGAAGAAGAGGCGAATCTGCTGCATGGTGTCAGTCGCCGGCGTTGTTGCTCGTTTGCTCGCTGACGCTGGCCGAGGCGAAGGTGGCCATCTGGTTGAGGAAGTTGGCGGCGGCGTGCAGCAGCGGCAGGGCGAGCGCGGCGCCGGTGCCTTCGCCCAGGCGCAGGCCGAGCTGCAGCAGCGGCTGCGCGGCCAGGGCGCCCAGCATGCGGCGATGGCCGGCTTCGTCCGAGCAGTGGGCGAACACGCAGTAATCGAGGATCGCCGGTTCGATGCGCGCCGCCACCAGCAGGGCACTGGTGACGATGAAGCCATCGATCAGCAGCACCTTGCGCTGGTGCGCCGCCTGCAGCATGGCGCCGGTCATCATCGCGATCTCGAAGCCGCCGAAGGTCGCCAGCACGTCGAGCGGATCGACCGCGCCGGCGTGCAGCTCGGCCGCGGTTTCGATCACGTGCTGCTTGCGCAGCACGCCGTCGGTCGACAGGCCGGTGCCGGCGCCGACGCACTGCGCAACCGGGATGCCGGTCAGCTTGTGCATGAGGGCCGCGGCGGCGGTCGTGTTCCCGATGCCCATCTCGCCGAAGCCGACCACATTGCCGGCCAGGTCGGCCACCAGCGCAGCGCCGGCGCCGATGGCGCTGGCGCACTGGGCGTCGCTCATTGCCGGCGCCTGCGCGAAGTTGCGGGTGCCGGCGGCGATCTTGCGGTCGATCAGGCCCGCCCGCGGGCCGAACTCGTGGGCGACGCCGGCATCGACGACGTGCAGGGCGCAATCGTTCTGGCGTGCGAACACGTTGATGGCGGCGCCCTGGGCCAGGAAGTTCTCGACCATTTGCCAGGTGACGTCCTGCGGATAGGCGGAGACGCCTTCCGCCACCACGCCGTGATCGCCGGCGAAGACCAGGATCGCTGGCCGGTCGATCGATACGGCGACGCGTTCCTGGATCAGTCCCAGTTGTCTGGCCAGGCGCTCCAGCGTTCCCAGGCTGCCGAGCGGTTTGGTTTTGTTGTCGATGGCAGCGTCGAGCTGGGCGGCGAGGGCAGGATTCGCGGTTGGAACGATAGGGAAAGCGCGCATGCAGGTGTGTTGTAGAGTTAATGAACCGGGCAAAGATAGCATGGGGCTCGGTCTTGCGGACAGCGTCGGGCTTTGCTATAGTTCGCCTCCTGCTTCTGCAGCGCAGTAAAACGGCAACGAAATCAAGTAGTTGTGTTTGAATTTTCGGCAAGTCCGAAAGCGCTGAAGAAAAAGACGAGGTTGACGAGTTAAGCGAAATACTGCATAATCTCATTCCTCTGCTGCTGACGAACAAAACGATTCGCGACAATGCAGCAAGGCAGTACCGAACAAAGTTCTTTAACAATATACAGTCGATAAGTGTGGGCGTTTGATGAAGGTGCCAACAGCT
>Ga0308160_10004831_pt1 | contig 14218 bp, 13 predicted proteins | sample PhyFR1_FD_201036 | JGI IMG/M metagenome (GOLD analysis project Ga0308160, IMG submission 201036) | Phyllosphere microbial communities from UC Gill Tract Community Farm, Albany, California, United States - DLSLF.R1 | ecosystem: Host-associated > Plants > Phyllosphere > Unclassified | place: USA...
AATTCCTTCTTCTACCGCTGGACCCGTCTGCTGGGCGGCGCCGTGCTGGCCGGCATCTTGCTGTCGGGCTGCGGCTACAACTATTTCCAGACCAAGGACGAAGCCACCAAGGCCGCCTGGAGCGAAGTGGTCAACCAGTACCAGCGCCGCGCCGACCTGATCCCGAACCTGGTCAATACCGTCAAGGGCTATGCCTCGCACGAGCGCGAGACGCTCGAAGCGGTCACCCGTGCGCGCGCTGCCGCGACCAGCTTCCAGATCACGCCCGAAGTGCTGAACAATCCGCAAGCGTTCCAGAAATTCCAGCAGGTGCAGGGCGAGCTGTCGGGCGCACTGTCGCGCCTGATGGTGGTGTCCGAAAAATACCCTGATCTGAAGGCCGACACCAGCTTCCGCGACCTGGCCTCGCAGCTGGAAGGCACCGAGAACCGGATCACCGTGGCGCGCCAGCGCTACATCGCTTCGGTGCAGGACTACAACGTCACCGTGCGCCGCTTCCCGAACAACCTGACCGCGATGGTGTTCGGCTATGACACCAAGCCATCGTTCACGGTCGAGAACGAAAAAGCGATCTCGACCGCGCCAAGCGTCGACTTCGGCAAGTAAGCCAGCGATGAAATCGCTGCGATTGATGTTTGCCTTGCTGCTGGCCGCGGCGACGGCGCTGCCGTTGCCGGCCCTCGCCCAGCTCAAGGAGGTACCGGCGCTCACCACCCGCGTCACCGACCAGGCTGGCATGCTGGACGCATCCCAGCGCCAGCGCCTCGAGGCGGTGCTGGGCGAGTACGAGCAAAAGACCGGCAGCCAGATCGCCGTGCTGCTGGTCAAGTCGACCGAACCCGAAGCGATCGAGCAGTACAGCATCCGCGTGACGGACGCCTGGCAACTGGGCCGCAAGGGTGTCGACGACGGCGTGCTGCTGGTGGTCGCGCGCGACAACCCGAGTTCGCTGCGGCGCCTGCGCATCGAGGCCGGGCGCGGCGTGCAGGGCGTGCTGACCGACGCCCAGTCGAAACGCATCCTGCAAGACACGATCGCCCCCCACTTCCGCCAAGAGCATTACTACGAAGGCCTGGTGGCCGGGGTCGGCGCGATTGCCACCCTGCTCAACCGCGAATCGTTCCCGGCGCCGGCGCAGCAGGCCCCACAGCAACGCCAGGCCGCTGATGGCGGCGGATTCTCGCTGTTCGGCATCATCCCCCTGCTGATCGGGTTCTGGGTGCTGCGCTCGGTGTTCCGGCCGCGCCGCGGCAGCTCGCTGCGCAGCCATCGCGGCCGATCGAACTGGGGCGGCGCCGCAACCGGCTTCGTCCTTGGCAGCATGATCAACGGCATCGGCCGTGGTGGTGGCGGTGGTGGGTTCGGCGGTGGCGGTGGATTTGGCGGCGGCGGCTTTTCGGGCGGCGGCGGCAGCTTCGACGGCGGCGGCGCTTCGGGAGACTGGTAATGAGTGAACCTATGCAACAAACTACGCAACATCGCGGTTTTGGCCAGCGCATCAAGCGCACCTGGCGTCACCTCAGCAGCGGCGCCGGCGAAGCACGGCGCGCCTTCCCGCCTGCCACACTCGACGCCATCGCCCAGGCCATCGACGCCGGTGAACTCACCCACCGCGGCGAAGTACGCCTGATCGTCGAAAAAGCGCTGCCGTTCGACGATGTCTGGGACGGCGTCAGCAACCGCCAGCGCGCGCTGGCCCTGTTCGCCGACTACGGCGTGTGGGACACCGAAGACAATTGCGGCGTGCTGATCTACGTGAACCTGGCCGAGCACAAGGTCGACATCGTGGCCGACCGCGGCATCGACCGCAAGATCGAGCGCGCCACTTGGCAAGCGGTGTGCGCCACCATGACCGAGGGCTTTCGCCAGGGCCGCTTCCATGACGCCAGCCTGGCGGCCGTCGAGCAGGTCAATGCGCTGCTGCGCCAGCACTTCCCGGCCAATGGCGAGCGGCCCAACGAGCTGCCCGATCGTCCAATCATGCTGTGATGCGGGTGATGCGGGTAATGCGCGGGCGATGGTTCACGGTCGAGAGCGAAAAAGCGATCTCGACCGCGCCAAGCGTCGACTTCGGCAGGCAAGCCAGCATGAGCCCGCTGCGGTCCCTGCTCGCCCTGCTGCTGGCCCTGCTGCTGGCCGTGGCGACGGCCCTGCCGTTGCCGGCATTTGCCCAGTTCAAGGAGGTGCCGGCGCTCACCACGCGCGTCACCGACCAGGCTGGCATGCTGGACGCATCCCAGCGCCAGCGCCTTGAAGCGGTGCTGGGCGAATACGAGCAAAAGACCGGCAGCCAGATCGCCGTGCTGCTGGTCAAGTCGACCGAACCCGAAGCGATCGAGCAGTACAGCATCCGCGTGACGGACGTCTGGCAACTCGGCCGCAAAGGGATCGACGACGGCGTGCTGCTGGTCGTCGCGCGCGACAACCCGAGCGCGCTGCGGCGCCTGCGCATCGAGGCCGGGCGCGGCGTGCAGGGCGTGCTGACCGACGTCCAGTCGAAACGCATCCTCCAGGACACGATCGCTCCCCACTTCCGCCAAGCGCATTACTACGAAGGGTTGGTGGCCGGTGTCGGTGCGATTGCGACGCTGCTCAACCGCGAATCGTTGCCGGCGCCGGCGCAGCCGGCGCCACAGCAACGCGAGGCCAGTGATGGCGGCGATGGCGGCGATTTCTTATTGCTCGGCATCTTCGCCGCGCTGATCGGCATCTTCTTCCTGCTGATAATCTTCTTCGTGGTGCGCTCAAAATTCCGTCGCTACCGCAGCAACTGGCTGCGCGACAATCCCGGCGCGGTGAACCGGGGCGCCATCGTGCTGTACTTCATCCTGGAAGGCATTCTCAACGCTATCTTCAGTGGCGGTGGCGGCCGCAGCCGCAGCCGCAGCGGTCGCAGCCGCGGCGTTTCAGGTGGCGGCGGCAGCTTCGACGGCGGCGGCGCTTCGGGAGACTGGTAATGACTCAACCTATGCAACAACGCGCGCAACGGCCCGGCCCGCGCCAGCACTCCCCGGCCAACGGCGCACGCCCCGACGAGTTGCCCGACCATCCGGTCATGCTCTGACCGCCCTGGCGCGGCGGCGCCCCTGCCGCGTCAGCCGGTAAAATGGCGGCTTTCCCGCATCCACGAAAGCCTGCCATGAAACTCCAGAACAAGATTGCCATCGTCACCGGCGCCAGCCAGGGCATCGGCCTGGCCTGCGCCCAGCGCCTGGTGCAGGAAGGCGCACGCGTGATGCTGGTCGATATCCGCGCCGAAGGCGAGCAGGCCGCCGCGGCGCTGGGCGAGGCAGCGCGCTTCTTCCGCGCCGACGTCGGCATCAAGCAAGAAGTCGACGCCATGATCGCGGCCACGCTGGAAGCATTCGGCCGCATCGATATCTTGATCAACAATGCCGGCGTGACCCACGCCGCCGATTTCCTCGACCTGACCGAAGACGACTTCGACCGCGTGCTGCGCATCAACCTGAAATCGATGTTCCTGTGCAGCCAGGCGGCGGCGCGCGACATGGTTACGCGTGGCGCCGGCTGCATCATCAATATGTCGAGCGTCAACGCCGAGCTGACCATCCCGAACCAGGTGCCGTATGTGGTGTCGAAAGGCGGCGTCAACCAGCTGACCCGCGTCAGCGCGATCGCCCTGGCCCAGCACGGCATCCGGGTCAACGCCATCGGTCCCGGCACCATCCTCACCGAACTGGCCAGGCAGGCGGTGCTGGGCAGCCCGGAAGCACGCCACACGATCCTGTCGCGTACCCCGCTGGGGCGCTGCGGCGAACCGGAAGAAATCGCGTCGATCGCCGCCTTCCTGGCGAGCGACGATGCCTCTTACATGACCGGCCAGACCCTGTACGCCGACGGCGGCCGCCTGGCGCTGAACTACACGGTGCCGGTCAAGGCGTGAACTTTATAAAAGGTAGCGTATAACATAAAGCGTTAGATATTAGAAAAACGAATGTCTGGTATCCGTATTCGCAATTGGACACTTATTTGGTCGAGGCAGATAATTACACCTGTCTCCACTATTCTCCTCCAAGAAAATAGTTTTAAGCCCGCAAACAGTGCGGGCTTTTTTTTGCCTGTCGGAAGCGTTTGGCGCGGGCTAGTGGACCTACCGATACCTATTCCACCAACCCTTGCATGCTCGGCCCGGGCGCGCTACGCCTTCCGCATAATGCCTGTGCAACCTTGCGCCAAGTCATATCATGGTCACATTCGCTGCCTATACTAAATTCACCTGCGATACACGTAACCGATATGCGTGATGGCAGCAGGTGTGCTGCGCCTGGGGTGCAACACACCAACCGAATTTCTTGTCTCTTGGCCCGAACTTGGGTTGTGCCCACCACTGGTGGGCACTTTTTTATGCCCCACAGAATGCTGCGCCAAAAAAATGGCCCACAAGGGTTGCAGCAGCCGCCGATTTGGTTATGATGAAACTCCGCTTGCCGAATTTGGTCCACTGGCAAGCAGCGTACGACGAAACGACAACGGGAGCCTGTCCTATGAGTTTACGTGTACCTGACAACGCTATCTACCCGCCGGAAGCCTGCCGCCGCCAGCACGAAGTCGGCGACCTCATCCTTACCGAACTCAACCCGAACACGGTCGTCGACAAGATCGACGATGCCAGCATGCCGCTCAACCTGCTCACTTTCGGCAACGTCCGCGAAGTGTGCCCCAAGTGCCAGCACACCCACCTGAAACTGGTGCTGCGACAGAGCAGCGTGCGCATGGCCCACCTGTTCTGCGCCGACTGCGAAAGCTGCTTCGACGCGCGCTATGCCGACGGCGCACCGGCGTTGACCATCTAACAACCTGTCCCGGTAGACAAAGTCGTTCCGGCCGCGCCTGGCACGCGTGCGCGGCATCGCCCCGCCCGGCATTGCGCCCGGCGGTGTGGCTGGCCGGCGGCGCGCCATGGTATCGTTGGCGTTTCCCCCAGCCGCCTTCCCATGCCCGCACTCTCGACCATGCTGCATCCCGAGCCAAAAATCCGCCATGCGTTGCACGTGCTGGCACTGGTGCTGTTTGCCGGCATTCTGGTTGCCGGTTCGGTTCCCGGCGCGCGCGCCGAGGTCGGTAATTTCGCCTCGGGCATCGTGCTGCATAGCCTGAGCTACGCTTTTCTGGCCCTGCTCTGGTTCGTGGGCGCAAGTGGCAGTCCGGCGCTGCGCGCGGCCAAGGCGGTACTGGCAATCGCGCTGATGGGCGCCACCGACGAAATGGTGCAAAGCTTCCTGCCCTACCGCTCGGGCGATGTGCGCGACTGGCTGGTCGACGCCAGCGCCGCCGTGGTCGCATCGGGCGTGCTGGCCGTGCTGGCGACGCTGTCGCCTCAGGCAGCGCCAAGCTCCTCCACGCCCTCCGGCCCGGCGCATCCGCGCTGACCATCGCCAGCACAGCTAGTTCCCCACAATTTCGCTGTTCTTGATCGAACCAGCCTCCAGACCGAGTCAGCTGGAACACTGTCGCGCTTCCTGCCTCTTATCCTCGTGGCACGCCCTATCGTCACATCCCCCACTGAACATCCACAATAGAGGAGTCGATCATGAAGCAAACTCAGCAGAGTGTGGCCCTGGCGGGCCTGCTGGCGGTGGTGCTCGCCCTGTCCGGGTGCGCCGGCATGCGTGACCACAGCGAAACCTCGGGCAGCAGCGCGTCCGGCAGCACCAGCTCCGGCGACACTACCTCGGGCGGGTCGAGCGGCACGAGCGGCAGCACCGGCAGCGGCGGCTCGAGCAGCTATGGCGCCGGCAGCGCCACCGACCAGTCGGGCAATCCGACCGGCAGCAGCGGCAGCTCGGGCAGCCAAGGCAGCGGGAGTGGTTCGTCGATGCACGATGGCACGTCCGGCAGCTCGGGCAGTTCGGGAACCTCGGGCAGCTCCGGCAGCATGCAGCAAGACAGCGGTTCGACCGCGGCGGCTGGCAGCGTGGTGCCAAACGGCACCGTAATGGCGATCGAAGTCATGCCGGCCAGCAGCAGCGCCATCGAGAGCGGTTCGATGGGCGCCAGCGGCGCAGCGGGCGCCACCGGCAGCTCAGGCTCGGCCTATCGCGTCACCGTGCGCAAGGACGACGGCAGCACCGAGGTCGTCACGCACAACAGCACACCTGACTTCCGCAGCGGCGACCGCATCAACGTAACGAGCGGTGCAATCCAGCGTTAGTGCCGCTGTACAAGTTGGGGCACGAAAAAGCGTGGACGGCCTGAGCCGTCCACATGCCCATGCTTACGGCGTTCCCGCCCCCTGGTCAGCATCCCCCCCCAACTGGGGCGCACGATGCTGCAGCGGCACGTTACGGGTGGCGGCGCTGATCACCTCCAGTGGCAGCTTGGGGGTACGGTCGGCGTTGAGCAGACCGTTTGCCTCCTGGAAGGTATCGGTGAACTGCGTGTAGCAGAAACCGCTGAACATGAAGGTTTCGTTCACCACCTGCAGCAGGCGCCGGTACTGCTTGAGGTAGCTCTCGGCGGTGTGCGCGCGGCTGTAGCCCCAGGTGGTTTCGTCCGGGTTCGGGGTCTGCTTCGGGTCGTAGGCAATACCGCCGAACTCGGTCAGCACGATCGGCTGGCCGCGGTGCGGGAAACCGTCCAGCGTCAGGATGCGTCCACCAGGACGGCGCTGATCGAACAAGGTGCGCACCGGGTCGGTCACCGCGTAGCGCGCCAGCACCTTTTCGGGGTCGCTGTCGTAGTCGTGGATGCCGAGGATGTCGGTGGCCGATGCTTCCCAGCCATCGTTGCCGATCACCGGACGGGTCGAATCGAGCGTGCGCGTCAGGTGGTACAGCGCTTCCACCGCATTGCGATGCGCCTGCGTCAGCGTCAGATTCGGCACGCCCCACGATTCGTTGAAGGCGACCCACACGATGATGCACGGGTGACTGTAGTCGCGCTCGATCGCTTCGGTCCACTCCTTTACCATGCGCGTGATTGCGCGCGGGCTGAAGCGGTAGGCCGATGGCATTTCTTCCCACACCATCAGGCCCAGCTTGTCGGCCCAGTACAAGAAGCGCGGGTCTTCGATCTTCTGGTGCTTGCGCACGCCGTTAAAGCCCATCAGCTTGGCCAGCTCGACGTCGCGCTTCAGGTGATTGTCCGACGGCGCGGTCATGAACGATTCGGGCCAGTAGCCCTGGTCGAGCACCAGACGCAGCTGGTACGGGCGGCCGTTGAGCATGAAGCGGTCGCGGTTGATCGACACCGAACGCAGCGCGGTATAAGAACGGATGCGATCGAGCACCACGTCGCCGCAGCGCAGCGTGACTTCGGCATCGAGCAGCGTCGGCCGTTCCGGGCTCCACAGGATCTCGTTGCGCGAATCGTCGATGCCGGGGTCGGACAGCGCGATCTTGCGATTGGCTTCGCCGGCCAGCAGCTTGTAGTAATCGTCGGCCAGCAGCTGGTCGCCGTGCCAGATCTTGACCTCGACAAACAGGTCTTCCTGGATGTCGCCGGCGGCAAACACCTCGCAGCCGATTTCATAGGTCTCGAACACCGGCGTCCAGCGCAGCTTCTGGATATAGGTCGGCGCCACCTGCTCGACCCAGACGGTCTGCCAGATGCCGGTGGTGCGGGGATACCAGATCGAGTGGGCGTCGAGCAGCCAGTCCTGCTTGCCGCGCGGCTTGGCCAGGTCGGCCGGATCGTCTTCGACCCAGACCGTCACGACCTGCTTGCCGTCGTCGTTCATGGCACAGCTGATGTCGGCCGAGAATGGGGTGTGGCCGCCTTCGTGCTCGGCCACCAGCTGGCCGTTGACCCAGACCCGCGCCGAATAGTCGACCGCGCCGAAGTGCAGTATCGTGCGCCCGTCGTTGGGCATCATCTCGAAGTCGCGCTGGTACCAGACGAAGCGGTGGAAGCCGGTGTCCTTGATGCCGCTCATTTCGGTTTCGGGCGCGAACGGCACCGTGATGTCGTGCGTCCAGTCGGTGATGTCGCCCGGCTGCGCGTAGCGGCCCTCGTCATCGAACAGGAAGCGCCACTTGCCGTTCAGGTTCAGCCACTGGTCGCGCACCAGTTGTGGACGTGGGTATTCGAACTGATTCATTGTTATCCTTTCTGTTCAGTCGGAACCGGGACCAGAATGCGGCCATTCCGGTTACCTTGTCCATTGACATTGTTATACGCAGCCAGCGCGCTGGCGGCCGCTTCTTGCGCCTGCCCTTGGCGGCACAGGGCCACGCAGGCGCCGCCGAAGCCGGCGCCGGTCAGGCGGGCGCCAAGCACGCCGGGGGCGGCGCGCAGCGCGTCGCACAAGGCGTCGAGCTCGGGAATCGATACCTCGTAGTCGTCGCGCAGGCTGACGTGCGACGCGTTCATCAGTTCGCCGAAACGCTCGGCGCTGACGCCCTGCGCCGCTTCGAGTACGCGCAGGTTTTCCTGCACCACATGGCGCGCCCGCTCACGCAGCGGCGACGGCAGGGTCTCGACCGAGTCCGGGTCGACGACATCGCGCAGTGCGCTCACGCCCAGCTTGCGCGAACTTTCCTCGCACTCGGCGCGGCGTTCGTTGTACTTGCTGGCGGCCAGTGTGCGCGCCATCCCCGAATCGATGACGATCAGTTCGGTGCCGGCCGGCAGCGGCACCAGGCGGTGCTCGAGCGTGCGGGCGTCGATGAACAGCATATTGCTTTCATCGGCCAGGCTCGAGGCCATCTGGTCCATGATGCCGCAATTGACGTGCGCGTACTCGATCTCGGCGCGCTGGGCGATCTGCGCCAGCTTCACGTCGTCGAGTTCGAAGCCGAGCAGCGCGCGCATGGCGCGCAGCGTGGCCACCTCGAGCGCAGCCGACGACGACAGCCCCGAGCCCACCGGCAGGTTGGTGTCGACATAGATGCGCAGCGGCGGCACCTCGATGCCATCAAGCTGCACCAGTCGGATGCAGCCCTCGATATAGCTGCCGTAGCCCTGCGGCGCATTGCCGTCGCGCGCGAAGGTGACGCTCTGGTCCAGGTTGGGCGAATAGAAATGGAAATGGTCGTCGCCGCTGCGGCTCATCGCCACCAGCGTGCCCTGCGGCGTGGCTACCGGCAGCATGAAGCCGTCGTTGTAGTCGGTGTGCTCGCCGAGCAGGTTGACGCGGCCCGGCGCCGAGGCATTGACCTCGGGCGCGCCGCCAAAGAAAGTGTCGGGTGTGACCATGGTTTATTGGATCTCCAGCCAGAGCGGCCGATGGCGGCCATGTACGTCCAGCGCCGGCCAGCCGGGGTCGAACGTCAGGTTCTCGAGCCCGTTCGGCCCGAGCAGGAATGTGTCTTCGATCTTCATGCCGCCGAAGCTCGGGTTGAACGCGAACGCCATCCCCTCTTCGAGCAGGGTCGCGGTGCTGTGGGTGGCGACGATCTCGCGCGCCGCATAGCCGGTGATGCCGCCCTGGTGGTGTTCGCGGATTGCGTCTTCGACATCGGCATGATGGTAGGCCTGGGCCAGCGCGTGGTACACGCTCGACAGCGAATTGCCGGGCTTGACCGCTTCGAGGCCGGTGGCTTCGAGATCGATCAGCGCGCGCTGGGCATCGGGCGCCGAACCGGCGCCGAAGCTGACGAACCGCGTCAGGTTGGCGTACAGCCCGTGACGGCGGGCGCAGAACACCAGCATCGCGCGCTGGCCGATCGGCTCGTTCGATGGCGTCGCATGCCGATACAGCGGCAGGCGCCGTTCGCCGGCGGCCAGCACCAGCGCCGGATGGATGCCGCGCCGCCACAAGGCCTCGGCGCCGGCCCCGGCCAGCTGCTGCTCGGTCCACTCGGGACGGGCACGCTGCAGCACCTCGGTCATGGCCTCGGCCGCTTCACGGCCCAGCACGCGGTAACGCGCCTGTTCGGCCTCGCCCAGCACCAGGCGGCGCAGGCGCAATGCCTGCGGCAAGGCTTGCTCGCCATTGGCCGGGCGGTCCGACAGCACCGCCCGGCCCCCGGCCACGGCGCTGACGTAGCGCTCGCGCAGGTCGGGCTCGGCCCATGGCTCGATGTGGAAAGTAAAGCCGTCCGGTACTTCTTCATTGCGCAGGCGCTCGCCCTCGATCGCATCGGTCAGCACGCACGCTTCGTCTGGCGTGACCAATACCTCGGCCACGCCGGTGTCGGTGGTGTGCAGCACCGCGTTCGAGCCGCCTGCCGTGACCCATGCAAACCAGTCGGCGCCGCGCAGGCGCAGCGCACCGGCCCCGGTCTGCGCCAGCGTCTCGCGCAGCAGCGCCAGCTTGCCGGCCACTTCCGCGCCGCGCACGCTTACCTCGCTCATGCCGATTCCTCCAGGCTGACCTCGACCTGCTGCAGTTCATAGGCGGTCGTTTCAGGCAACACGTCCATCGCGAACATGCCGGCGGCAAGCTCGGTGCCGGCCAGGTATTTCAAGCGGTCGCGGGTGCGGTATGGCGGATAGAACTGGGCGTGCAATTGGGTTTCGGGATGCTCGGCGCCATCGGTCGGCGCCTGGTACCAGGCCATCAGGTACGGGAATGGCCGGTTCCACAGCGTTTCATACTTGAGCAGCACGGTTTTCAGGGCACGCGCCAGGCTTTCGCGCTGGGGCGGGGTGAGCGCGGCGAAATCCTTGCATGGCGCGGTCGGCATTATCCACACTTCGTACGGATAGCGGGCACAGGCCGGCACGAAGGCGATCGCGTAATCGTCCTGGTACAGCACGCGCTTGCCGTCGGCGGATTCGTCGCGCGCCATGTCGCACAGCATGTTCGAGCCGTGCTGCAGGTAGTACTCGCGCTCCTGTCCCAGCATGCGCGCCGGCACCGCCGGAATGAACGGGTAGGAATAAATCTGGCCATGCGGATGGTGCAGCGTGACGCCCACCTCGGCGCCGCGGTTCTCGAACGGCAGCACGTAATGGATGTTCGGATGGCTGCCGATGCGCTGCGTACGGTCGCCCCACACCTGCAGCAGCAATTCGATGCGCGACAGCGGCAAGTGCACCAGGGAGGTATCCGGGTCTTGCGTGAACACCACTACTTCGCAGTGGCCATTGGCCGGCGCGCTCGGCACCGTCAGGGTCGGTGGATCGTGCGACTCGAGTGCCAGCGACGGGAACCGGTTGTCGAACACGGCGATCTCGTAGTCGCCGGCCGGCATTTCGGTCGGGTGTTCGGGATCGCGCGTCGGCGCCAGCGGGTTGTACTGCGGCGGCGGCTGGTAGGTGCGGTTCTGGCGAAAGCCCGCGTAGGTCACCCACTCGCCGCGCAGCGGATGCCAGCGCAGGTGCGGATTGGCGTGCTGCGGGTCGGGGAATGGGCTGGGTGCAACGAGCCCATCGGGAATCGCCCGGTTGCTGTAGAGAGTGAGGTTGCGTCCGTCCGGCTTCTTGAGTTCTTTACTGTGCATGGCAATCAATAGGATATCGGTCACGTCCGGCGCGAACGCGCACGACGGATCGATGCGCTCGCGGCTCTAAAAACCGATCCTATCATGCTGTTTTCGCCACATATTTCCCTGAGCGCTGAAGCATTTTCCAGGCGTCAATATAGCCCGCCCACCACGGGGCAAGCTACTGGACTGTAAGTCTTGGATTCACAAGGGTGCAGCCCTCGGGTAGCGCTATCAGGGCTGGCTAGTGTAGTTTAATTCCTACACTCGGATTAGAAGTTTTTACACGTTTTGGCGAGAGAAGTGCCTACTGCCCGGCCGAGCACGCTGAGCCGGCCGGCAGCCGCATGCGCTGATGCGCCGACCTTACCTGGCCAACTCGACCAGGACCGCCGTGTACATCTGCAAGTTCAACAGCAATTGCTTGGTGGTGATGAACTCATGCTCCGAGTGGCCGGTGTATTTCTTGCCCGGCATCGCCGGACCGAAGCTGACCGCGTTCGGGAACAGGCGCGAATTGGTGCCGCCGCCGATTGCGATCGGTTTCGGATCCTTCATGCCGGTGAAGTAGGAAAAGGTCGACAGCAGCGTCTTGAGTTGCGGCGGATTCTGCAACACCCAAGGATCGCGCACGCTGACCTTGATGTTCGACAGCGGCACCTGGCGCCCCTGCCATTGGGCCAGCGCGGCGTTGATCTCGTTGCTCAGTTGCTCGATCGTCTTGCCTTGCGGGCGGCGCACATTGATCGCCACTTCGATGCCGTCGTCGAGTTGCCGGATCACGGTCGGCACGAAGGTCATGGCGCCCATGAAGCTGTCGCGGTAGGCGATGTTGCCGAATTTTTCGCCGTGGATGCCGGTGCCGACCATTTCGTTGAGATAGTTGACCACCGCCCCGGCCGTGGTGTTCGGCCATGGCTGCACGGCCAGTGCGTCGGCCAGCATGCTGACCGCGTTGACGCCTTCCTGCGGTTTCGACGAGTGCGCCGACACGCCCTTGGCGGTCACGGTCAGATTTCGCTCCTGCCATGCGAAGGAATAACTCATGCCCTCTTGCCTGGCGCCGCGCGCGCGGATCGCCTGTTCGATATCAGGCGTGGCGTTGGCGAGCACGGCCTGCGCATCCTCGGGAATCTGGGTGCCGAAGAAGCCGCCCTTGAAGCCGGCCACAGACGGCTGGCCCTCGGCCGCGGCCTGGGCATTGGCGTTGTGCATCGTCACCGCCACGGTGCCGCCGCCCTTCTCGGCCGTCACCACCGGGTACTCGGCGTCGAGCGTGATGCTCATCTGCGGCGGCACGTGGGTCTTGAGGAACTCGGTGAGTGGTTCCCAGTCGGACTCTTCGCCCAGGTAGACATACAGTTCGATGCGCTTCGAGAGCGGCACCTGGTTGTCGCGGATCGACTTCATCGCGTAGAGCGCGGTGGCGATCGGGCCCTTGTCGTCCTCGGCGCCGCGCGCGATCAGCTTGCCCGGCTCGCTGGTGCGGTCGAGCACGAACGGCGACTTCTTCCACTTGCTGGCGTCGACCGGCTGCACGTCGCCGTGGGTAATCACGCCGACCCGCTCAGCGCCCTGGCCCAGGCCAATGATCACGGTCCAGCCGTGGTCGGCATAATCAAGGCCGAGGCGTTCGGCTTCCTGTTTCAGCGCTTGCTTGAAGGCGATGTGCACCGGGTTCTTATCCGCTGGCACAACCGGATCGGCAACGGTGTTGAAGCTGACCAGCCTGGCCAGCGTATCGACCACGTCGGTGCGGTAGGTTTCGACCGCGTACTTGGCGGTCTTGACGGCGACCGCGCCCGGCACGGCCGCCGCTGAGGTGACCGCCCCTTGCGCAGCAGAGGCCGCACCAGGAACGGCAAACGAGGCCAGCAACAGGCTGGCGAGCAAAGTTTGTTTGAACGTGCGATTCTTGAACATCGGCTGCCAGTCTCCAGGTTGCAAAAGCGCAATGAGTCTAGCACAGGCTTTTCGCGTGCCGGCACGTCGCGCCGCCATGCGCTATCGTTATGCCATTGGCACAACAGCAGGAGCACTCCATGAACGACAAGCACCTTCGCCGGGTCCATCCCGCCACGCGCGACGACATCGGCGACCTGCTCACGCAGCGCCCGGTGCCGGCGCCGCACCTGGACCAGATCGACCCTTTCCTGTTCCTGAATCACCATGGCCCGCAGGTGTATGCGCCGCACAATCGCGGCCTGCCGTTCGGCCCGCACCCGCACCGCGGCTTCGAGACCGTCACCTTCATCGTCGATGGCCTGCTGGCGCACCGCGACAGCGCCGGCCATGAAAGCATCATCGGCCCCGGCGGCATCCAGTGGATGACGGCCGGGCGCGGGATCGTGCACGCCGAAGTGTCGCCGCGCGAATTTCTCGAACACGGCGGGCCGCTCGAAATTCTGCAGCTGTGGGTCAACCTGCCATCGCGCCTCAAGATGAGCGAGCCGGGTTATATCGGCCTGCAGCGCGAGCAGATTCCGGCCCTGACGCTCGATGGCGGCAAGGTGACGATGAACCTGATCGCCGGCGAGTTCGATGGCCGCAGCGGCCCGGTGCAGTCGCTGACCGGGGTCTTCATGAGCACCGTCGCGATGCAGGCCGGCGGCTCGCTTCGCCTGTCCGGCCTGCAACTGCGCAACGTGCTGCTGTATGTGGTGCGCGGAAGGATCGGCGTGGGACAGTACGACGATCTCATCAGCGCATACCACCTGGTCGAGCTGAGCGAAGAAGGCGACGGATTCGAGATCCGCGCCGAAGAAGACGCCCTGCTCCTGTTCGGTCATGCCGAGCCGATCCGCGAACCGGTGGTCTCGCACGGCCCCTTCGTGATGACCACGCACGAAGAAATCGTGCAGGCGATCAACGACTATCAGGCCGGACGC
>Ga0308160_10004832_pt1 | contig 14217 bp, 17 predicted proteins | sample PhyFR1_FD_201036 | JGI IMG/M metagenome (GOLD analysis project Ga0308160, IMG submission 201036) | Phyllosphere microbial communities from UC Gill Tract Community Farm, Albany, California, United States - DLSLF.R1 | ecosystem: Host-associated > Plants > Phyllosphere > Unclassified | place: USA...
CTCCAACATCTATCACCATCGTGTCTGCGTCCGATCGATGGCTTGGCTCGGACGACACCCGAGTTATTTCGCTGGACAGTCTCGTCATGCCCCAACCATTCGTTGGCGCCACGGAAGTACTTGATATCCCGTTCCTGAGAATATCTTGTTTCGATGACATCGACATCGAAAAGTCCTATCGACCGTACCTTTCCACCCTCAATAACATTCAGTCACAAGCTTTCTGGAACGCGTACCACTCGCATAACAACATACTGCTTTCCGCACCGATAGCTAGCGGCAAATCTTTCATCGGAGAGACAGCCATCTGGTTCGTGTTTGCTTTGGCATAGCAGCTGACATCAGGCATGCGTACAAGCACAACGCCAACGCTAATGTTCTGGTAATCGTTCCGCAATGGCGCACGATCTCCGAGACCGCCGCCAGAATCCGAAGTGTGACTCCGAAGTCAAAACGCATTACCGTCCAATCGCTCACGTCTCCCTCAAATCTCAAAGACTTGGGCAAGACGAACGGAGTCATTGCGGTCACGAGCCCGTCGTCTTTAGTCCGGATCGATCATGAAGAACTCGCAAAGTGCCTGAGGACAGTTTCACTCGTTGTCTTTGAGGATCTTCACCTCCTCGACGAGCAGTACGAGCTCGCCATCACCCAGCTACTCAGCATCATCAAGCCGAACAAAATCCGCGTGGTCGGTATTGCATCTTCGCTCAATGATCCCTCAGATCTCGCGTCCTGGCTGGGTGTCGACAGCTTCTCGAATTATGCGTTTTATCCGAAAGATCGCGGCAATCCCGTCACCGTCGCGGTCAAGACATTCCCCCTGCCGCATTCAGCCACCTTGTTGAGGATGATGACCAAGCCGGCATACGACGTGGTGAAAACAGCTCCCGGCCAGACGATTCTTTTCGTTCCGTCCCGTGCGGCGTGCAAGGCCGTCGCGAACGATATGATCACCCAGTCGGGCACGGAAATGGATTTGAATGGTTTCCTGACGGCACCTCGAGCGGATGTCGAGCCGCTCCTCACACGATTGAGGGACATTTCACTACACGAGCCTCTCTTGCATGGCATCGGCTTTCTCATACCGGGGGCTGCCCCGGCCGATATGGCTCTCGTGCTCGAGCTGTTTGCGAGCGGTGTCCTGCGGGTACTCATTGCTCCGAGAGAGACGTGTTGGACACTGCCGGTTCGCGCATCAACCGTCGGGCTCATGGGCGCTCAGTATGTCACAGTCAGTGGACGAGATGGGATCGACAGGCGTGTAGTCGACTACCCTCGAACCGAGATCGTCAAGATGCAAGGCTTCGCCGTGGCTTCCGCCAGCCATCTGGCCGAAGGCGGTCGCATGTTCGTCATGTGCCAGTCTGAGCAAGCAAAATCGATCTCCGCTCTCCTCACGGACGGTCTACCGCTCGAGTCAGCGTTTCCCTCTGTTTTACGCCGCCAGTCGGGAAATGAAACGGTTGCAGCCTTTGGCCGGATGCTGCCGTACAGGCAACCGCCTCCTCGTCCGCAGGTCAATCGGCGCAGAAACCCCGACTATCGTAAGCGCGATGTCATGGACCTGCTCGGCTGGACGTATTTCGCCCGAAGGATTGCGTCGAACCCGACGTACTACGAAGCCGATCGCGGCGAAGAAGTCGAATGTGTTTCGAGGCTGGTGGATGAGTGGTTTCGAGGCAGCGCAGACGAGTACGGCCCACTACCGGTCATACCGGACAGCACTACGTCGAACACAGACCCCATGAAGGATAACGCTCCGGTGACAGTGACGACCGGGTTGGCCGCGTCTGAAATCGAGGACAAGGATCCAAGTAGTGCGGCAGCGGAGATATGGAACTCGCGTTTTGATGGCATTAGGCCTGAACCATCATGAGCTAGCATAGGCCTGGCCCCTTATACGTATCCTTATATCTATTGAACGTATAATAGTCGATTAAAGATTACGTAAAATGCGTCGCCTGTCGCTCGGACGCGTTTCGCGCTTGTTCCGGTTTATGTTGACATTTGATCACTCATAGTATACCCCAACCTCACGCCCTCAGTGGCTTAGCCATCATGTCGGACAGAGTCAAGAAAGATATCGAGGAGAAGAAGGCCAAGCTCGCAGAACTCAGAAGAGCCCGGGAGGAACGCAAAGCGATTTTGGCCCAAGCAGACAAAGCTCAGGTAGAAGTACGTTCAGCTTTCTTGCGCGAACTTCTCAGCTCATTACCCAGCCACTCAGCACCTCTCGTAGAGATGTAAACGACCTTGTAGACTCTCTGCTCGGTCGACCTGGATCTCCAGCTCCTATGCGTCACAGCGGCAACGCTTCGACACACCTTTCTGGCAGATCTACCCCTCCGCCTTCGATACCGGGAACTCCAGGGGGCAGGACAAGCCGATTGAGCAATGAGGGCAGTTCGGCTGAGAAGATGAAGTCTTCCATGACTGGTCTTGTACAAGATCGGTGAGCATCGCATGTGCCAGTCGGCTGACGGCAGCGATAGTGTGAATTCTCCAGTGGAACACGGAGTGGATTATATTGATCACCATGCCGAGCTCTACGAACTGCCGAAGGTGAGCGGTCCGCACCGAATCCAACAAGCCTAATCGTCAGAAGTCTAGGGCCGCCATGGTGACCTATTCCAAAGGGATACAGACCGCATCCATCACGCCGCCAGACTCTGGGGACGAAGGTCAACAAAGACAGACAGCAGATGCAGGCAGAGAGACGGAAGATGAGATGCGGCATCGCATTCTAGAAGAGATGGAAAAGGAGCGGACAGCTCTAGAACACGAATTACAGGAACTTCGACAGATGTCTGATGCCAAGAGCTTGCCAGGTCAGTTGGACGACGAAAGGATCCAAATACCAGCTAATAGAACAGACCTGTCGAACGAGCAACGTCAAGCGATATTCGCCGCGCCAGATTTCTCTCATTTCATTGAAGAATCAAGCAAGATCGTGCAACGAGCTTTGAGCGATGGCTACGACTACATCCGAGACTACACTGTAGGACTTGACGGCGCTTTGTGAGAGCTCACTGGATACACTGGATACTCGTGCTGAACATACAGTGAAGAAACCGATGGTCAGAAAGTCAAATTAGTCTGCGCATTCTCAGACGAGCGTTGGACTGCCGGACGCTCAGTAACTGATCTCGATTGGTCATCCAAGGTGAGGTCAGTGAAGAGCGCGGGCTAATCAATAGTTTCCGGAGCTGGTCGTGAGCTCATACAACAAAAACCCGTCGGCTGCGAATGATCCAGATGGCATCGTTGCGGTCTGGAATCTCCATCTGCTCGAACGGCCAGAATTCATCTTCCACTCTCCTGTAGGTGCCGTAATTGTCTATTCTTACTTTCTAGTCCGACGTTCTTTCGGTCACCTTCTCGCCCTTTCATCCGACACTGATTTTTGGCGGCTCGTACTCGGGCCAGGTTCTCTTGTGGGACACTCGAGCCAAGCATCTACCTGTTTTGAAGACCCCACTGTCCGCAGCGGGCCACACGTACCCGATATACGGCATGAAGATGGTCGGCACGCAGAATGCGAACAATCTAGTCTCCAGCAGTACAGATGGATTAGTATGCAGCTGGTTAGCGGACATGTTGGCTCAGCCTCAGGTAAGCCGGAGGAGATATCAGCTGCTTACATCAGGAAACTTTGCCTTTGATCGCTCCATCTCACAACAAGACAGACGAAGTCTCTATAACATGCCTCGATTTCCCGGATACCCAGACGGCTACATTCTGGGTAGGAACAGAAGAGGGATCCGTCTACCAAGCGAATCGACACGACCGAGCATCAGCGAAAGCGGGACTCGTCGCCTCAGTGGACGACATCTACCGGGGTCACGCCGCCCCTGTGACCGGCTTACACTTTCACCCCTCGAGTGGATCGATCGATTTCTCGGACCTCTTCCTTACGAGTTCCGTCGACTGGACCGTCAAACTGTGGAGAAGTAAAGGCGCTGCGTCCAAGCCGACTGAAAAAGCAAATCAGACAGGCATCAGCCCGATCCACTCGTTTGAAGAGGCGGATGATTACGTCTTTGACGTAAAATGGCATCCCAATCATCCAGCAATGTTTGGTACGGTGGACGGCGCTGGCAAATTTGACTTATGGAACCTGAATCATGACCCCGAGGTGATTATCCGCAAGCGACTCTGACTGACTGAAAGGTACCCATCATCTCGACGCAAGTTTCGCCTCGAGCGATCAACAAGCTAGCGTGGGACAAGGCGACCCTGTCTCGGAAGGCAGCGCTCGGTTCCAGCGACGGTAAAGTTTACATCTATGATGTGGCAGAGAAAATTGTGTCCCCTCGTGACAGCGAATGGATGGAATTGCAGAAGACCGTCCAGGTCTTAGCTGCTTCAAACAAACGAAGCGAGGCGGGAACGCTGCCCGAGAAACCCATGAGATAACGATGAACGACATGTATCTTTGACGAGCCCCGTATCAACCCAGACTGCTGTAGCCTCCTCTTCCCCCTCCCCCTCCCCCACTGCCCCCGCGAAGTCCCGCTAAGACGTGCGAAAAGAGGTCTTGCACCAATACCGGGAACTCTCGCCAAAAGTCCCGGTGAGGGACCAAATCCCAACCCCTCGATGAGTACTGTTGATGATTGTAGAATATACCTGCCGTCAATGGTCTGATTAGTCATTGACCGACCTATCGCAAAGTACAGGACGAGTCCCACTATAGCCAACCAGAAGAGCAACTTTAGGAAGCCAAAGAACCCGGATCCCCCTCCACTGCTGGGAACATCCGGTTGAGTGCCATCCTTGGACCAGGGGCATGCGTCTGGCGTCGCCCAAGATAGCGTCAAGACATTCGACCCGTAAGATACGAGTGACGGCTCAGAGTTTTTCGCCGAAGGATCGCACAAGAGGCTGAGATTGAGAGTCTGCTGGGCACTAAATGGTCAGCGATGTGACATGGTCAAACCTACCCAGCATAATCTGGCCCTTGGACAACAATGATGATGCCATGATCCCCATCTTCGCCCAATGGCGTCAGCTGTGGATCACTCGAATCGGTAGTCCATATGGGAATGACCGCCGTCACACGATCCGGTTCCGCAGCGCTTGCTTTATGATTCAAGAGTTTGAGGCAGACACGCGTATTGTCTCCGCACTGAGCATAAGCAGCGCCGATCCCGGCTGTCATGACGCACCTGGTCCTCCTCTGATACCCCGTCTTCCTTGGGGATGCCGCTCCCGCCGCATAGATCTAGCGCGACCTTAGCTTCAGATGTCGTTGGTGGGGTTTGGTTCTCTTTGGTCGCGGTCCGGAGTCCAGCAAGCGCAGAAAGATCGTATGATGCGGACTCGACCTGGAAGACGCAGTCGAATGCTCGAACGGGCACCTGGAGAACCCATAGAGCGAGAAGGGCGCGGACAGAGGGTAGCAGCATGTTGGGTACAGGTAGAAACGTAAGATCTGGTTGTTGCAGTCGCTATCGATAACATCTCGGTCCTCGCCGCAACGTCATCTGTTGACTCCAATCTTTCGCTTCGCCGCCTGCACAACACCTACACTATGACTACTGCAAATGCAGAAGCCGGGCCGTCGTCCGCAACCCTTGGCGCCGATGCCACACCGTATCGAGATACGTCTCAATTCCGTCACTGGAGGTTCTCTCCGACTCAACTGCAAGAACTTCGCCGAGCTCTCAATGAGAAGGCCCACGATGTGACCGTGAAGAACACTGAGCTCGAGAAGGCAAGCTCCCCTCTGCAGATCATGCTCACCGTCAGCAAGCGCAGATGTCACTCGGTCACGACTTCGCAGATCCGCCGCCGCCGACCACATATCTGTCTGTCGACGAAGAACTGCTACTTCTGCGACACTACTGTTTGCAGGCTTCAAAGGTCGTCCGTGATGGCTTCCAGCTTCCAGAAAGTCTCGAGTCAACCGCTATTTCCTACTTGAAGCGCTTCTACCTGAAGAATAGCGTAATGGAATGGCATCCGAAGATCGTTATGTACGCGCGGACTGCAGGCGGTGCTGACACTGCAGGCCCACCAGCGTGTATCTTGCTGCTAAGACGACCAACTATCCAATCCCGATGTCGAACTTTCAAGAGCGATTCGCCAAGCTCAATGCTCAAGAAATCTTGGACCATGAATTCCTCGTTGCACAGTCTCTATCCTTCGAGTTCTGGGTCAGAGGGCCAGAGAAGGCACTCCGTGGGTGGTCCTTAGATTTTCAGGTTGGTCGCGAACGAATTGAGAGCGTACGCTGACACGCAGTCCAAACCTGAAGCAAACATCAAAGCTATACAGGAGGCCCTGCCCCTCGCCACAAAGTACCTGGCTCATTCGCGCCTGACCGATGCAGAGTTTCTCTTCTCGCCGTCACAAATCGCCCTTGCCTGTTTCCGCACGGCTGACGAAGAGCTTGTGGATGGGTTTCTTGACTGGCGCTATGATCAAGTATCAGAAGAGAACGACGTTCCTTATGGCATACTCAAAGCAAAGCTGTCGGCGATCGTCCGAGATATACAACTTCTGGTCACACAAGGAGCAGCGGAGCTGGATTTGAAGAAGATCAAAGGAATAGACAAGAGATTGAAATCTTGCACCAATCCAGAAAAAGTGCCTGGTACCGCTCTGTAAGTCGTTTTGCTATGAGTCGGCTAAAGCGTCAGTTATATCAAGCGCAAACAGGAGCAAGAAGCAGCATCTGCCGCTAGCAAAGCCGAAAAGAGTGTCAAGCTCCGACAAGATATGTCGGACGCTGATATGGTCTTTGGAGATATCATTCGCCCCACAGTCCAGAAAGCTCAAAAGCCTACGTCTCCCCGCACTTCAATGGGATCGGACCGTCCGCTCGCCTTCGTGAGTGGGAGCAAAGATGCGAACGATCGTCTGCCCACGGGAATGGGTGTCAAAGACGAAGCCATGGGTCTTTTAGCCGGTGGAAAAGGTTTGAAGGAGAATGCGCAGCTGGGGGATGAGATATAAGACTTGTATATGTGCATTGTGCATGATATTTTAATTGTACCTGGCAGTATGGCCATCGTGGCAGTATGGCCATCTTGAATCTGTGGGGCGATGAGACGCAACCTGAGTTGTGACTCAGATCGCGAGATTGAGCAAAATCTGACCATACGACTGGGTTTGCTCCAGAATTAACAAGCGCTTAGTAGCGAGGGCTGCGGTAAGCTAGATGAACCGCCGTCATTTTCCTCACTTAAGCAATTGTACTGCTACGTCAGCAACCCCGGTCGTTGCCACACCCACGAATGCTGACGCTCCAACGCGTTTGGAGCTCGCACACGGAGCTATATCCTCGAGGTCCAGGCTTGGCGTGCCCTTTGCCAACAGTCTGTGCTCGACATAACTGCATTCAGCTCAGACGAAGGGGGATCAGTCCTGACCTGAGGAAATCTCGGCATTGGTCATCCAAAGCCGCCAGCTTCTTCGGCTGGTAAGCGTCCGGTCCGTCATCTTCGTCTTCCGCTCCTGGGTCCATGGGTTCCTCAAAGACCTCTTTCGGGACTCCGATGAGCCTATCGAAGAGAATTTGAACTCACATGGCATAGTGTTTCCCTCGGCAGCATCGATCAGCATTGCAGCAGGCTGCCCATTTCTTCCAAGGACAGATCCAGTGACGGAGCGCGAACGTCTGCGCCCGATCCCCGTACGATCATTGATGCCAGAAGAGCCTCGACGCAGTCGGATCCTTGATATGAGCCTGAAGGCCTGATTGTGAAGCAACTGATTGTGAAGCAAGTTCGCTCTCACCTCATTTCCTGTGGAGTCATGATGCTCAACCGTCCTGTACCAGGGGTAAAGCTGGAATCCATAGCTAGATAGGTTAACATCGGCTTATCTGAAATGGATCACCTCCATCGGCGTCGCCAAAGGCCGTATTCTGCCACTGTCCTGTCAGCCACCCTGTATGAGGCCGACACCCTTACCGGAAAGTCGCTGACGTAGCTGAGTCGGTCATTCCCTCTGACTGCTTCCATGTCCTGATGGTCAAATCATAGAACCCTCCACCCACCATCTGATCGACGTAGATGGGAGCGTCGATATCCTGATAGGATATGGAATAATCCTGTTGACAGTGTCAGCCTGGCCCGCACTACCGCGACACCCTCTGGACAAGAACTCACTGCCACGTCGGGAGGAAATTGGTTCTCTTCCATTGGCGCGAAGTCGACGTCGGCTCCAACTTGAACTGTCACTTTCGGACCTATGGTAGTGTCGCCAACAAGCACTAGACGGCCATCATTTTCCGCAAAGTGCTTCGCCGTAGCCATGTTGTACAGCAAGTCCCCGAGGTCTTTATCAAAGACTGCAATGAGCGATGCTCATAGCGGTCTTACCTTCAATCCAGTCTCCGACGCCTCTTACCATCTTGTCGATTTGAGAGGAGTTCACCTTATGAGATTCTTTCTGGCGAATCACCTGGTGAAGGTGGTTCATGTGTGTATTGTAGACCTGCGTCCCCATGGCGTCGATGTTCAATTCTAGATCCTGCCGATGAGCTAGATCTATTCTCTTACCAAAACGTACTTCGTCAAGTCTGATCTTGCGCTTTCTGCTAGGTCTACCTGCTTCCTCCCCCGCGGCGGCTCTACCTGGCACGACATTGGGAACGCGTTCCTCCTGATGGGATATTTCTGCGTCCAAGTCTGTACCCGGATCATCGTGCCCTCCGACTTCCGCTCCGGGGTCAAAGTACATCTCCTGCCCAGCACTGCGCCCTCAGCGCAGATCAAACTGAGGGATACTCACTCCTCTCGGTCAGTCCAGTCGTCACTATTGTGGCCCTCATTGGCACCGGGCGAAGGCTGACTGTAGCTCAGATCCGCACCGTTCGCGAATTCGAGATCGAGACCCAGGTCGATAGGCTGATCGGAAGGGAAGAAGTAATCTTGGTCAAACCCATCATCCACAGGGTCGACTTGATCGTAGACTGAAGCTCTCTTGAGGGTGGTATCTCTAGCAAGACCGTCGAAGGGTGACGACGCCACTTCAATTCAGCATGTCTGGCGGGTGTGAGCTCACCCCTACTCCGCCTCTCCCTTCTGGTAGGCATGTTCATATCGCTATCAGAGTCGTCTCCTGCTTCACTATCACTGCTGCTTCTGTCCAGAGACTGCTCAGAAGCGAGAGAGTCCAACTTTGAGGTGTTGCGTCGGCGTTTGCGCCTCCCAAGTGGATCCATCCAGTTCTACCCTCAGGAATCCTTCCACATGGTGACTTACAATGTCGAGGTAGCCGCGATCGAACTCATAGTCGGGATGAAAACCAGCAGTGACCCCTGCATAGGTGATTTGTTCGAAGCTATCGTGAGCTCAGAATTATGCCCCAGCCGTGACCTACCGGCTTTTCCCTTCGCTGAGCATGTCGACACCAGCTCCGACCCCGCTAATCGCTCCAGCGGAAGCCATTTCCGTAGCAAAAGAGCGGCGGATGGTAGAGTGGAACTGGTTCACGTCCTGAGCGTCAAAGCGGTAATGCAAAATTCCTAGAACGCTTACGGAATAGAAGATATCATAGTTCTGATGATAAACTCTGTGGTATCAGACACTTGACAGATACCAGGCGTCTTGAACTCGTGATGAAGAAGCCTTCAGCAGATCATGTGGATAATCACCTCGCAACGCCAACAAGTAAGCAACCGCTGAGTCTCAGGGCCATTGGTTCTGGCGGCTCGGCGATCAGTTCGCAAGTACGAGCAAGATCTATGGTGATCAAATCTCGGCGAGAGATGCGCTTGGTGCGAGGGCCAAGTGTAGCTGCCAGCCTGATCTCAGTGTCCCGTACTTCCCATGGTACAGGGCGAAACTTGCCATATGACGCCAAACCTGCGGTTGGTGAGCTGCTTCAGACACCTTCGAACATGGGTTATGAACTCACGTCCCTTTCTTCCTCGTCAACAAGTCTTCAGAGAAAAACATGGCGGGAAGAGATGGGAGACGGATGTCGAGTGGTGATTGATGGGTGTGCGCGTGTACAATCTGTATGGGAGCCAAAGGAGGGTTGAACGACCCCGTCGTCAGTGGCGAAGGTTGACTCAACCGGTCCATATGCACGGACCACCGCGTTGAGGGTCAAGGTTTGATAAGTTTGATCCCGTCATGACGTATCCCTTTTGATCTTGACGCATAAACAACAACAACCACGCGAGTGCTTTCACCGAACTCACCTTCGTCACTGCCCAAATCCATCCATTCGACAGATCATCATTGCTGCTTGAGACGCTCTTGTGCTTGTCGCGCCATTTTCTTATACACAGATTCCTCCCATTCAGTCGGCCGTCCAGCAAACCCACTTCCAACGTCGATGTCGCCAGCAACGACGACATCATCCCACCCATCCCCCGCCAGGATCCCGTTTGGCATTCGCTCGCAGTGTGACAACCGCTGTTCGTTCTCTTCCTGCAGTAGTGATAGCGATGTGTCAGAAGACGATGAGGGCGTCTTCTTCGGCACTCACGATCCTCGAGAGATCGTACTACTAGCCGAGCTCTCGGCTAGATCGACTCCGCTGCGCAAACCACTCGCCCCCCTCCGCAAGCGTGACTCCAGGGAATTTCTACGAAGGCAGACCTTGCTCTTCTCAGCAAAATCCTCTGAAGCTTTCGGGTCCAAACACGAGCGGACATGGCCCGGCGGGTTCTACGCAGAAAACGCTCGGCCTTTGCTCGACGAGCAGCAATCTGATGTGGAAGTCACTCCCCGACATACTGCATCGATCAATGTTACATCACCGAAGTCCCCGAAGCTCTCTCGGCAGCATTGCGATCTCACTCTAGATTTTGCAAACTTCCGTCTGTCCGATGTCGAGTGCATTACCCCGGGGGGTATGTTTACCGAAGGAGCAGATGAAGAGGACTACGGCGGAAGTGACAAGGAAAACGAGGCGACAAGTACCTGCCAGGCTTCTAGTATGCTGTATCAGCAACATGAAGTGGTATCCGACTTGATGTCGGAGGGCATGGGCGACACCGAAAGCAATACGGATGGTACGCGAACCACCCATTTTGTTACCACCGGTGGTTTGATGTCAGTGCAAGAGCTAGACATGGGAGGTCTCAAATTAAACGATCTGGGTGATGCCGAAACACTCGTTGAGGAGGAAATAGTATCCGAAACTGTGGATCTTGGCGAAATGAGCGATGATGGGACGGAAAGCATCGAGCGTGTAGCGAGTCTTGGATACAGCCCAACGATGTCGGGGTCTAAAGCCGAACCGTTAAGCAATCCAGCACCATGCGTGTCAACCCAAACATTCGATGGAGACCTCGGGGTACTCGCCGAATCAGCGGATTCACCAATTCCCATGACCCGCGCGGGACCGGTGATCATTCCAGAGGTAGCTTCGCATCTCGCAATATCAATGCGAGCTGAGAGTGGCTCGCCCTACCGCTCGCTGCCCCCAAGATCGCTCCCATCTTCGTCGTTTCCGGAACTCGCCCAGGACACTCGCTTAACATTATCGCTCCTCGAAAGCAGCCCACAGCAAGCTATGCGCAAATTCTCGCAGGTCGGCAGTGCGAATCGGACCGCGAACGGTCCAAAAGCGCTGAGCGAGAGTAGACCGGAGTCGCGACACGCCTCGGCTGGTCCGCAGTCGACTTCGATTTCGAGTGCTTCAAGTACAAAGTCTGCACGTTTGACCATCAGAGGCCAGCTTGACAACGCCTTCGTTGGAAGATTTGGGCCGCCTCAGAGATCGGCCCCTGGACCGTCGACGGTATCCACTGTGTTTAACACAGCAAAGCCTGTCGGAAAAGATCGCGCAAAGTACCCAGTCACAAGCAGCGCCGGCTCCACGCTAGCGATGAAACGGAAACTTCCGACTCCGCCGATGGATCCGAAACGCTCAATGATATCCCCACCGTTGCGTGCACCTCTGATCGCTCGCGCAATCCCGGTGCCGACGCAGACAGTGCGGCGGTTTGCATCTCAACAGAATGCTTCCGCAGATCTCACACGGCGACCTATCGGCAACCAAGCAGCATCTAGATCACTTGATCAGCCAGCACATTCGACTAATGGGACAAAGCACACCAAATTCTCGGTACCAGCTGCTCGATCTTTGAACGCGACTGGTGGACCATCCCGCAATGGTTTCAGTTTGACGAAGCAACCAATGCTGGCAGCGCATTCGATATGTACGTTCGGGGATCTGCGTGCGGCACCGAAGTCGCCCTTTCAAAGACGCGAAGCAAATTCGCAGCAGGCCAAAAAAGTGAGTCTCGGCATACATGCCATCGCTAAGTGCAGCTGGTATCACCAACCAAGAGCCTCACTCCAAGTCGCATTCGGCCTCTCCCTCTGGGAGCGAGTGGGTCTGCGCAACAGCCGCCGGCATTGGGCGCGTTGCCCATGGACGTGAATGGTCACGCTGCCGATGCGATAGAGGTTCGCGAGATTGACGCTGGTCGTGTGGCCTCAGCTGTCTCCGACACCGTTGTGGGGAACCTACCAGGCGCGGACCGCAATGCAGTCCGACGACAAAATCCGGATACTTCAAGCCCGTCCCCAGAGATGTCGCCGAAGACGGAGACAACGACTCACTCGATCAATGACGTTGTGTCGGACGTGCGACTGGCCGGCAGACCCAAAAGGATGCCCAAAACGCCGGCTCTTCCATCTATATCGACGGCTATATCGGAGAGGGAGCTCAAAGCTGCCACCCAGCGAAACACCGCCAAAAACATGGTATTTCACTGCGCAATCGACCGAGAGATCGTCAAGGTCCCAGGTCCCCGACCACCATCACCTACATCGAAGATTCGAACGACCGCTGACAAGGAAGAAGAAATCAAGAAAGCCGGGCGAGGCCAACGAGCAAAGCGCCGATCGAGAAGTTCGGACGGAGAATCAGAAACTGAAGATACGACCCCCCTGATCGAGAAGGTGGAGAGATTCAGGGGTCCAGGAGAGGACGAAGATTACTCTACGCCTGCCAGGCCGGGCAAGAAGGCCAAGACCAGCCATGCGAAGAGCGTGAAGTGGGACCGTCAATTGACCATCGTCCGCGATGACAGTCGTCCAGGAGTCGCGCGAACCATTCCTCGATCAGCTTTGCTGCGAAGAAGTTCTCTGAAAGCGGGAGCTCAGGTGAGTCGGTTACAAGGGATCATGATTGACCAAAGATTGAGCTGGATCGCTTCGGTAACGCCCTTGACAACCGGCCAAAGGAGACGATCAAACGTCACCGCATACATGTTACCGCCGTCTTCTATGACGGAGAGGAGCCCGTTCCCGCCACAGAAAGCAAATCATAGACGACTTGACGACCGAGCGATTTTGGGGTTCATGTGGCATCATAATGCATCAGACTGCCTGAGCAGCTCTCAATTGTCCTTATAGCGCTATCGTCGCCAGTCGTGAGGGCGAAATGCGAGCAGAATGCCGCAAGCAATATGTCGAACGTGTATGTCGTTATGATTCGTAGTCTTCGCTGTAAATCGCTACATGCCCGCTGCGGTCGCCGTGCCGCATTCTCGCCGCAGATATGTTCTTGGACACCAAATTCCGTACGACAGCATTCAAAGTTACCGGTCCGCAGGCTAGCAGGTCAGTTGGCAGAGAGGACGAGTCACTCACTCGCTACTATCGTGCTACCACCAGCTCGGGCGATCTCTTCCTCCAGCACTGTGGACAGTGTCGGCTTGCCCGGCCGCGCCATCTCACTCATGACGTTCATCGCGGCATGATCCGCCTGATCAACCCATACCGCGTGGTTTGAATCACCCGGATTGTCTTCCAGTAATACCATGCTACCAGTGCGTGACGCTCGAGAGAGAAGATTCCTCACTGAGGATCCGTCTGTCGAGTACAAGTCGTCAAATTGGACGGAGGGACTCGGCGAGACTCCTCTCATCCCGCTGAAAGGATCGTACAAGCCATATGTCGATTCAGCAATGGACCTGTACGATTGTCGATTCGGTTCATGGCGACTTTCCGGCCTTAAGTCCCTCGTAGAAGTGCGCACAGACGGAGCCGGAGGATAGGAAGTCGTGGACTGCCGGTTTCCATGAGCTGCTTTGCGGCTGCGAGCTCTTCGCAATTTGCCTTGCTGTTGTAGCCTATCCGACAACTGCTGTTCGGCCGGATCATTCACATCTTCCTCATCATCGTAGTTGGTCAAGTCGATGATATCCGCATATGATGTGGAGTCATCATCCACGTATGATGCCGACCCTAATGGCTCGTCCATGCTCAGCTCGCTTGACAGGCTGCCCGAGGA
>Ga0308160_10004833_pt1 | contig 14214 bp, 14 predicted proteins | sample PhyFR1_FD_201036 | JGI IMG/M metagenome (GOLD analysis project Ga0308160, IMG submission 201036) | Phyllosphere microbial communities from UC Gill Tract Community Farm, Albany, California, United States - DLSLF.R1 | ecosystem: Host-associated > Plants > Phyllosphere > Unclassified | place: USA...
GCCAGGCTGGCGCACCGCGTGTGGTGGCCAAGGGCGCCGACGAAGTGGCCGCCAAGATCCGCGAGATTGCACGCGAGAACAAAGTGGCCTTGCTGGAAGCGCCGGCCCTGGCCCGTGCCCTGTGGAAGCACACCGAGATCGACGACGAGATTCCGGAAACGCTGTACGGGGCAGTGGCGGAAGTGCTGGCGTATGTGTTCCAGGTACGTAACTTCAAGGCCGGCGGCCATTATCCGGACCGTCCGACCAAATTGCAGGTGCCGCCGGAGATGGACCCGCTGAACCCGGCATCGCAGAAAAAACCCGAACCACCAAGATAAGGAAGCACTAGATGAATAGTTTGAGACTGCCAGCATGGTTGACCGGCTTGGGTGGCAAGGGCAGCGCCCTGGCTGCGCCTATCCTGATCATTCTGCTGCTGGCGATGATGATTCTGCCGCTGCCGGCCTTCATCCTCGACCTGTTCTTCAGCTTCAACATCGCCCTGTCGGTGATCGTGCTGCTGACCGCGCTGTACACGGTCAAGCCGCTCGACTTCATGGCTTTCCCGGCGATCCTGCTGGTGTCGACCATGCTGCGCCTGTCGCTGAACGTGGCATCGACCCGTATCGTCCTGACCGAAGGCCACACCGGCGGCGCCGCGGCCGGTAAGGTCATCGAGGCCTTCGGCCACTTCCTGATCGGTGGTAACTACACCGTCGGTATCGTGGTGTTCGTCATTCTCACCATCATTAACTTTACCGTCGTCACCAAGGGTGCCGGCCGTATCGCCGAGGTCGGCGCACGCTTCGCCCTGGACGCGATGCCGGGTAAACAGATGGCCATCGATGCCGACCTGAACGCCGGCATGATCACCGAGCCGGAAGCGCGCAAGCGCCGTGCCGAAGTCGGCCAGGAAGCCGAATTCTATGGCGCCATGGACGGTGCCTCGAAGTACGTGAAGGGTGATGCCGTCGCCGGTATCATGGTGACCCTGATCAACGTCATCGGCGGCCTGATCGTCGGCGTGGTGATGCACGACATGGCCGTTGGCGACGCCGCCAAGACCTACACCCTGCTGGCCATCGGTGACGGCCTGGTGGCCCAGATTCCATCGCTGATCATCTCGATCGCGGCCGGTATGGTGGTGTCGCGCGTTGCCAACGACCAGGACATCGGCGGCCAGATGATCGGCCAGCTGTTCGCCAAGCCGGAAGTGCTGTACATCACCGGCGCCATCATCGGCGGCCTGGGCCTGATTCCGGGCATGCCGAACCTGGTGTTCCTGCTGCTGGCCGGTTCGCTGATCGGTTCCGGCTACCTGCTGGCCAAGCGCGCCAAGAGCGCCCCGGAGCGCGAAGCCGAAGCCGCTGCCGAAGAAGCATCGACCAACGCCACCAAGGCGGCTGGCGCCGAGACCGAAGAGGCAACCTGGCAAGACATCATGCCGGTCGATACCCTGGGCCTGGAAGTGGGCTACCGCCTGATTCCGCTGGTCGACAAGTCGCAGGGCGGCGAGCTGCTCAAGCGCATCAAGGGCATCCGCAAGAAGTTCGCCCAGGAAGTCGGTTTCCTGGCGCCGCCGGTGCACATCCGCGACAACCTGGAACTCAAGCCATCGAGCTACCGCATCACCCTGAAGGGCGTGGAAGTGGGCGTCGGCGAAGCGATCAACGGCCAGTTCCTGGCGATCAACCCGGGCATGGCCAGCGGCACGCTGCCGGGCCAGCAAACCACCGACCCGGCCTTCGGCTTGCCGGCCGTGTGGATCGAGGCGGGCATGCGCGACGAAGCGCAGAACCTGGGCTATACCGTGGTCGATGCGGGTACCGTGGTGGCAACCCACCTGAACCACCTGATCACGACCCACGCGTCGGAACTGCTGGGCCGCATGGAAGTGCAGGCGCTGCTCGATCACCTGGGCAAGGAATCGCCGAAGCTGGTGGAAGACCTGGTGCCGAAAGTCGTGTCGCTGTCGACCCTGCAGAAAGTGCTGCAGAACCTCTTGATCGAGGGCGTGCACATCCGCGATATGCGTACCATCATCGAAACCCTGTCCGAGCATGCCGGCCAGACGCAAGACCCGAACGACCTGACCGCGCTGGTGCGTATCGCCCTGGGCCGCGCAATCGTGCAGCAGCTGTTCCCGGGCACCAACGAGTTGTCGGTGATGACCCTCGACAACCGCCTCGAGCGTCTGCTGATGCAGGCCCTGGGTGCGGGCGGCGACGGCACCGGCATCGAGCCGGGCCTGGCCGATACGATTGCCCAGCAGGCGTACAACGCCTCGCAGCAACAGGAAGCCATGGGGCTGACCCCGGTGCTGCTGGTGCCGGGCCCGCTGCGTGTGCTGTTGTCGCGCTTCCTGCGCCGCGCGCTGCCGCAACTGAAGGTCTTGTCGCATTCGGAGATTCCGGAGACCAAGACGATTCGTGTGACCAGCCTGGTGGGTGCCCAGTAAGCACGGCTTTAGCCGGCGGGACGTTACGTATAATCCGGCATTCGCCAGTGTCCCTGCTGGCCTGAATGGAAAGAGTGGACGATGTTGGAACGCGAGGACAGCCTGGCATGAGGCCGCGACTGAAGGTGGTGCCGACCGCCATCCCCGAGGTGCTGGTGCTGGAAATGCCGATGTTCGAGGACCCGCGCGGCTTTTTCACCGAAGGGTTCAATGCACGCGCATTTGCCGACGCAACCGGGGTAGACGCGTCGTTCGTGCAGGATAACCACAGTTTGTCGCTGCATGGCGTGCTGCGCGGCCTGCATTACCAGGTCCACCATCCGCAGGGCAAGCTGGTGCGCGTGATCGAAGGCAGCGTGTTCGACGTTGCCGTCGACCTGCGCCGCTCGTCCGCTACGTTCGGACGCTGGGTCGGGGAAGTGCTGAGTGCCGAGAACCGGCGCCAGATGTGGATACCGCCGGGCTTCGCGCATGGCTTCGTCGTGCTCGGCGAGCGCGCCCAATGCCTGTACAAGACCACCGACTACTGGCATCCGGAATCCGAGCGCACGCTGCGCTGGGACGATCCGGCCATCGGGATCGATTGGCCAATCGACTTCGCGCCATTGCTGGCGCCCAAGGATGCGAATGCGCCGCTCCTGGCGGCGGTGGAAACCTTCATGTAGTCCTGCCGGGGAGCGCCGGCGCCTGCCCGCAGCTGGCCAGTCCGGCCCCCACGTTTTTTCCTGCAATTCGAATTAGCCCCTTTTTCCCCGCTTTCTCCCCAGATGCTTGCCTCACGGCATCGTCAATAATCTCATTCGTGGACAGGCGCTATGCCTGGCGTTGATATTGAATGCAGTGAGTGCGGAGAAAAAGATGAATGTGAAGAAATTTACAGCGGCAACCTCTCGTGAAGCCTTGCGCAAGGTGCGCGATGCGCTCGGGCCGGATGCTGTCATCCTCTCGAACCGGCCGGTCGATGGCGTGGTCGAAATTCTCGCGCTGGACAACGACGACGTCGCTTCGCTGGCCGCGCCGGCGCCCGACTCGGAAATGGCCCAGCCGGCACCGCGCCTGGCGCTGGATGCGTTCGACCAGGAAGCGCCAAGCTTCGTGAATCGCCGCGGCAGCGCCCCGGCCGTGGCCCCGGAACATGTGTTCGCCCGCCGCGCCGCCCAGCCCGAGCCGGAATTCGCGCCTGAGCCTGCCTTCACCAGCCTGCGCGCTCCGGCGCCGGTGTCGGCTCCGGTCGAGCCAGCGTTCGACATGGACGCCATGACCAAGATGATGCAAGCCGCCATCTCGCAAGCCAAGGAATCGGCTGCGCAGGAGATGACCGGCATGATGAGCGAACTGCGCGCCATGCGCGGCATGATGGAAAGCCAGCTGGCCGAAATGTCCTGGGGCAGCACCCAGCAGCGCGAGCCGCAAAAGGCCGCCGTGCTGCGCGAAATGCTGGCGGCCGGTTTCTCGGCTTCGCTGTCGCGCTACCTGATCGACAAGCTGCCGGCCAACAAGGATGTCGCCGAAGCTATGCGCTGGGTGAAAACCGTGCTGGCCCGCAATCTCACCACCATGGCCGACGAAGATGCGCTGCTGGACCAGGGCGGCGTGTTCGCCCTGGTCGGCCCGACCGGCGTCGGCAAGACCACCACCACCGCCAAGCTGGCCGCGCGTTGCGTGATGCGTCACGGCGCCGACAAGCTGGCCCTGATCACCACCGATGCCTACCGTATCGGCGGCCACGAACAGCTGCGTATCTACGGCAAGATCCTGGGCGTGATGGTGCACTCGGTGAAAGACGAAGCCGATCTGCGCATTGCATTGAAAGAGCTCAAGAACAAGCACACCGTTCTCATTGACACCATCGGCATGTCGCAGCGCGACCAGATGGTGACCGAACAGGTGGCGATGCTGACCGGCGCCGGCGCCGACGTGAAGCGCCTGCTGTGCCTGAATTCGACCTCGACCAACGAAACGCTGAACGAAGTCGTGCGTGCCTACTCGGGCAGCGGGCTGCACGGCTGCATCATGACCAAGCTCGACGAAGCCGCCTCGATCGGCAACGTGCTCGACGTGATGATCCGCAACAAGCTGAACCTGCACTACATCTCGAACGGCCAGCGCGTGCCGGAAGACCTGCACCTGGCCGACCGCGCCATGCTGGTCGACCGCGCCTTCCGCAGCCGCCGCGATGCCGCCAGCCAGTTCGACGACGCCGACTTGCCAGTCCTGATGGCCGGCACCGGTAACGTCCACAACGACAGCAGCCTGCGCGGGGTGCACCTTGGCTAGTTTCGATTTCGACCAGGCCGAAGGCCTGCGCCGGATGCTGGCCGGCCCGAAACCGCGGGTCGTGACGTTTTTGTCGGCCACGCCGGGCGACGAGAAGGCGGCGATGCTGGTGAATTTGGGCGCGTCGCTGGTCCAGGCCGGCAACGATGTGATGATTGTCGATGGCTGCACGCGTGAGCATGGCGTGGCGCGGCACCTGGAAATGGAACGCCACGTCAGTTTGCTGCAGGTGGCGCGCCAGGAATGCGCACTGAACCAGGTGGTGCAGGTGGCGCAGCAAGGTTTCCAGCTGGCGACGCTGGTGCGCGACGGCGCCGCGCCGCACACGGGCAGCGACGAAGCACGCCGTCTGGCGAAAGCTTTCGATGTGCTGGTGAAAGGGCAGGGCGGCATCGTGATCGTCGATGGCGAATTGCAGCGCGACGGCAGTTTCGCGGTGCCGATGCTGGCCGAGTCGGAAATCGTGGTGCAGGTCTCCACCAGCGCTACTTCGATCACCAACGCGTATGGCCTGATCAAGCGCCTGGCCCAGGAATTCGGGCGCCGTCCTTTCGGCATCTTGGTCACCGGGGCAAGCGAGGCGGAAGCGCAGATTGTTTACGATAATATGGCGCAGGCAGCAAGCCGTTACCTGGCGGTAAGCCTGAAGTCGATGGGCTCGGTGCCGGCCGATGAATACCTGCACCGCGCGGCCCGTCTCGGGCGTTCCGTGGTCGATGCGTTTCCGCTGGCCGGGGCCTCGGTGGCCTTCCGCCAATTGGCCGGACGTATGACCGGTCCGGGGCGCCAGGGTAACGCCCATGTCGGCTTGTAAGCCGGCTCTTAAGAAAAAGACGAAGCATGTATACCGTTAAAGGGAAAGCGGACAAGAATCATTTGCTCGCCCAGCATCAGCCGCTGGTCAAGCGTCTTGCGCACCAGATGAAAGCCAAGCTGCCGCCGTCGGTCGAGGTCGACGACCTGATCCAGGCCGGCATGATGGGCCTGCTCGATGCGATCAACCGCTACGAAGACAACCACGGCGCCCAGTTCGAAACCTATGCCGTGCTGCGCATCCGCGGCGCGATGGTCGACGAGTTGCGCAGCAACGACTGGCTCCCGCGCAGCACCCGTCAGAACATGAAGAAAGTGGAATCCGCCATGACCGCATTGCAGCAACGCCTGGGCCGCGCCCCGAGCGAACTCGAAGTGGCCAAGTCGCTCGACATCCCGCTCGAGGATTACCAGGAAATGCTGTTCGAAGGCGGCGGCCACCAGCTGGTGTACTACGAGGATTTCCACGACGAGGACGGCAACGACAGCTTCCTCGACCGCTACGCCGTGGACGACGACGACCCGCTGCGCGCCCTGCTCGACACCGACTTCCGCTCGGCCGTGATCGAGGCCATCGACGGCTTGCCGCCGCGCGAGAAGATCCTGATGGGTCTGTATTACGAAGAAGAACTGAACCTGAAGGAAATCGGCGCAGTGCTCGGCGTGTCCGAGTCGCGTGTCTCGCAATTGCATACACAAGCGGTGGCGCGGCTGCGTGCGTCGCTGCGGGAGAGACTGTGGACTTCGCCAGCCTGATCGGCCTGGCGCTGGCGCTTGCCGGTCTCGTCGTCGGGCACACGCTCGACGGCGGGCGCTTTGCATCGCTGATCCAGCCGGCGGCGTTTGCCATTGTCGTGGTCGGCACCTTCGGCGCTGTGCTGCTGCAATCCGAATCGAAAACTTTCCGGCGCGGCATGCGCATGCTGCGCTGGGTCTTTTTCCCGCCCAAAAGCCAGCGCCAGACGCTGGCGCAAGCGATTGCCCTCTGGAGCCTGTCGGCACGCCGCGACGGGCTGTTGTCGCTGGAACAGTACATGAACACCAAGGATCTGTTCGTGCAAAAGGGCTTGCGCCTGGTGGTGGACGGCATCAACCCGGACAAGCTGCGCAATCTGCTGGAAACCGAGATCAACGCCTTCGAATTTGGCGAGCGCCAGGCGGCGCGCATCTGGGAGTCTGCCGCCGGCTATGCGCCGACCATCGGCATCCTGGGCGCGGTGCTGGGGCTGATTCATGTGATGGAGAATCTGTCCGATCCCTCGCGCCTGGGCTCCGGCATTGCGGTGGCGTTTGTCTCGACCGTGTACGGTGTCGGACTAGCCAATCTGTTTTTCCTACCGGTAGGAAATAAGCTGAAAGTCATTGTTTCGGACCAGGTAGCGCAGTACGAAATCCTCACCGAAGTCTTCCACGACCTTGCCACCGGTAACCATACGCGCGTGGTGGAAGAGCGTGTGGCCAGTCTGCTGGCGAAGCGCTGAGTTCGCACGATGGCGCGCAAACGCTACGACGAAAACAGCGGACACGGCCACGGCGCCGGCGCCGGCGACAACCAGGACCGCTGGTTGATTTCCTATGCCGACTTCATCACCTTGCTGTTTGCCTTCTTTGTCGTGATGTACGCCATTTCCATCGTCAACGAAGGCAAGTACAAGGTGCTGTCCGATGCCCTTGGCAGTGCTTTCGGCGGCAACCCGGAAACGCCCCAGGCCAGCAGCGCCATCGACTCCTTGCCGCTGAGCGGCATCATCGCCCGCAAGCGTGCCGAAGCAGCCAAACGCGAAAAGGAACGCATGAATACCCTGGCGCGCGATCTGAACAATTCGCTGCTGCCGCTCATTGAGTCCGGCAAGGTGCGCGTGGTGCAGAGCGGGCGCGGGGTCAGTGTCGAGATCAATGCCAGCGTGTTGTTCGCCGAAGGCCAGGCCGCGCTCGGCGAAGAATCGCGCGACACCTTGGGCACGGTGGCCAGTTTGCTGAAGAACGATCCGCATGCGATCGAGGTGGAAGGGCATACGGATAATGTGCCGATTGCCAGCACGCTGTTTCCGTCGAACTGGGAGCTGTCGGCGGTGCGTGCGAGCAGTGTGGTGCGGCTCTTTATCGATAACGGGATTGCGCCGGCACGGTTGACCGCGATTGGCAAAGGGGCGAATCAGCCGGTGGCGTCGAATGACGACGAGGCGGGCAGGGCGCGCAACCGGCGGGTGGCGGTGACGATTTTGACGGCGGTGCCAACGGCGGCGGAGCCGGGTGCGGTGGTGAAATAATCGTTCACTCGAACGTGCTATACCGCGTGGACACAGGTGTCCACCCTACCAAGGCAGTTGTAGGGTGGACTCCCGAGTCCACGCTGTCTCACCGCTCGCAACCACAACACCTTGGCAAATCCCGCACCCACCCGCACAATGCATGAGACCAGCCTCATTGGAGCCAACATGCAACGCAGACCCTTCCTTCTTACCACCCTGATCGCGGCCAGCATCCTGCCCGCGCTCGCAGGCGCCGCCGGAGCCGACCAAGTGAACGTCAAGCACACCCTCGATGTCGAATCGAACAATGGCCGCGTGCTGGTGCACCTGGCGGTGGCCAATTACGGCAAGCAAACGATCTGGGTCCCACGCGAGATGGCGGAAGGAAAAGAACTGACCGGACGCCGCTTCGACGTGCGCGGCTTCGATAACCGCCCACTTGACTACACCGGCAAGATGGTGAAACGCGCCGCCTTCACCGCGGCCGACTACCAGGCCGTGGAGCCCGGCAAGACCTTGACCAGCACGATCGACATCACGCCCTCGTACGCATTCAAGACGGGCCGGCACACCTACAACATCGGTTATGCCGGCCCCTTCCTCGCCGATATCAAGGCGCTCGACAAGCAGGACGAGCGTCCCGCGCGGCCGGCCACCTTCATTCACACCGGCAAATAAGTTCAAAAGCAGGCTGGCCCGGCTGGGCGAACCCAGCCGGGCCAGCGTTTACCCGCGTGCTTAGTTCAGCGCCGGGGTGTTCTCGGAGAAGTACTCGTGCGAGTCGGCGTTGTCGACGGCCTGGTTCGGATTGCTGATCGCCAGGCTGGCGGCGCCGCTTTGACCGTAGACGTGGTCGTCGGTGCCGGCAACGGCATTGAAGTGGCTCATCTCGTGCACCAGGGTGCCGCCTTTCGAGTCGGTGCCGGTCAGCGGTGCCGACCAGAACGCGTTGCACACGTAGATGCGGTACGGCTGGGTCGGGTACACGTAGGCGTAGGCGCTGTCGTTGCAGTTGCAATCGACGATCACGTTCTTGGTGTCGAAGGCGTTCTTGATCGCGGCATAGTGCGACTTGACGGTGTTCTGGCGCGTCGAGGTCACGGTGCCGAACCATTTCTTGTAGCGCGTGCCCATCACGCCATTCGTCATGTAGGTGTTCGAGTTGTTGGCCATGGTCTTGGCCGCCGAGATCGCCGAGGTGATGGTGCTTTGCTGCGACGCGCTGCACGAGCTGAAGCTCAGCGCCGCCGCCGATACTTCGCCGCCCTGCAGTTTCAGCGCCTGCATGATCGGCGACGCCGAACCGCGCGGCAGGCGGCCTTCGATGTACAGCGAAGCGGTATCCGATTCCAGTACGTCGGCGGTGGCATTACCGGCCACGGCGCCGGCAGCCGCCGTCACTTCGCCGCCGATGCGGCCCTTGTTACCCAGGAACAGGTCTGGCGAGGAAGCGCGGTAGCGCACCGAATAGTCGCCGCTGACGCTCATGTCGTACAGCGCCGACAGCTCTACTTTCACTGTGTGCGAAGCGCCCGGTTTCAACAGGTAGTAATCGGCCTGGGTCGGCGCCTTGCGCTTGACCAGGGCGCCGGTGTAAGGCACCGCCGCGCCGTCGCGCTGGACCTCGAACAGCGGCGCGCTCATGCCGGCAAACGGCGTGCGGTACTTGAGCACGTACTGCGGGCTGTCCGAGGTGTTGGTCATGGTCACATTGACGACCACGTTATCGCTTGCGCCCAGCATGTTCTTCTCGGGCGTGACCGAGACCTTCACGCCATTCGACCCTGCCTGGGCGCCAAACGCGACGCCCAGTGCTGCCATACCGACTACTGCCTTCCAGATGCTGTTCCTGCTCATGTGTCTTCTCCGTATGTGAATTTGTGTTGGCTTAACTTCAGCCTTGTTATTAATGAGTTCCCGCCGAAAGCTTGATTGCAATCTAACGAAAACTCACATACATACTGATGACTTCATGAACTTGGAGCAATTCAAATCGAATAGTGCGCACCTTTCTTTGCGAAAAAATAACAAATATCAATTTTGTTAACGAATCGATGGATTTCCGTTAATGATCGTGCTAGATCGTCTTTACAGCGTCGGTCATAAATGCGCCACGCTGCAATGCAATATGGCGATGCGTAGGGTGGGCGGCTCCACCTTATCGAGTGTGCATAGCTAACGTCTCCGCCGCCCACGCGCCCAGCCAAGCTTCACCCCGCCGCACTGCATCAACATCCCTTCAAGGCAAGGTCGGCGTGTTCTCCCCAAAATACTCATGCGAATCCGCATTGTTAATCGCCCGCTCAGGCGACGACCGCGCCAGATCCGCCGCACCGCTCTGCCCATATACATGGTCATCGGTTCCCGCAACTACATTGAAGTGGCTCATCTCATGCAGCAAGGTCCCGCCCATCGAATCGGTCCCCGTCAGCGGCGCCGTCCAGAATGCCCGGCACACGTAGATGTTGTAGGGCTGCGAGGGATAAACGTAAGCAAAATACGGCTCGTTGCAGCCGCAATCCACTTTCACCGGCTTGGTCTCGAAGGCATCCTTGATCGCCGTGAAATTGCCCGTCACCGTGCCCACGCGCGTGGCGTCGTGCGGCCCGAACCAGTTCACGTAGCGCTGGCCCTGCTGCTTGCGGCCGGTAAGATATTTCAGGCCGTCCGCCGCCATTGCCGTGCCGGCGGCAAACGCGTTCGCAATCGAGGTTTGCTGGGCATTCGTGCACTGGCTGAACGTCAAGCTGGCGCTGGACTCCGGCACTGCCGACAGTTGCGGAACCACGGTGCCGCGCGCCAAACGCCCCTCGATCCAGATTGCCGTCGGGTTCGACCCGATGTCGCCCACCACGATCGCGCTGCCGGCACCGGCCTTGGTGCTGGGCGCCGCATTGCTCGTCAGGTAACGCACCGAATAAGCGCCGGTCACCTGCATCTCGTACAGCGCGGACAATTCCATCCACGCACTGCGCGATTCGCCTGGCTGCAAGACGATATAGTCGGCGTCCGTCGGCGCCGCCCGCTTCACGTGGCGGCCGAGATAGCGCACCGGCTGACCGTCGCGGGTGATGTGGAACAGCGCGTGTTCGGGCGGCACGAATGGCGTGCGCCATTTCAGCAGGCGCTGCGGCGTGCTGCCGGTATTCGTCAGCGTGACCGTCACGTTGACTTCGTCATCCATGCCAAGTTCCGGCTTGTCCGGCGTGACGGTCACGGCGATGCCGGCAATGGCGTAGGCGGGCAGGGCGCAGGCCAGCGCCAGGGTGCAGGCAGCGTATAGAGCAGGGTAGCGCATGTATTCCTCCGTCAAGAAAATAAACCAAGGAATACTGTGTGCTCTTGTGCGACAAAGAACTTGCGCAAGGGCAAGGTTTTCGGTGGGTGGATTCCAAACCCACAGCCGGTACAGCCGGGGTCAGGTCTGACATTCAGACACGGCCTCTGCCGTACCAGATAGACGTATTCTTTATGGCAAGATAAAGCCGACGTAGGGTATGCCCAGTTGAGCTCGTGTCCGAATGTCAGACCTGACCCTGGCTGGCTTGCTGGCTTGCTGGCTTGCAGGTAACCCTCCTACGAAAAGCTGCGGAAACACCCGTCCAGACGGCATGCTCGCCGCGACAGGACTCGGCGATCACCAAGCCTCAAGTTGCTTTCATCGCTGCACAACTCACAGCGTGATCGTCACCCTGTCTATTTTCCGAATGAACAAGCCTGTCGGTTTTCTTTACACTTCTTTCCTGTCCTCGGCCTAAGTAAATACAAGTAACTGAATAGCAAGGGATTTTTTCTTCTGGCAAGATAATTGCTTATGCTTAATAAAACTAATCATTCATTCAACAGGGACCTGAAATGAAACTGCATCTCAAAAAAAGCATCCTGATCGCCGTTGCCGCTTTCGCAGCCATGGGCGCGTCCGCAGCCCCGCTGTATGACAATGGCGCCGCTTCGACCAATAATGGTTTCGGGATCTCTGGGGACGCCGCGGGGAATCTCGGCACCTCGGCCGACGATTTCGTCCTGGCCTCCGCAGCGAACATCGGCAGTGTCGGCTTCTACTTCAATAACTACAACGGCACGAGCGGCTGGGACAGCAAGATCAGCTATGCCATCCTGTCCAGCGAAGGCGGACGGCCGGGCACGCTGCTGGCCACTGGCGAAGGACGTAACGTGACCCAACTGGCGGGCGATTATGCGTGGTGCTGCGGCGACCAGACCAGCAAGCTGATCGAGTTCGATCTGCAAACGGCCTTTGCTGCCAGTGCAAATACCACCTACTGGCTGCGCCTTGGTGGCGCCGGTGGCCCAAGCCCATGGTGGGTGACGAGCAGCGGCTTCGGCAATGCCAACTCGGGTGGCGGTAGTGCCAACGCTTCGCTGGCCTTTTACCTGAATGCCGCCCAGGCAGCCCCGAGCGATGTGCCGGAACCTGCCAGCCTGGCACTGATCGGCCTCGGCCTTGCCGCCCTTGGCGCGCGCCGCAAGCTCAAGCAAGGCTAAGGTCTTTCGACGATCTGCGCAGAGCAGAAACAACAACGGCCGCATACGCGGCCGTTGTTTCATGCAGACACTCTACAACTCACACCGACACAAACCGCCGCGCCGCACCCGCGCCGAAAGTCTGCCCTTTCGACCCATACAAGGTCGATTCGGCCGCCCCGGTTGGCGTGCGCAATGCTTGCAGCACGGTCTGGTTATGCGCCAGCTGCCGGTTGATCAGCAAGCCGTTCACCCGGTTCAATTCCTTGGCCTCGCCAGTCGCGCTCAGCAGAGCCGACCACTGGGCACGGGTTTCCGCATTCGCATGCGACACCACCCAGGCCTCCATTCCCGCTTCGCCGGCCTCGAACCCCATCCCGCCGAGAGTCGCGTGGCGCTGGCGCGACAGCTGCGCCAGTTCCTGCACCAATGCGACCTTGCCGGGCGTGAGCTCGGCCAGCGCGTCCGCATCCGCCGCCATCAGCAATTGCTGTTCCTGCTTCATCAGGTCGACCAGCGCGACAATGCGCTCGTGTTCGGTAGGAAGAGTGGCTTGCGGACGGGTCATGGGTGTGCTTTATCGGTTGCGTGAGTGGAGCAGGTCGCGCACGGTATCCAGGAGACCGTCCGCGATCCTTTCTGAGTTGACTTGGAACTGCCCATCGGCAATTGCCAACTTAATACGTTCAACTTTTTTGGCATCGAACACTTCGTTCGCCTTGCCGGTACCGCTTGCGGCCTGGGCTTGCGACGACAGGCGTACGCTGTCGGTCTGGGCCGGGGCGGCGGTGGCGGCAGCTTTTTCCGCTTGTTTTGCGTTGGCTGCCGTGGTTTGCGTTTGTTGCTGAAGGCCTTGCGCGCCTTTGAGGGTGTCGTTAATTTTCACAGCGTATCCTTTCGGCTCGGAGCAGGAACTCCGGGATCTGCACTGTGTAACGGCTATCCACCCACAAACTTTAGCGAGAACGACACTTCCCTTAAGGTTTTTTTACAATGTCACTTCCACCACGCCGCCGGCCCGGGCCGTGCCGCTGATGATGGCTCCGCGCGGGGTGCGCACCTGCACGACTTGCCCCTCGCCGGCATTGCCGATGGCCTTGCCTTCACCGGTTACCGAGAAGTTCTCGCCGTGCGAGACGATGCGCACCGCCTGGTTCTGCTGCACCACCGGTTTGCTTTTCAGCGAATCCAGGCGCAGCGGCGCGCCGGCCGGCAGCGACACGGTTGGCGTACGGCCGATTGCCTGCCCCATGTCGGTGATGATGCCGTTCGGCATGGCGGCGATATCACCTTGCATCGTTGTCAATTGCCCGGCATCGATGGTCTGGCCCTGGGCCAGCGGCACCGCGGCGGTCACGTAATCGGCCAGTACGCTTACCTGTGCCTGCAAAAACACATTCCATACCGGCGCCGTGCAGCGCACGCCGACCGTCGTTTTGCCCCAGGGGCGGGCGCCCGGCTGCTGGAAGGCCTCGGGGGCAGGGCAGGCGGCCAGCGACAAACGCGGGTCGACCGCGCCCACCTTGACCGTCACCTTGCCCGGCAGGCCGGCGCTTTGTGCCTGCAGATATTGCTCGGCCACCTTGCGCAGCGCGGCGCCGTCCTGGCGCGCACCGGTGCTCTGGGCAAACGCGGCCGGCGAAGCTGTTAACACAGCAGTGATAAACAGTAGCGAGTTCTTGAACATGGCATCCATCGTGATTCGGAATGACGCCATCTTAGGTCGATAGATGCCACAGCGAAACTTTGAATAAACCCGGTTTGCCACCCTTTATCCATCGATTGGCTGGTGTTGCCCGTACGTATGATTCAGCCTGTCCCAACAAGAAACCTGTCCGGAGGCGGCATGATCGGCAAAATCGACAACTACCTACGCTTCAACGAAACAGCGCTGTCCCTGCGGGCGCAGCGCCAGGAACTGATCGCGTCCAATATCGCCAACGCCGATAC
>Ga0308160_10004834_pt1 | contig 14213 bp, 11 predicted proteins | sample PhyFR1_FD_201036 | JGI IMG/M metagenome (GOLD analysis project Ga0308160, IMG submission 201036) | Phyllosphere microbial communities from UC Gill Tract Community Farm, Albany, California, United States - DLSLF.R1 | ecosystem: Host-associated > Plants > Phyllosphere > Unclassified | place: USA...
GCGGAAGCCGGTGCTCAGGCGGGTCATCGAGGTCGACAGCTTGTTCTGGGTCGACGAGACGGAATTTTGTGCCGACAGCGAGGCGGCGTTGGTGTGAAGGCTCAGCATGTTGGGCTCCAGTTATCTTGGGGTTCAAGGAGCAGCTCATCTGCTCTCACAAGTACAAGGCGACAGTTTCCGTAGATCCATTAAGTGCCGTACGGAAATTTTTTTAAATATTCTTTCGACCCCGGATGTGGCGCCAAGTGTGGCGCGAATCCCGACGATTGTGACATCGGTGGCCGCCTTTCTTGCTGTACGTAAACACCTCCACCTATAATGAGGCACGGCCTGCGCCTCTCTCTATATAGTGTGTCTTTCGCAGTCCCGCTCCCTTCCATCACCAAAGGCTTCCCAGCATGCGAAAACACAGCAAAGGCGCACCGGCCTTCACGCCCGCCAATCCGACCGCGGCGAAAGTGGCGACATTGTTTGCTGAAGGCGTGGGCTTCCACCAGAACGGCCAGCTCGACCGCGCACTGGCTGCGTACGAGCAGGTGCTGCGCCTGATGCCGAAACACTTCGAGGCGCTGCACCACACGGGCATCGCCGCCTTCCAGGGCGGTAAATACCAGATTGCGGCCACCTTCATCCGCTCGGCGCTGGCGATCAGCCCGAACGTCGGGGCGGCGCATGGCAATCTCGGCAATGCCTTGAAGGAGCTGGGCCGCTTCGAGGAAGCGCTGGCGAGCTACGACCGTGCGCTGGCCCTGGCGGGCGACGACGCCGACACCCATTACAACCGCGGTACCGCGCTACAGGCCCTGGGCCGCTTTGATGAGGCCCTGGCCGGCTTCGGCCGCGCGCTGGCGCTCAATCCGAACGACGTCGATGCCCTGAACAACCAGGCCGTGGTCCTGCACGAGCTGCGCCGCAACGAAGAGGCGCTCGCCAGCCTCGACCGGGCGCTGGCCCTGCATCCGCAGTTCGCGCACGCCCATAACAATCGCGGCAACGTTTTGAAGGACCTGGGCCGCGCCGAGGAAGCCTTGGCGAGCTACGAAGCCGCCCTGAGCCTGTTCCCGCAATTCGGCGACGCCTGGTACAACCGCGGCATCGTCCTGCACGTGCTGGGCCGTCCTGAAGATGCGCTGTCCAGCTACGAGAATACGCTGCAGCTGAACCCCGAATCGGCCGCGGCCTGGCATAACCGCGCCTTGGCGCTGCAACTGCTGCGGCGCTACCGCGAAGCGCTGGCCAGCTGCGAGCGCGCGCTGGCGCTGCAGCCCGAGAACCCGGAAATCCTGCGCCACCGCGGCCGCCTGCTGGCCCAGCTGAACATGCACGACGCCGCCCTCGGCAGCCTCGACCAGCTCGGCGCCCAGCAGGCCGACGATCCGAAGACCCTGCACCTGCGCGCCCAGACCCTGCGCGAGCTGGGCCAGATCGACGCCGCCCTGGCCAGCATCGAGCGCGCCCTGGCGCTGGCGCCGGACAACTACGATTACCTGCTGCTGCGCGGCGCCTTGCTGCGCGCGCTGCTGCGCTACGACGAGGCGCTGGCCAGTTTCGAGCTGGCGCTCGCGCAGCGCCCGCAAGGGCCGGCGGCGCACGCCAACCGCGGCATGGTGCTGAGCGACCTCGGCCGCTTCGACGAAGCCCGTGCCAGCCTCGATCATTCCCTGGAGCTGATGCCCGAGCTCGCGCCGGCGCGCTGGAACCGCGCGCTGCTGAACCTGCTGCTGGGCGACTTCGAACGCGGCCTGCCGGATTACGAGGCGCGCTGGAGCGTCGAGGAGCTCGGCGTCTTCCACGAGAAGCGCGACTTCGCCGCGCCGCTGTGGCTGGGACAAGAGCCGGTCGAAGGCAAGACCATCCTGCTGCACGCCGAGCAGGGCCTTGGCGATACCCTGCAGTTCTGCCGCTACGCGCCGCTGCTGGCCGCGCGCGGCGCCCGCGTGATCCTGGAAGTGCAGCCGGCGCTGGCCGGCCTGCTGGGGCGCCTGCCGGGCGTCGACCAGGTGCTGGCGAAGGGCGCGAAGTTGCCGCCGTTCGACCTGCATTGCCCGCTGATGAGCCTCCCGCTTGCCTTCGGTACCCGCAACGACAGCATCCCGACCCCGGGCGCCTACCTGGCGGCCGACCCGCAGCGCGTGGCGGCCTGGGGCGAGCTGCTCGGACAGAAGACCCGTGCCCGTGTCGGCGTGGTCTGGAGCGGCAACCCGCACCACCGCCTCGACCGCTTCCGCAGCCTGCCGTTCTCGGCGATCGCCGGCCTGGCCTCGGAGCGGATCGAGCTGGTCTCGCTGCAAAAGGATGTGCGTCCGATCGACCGCGTGCTGCTGCAGATGAACAAGAACGTGCGCCACGCCGGCGAACGCCTGACCGATTTCGAAGAAACGGCGGCCCTGATCGCCCAGGTCGACCTGGTCGTCACCGTCGACACCAGCGTCGCCCACCTGGCCGGCGCCCTGGGCAAGCCGGTCTGGATCCTGCTGCCGGGCGGCGCCTTGCCCGACTGGCGCTGGCAGCTGGAACGCAGCGACAGCCCCTGGTATGCCAGCGCGCGCCTGGTGCGCCAGGAACGCCTGGGCGAATGGGGCCCGGTGCTGGAGCGCGTGCGCGCCGAGCTCGAGGGCGCGCTGGCCACGCAGGCCTGAAACGCGGGCCGGAAGGGGGAGGGCACGATTCTTGTTAAAGAAGAAGGTGCCACCTATAATGGGCCGGGCCGCCGCCGCAGCTGGCTTGCCTGGTCTTCCCGCCGCCGGGAAGTGTCGATGATCAGTCCCATGGAAACCGATGAAGTGCATATACATTAACCTGGAGCGTGCCACCGGCCGGCGCGCCCAGCTCGAAGCGAACTGGGCGGAGTACGGCGGCAGCGACTGGCAACTGGAACGCTTCCCCGCGGTGGATGCGCGCTACATCGAGGAAACCAATGTGCCGGGCAGCCTGAAGCCGGGCGAAAAGGGCTGCTTCTTCAGCCACAGCGCCGTCATCGAAATGAACCGCGGCGCGACCGCGCCGATCTTCATCGTCGAAGACGACATGGTGCTCGGTCAAAGCACCGCTGCCACGATTAACAACTTCCTCGGCGTCTGCGACAGCTACGACTGGGACATCGCCTATACCGACGTCTGCATTCCGCTGCCGCAAACGATGCTCGACCTGGTGAAGCTGCGGCACGAGCTGACCGACTCGGGCGAGGTGCGCCTGCTCGACGTCAAGGACTTCCCGTTCGCCGGCTCCACCGCCTATCTCGTCAACCACCGCTCGCTCGACAAGCTGGCCGGCCTGCTGGCGCAGGAGGAAGAGCTGAATTATCCCTACGACCTGGTGCTGCGCCGGCTGATCTACGAGCGCAAGCTGAAGGGCCTCGTGTTCTTCCCCTTCGTGACCTCGCTGAGCGACGAGTCCAATGTCTCCCAGATCCAGCAGAGCGTGTCGGCCGACGTCATCTGGAACGGATTCCGCAGGCTGATGTGGGTGGACCGCGACCTGAAGAAGGTCTGGCCTTCGATCGAACAGATCGACCGCGAGCTGTGCGACGACGAGTCGCGCCTGCTGGGAGTCCTGTTCGCAGGGATGATGACGAAAACGTACACTGAAAAGTAAGCTCAACAACAGGGCCGGGTGCATGGCCGGCGCGGCCCGAATCCACTCCGCCGCAAGGAGACGCATGGCCAGTAACGATACCCGAGACCGAGCACGCATCACCCGCATCGTGCACCGCCTCCAGCTTGCCGATGCCGCGCCCAACCCGGCGCACGAGGGCCACTGGCAGGCCTGGCAGCGCCAGTTGCCGGACTGGGCGTTCATCACCTGGAACGCCTCCGACCTGGTCTCGCTGCCCGCCGCGACGCTGATCGAACGCGCCGAGGACCCGCAGCGCCGCGCCCACATCGCCTGCTACGCCATCCTGCACGCGCACGGCGGCCTCTGGCTCGATCCCGAGATCATTCCCTATCACGCCTTCGATCCCGGCTGGGAAGACGAAGAACTTGTGGTCTGCAACGAGGTCGAGGCGCAGGACTTCTGCTCCATGGGCTTCATCGCCGCCGCGCCGGGCGCCACCGCGCTCGGCTGGGCGCTCGAGACCCTGGCCGGCATGGAACTGAAGCGCAAGCCGGCCAATCTCGAAACCGGCCCCTGGCTGCTGGGACGCGCGCTGGCGCACGGTCCGCACCGCATGCTGCCGCCGCAGACCTTTTACCCTTACCAGCAGGACGAACCGGTATCGAGCCTGTACACGCGCGATCTCTCGAACACGCGCGGCATCCGCGCCTGGGCCAATCCGCCGCTGCCGGGACAGGCGCAATTGCGGCGCGCGCTGCTGCTGGCCGAACGCGGCGACCTGCGCGCCACCGTCGACGCCCTCGGTGAGCGCGACAGCTACCTGACCCGCCCGCTACGCACGCTGGCCGAGACGGCGCGCGCCCAGCGCAGCGCACTGCTGGAAGCGGCCCAGGACAAGGTCGCGGCCAGCCGCGTGCGCATCGACGACGTGGTTCCGCTGGCGCTGCTGAAAGTGGCGTTTTTCGTGCTGACCGAAGTGCCCGACCTGCTGGTCTGGCAGCTCGGTGCGGGCGACGGCGTCACCGAAGACCCGCTGCGCGCGCTGCTGGTCAACTTCGATCCGCACGCGGTGCTGATCGAACCCGATCCGCAGCGCTTCACCGCCCTGCAGCAGAACTACCGCAACAACGCGCGCGCCGGCCTGTACCACTGCGCCTTCGCGCTCGATCCTGGTCACACCCACCTCTACCTGCCCGAGCTGCAGAAGCTGGGGCCGGCCGGCGCGCAGGCGGCCAAGGCCAGCCTGGCCAGCACCATGCCGGAACGCGTGCATCCGCGCCTGGCCCGTTTCGACAGCGCGACCCGGCTCGCCGTGGAGGCCGCGATGACGGGCTACCGCGTCGATGCGCTCGACATCGCCGGCCTGCTGGCCCTGAACAACGATACCCATCCCGGCATCGTGGTGGCCGACATGAACGGCGGCGAGTTCCACTTCATGGTGCAGATGCTGGCCCACGGCATCCGTCCCTTCATCCTGCGCTACCCGCTGGACGTGCTGGCGCCGCACGAGATCGCCATCCTGGACGACATGCTGAAACGCGAGTACGTCTCCTTCAACGATGGCCGCACCGCGATCGCCTATCGCAGCGACATGTTCCAGCTGTACTGCAACCAGCTGTATGTCGACTACGGCATCCCAACCATCTACCGCGACGCCTTCCGGCTGTTGCTGGGCTTTTGAGGGAGCGGAGCATGGCGTTTCGTATCGCACTGGGAGAAGGCAGGGAATTCGACAGCGAGCCGGGCGAGACCCTGCTCGACGCGGCGGCGCGCGCCGGCGTGACGCTGCCCTACAGCTGCCGCAGCGGCCGCTGCAGCACCTGCGCCTGCCGCATCACCAGCGGCGACAGTAGCGCGCTGCATCCGGAAACGGGCCTCACCGAACGCGAGCGCGCAAACGGCTGGGTGCTGGCCTGCGTGCGCAGCGCCACCAGCGACCTGACGGTCGAAGCCAACGTGCTGGGCGGCCTGGACCTGGCGCCGGCGCGCATCGTGCCCTGCCGGATCGAGGCCATCGCGCCGCTGGCGCCCGACGTCATGAAAGTGGTCCTGCGCCTGCCGCCGAACGCCGTGTTCAACTACCGGCCCGGCCAGTACGTCGACATCCTCGCGGCCGGCAACGTGCGGCGCAGCTATTCGCTGGCGAACGCGCAGGGCCCGCGCGTCGAGCTGCACATCCGCCAGGTGGAAGACGGCGTCCTGAGCGCCTACTGGTTCGGCGCCGCGAAACAGAACGACCTGCTGCGCCTGAACGGCCCGCTCGGCACCTTTGTCCTGCGCGAGGTCGCCGGCATGGACCTGGTCTTCCTGGCGACCGGCACCGGTATCGCACCCGTGAAAGCCATGCTGGAAGAGATCGCGCAGCTGGCGCCCGATGCGCGTCCGGCCAGTGTCGCGGTCTTCTGGGGCGGCCGCACGCAGCCCGACCTGTACTGGGACGTGGACGCGGTCGATGCCGGCCAGCGCTACGTGCCGGTGCTCTCGCGCGCCGGCGAGGACTGGCAGGGCGCGCGCGGCCACGTGCAGGACGTGTACCTGGCCGAAGAGCCGAATCTCGCCCGCGCCGTCGTCTACGCCTGCGGCAACGAGGCGATGGTGCGCGCAGCCGAGACGGCACTGAGCGCGGCCGGCCTGCCGCCGCAGCGCTTCCGTTCCGATGCCTTCGTGGCATCGGATGCCTGAGCGGCCTGACCTGGATGAGGAACCCATGAAAGCAGTCATTCTCGCCGGTGGTCTCGGCACCCGCCTCAGCGAAGAAACGAGCCTGCGCCCGAAGCCGATGGTGGAACTGGGCGGCAAGCCGATCCTGTGGCACATCATGAAGATGTACTCGGCGCACGGCATCAACGACTTCGTGATCTGCTGCGGCTACAAGGGCTATGTGATCAAGGAGTATTTCGCCAACTACTTCCTGCATACCTCGGACGTCACCTTCGACCTGCGCGAAAAGAAGATGCACGTGCACGAGCGCCGCACCGAGCCCTGGAAGGTGACCCTGGTCGATACCGGCGACGATTCGATGACGGGCGGGCGCCTGCGCCGCGTGGCGGACTACGTGCAGGAAGAGGAAGCCTTCTGCTTCACCTACGGCGACGGCGTCGGCGACATCGACATCACGGCCCTGGTGGCCTTCCACCAGAGCCACGGCAAGGCCGCCACGGTGACCGCGACCTGGCCGCCCGGCCGTTTCGGCGCGCTCGACATCCGCGCCGGCCAGGTGGTCGACTTCATGGAAAAGCCGAAAGGCGACGGCGGCATGATCAACGGCGGCTTTTTTGTCCTCTCGCCGAAGGTGCTGTCGACCATCGAGAGCGACCAGACGATCTGGGAGCAGGAGCCCCTCATGAAACTGGCGCAGGCGGGCGAGCTGATGGCCTGGGAACACCACGGCTTCTGGCAGCCGATGGACACCCTGCGCGACAAGCACATGTTGGAGGAGCTGTGGAGCTCCGGCCGCGCGCCGTGGAAGATGTGGACCCGATGATGGCGCACGTGGAAGCTGCATTCTGGCAGGGAAAGCGCGTCCTGCTCACCGGCCACACCGGCTTCAAGGGCAGCTGGCTGGCCTTGTGGCTGCAGTCGCTCGGCGCCGAGGTGCACGGCCTGGCGCTCGATCCGCCGACCGAACCGGCGCTGTACGCTGTGGCCAACGTGGCGGCCGGCATGGCCAGCGATACCCGCGCCGACATCCGCGATGAAGCCGCCGTGCGCGCCGTCTTCGCCGCCGTGCGTCCCGAGATCGTGCTGCACCTGGCGGCCCAGCCGCTGGTACGCCTCTCGTATGCGGAACCGGTCGCGACCTATGCGACCAATGTGATGGGCACGGTGCACGTGCTGGAAGCGGCCCGTCACACACCGGGCGTGCGCGCCATCGTGAACGTCACCACCGACAAGTGCTATGAAAACCGCGAGTGGGTCTGGGGCTACCGCGAGAACGAAGCCATGGGCGGCTTCGATCCCTACAGCAGCAGCAAGGGCTGCGCCGAACTGGTGACCAGCGCCTACCGCCGCTCCTTCCTCGCAGGCGGCGGCGTGGCGCTGGCCTCGGCCCGCGCCGGCAACGTCATCGGTGGCGGCGACTGGGCGCTGGATCGCCTGGTGCCCGACATCCTGCGCGCGCTTGCCGCCGGCGAGCCGGTCGCGATCCGCAACCCGTCCGCGATCCGCCCCTGGCAGCACGTGCTGGAACCGCTGGCCGGCTACCTGGTGCTGGCGCAGCGCCTGGCCGAGGACGGCGCGGCGCTGGCCGAAGGCTGGAACTTCGGGCCGCAGGAGCTCGATGCCCAACCCGTGCAGTGGATCGTCGAGCGCCTGGTGGAAGGCTGGGGCGAGGGCGCCAGCTGGCGGCGCGACGCTGGCGAACATCCCCACGAAGCGCATTACCTTAAACTGGATATTTCGAAAGCCGGGGCACGCCTCGGCTGGCGCCCGCGCTGGGATTTGGCGCAGGCCCTAGCACGCGTGCTCGAGTGGCAGCGCGCCTGGCTGCAGGGCGCCGACATGCGCTCCGTCTGTTTGGAGCAGATTGCAAGCTATACGCAACAGAATATGAACAAGGACTGACATGAGTACCGCCCCGATCCATTTCGCCGACAAGTCGCCCGCCGCACTGCGCAGCCAGATCGCCGCCCTGGTGGAAGAGTATGCCGCCATCGCCTTCGCGCCCCAGCCTTTCGTGCCGGGCCAGACGCCGGTGCCGGTATCGGGCAAGGTGCTCGGCGCGGCCGAACTGAAGAACATGGTCGAGGCGAGCCTGGACGGCTGGCTGACCACCGGCCGCTTCAATGCCGAGTTCGAGCAGCGCCTGGCGCGCTATCTCGGCGTCCAATACCTGATCACGGTGAATTCGGGCTCGTCCGCCAACCTGGTCGCCTTCTCGACCCTGACCTCGAGCCGCCTCGGCGAACGCGCCATCAAGAAGGGCGACGAGGTCATCGGCGTGGCGGCCGGCTTCCCGACGACGGTGAATCCGATCCTGCAGTTCGGCGCCGTGCCCGTGTTCGTCGACGTCGACCTCGACACCCACAACATCGATGCATCGAAGATCGAAGCGGCGATCTCGCCGAAGACGAAAGCCATCATGCTGGCCCACTCGCTCGGCAACCCCTTCAACCTGGAGGTCGTGGTGGCGCTGTGCCGCAAGTACAACTTGTGGCTGATCGAGGATTGCTGCGACGCGCTCGGCTCGACCTACAACGGCCAGCTGGTCGGCACCTTTGGCGACATCGCCACCCTGAGTTTCTACCCGGCGCACCACATCACGATGGGCGAGGGCGGCGCCGTGTTCACGAATAATCCGGAACTGAAGCTGATCGCCGAATCCTTCCGCGACTGGGGCCGCGACTGCTACTGCCCGCCGGGTAAGGACAACACCTGCAACAAGCGCTTCTGCTGGAAGCTGGGCGACCTGCCGGAAGGCTACGATCACAAGTACACCTACAGCCACCTCGGCTACAACCTGAAGATCACCGACATGCAGGCGGCCTGCGCGCTGGCCCAGCTCGACCGCCTCGACGACTTCGTCCAGGCGCGCAAGGCCAACTTCGCCTACCTGCGCGAACGCCTGGCCGGCTGCGCGCAGTTCCTGCACCTGCCGCAGGCGACCCCGAACTCCGATCCATCCTGGTTCGGCTTCCCGCTGGTGCTCAAGGAAGGCAGCGGCGTCGCCCGTGTCGACCTGCTCAACTACCTCGACCAGCACAAGATCGCCACCCGCCTGCTGTTTGCCGGTAACCTGACGCGCCAGCCCTACATGATCGGCCAACACTTCCGCGTCAGCGGCGACCTGACGAACACCGACATCGTCATGAACCAGACCTTCTGGCTCGGCACCTGGCCCGGCCTGACCCACGCGCACATCGACTACATGGTCGAGAAGCTCGAGGAATTCTTCGGGGTGAATTTCTGATGTTCGAGACGCAGGACACCGGCCTGCCGGGCTGCCTGCTGCTGCAGCCGCGCGTGCTGGAAGACGCGCGCGGGCGCTTCGTGAAGACCTTCCACGAGGGCGCCTTCCGCGCGCTCGGCCTCGAGACCGGATTCGTCGAGCAGTACTATTCGCACTCGCATCGCGGCGTGGTGCGCGGCATGCATTTCCAAAAGCCGCCGGCCCAGCACGCGAAGCTGGTCTACTGCGTGCACGGCCAGGTGTTCGACGTCGTGCTCGACCTGCGCAGGGGCTCGCCGACCTATGGCCAGGCGCGCAGCTTCACGCTCAGCGCCAGCCAGGGCAACGCGCTCTACATCCCCGCCGGGATGGCGCACGGCTTCTGCGCGACCAGCGAGCTGGCGACCCTGGTCTACAACGTCACCAGCGTCTACGCGCCCGAGCACGACGAGGGCGTGCGCTGGGATTCGATCGGCGTCCAGTGGCCGGCGGCGAACCCGCTGGTCTCGCCGCGCGATGCCGCCTTTGCCGCGCTGGCCGATTTCGACAGCCCGTTCCGTCATGACTAAGCGCCGCGCACTCGTCACCGGCGCCAGCGGCTTCGTCGGCTCGCACCTGGCGCGCCGCCTGGTGGAGGAGGGCTGGGAGGTGCACGTGCTGCTGCGCGCAGGCTCCAGCCTCGCACCGCTGGCGCCCATCGTCGACCGGCTGACCGTGCACCGGTCAAGCGGCGCGACGGCCGAACTGACCGAAATCGTGCGCGCCGCCGCGCCCGACGCCGTGTTCCACCTGGCCGCCGTCTTCCTCGCCCAGCACAAGCCAGAGGAGATCGAAAACCTGATCGAGGCGAACATCCTGTTCCCGACCCGGCTGCTGGAAGCGATGGCCGCCAACGGCGTGCGTCTGCTGGTGAACACCGGCACCGCCTGGCAGCACTTCGAGAACCGCGCCTACGATCCGGTGAACCTGTACGCCGCCACCAAGCAGGCCTTCGAGACGCTGCTGGCTTATTACGTGAATGCGCTCGGCTTCTCGGTGGCGACGCTGGCGCTGTTCGACACCTATGGCCCCATTGACCCGCGCCCGAAGCTGATGAGCGCCCTGTGGAAGGCGGCGGCGAGCGGCCAGGCCCTGTCGATGTCGGGCGGCGAGCAGCTGCTCGACATGGTCTACATCGACGACGTGGTCGAGGCCTACCTCGCCACCGAACGCGCATTGCGCGATGCCGGTCCGGTGCAGCTGCACTACGGCGTCTCCTCCGGCGCGCCGCTGCGCCTCAAGGACCTGGTCGCCGCCTTCGAGGCCGCGCTCGGCGCGCGCGTGAACGTCGGCTGGGGCGAGCGCCCCTATCGCCCGCGCGAGACCATGCAGGCCTGGACCGATTTCACGGCGCCGCCTGGCTGGCAGCCGCGCATGCCGCTCGCGGAAGGCCTGCGCCGCAGCGCGCCGCCCGGATTCTCAACGCAGGACGCTTCCGCAGCGCCCGTTCAACCGTAAACAGGACACCCATGGACTTCACGTACACCGAACTGCAACCCCTGAAACCGGTCCTGCGCGCCAACTGGCGCCGCAAGCGCCTCGTCGTCATCTCGCCCAGCGCGGCCTGGGGCTCGCTGCTGTCCCAGGACGCGGCGCCGAATTTCGACCTGATGACTTATTCCTTCGACGGCTCCGAAGCGACCGAACTGTGCACCAGCCTGCCCGGCTGGAAAGGGCACTTCAGCTTCGTGTCGGAGATGTGGGGTGAGTCGCTGCACAAGCTGTTCCCGCTGATCCCGCCCGAGTACGAGGTAGTCCAGTTCCTCAACAGCGACATCTTCATCAGCTACGCCGACATCAACAAGTTCTTCGACTACGTCGACATGTTCGCGCTCGACATCGCCCAGCCGGCGCTGTCGCTGAACAGTTTTTATTCGCTGCCTTTCACCTTGAAAAAGACCAGCATCGAGGTCGAGCCGATTCCTTTCGTCGAAGGCATGATGCCCTGCCTGTCGCGCGCCGTGATCGACGAACTGGTGCGCCTGGACCTGTGGACCATCAGCGGCTGGGGCGTGGACCAGTTCCTGTTTCAGATCATCGTCGACCGCCTGAACCTGCGCCCGCAGGCCATCGTGCACGCCGTCACCGCGCTGCACACGAAGCCGGTGGAGTCCTCGCAGATGCGCTTCAGTAACGGCATGACGGCCGACGAGGAGCGCAACCAGCTCGGGCTGGCCTGCCAGCGGCTGTTCGGCGGCTGATGGGCTGAGGGCAGAGCGCGGCCGGTCGCGCACCGCATCCGGCCGCTGCGGTACAATATCGGTCCCGCAAGCGCGGCGCTCCTGTGCGGCGCCGCCGAAATCTTCTGTTCTCATGACTCTCGAAACAACTCCCCCGCAGGTGCCGGGCCGCCGCCTGTCGGTCGCCCCGATGATGGACTGGACCGACCGCCACTGCCGCGTCTTCCACCGCCAGATCACCCGCCACACCTGGCTCTACACCGAGATGGTGACCACCGGCGCGCTGGTCTACGGCGACGTCGAGCGCCACTTGCGCTATGACGGGATCGAGCATCCGGTCGCCCTGCAGCTGGGCGGCAGCGAGCCGGCCGACTTGGCGAAGAGCGCGAAGCTGGGGCAGGAGTGGGGCTACGACGAGATCAACCTGAACTGCGGCTGCCCCTCCGAGCGCGTGCAGCGCGGCGCCTTCGGGGCCTGCCTGATGAACGAGCCGCAGCTGGTGGCCGACTGCGTCAAGGCGATGCGCGACGCGGTGACGATCGACGTCACGGTCAAGCACCGCATCGGCATCGACAAGAACGAGGAATACGGCTTCGTGCGCGACTTCATCGGCACGATCGCCGAGGCCGGTTGCCGCACCTTCATCGTCCATGCGAGGAATGCCATCCTGAAGGGCCTGTCGCCCAAGGAAAACCGCGAGATTCCGCCGCTGCGCTACGAAGTGGCCTACCAGCTCAAGCGCGAGTTCCCCGAGCTGGAGATCATCATCAACGGCGGCATCAAGACCGACGACGAGATCGCGCTGCACTTGCAGCACGTGGACGGCGTCATGCTCGGCCGCGAGGCCTATCACAACCCTTACCTGATGGCGAACTGGGACGCCCGCTTCTATGGCGACGACACGCCGCCGAAAACGCGCGCCGAGGTGCTGGCGGCGATGGTGCCGTATATCACCGCCCAGCTGGCGCAATACGGCGGCCATGGCCTGAAGCTCAACAGCATCACGCGCCACATGCTGGGCCTGACGGCTGGCCTGCCGGGCGCGCGGGCGTTCCGCCAGATGCTGTCGGACCCGAAGAAACTGGCCGGCGCCGACCCGCAACTCCTGCTCGAAGCGGCTGCCCAGATCCGCTCGCTATAATCCTCGTCCTACTCTGCAGGCGCCCGGAAACCGTCCGCCTGCTGTCGCATTCCACGCTTGCCCGCCATCGATGCGCCTCGAGGCACGCCCGATGCCTGCTGTGTTGCAAGTAAATCATTGTCTCCACATTCATTTCGCTTGCTGTGCGTCATTTAGTGTGGCGAGCTTGACAAGAACGTCCATTCTCTTTTGGTTTCGTGTAGGAAATTTACTACACGGAAACGTCAATTTGTGTAGACAGGTCACCCCCGTGCTTGCCCTGTGGCAAGACCACATCCATAATTTCGTTCACGGGATTGAAGATTTGCAACAGATGTGATCCGCCCGCTTCAACTATTTGTGGAAATGCACACTTATGGAGCCTCGGCGGACAGCTTTTGATTTATCCTACCGGCAACTTGCCGAGAAGGAATGCAGCTTCCACGACGGCACCAGCGAAGCAAATCTGATCAACAGACAGGAAAGCGAAATGAATTTATCGAAGATGAAAGTCGGCATGCGTCTGGGACTGGGCTTTGCCCTGGTGCTGGTGCTGCTCGTTGCAGTGACCGTGGTCGGCGTCCTGCGCATGGCGCAGATCCAGGACCGCCTCGATCACGTGGTCAGCGTCAATAATGTGTCGAGCCGTGCCGTCATCGAGATGCGCAACAACGTGCAAGACCGCCTCGCTTCGCTGCGCGTCCTGACCCTGATGACCGACGCCACCGAAATGGAACCGGAACTCAAGAAGTTCAAGGAACAGACCGCCCTGTACACCGCGGCCCAGGACAAGGTCGCCAAGATCTTCGCCGCCGAAGGCACCGATGCCGAGAAGGCGCTGCTGGCCGAGATCAAGGGCCATGAAGCGACCGCGATGCCGGCCATCGCCAAGGCTTCCGAGCTCTACCTGGCCAACGACGCCATGAGCGCGACCCGCGTCATGATCAAGGAAGTGCGTCCGGTCCAGAAGAAGTGGACCGAAGCGCTGGACAAGCTGGTTGTGCTGGAAGACAAGCAGAGCGCCGAAAGCCAGGAGCAAGCGGCCAGCGCCTTCGTGAACGCCCGTAACTTCATGATCGCCATGCTGATCGCCGCCGTCGCCATGGGCGTGGCCGCCGCCTGGGTCATCACCCGCGGCCTGATCAAGCAGCTGGGCGGCGAGCCGGACTACACCACCCGCATCGCCGGCAGCATCGCCCACGGCAACCTGGCCATCGCCATCGATACCCGTACCGCCGAGAAGGGCAGCCTGCTGGCCGAAATGAGCGGCATGCGCAACAGCCTCGTCGACATCGTCGGCCAGGTGCGCCGCGGCACCGAAACCATCGGCACCGCCTCGCGTGAAATCGCCGCCGGCAACATCGACCTGTCCTCGCGTACCGAACTGCAGGCCAGCTCGCTGGAAAAGACCGCCTCGGCGATGGAAACCCTG
>Ga0308160_10004838_pt1 | contig 14200 bp, 12 predicted proteins | sample PhyFR1_FD_201036 | JGI IMG/M metagenome (GOLD analysis project Ga0308160, IMG submission 201036) | Phyllosphere microbial communities from UC Gill Tract Community Farm, Albany, California, United States - DLSLF.R1 | ecosystem: Host-associated > Plants > Phyllosphere > Unclassified | place: USA...
TGCGCGTGAAGAACGGCGACATCCTGATCGCCGCCATCACCTCCTGCACCAACACCTCGAACCCGAGCGTGCTGCTGGCTGCCGGCCTGCTGGCCAAGAAGGCCGTCGAGAAGGGCCTGACCGTCGCTCCGCACATCAAGTCCTCGCTGGCTCCTGGCTCGCGCGTGGTCACCAACTACCTGGAAGCCGCCGGTCTGCTGCCTTACCTGACCCAGCTGGGCTTCGGCGTCACCGCTTACGGCTGCACCACCTGCATCGGTAACGCCGGCGACCTGACCCCGGAACTGAACGCGACGATCACCCAGAACGACATCATCGCCGCCGCAGTCCTGTCGGGCAACCGTAACTTCGAAGCGCGTATCCACCCGAACATCCGTTCGAACTTCCTGGCCTCGCCGCCGCTGGTCGTCGCCTACGCGATCGCCGGCAACGTCAACAAGGACCTGATGAACGAGCCGGTCGGCAAGAGCAAGGATGGCGTCGACGTCTACCTGGGCGACATCTGGCCGACTTCGCAGGAAGTCCAGGACCTGATGAAGTTCGCGATGAACTCGGAAGTCTTCAAGGCCAACTACGCCGACGTCAAGGGCAACCCGGGCGCGCTGTGGGAAGCCGTGTCGTCGACCTCGGGCCAGGTGTACGACTGGCCGGAATCAACCTACATCGCCGAGCCGCCGTTCTTCGCCGACTTCGAGATGACCCCGAAAGCAGCCGCCACCGGCGTCTCGGGCGCACGTGCCCTGGGCGTGTTCGGCGACTCGATCACCACCGACCACATCTCCCCGGCCGGTTCGATCAAGGAAGACGGTCCGGCAGGTAAATACCTGAAAGAGCACGGCGTGCTCAAGGCCGACTTCAACTCCTACGGCTCGCGCCGCGGCAACCACGAGATCATGATGCGCGGTACCTTCGCGAACGTGCGCATCAAGAACAAGATGATCCCGCCGAAGGCCGACGGTTCCGCAGTCGAAGGCGGCATCACCATCCACCAGCCGAGCGGCGAACAGATGTCGATCTACGACGCAGGCATGAAGTACATCGCGGAAGGCACCCCGACGATGATCTTCGCCGGCGAAGAGTACGGCACCGGCTCCTCGCGCGACTGGGCTGCCAAGGGCACCCAGCTGCTGGGCGTGAAGGCCGTGATCGCCCGTTCGTTCGAGCGTATCCACCGTTCCAACCTGGTTGGCATGGGCGTGCTGCCGCTGCAGTTCATCGGCGACGACAGCGTCGAGTCGCTGGGCATCACCGGCAACGAGACCTATGACCTGAAGGGCCTGGAAGGCGAGATCCGTCCGCAGATGCAGGCAACCCTGGTGATCCACCGCGCCGACGGCTCGGTCAAGGAAACCCAGGTCCTGCTGCGCATCGACACCCCGATCGAAGTCGACTACTACAAGCATGGCGGCATCCTGCCGTTCGTGCTGCGCCAGCTGCTGGCTGCGTAAGCTGAACAGCTAACGCAAAAAAGGCCGGAACCCGCAAAGGTTCCGGCCTTTTTTCCTTTCAACCTCCCCCCGCACACCGCATGACCGATCACCGCCCCACTCCCTACGTGTACGGCCTGGACCTCGTCCGCTTCCTGTGCACCCTCATGGTCTGCGCATTCCACCTTACCTGGCACAATCCGCAGATGGTGTCGACCATGCCCTTCGGCTGGATCGGGGTGCAGATCTTCTTCGTGATCTCGGGCGTCGTCATCGCCAACTCCGCCGCCCGGGCCACGCCCCTGCAATTCCTGAGAAGCCGCTTCCTGCGCCTGTATCCGGCCGCGTGGCTGGCCGCCATCGTCAACTTCGGCCTCCTGCTGGCGGTGCCGGTGGCGACATTCGGTGCGGTGGGCGTGTGGGTCGATCCTTCGCTCAAGGGCCTGGCGTTTTCGCTGGCCCTGCTCGGCAATACCTTCCTGACCAGCGCCTACTGGACGCTGCCGATCGAACTGGCCTTCTATGCGCTGATCCTGCTGTCCATCGTGGGCGGCGGCGCAAGGCGCTTCGTGGCGGTGGCGCGGCTGCTGGTCGTCGCCAGCCTGCCGTATGTGGTGTTCCTGTTCGCCGCCACGCGCAGCGCCGGCGCCCTCGGCTGGTTCGACTTCGGCTACGGGCCGAAGAACATGCTGCTGCTGCGCCACGGGATCTATTTCGCGACCGGGATGTACTTCTGGCTGCTGAACAGCCGGCACCGGCTCGCCGGCATCGACTGGCTGCTGCTGGCGCTGGCGCTGGCCGGCGCCGGGCTGGAGATCCATACGCGCGCAGCCCAGATCGTGAGCAGCTATGCAGTGGGCGCGCATGGCCCGCTGAGCATCGGCTTCCTGGTGGCGGGCGCGCTGGCGATCTTCGCGGCCTGCACCTGCGCCATCTTCGTCGCGCTGCGGCATGCGCAGGCCTGGGTGCCGCCGGCACGGCTGGCTACCCTGGTGCGCACGCTGGGGCTGGTCACCTATCCCTTCTACCTGCTGCATGAAATCCTGGGCGGCTTCATGCTGCACGCCGGGCTGTCGCGCGGTCTGCCGCATGCGGCGGCGCTCGCGCTGGCGATGGCGGCCGTCGGCGTGGTAGCCTGGCTGATCGCACGGCATGGCGAACCGGTGCTGCGGCGCGCGATCGGCAATGCGTTCGGCGGGAATAAGGCCAGTGCGCGCGCAGGTGTGAAATTCTGAGGAAATTCGCACCGGAATAGTCGGTATCCTGCATGTTCACTATTGAATGCAGGATACCGACCATGAAGCTCCACCGTTTCGCTCCCGTCTTCAGCACGCTGCTGTTCGTCCTGTCCGCCTGCGGAGGCGGCGGTGGCGGTGACGCCAACCCACCCGGCCCTGTGATGCCACCGCCGCCGGTACAGACCATCCCACGCGGGATCAGCGTGCTGGCCGGTGCGATCGGCGGCGACGGCGATGCGGACGGCCCGGTCGGCCGCCTGCGCGAGCCGAAGGCGCTGGCCATCGACCGCGCCGGCGTGCTGTATGTGGGCGACTTCGGGCCCACCGTGCGCACCCTCACCATCGGGACCGGCGCCGATGCGACGCTCGGTACCTTCTGGAAGGGTGTCGGCTTGCCCGCAGAGGCCCAGGCGCCCGAGGCTCTGCTAGCCGACGGCGCCGGCAACCTGATCGGGATCCTCGGCAGGCGCATCGTGCGCATCGCGAAGGATGGCACGCAAACCACACTGGCGGGCAGCGATGCGGAGGGCAGCGCCGACGGCATGGGCGAGCAGGCCAGCTTTACCCTTCCGCGCGCGCTGGCGATCGACAGTGCGGGCCTGATCTGGGTCGCCGACAGCCAGAAAATCCGCACCGTGAGCGCCAGCGGCGAGGTGCGCACCCATGCCGCGGCAACCCAGGCGCTGTCCGACGTCGCCGGCTACGAACATGGGCAGCCTTTCTATCTCGGCTACTCCGCGACCGGCCTTGCCTTCGACAAGGCCGGCAACCTCGTGATCGCGGTCGGCGGTGCCAAGGTGCGCAAGCTGACGCCGGCCGGCGCCAGGCTCGACACCTCGCTGAGCGCCGGCACCGCCATCGCCGTGGACCGCGACGGCAATCTCTACGGCTTCGAGCAGTGCACGCTGTACAAGGCCGACGCCGCCGGCCAGGTCAGCGTGCTGGCCGGTTCGCCCAGCCGCCGCGGTGCGCTGGACGGCGCCGGCGTCGACGCCAGCTTCGGCAGCGAATCCGGCTGCGATGGCCGCATCGTGACCGATGGCGCGGGCAATGTGTTCCTGACCGATATGGCCAATCGGGTCGTGCGCAAGATCGGCCCGGGCGGCGCCGTCAGCACCGTGGCCGGCAAGGCTGCGCAGCGCGGCATGGTCGATGGCACGGGCAGCGCCGCGCGCTTCACCGACGGCGCCAACCAGCTGACCTTCGACGGCAAGGACACGCTCTACCTGGTCCAGCAAAACAAGGTCCGCAAAATCACCCGCGCCGGCGTGGTGACGACCCTGAACCTGCCCGACAAGGACGCCGGCCAGAACCCGATCACCTGGTTCACCGGCGGCATGGCATACCAGGGCAGCCTGGTCGGCGTGGCCAATCGGGTGGTCTACCTGGCCGACGAAAACGGCAGCCTGCGGGTGCTGGCCGGCTCCGCGAACGCGCCGCGCCAGACCGACGGCGCCGCTGCCCAGGCCGGCTTCGACACCATCTGCGGCGTCACCCGCGACGGCGCCGGTAACTTCTACCTGCTCGACTGCTACGAGCACCGCGCCAACCCGACGGACGTGTTCCCGGACTGGCTGGAAAACCGCATCCGCAAGGTGAGCGCGGGTGGCGTCGTCAGCACCGTGTACAGCGTGCCCCACGAAGACAGCGTCGGCCAGCCCTGGTCCATCGTCGCGGACAGACAGGGCAATGTGTTTGCCGGCCCCGCCAACAGCAGCGTGGTCAGGATCGCGGCCGGCGGCGGCGTCACGGTGATCCGCGCCGATGTGACCTACCTCAACTGGCTCGCCGTGGACCCGAGCGGCAACCTGTTCCTGGCCAGCGCCTATCTGCAGCCGGCCGTCGTGCAGAAGCTGGGGCCGGACGGCAAGGTCCAACTGGTCGCCGGACGGCGCGACCAGTTCGGGCTGATCACCGGCGCCCTGCCGGGCAGCCTGAATCTGATGAGCGGAATGGCCGTGGATGACCAAGGGACGATCTATGTGATGACGGAGAATGCAGTCGTGCGGATCGTGCAGTAGCGGGGGCGGCGGCGCCTGCGACGAAGGTTCAGGTCTCGGCCCACTGCCGCAGCAGGTTGTGATAATGCCCGGTCAGCCCGACCAGCTCCGGGCCGTCGCCGTGCTTGGCGCGCAAGGCCTGGATGTTGGTATCCAGCTCGTACAGCATGGCGCGCTTCCAGTCGTCGCGCACCATGCTCTGCACCCACAGGAAAGACGCGACGCGCTCGCCGGACGTGACCGGCTGCACCTCGTGGATGCTGGTGGCCGGATAGACGATCGCATCGCCGGCCGGCAGCTTGACCTCGTGGGTGCCGTAGGAATCGATCACGGTCAGCTCGCCGCCTTCATATTCCTCGGGCTCGGACAGGAACACGGTGCAGGAGACGTCGGTGCGCAGCGCCGGACCGCCGCGCTGGGCGCGGATGGCGCCGTCGACGTGCGGCCCGTAATGCTCGCCGCCCGCATAGCTGTTGAAGAAAGGCGGCAGGATGCGCAGCGGCAGCGCGCCCGAAAAGAACAGCGGATTGGCCATCAGCGCGCTGCTCACGAGCTGCCCCAACTCCAGCGCCAACGGCGACCCTTCCGCCAGCTGGCGGTTGCGCTTGACCTGGGCGCCCTGGCTGCCGACGCTGGCGCGGCCGTCCACCCAGTCGGTGGCCGCCAGGCGCTCGCGCATGGTCTTCACCTGCGCCGGCGTGAGCACGCCGGGAATATGCAGCATCATGATTCAGATCTCCACAAACAAAAAAGCCCTCCCCGCGCGTTGCAGAAAGGGCTCGTGATACCAATAGTGTGCCTTAGAACTTGAAGTTGGCCGTCAGCGTCGCCGAGCGGCCCGGCGCCACGCCCGCGTAGTGCGGCGACGAGACCTTGTCGAAGTACAGCTTGTCGGTCAGGTTCTGCAGGTTCAGCTGCAGGCTGATGTCCTGGTTCAGCGCATAGCTGGCCATCGCATCGAAGCGGGCATAGCCCGGCACCCACTTGTTGTTGTTGACGTTGGCGTAGACCTTCGACATCGCGCTCACGCCGAAGCCGGCGGTGAAGGCCTTGGTGAAGGCATAGCTGGTCCACAGCGAGGCGCTGTTCTTCGGCGTGGTCGGGAAGCGGTTGCCGTTGAAGGGCGACGGCGACCAGACCGGGTTGGCCGTGGTGCCGGTGTTGGCGTAGCCGTTGTCCGCGACTTCCGCGTCCAGCCAGGTGTAGCCGCCGAACACGGTCCAGGCAGTGGACAGCTTGCCCGAGAAGCCGAGCTCCACGCCCTGGACTTCCTTGCGGCCGACGTTCTGGGTGGTGCCGTCCGGTGCCGTCACGCGGGCATTGTTCATGGTGCTCTTGAACAGCGCGCCGGTCACGGACAGGCGGCCGCCCGGCAGCAGGTCCCACTTGGTGCCCAGCTCGATGTTGCGGCTGCGCTGGGGCTGCAGGTTCTGCACCGCCACGGTCAAGCCATCGAGGCCGTCGCCGCCGTCGTTGCCCGGCGGGGTCGCCGAGCTGGCCCAGGACAGGTAGATGCTGCCGTTTTTGCTCGGCTTGTAGACCAGGCCGGCCTGGCTGCTGACGAAGTCGGTGTCGACCCTGGCGCGCACCGCGGCCGTGGTGGCGGTCGGCAGCGTGTCCAGCGTGGTCTGGAAGTCATCCCAGCGCACGCCCAGGTTCAGCAGCCATTGCGGGTTGATCTCGATGGTGTCGAAGGCGTAGACAGCCTTGGTCCTGGTGTTCACATGCGTCAGCGCGCCCGACAGCGTACGGCTGTATACCCACGGATCGTAGGGGTTCGGATTGACCAGGGTGGTGCAGTTGTACAGCGTCGCCGCACCCGAGGTCGGGCAGGTGAAGGTGTTGGTCAGCGGGTTGTTGGTACCCGGGGTGAAGACGTAGCTGCCGCGGTCGGTGGTCTCGCGGTCGAATTCGACGCCCGCATTGAAGGTATGCTGCAGGCCGAAGGTACTCAGTTCGCCGCTCAGGCTGGTGACGTTGGCGAAGGTGCGGGTCTCGGTGGCACGCGTGTTGGCGCGGCGCCAGACGGTGCCGTAGAGGACGGTGTTGCCCTTCGAATCGTCGGGCTGGGTCCAGACGTAGTCGTTGTTCGACTTGCCGTAGCGGGTCACGTTGCGCAGGGCTAAGCTGTGACCCGGCGTCGAGGAGAATTCATGGCGCAGGTCGATCGTGCCGACGTCGCTCCTGGTATCGCGGAAGTCGCGGTTGGCCAGGCCGTAGAAGGTCTCGCGGTCGACCGCGAACGGGGTGCCGTTGCCGTTCTTCGGCAGATCCTTGCCGCTCGTGATCGGGTTGTTGAAAGGGATGCCGGTATCCGGGATCTCGTGCGACGTCAGGTGGTACAGGCTGATGATCGCGCGGTTCGGGCCGGTGAGGCCGAAGGTCACGGTCGGCGCCACGCCCCAGCGATTGCCGCCCACCACCTTGCGGCCGGCGACGTCGTTCTCGTGCGCCATCACGTTCAGGCGGAAGGCGCTGTTGCTGCCGATATTGCGGTTCACATCGCCGGTGATGCGCTTGTACTTGTCGCTGCCGATACCGACCGAGGCCTGGTTGAAGTCGTAGGCCTGGGCGCTCTTGCTGACCAGGTTGACGCCGCCGCCGGCCGAGGAGCGGCCGCCGTAGGCCGAGTTCGGGCCCTTCACCACTTCGACCTGCTCGAGGTTGAAGATTTCGCGCGACTGCGAGCCGGCGTCGCGGATGCCGTCGATATAAGTGTCGGTCTGGGCGTTGTAGCCGCGGATGAAGAGATTGTCGCCGACCGGGTTGCCGCCCTCGCCCGCGCCGATGGTAATGCCCGGCACGGTGCGCAGCGCATCCGTCAGCGACACCGCGCCGGTCTGGGCGATCGTCTCGGCGGTCACCACGGTCACCGACTTCGGCGTGTCCAGCAGCGGTGCGGTGAACTTGTCGTTGTTCGAGACCGGGCCGACCGGGGCACTTGCGCCCGACACCTGCACGGTCGGGATGCTCTGGTCGATGATGTTGTCCGGGGCCGCGTGGGCGGCCGGCATGACGAGGGTGGCCAGCATCGTCAGCGCCAGGGCCGGCGCCGGACGCATCGTGGGGGACTGCGGAGCGTGCTTGCGGCTCTTGATGAAGGATGCTTGCTGTTTGTTGTTATTCGTCATGGTGTCGGACAGCAGAAAAGATAATGAGAACGATTCGCATTATGATTCCTGTTGAGCTTTTTAGCAAGCGCACGTTTGCCCCGACTTGCCGTGCGTTACAGGCATGTGGCCGAATCAACTACAATACCGTGGATAAGGGTTTATCATGGTCCCTTGGGCCATCGTTCCACATTCAATCAACTACTATGCGTCGCTCCTCCAAAGACTCACCCAAACTATCGGCAGAAAGCCAGCGTCTAGTCAGCATCAGCCAAGCCATCGTGCAGGCCGCCAGCCGCGTTGAAGAACGGACCTGGGAGCGCAATCTCGACTCGCAGCTGCAGAAGCTGCTGAAGACCAACCACCAGGACAGCATCGACGCCGCCTTGAACGTCCTGTTCAAGGGCGACCTCGCCGTCTACGACGTGCTGATGGATGGCGTCGAAGCCGTCAGCGAATCCTCGACCATGACCGAGCAGGGTGCCGACGGCGCCGACGTCACCTGGCAGGCCCTGCTGGTGGCCGCGCCGGTGCTGGCCTGGACCCGCTTCTCGATCGCTTCCGGCACCGTCCCGAACGAGGTCGTCAGCACGCTGTCGGCCCACTTCTCGGCCCACCTGCTGGCCGACGGCGCCCGCATGGCGATGGCGCCGACCCTTTATTCGCTCGACCAGCTGCCGCGCACCCACGCCGAAACCTATGGCCTGACCCACAAGCTGGCACAGGCCGCGCACAAGGGCAGCGGCGGCCTGAAGCCGGCCGCGCCGGGCCCGGACGCCTCGCAGTTCCTGGCCGATACCCGCTACCTGCTGGTGGCCGTGATCGCCCCGGTCGGCGCGCCGCTGTTCCGCTGGCAGGAACCGCAGCACCACGTCAACTTCGAAGCCGTACGCGAGGCCGCGCTCGAGCAATGGCGCGCCCAGGCCGGCCCCAGCATCGCGCGCCTGCTGCCGGGCTGCGGCACCGAACTGCTGCTGCCGGAAGCCTATTACGTGGCCTGCCGCGAGGCGGACAAGCTGATCCGCCCGGTGTCGGTGCGCGCCGCCGTGCACTACCTGACCCACACGCTGGGCGTCGAGCCGGGCGACCTGCGCGCCGTGATCGCCGGCTTCGGCGACGAGATCAACGACAGCCAGGTCGACGAATACCGTGTCGGCTTCACGCTGCGCCAGTCCGCGGAAGTGGTGTACGGCATCGTCTGGCCGCTGTACGGCCAGGAAGACGAGGATGGCACGCCGATGGAAGGCCCGGTACACGGCGCCCGTCCGCTGTCGCCGATGGACGACATCGTCAAGCACCTGAACGAGATGGGCATCGCCCACGTCAAGCGCATCGCCGAACGCTATGTCGCGGAATACTGCGACGACTGCGGCGCTCCGCTGTTCGCCGACCCGAGCGGCGAACTGGTACATGCCGAGATGCCGGAAGATACGCCGGCGGGCAACGAGCACTTCCACTGAGTCTCGTTTCCCTGCACACGAAGCCCGGCATTGTCCGGGCTTTTTTTTCTTGCACCTTGCGCACACCGCTGCTACATTTTCGTTAACACGTTAACGAATCGAGGGCGGCATGGACAACGAAGCGGTCTCCATCACCACGGCCGACGGCGGCAGCATCGCGGCGCGGCTGTTCCCGGCGGCAGAGGCGCGCGCGCTGGTGCTGCTGCATCCGGCCACCGCCGTCACCCAGGGCTATTACGAACACTTCGCGCGCTGGCTGGCGGGACTCGGCCTGCACGTGCTGACCTACGACTACCGCGGCACCGGCGCCTCGCGCGGCGCCAGCCTGCATGCCTGCACGGTCACGATGGCCGACTGGATGAACGAGGACGTCGGCGCCGTCACGCGCTGGGCCGCCGAACGCTTTCCCGCCCTGCCCCTGCTGGCCGTCGGCCACAGCGTGGGCGGCCACGCGATCGCCCTGTCCGAGGACAGCGAACGCCTGCGCGCGGCGGTGCTGGTGGCGTCCCACGCCGGCACCAGCCGGCTGATCCAGGGCAGGCGCGAACGGCTGCGCGTGCGCTTCGTGATGCGGGTCCTCACGCCGCTGCTGTGCGCCCTGTTCGGCTACATGCCGGGACGCCGCATCGGCCTCGGCGAAGACCTGCCGGCCTCGGTAATGCGCCAGTGGAGCCGCTGGACCAGCCGGCCGCGCTACTTCTTCGACGACCCGACCATGCATGCCGAGCGCCGCATGCGGCGCCAGCGCCTGCCGCTGCTGGTGTTGGGCTTCGACGACGATCCCTGGGCCAATCCGGACGCAATCGGCATGCTGGTGGCGCCGCTGGCCAACGCCCGCGTCGAGCGCCGGCAGATCGCACCGAAGGATGCTGGAGTGCCGGCGATCGGCCACATGGGCTTCTTCCGCAAGCGCTGCGCCGCCGTGCTGTGGCCGCAGATCGGCGACTGGCTGCTGGAGCGCGCGGCATGAAGCAGCCGCGCTTCGTCTTCCTGCTGAACCGCGCCCAGCGCATCCTGCAGCGCTGGGTCGAGAACCACCCGCAAGGATGGGACGGCATCAGCTCGGCCCAGGCCGGCGTGCTGTTCCTGCTGGCCTCGCGCGGCAGCGCCACCATCGGCGAGATCGCCGCCGAGCTGAAGGCCTCGCCGGCGGCCGTCACCAATTTATCCAAGCGCATGCAGGCGGCGGGCCTGGTCGAGCGCTTCGCCGACGAGATGGATGCCAGGCTGACGCGACTGCGCGCGACGCCCGCCGGCGAGCAGGCGGCAAGCGGTGCGCGCCTGGCGCTGGCCGGGCTGAACGAGCGCATCACGCGCGGGTTTTCGGATGCGGAGCTGGCGGTCGTGGCGCGCTGGTTGGAGCAGGTGGCGGAACTGGAAGAATAGGCTTATCGTCATCCCCGCGCAGGCGGGGATCCATGCGTCGCGTCATCAGTGCCTCAGCATGGATTCCCGCTTTCGCGGGAATGACGGTAATGTGCGACCGCCGCGCGGGATTCGGGATCGGCACCGAAGGCATCGGGGCCGAAGGTCGGAAACGGGTCTGGCATGGCGGGCACCTCTCGCTGAGGATCACGCCCGCCAATCTACCTTACTTTTGCTTGATGGCGGCGATCACGCGCTTGGCAAACTCGGCGGTATTGCCGGCATGCCAGCGCCACACGATCACCAGGTCGTGCTCGGGCGAGACCACGATGTCGTTGCTGCCCGCGCCCAACGCGGCGTAGGCGGTGGCCGGCAGTCCCGGCAGGTTCTTGCCCTTGGTGTTGAGCCACCACAGGTAGCCGTAGTCCGGCCCGTGTTCGCTCGGGCTCAGCGCTGCCTTCACGTAATCCGGCGGCAGGATCTGGCGGCCGTTCCAGGCACCACCCCGCAGCCACAGGTAGCCGAAGCGGGCCATGTCCCAAGAGTTGATCCACATGCCGCCGCCCCAGCGCGTGCCGCCGCTGACCGAAGGCATGAGCTTGCCGTTGATGTCGACGTAGCTGTTGGTGTACGGCAGCCATTTCCAGGTGTTCGAGGCGCCGATCGGGTCCATCACTTCCTGTTGAAAGACCTCGGGCACCGGCTTGCCGAACACACGCAGCAGCGACAGCGCGAAGCGGTTGATGCGCGCATCGTTGTATTCGTAATATGTCCCCGGCGCGCCGGTCTGGCGCGGCTTGCGCTCGCCGGCGCCGAAGGCTTCGCGGCCGATGAAATCGGCATTCTTGCCCCACATGCTGCCTTCCCACTCGGATTCCTGCTGCAGGTGGTGCTTCCAGGTGATGGCGGCGTTGTGCGGCGACGCGTAGCCGCCGTCCTGCACGAGCTGGACCACGGGCTGGTTCAGGTCGGGGATCTTGCCGTCGCGCACCGCCACGCCCGCCACCGTCGACAGCATGCTCTTGGCCACCGAATAGGTGGGATCGACGAAGTGCGTGTCGCCGAACTCCGCCACCACATAACCCTTGTAGATCACCACGCCATTGGTCGCGGCGCGCTTCGTCGGCAGCGAGCCGAGCGGCTGGCCGAAGGTCTGCTGCTGGTCCGAGAAATCCTTGGCGCGCTCGGTTTCGTGCGAACTGGCGTAGGCGATGGCTTCGGCCAGTTTGGCGGGGTCGAGGCCCAGCGCTGCCGGGTTCTTGTGTTCCCAGGAACCGGCAGGCGGGAAATAGGTTTTGGCGGAAGCTGCGGCCAATGCGGCCAGGGGAAGCGATAAGGCGAGTGCGAGAACGGTACGGCGAGCGATACGTGTCATGCCTGGTCTTTCCACTTGGAGTACGGCAGCCGGATCAGGCTGGAATTGTAGTAGCGCGGATCGCCCGTCACTTCCTGGCCGATCCAGTCGGGCTTCTCGAAGGCTTCGTCTTCGCTGCCGAGTTCGATCTCGGCCACCACCAGGCCGGCGTTCTCGCCCTGGAACTCGTCGACTTCCCAGGTGTGGCCCTGGTGATCGATGCGGTGGCGGACCTTCTCGACCAGCGGCTGTTCGCACAGGCGGTCCAGCAGTTCGGCCGCGTCCGGCACGGGAATCTCGTATTCCCACTCGCCGCGGGTGGCGCCCGTGCTCTTGCTCTTGATGGTGATGACGGCACGCTCGCCCTCGATGCGCACGCGCACGGTGCGCACCGGGTCGGACGTCAGGTAGCCCTGGCGCATCAGGGTCGGCTGGCCGAGCCCGCGCCAGCCGTCGCCGCTGGGGAGAAACTTCCGTTCGATTTCGACGCCCATGTTTCTCCCCCTCGTCTCAGTCGTCCAGCGACAGCAGGATCGGCTGCAGCATCGCCGCACCCAGCGCCGCGGAACGGGCGCCGTTCCAGCCGACGTGGGCGTCGGGCAGGTTGGCGTTGTCCTTGAACGGCATTTCCAGCGTCAGCGACAGGCATTTATAGGTGTGGCCGATGTACTTCGACGCCAGCGTCAGCAGCTCTTCGTTGTACTTCGAGGCCGCATAGCCGTAGACGTTCTGGAAGTCCGGGCTGGATGCCATGTAGCGCTCGATGAAGGCGTTCTGGGCAGCCAGGCGCTCCGGCGTGAAGTCGGTCAGCATCTCGCTGCCGGCCACGAAGTTGTAGGGCAGCGCTTCGTCGCCGTGGATGTCGAAGAACATGTCGACGCCGGTTTCCTCGATCTTGCGCTTCACGCACAGGACTTCCGGGCTGCGCTCGAGCGACGGGGTCATCCATTCGCGGTTCAGGTTGGCGCCGGCCGCGTTGGTGCGCAGGTTGCCGCGCACCGAGCCGTCCGGGTTCATGTTCGGCACGATGTAGAACGCGGCGCGCTGCAGCAGCTTGGTCGATACCGGGTTCGAATTGTCGAGCAGCGCATCCATCATGCCCTCGACGAACCATTCGGCCATCGTTTCGCCCGGGTGCTGGCGGGCGATGACCCAGATCTTCTTCTCGGCCTGCGGATTGCCGATCACCACCAGGTTCATGTCGCGGCCGTCGACCGTGGTGCCGATGTCGTGCACGCGCGCGACCGGGTTCTCGGCGACCTCGCCCAGCAGGCGCAGGTGGCGCTCCCAGGTGTAGGGCTCGAAATAGGCGTAGTAGATGCTGTCGAGTTCCGGCGTGTGCTTGATGGTCATCACCTGGCCGTCGAAGCTGGTCGGCACGCGGAACCAGTTCTCGGTGTCGTAGCTGGCGACCGCCTGGTAGCCCTCGAAGCCTTTCGGGTAGGTTGCCTGGCCGGCGTTCAGGAAGCGGATGGTGCAGGCCTGGCCGCGTGCGCCCTGCAGGCGGAAGTGGAACCACTGGTGGATGTCGGCGTGCGAATCCTTGCGCAGGTTCAGGTCGATCTTCTGGGCGCTTTCTGCGCTGACGACCTCGATGGCACCCGAGTCGAAAAGCTGGCTGATCTTGATGGACATGGTGTCTCCTTTCATGCGTCGAGGTCGATCAGGTCCTTGCTGTACGCGATCAGGATCTGGCGCATCAGTTCGACGTTGCTGCGGTCGAGGACCAGGGTCAGGTCCGGCTTGACGTCGAGGTTGAAGGTCATGCTGATCCTGCCCGGCAGGACCTTGCAGTTGACCGTGAACGCGCGCGGAATGTTCGGATGGTCCCAATCCCATTGCGTGATTTGCGGTCCCGGTGGCGGCGGCTGCAGGGTGGGATCCTGGTTGGGCGGCAGGTTCTTCAACAGGAAGAACACGATCGAGGCCGGGATGACAAACAGGGCATCATTCGCACCGTGCGCCGAAAACTTCGCCAACAACAGATTACCGACCCGGTCGCACGACATGGCCATGCTCTTGACTTGACGGATGACCGCAGATTTCACGACAACTCCTATGAGATTGGACAAAAAGGCGCAGCGATTCTACCGCATCCCATACCCGAATTGTGTGAAAGAAAATCGGGATAGGGGCCGCCAGTCTAACTGACGGGTCCCCTCCCACACCACCCGGCATGCGGGTCCGCACCGGGCGGTTGGAACGGTTGAGGTCGTAGCGCCGGACCCGCGCACTACGCCTACTTT
>Ga0308160_10004839_pt1 | contig 14198 bp, 18 predicted proteins | sample PhyFR1_FD_201036 | JGI IMG/M metagenome (GOLD analysis project Ga0308160, IMG submission 201036) | Phyllosphere microbial communities from UC Gill Tract Community Farm, Albany, California, United States - DLSLF.R1 | ecosystem: Host-associated > Plants > Phyllosphere > Unclassified | place: USA...
CTAAGGCGCATCAGATCTTCCGTACGTAGCATCGCTTCATTCTTGCTTTGATTCACGCAGTCAGTGACTTTGAAGGTATCATTTGTGAGCTCCAATTGTTCCGACTGGAGTGAGCCTTTATAGCCGACCTTCTCGAATCTCTTTCTCTTTAGCTTCGAGTTCATCCTGAAAGCGGACTTTCGACTCCGCTTCGGCGTCTAGCAACCATGATTGTTGTACGTTATATCAGTTGTCGAGCTGTTCCCGTACAGATCAGTGACACTGACGGGTGAGACCAATTCGAAGCCTTGCCTCAAAGTCTTGCTGAATGGTTTGTTTCGCCTCATCGAGATCTCGTATGTATCGCCGTTGATAATCTGCCGAAATCTTGGTCGTGGCTTCGATCTGTCTCTTGTATCTGGTAATTTGCAATTCTAAATGCTGGCATCGTGCTCTTTGCTCTCGTACTCGTTTGGAATCGTCTGATCGAGCTCGCTGAAGGATGTTAGCTTGCACCTCTAGAGCTTTTTGTGTTCCGTTCAGTTCATAGCGAAGTGTCTTGAGATCTTCCTCCAAACGATGACAAGCTTGTGACTGGAAGAGAGTGCAGTCATCAGAATCAGAAGATATCCAGGGTAAAGACTTTCAGAAGCCGGGGGTGGAAACGAACTTTTTCTTCTAGCATTTCCTCCCTTTCCTTGGCTTTGATCATCAGTCCGAACGCCAGATACATATCGTCTTGACCATCCAACTTCTTGCTAGTAGGTGGACCGCGGGATTTCAAAGGCGAGCGGTTGACGCCAAGGCGGCTGGGCGTGGTTCTGTGATCGATTCTACGGAGTGGGCTGGCCGCGGCTGCAGGACGGCACATGCGGTCTAGGTGTCGCGGACGGGAAGGCGTAAGGGGGAAATGCTGGTGGCGGGTTCGGTTAGCCTGGATCACCGAGTCATTCAGTGTTCCCCTGGAAAGCGGGTCCTGGTAGTCAGGGGATTGGACGGGCGCCGGTGCCGACTCTCCAGCTTGAATGGATTGTCTCGGGTTCAGAGCATGATGTTCGACGGAATTTTCCATACCTGGCAAGTCTTCCAGATTTTGGTTCGGATCGTGCTCGGTATCACTTGAAGTAGCTGGCTTGGCAGAAGCCTTGACCTGCGTTTCGATGGGCTGGACCAAGCGGCGAGGACGAGATAGCTTCTTGCCGAGGTTTTGCAGAACTACTGGGCTGACAGAACTCTTAGCCTGACATTGTCTTGAATTTGGTTCGTGAGGCGTGGATGTAGCTGTCGAATCGTTCTGCGTTGGCGGTATGGACGGAATTTTCTCTGCTTTTTTAGTGAAAGCTCGTCGTCCAACTTGCGTCAGCAATTCAACTCTTCTCTCATCAGTTTGATGATCTCTCGCCAACATCTCTTCGTCGATAGGCGAGCTGTGCTTCGAGCGAAGCGGAAGGCTTTGACTTTCTCGGCTCTCGCTGCCAAGCGTTATCTCTGTAGTATCATGCTGGATGAGGGGGATTTGTGATGGATCGTCGGTGTTGACCCCGAGGTCTACTCCGAGACTATCCGGGATCACGTCGTCGATGCAGGCGCTTTTGTTTCGGTAAGTATGCAAGCCTTCTCGAAACGGATCTTCAGGCGGAGATATGAAGACGTCCTCGGAATATGCGCCCTGTTGGTGGTTGCCCGAAGAGCTACTGCAACACCACAGGCGCACGAGAGTCAGTCATCGAAGTCGTTTGCCCAGCGAATGACGACCACTCACGGCGCGTCTGGGAGTTCCACCAGTCTCGCCGACTCGACGTCGTTCTTGCGCTCTGCGTCATTTCTTTTCTTGCTGATCTTGGAATTAGCAAAGAGACCCCCCAGCGGTCGACGATCCTTGTGAGCGGGAATTAGAATCAGATCATGCACGACGATTTGAACTATTCGATTGTCGCTTACAAGTGGGGCATCAATCGCGACGTGAAGCCCTTGAGCGGTCTCATCGCGGGATGACGACGCATGAGCCTCGACATCAGATGATAGAGGGACTTTGACTGTAGGGGCTGCGTTGAAGAGTGCCGGGAGCTGCCGGTGCAAGGACATATTAGGCACAATGCACCCATTCATCCACAGAAGCGATTCACTTACAGATCCTTGCGATCCTTCGGCGAGGACATGATCCTCGAGGTTTGCAGTAGGTTTTACAGACCACGAGTTGCGATGAGAGTGATTGAAGACCGTAGGACCCTTGTGAGTTGTCAGCTCTGCATCCGGATGCAGTGGCGGCGTGTCTTTTCTTTTCTGCAGATCAGGCGGTTGAAAGAGGCTTGGTGCGCCGAAGGTGAATCCTAACGGAGAATCCATTTGAAAGAGCCAGTCTCCTTGAGAGTTTGAGAGATAGAGGATGGATGATATGTGCGAGGCTGGAAAACTGATCGCAAAAGTAACCGATCAGTATCGTCTATAACGGAGTGATCATGAAACGCGTACGAAATGTTTGCGATGACGGCTACTCAGGTCTAGACCTGTGATCCTGTTCTCTAAGAATTTGGAAGGTATTGTCGAGCACGAAATTCTGCAGTAGTAGCGGTGGCATCGAGATGACCAGAATGATGATCATATGTTAGGTGATGAGCCTCAGATCGAGCGGCAAGGACTATCGAAGCAAGGTTGATCCACATTCCACTGATGAGACACGAGCTAAGCGCGTTGTCTTAGCGCGCGCTTCAAATTGGTGTCACGTTGCAAGTTTCGCGTAATGTGATGGGTAGTGAAAATACAACGATACGAGTACAAAGACCGGAGAGCTGCCGGTCATTCGATGTGATACAGGTGGTATGAGACGGATGGACCATATTCGATATTCAGAGCAGGTCAAAGTCATCCAACTGTTAAGCAAAATTGAAAAAGCAGAATCCTGTCAGCATCGTGCTAGCTTTTCCGACCTTACGCCAACCCAAACATTCTAGACTTACCTCATCGTTGTATTTGGCGATCGTCCTCTTCCTGCTACTTCCATCAACCCAAGTGATAAAGTCTTCCATGTTACGCGTGATCATCATGGCCGGATCGGTGATAGGTGTAGGGCCTACTCGGATGTGACCCTGTTCAATCGTTCGGACTGCCTGAAGTGGATGAGGAGAACGTAAGATGATCAGCCTGTTTGTCAACAAGTACAGCGAAGCCATCCGCAAGATTGATATGCTCCGGGCATGATCAAAGTTGCCGCCGATCGATAATCGTCCCCAAATTCGGCCTTCCTGCTTAAGCATGGGTCTAATCGTATCGTCTCGTTGTGTGTGCCTCTGAGGCTTGCCAGTACCCCAGCTCAGCTTCGGGATAACAGGCTCTCTCAGGCCGACTGCCCTTGTGTCATGGCCGTACTACCCGCCCTGCATCTCGCCGACAAGCACAAGCGGACCAGAAAAACCCCGCAACACTCACATCGGACACACTCTCCGCCATCTTTAATCTCACAATGACCACCGCCAACCTGCGTCTAGCGAACGCCGAGACTGTGACCTTGTTCTCCACGTCGGATGGTTTGGTGCCGGTGTCTACGAGTTCGATGGGTGGTATATATGGAGGCGGATATGAGGTGAAATATCCATGAGTGAGAGGCAGTGCGGTAGTAGATAGAAGGGGTAAGAACAGGAAGAGAGTTGACGGAGTTTGTTGAGGATCAAAGGCGAAGGTGGTAGTAGATACATCACAAGATGTTGAAAGACAACAGAAAGGACAACCACATCAGCCCCCCGAATAACTGATCATTCTTCGCCCGACCACAGCTTCCCGTCGAACTCACCCAGAATCCCCATGTCATAAAGCTTATCCAACACTTCCCCCTCCTTTCTCGCTCTATACGGATCCTGAGCCGGTAACAGACTCAACCGATGAATCAACGATCTCAAGCTCCCACACAGCTTGTTGTATTTGGCATAGTCTTCTCGGTCCTGGATGTGGTACCGCCTCATCACCTTGACTTCCCGGAGTGACGCATCTTGTTTCCACTACAAGACGAGAATCGTATCCTAAGATGAGCTCGGGTTCGCGGAAGAAGGGACAGAGAGGCAAAGTAAAAAGGCAGATCGTCGTACTTACATCCAGGAAGTCGACCTTTTTCAGCAGCCTTTGCTCGTGATGCTTCAGTTGTCTCATTGTGGTCGATTTGGACGTCTATCTGGTATATGGTCCGGACTGGAGGACGACCGCAAGAGGTGAATAGGAATAAACGAATGCTAACGATTTCATTCATAAATGTCATCAACCGGTTCACCCTAGCTCGCACGAGAGCTAAGAAGTTGAAGCGATCTAAAGTCACGTGATCAACTCGGTGTGGATGTGCCGTAATGCAGACTACGTACACGTCGCCCAGTCGGGAATCACAATCCGGCTGCTATCTAGCGCCCGAGCACATCATTCGATCGTCCGGGGATCGTAGCAGCCAGTACCATTCAGAGACAACCACGCGACGCTGCCGAGCTGAAAGAGCAGGGCCTTCTCGATATTCGACTCCAAGCAAGTCATGTCGCAACTGTCGCCCATATACCGACGAGGAAGAGGTGACAAAGCGATGCATGAATGAATAGGTGGTTCGAGTTTGCTGAACCCAAAGTCATGCCGTTCCAGCGCTCATATTCCGACTAGTCACGGACTGAGGTTGATCCGGACTGACCTGGTTCACACTAGCTCCAAATTAGTGCGACAATTAAGCATATCGACCCCGCTAGCCGCTTTGCCATCTGCCCAATCAAGTCGCTCTGATCCACCTTTGCCATCCCGTTTACTCGAAGGAATGCTTTACTGTACCCGGCAATTCGATCATGCAGCTCGCTTCAGTCGTCCTTACCACTCGCAAAGGCTTCCGTCCCAAACGGCCACCCTCCTGTTCATCCCCTGGGTCGTCGGTAGCAAATTCAGTTTGACGCCGGGTAGCCTGGGCCACACGACCCGGGAATACAGATTCGCTTGGGCGGTGCAACGAGTTCGCCTCGAGCTGTTCGATCACCATAGTTCGATCGAGGAACCAGCTCTAACTTTAGTACCTAGAGTGATCAAATGACAACATCGCATCGAAAGGCACACCATATCGATCAAGCTTGCTGCCTGTTGCCTGTGCTGCTTGTTGTTTACTCGCGTTGCTGCCTCGCCTGTATGGGAATAGCGGGCGCATATTTCCCATGAGCCTGTCTTTTTTTTTTGCATTGCGCCTTGACAATCTCGCAAACCATCCCATGAGTCCTGCTTGCAATCCAGTTAGAACGACGAGAGAGAAAGTGTCCAGACTGAAAGAGTACAGTCCCTGGCAAATCTGGTGTTGCATCGAAAAAACAAGGTAGTTGTTACCCCAGAGTGAATTTGCTTCCCGCCCAAGCCGAATTAGCATCCGGCGACTGCCCCTTGGCCTGTACCCTTGTTTGCCGTGGAGAAGATCAGGGGCTCGGTTGACCTTTTTGATCAAATATCCACCTCAACACCAAGGTAGACCTGTCTCAACATGGACTTGGATACCTACCAAACCCGATGCTAACGGCCAACCGTATTCTGAACACGACCTATCCCTGAGCTAGAACACGGCTAGTACGAGGTCGTCCGGTGACCGCTGCCGCACAACGTAGAGAGCTGTTCAAAGCTCATTTACGGAATTGCAAGGTACCGACCGCCGCACTCCACACCATGTCGATCAGACGAACCACCTTCATGCCCATCGCGTCGGATTGAGCTATCCAGCATTACCCCCTGTTACAAGTCGACAGATCTACGTTGTCGCTCGTTCCGCCCCAGATCAGTATCTACCATCCGGCATTCCAATCTCACGCCTTTCCATTTACACCGCCATCGCCCTCACGCTCGCCCGTGATCCGACCCGTGGACGCCAGGGTGTCCTGACCTGATACCGGAACGCTCGGTTCAACGACCTTGACCATCAGTCTGCTTTAGCCATGGCGTATGCTGCCCAACCCGGGATGATCGCCGTACATCACGGTCAACCACAACAGGCCATGTCAGGCAGAGCCGTCGAGGGCACTCTGGCATCCGCTCCTCAGTTCCGTAATGCTGCTCAAGCCAGAGCATATCAGCAACAACAGGTACAGCATCAACAACAGATGCAACAGCAACAACAGATGCAGCAGCAGCAACAAATGCAGATGCAAATGCAGATGCAGATGCAAGCTCAGGCGGCCGGGTACCCTCATCAAGCTCAAATGATGCCACCCGGCACTGTCCTCATCAATGGATATCCTGCGGCTTCTCCGGTTCATCCCTCCGCTGCCAATCCATATGGCGTTGCGTATACCCCTGGATCAACCCAGTACTACGACCCCGCTTTTGTTCAACATCAGCAACCGGTCGCTGGACCGTCTCACATACCGATAGCCTCCAGTTCGACCGGACAACAGACCCCTGCCATGATGCATCGCGGCGAAGCAGCTCAGATGGCCGTACCTCCCGGAATGACACTACAACCCACCTCGCAAGGCCGTATGATCGTTGTTCCACTTCCTGTCCCCGTCCCAGGATCAAATCCAGCTTCCGTCCATCCCGACGCCTCCCGCGGCCACTCCGGCACTCCTCGTTCTCAGCCCACACCTCGACCTCAAGGTACACCAATGATGGTTCAAGCAGGTCTAAACGGTCGAATACCTCCGCATCCTAACGGCGAAGTTCTCAGTTCCGCACTCTCCCAAGCTCCTCTTGAGCACCCCACGATAGGTGTAGGAGGTCACTACATGATGGCAGGCGATCCAAATGCTCAACCAGATGAGATCGTCATGATCGATGGTCAAGCATACTCAGCCAGGGCAGTAAGGGAACAACAAATGATGCATCGTCAGATGGTGTTACAGCAGCAGCAGGAGGAGCAGCTCAAGCAGCACGAGCTGAACATGCGACAACGGGAGATGGACGACGATGAAGACGAACAGGCAGAAGCGGAACTGAGAATGCAAGCGATGCAGAGGCAGGCTCAGATGCAGATGCAAGTGCAAGCGAGAGCTCAGCAGCAACATCTGCTGGCAGAACGGGAACGAGAGAGGGTAGTGCAGGCTCAGCAGGAGCAGCACCAACAACAACAGCATCAGATGCACGCTCAGCAACAACAGCAAATGCAATTACAGCAGCAGCAACAGCAACAAGCTCAGCTTGGACGGACCCCAGCTGTCGTAGGTCATGGTCAACAAACTCCTAGCCAGACCGGCTTCGCTTCGACGCCACAACCACAGGCGGGCCAATTTCAGACCTTCCGTGCTCAATCACATGTGGCTGGCTCGCCGGTTGTGCCCGTGCAGACAGAAGCCCAGATTCAGCAGATGCGCGAGATGCAAGCCCAGCAGATGCGAGAAGTCCAGATGCGCCATCAGACTCACTTGCAACAGGAGATGCAACGGCGTCAGCAGCAAGGTCAAGACGCCCAGCAGGGCAGAACGCAAATCACGAAAGCAGAAGCAATGGCCATGCGGGATCGCGAACGGGAGCGGCTGTCTGTCCTGCCGTCCGAGAGACCAGTCGAGATGGCTGATCGTGCAACCCCGGGCGATACTGGCAGGATCATCTCCACACCGATGCCCATGGGACCTCCCTCTAGTATCGCTCAAAGCGCACGTTCAGCGACCCAAACTCAAGCCGGATCCGCCGTCCGGCTCGCTCAGATGCAGTTGCAGGCAGGCCTTGGCTTGGGCATGCCGGTCGCGCCTCACAAGCGGGATCCATCCGAGCAACCGAATGCGGCGGTTTATCCTCCTCCTCGAGCCATAAGTATGGTGGTTCACGGCAATACGGCTCAAGGTCAGAGAGGATCGGTCGTGCCATCCATTCGAGACGGCCAGGAACAAGTTGAGCAGTCGGCGGAAAGAGAGGTGAGTAATGTCAGTCATTGTCAACGGTGACCATAGCTGATGGAGATCATTGACTTTCCTTATAGTTCTATGCGCGACAGTCGCATGTTCCTCAACTTCTACCGAGTGGCATCACGATCGGGTTGGAGGATGATGAGGGTGTTGTTACCGGGATAGACGAGGACCCTGGGATGCTTGTTCAGTGAGTAGCGCACTGTCGAAACGGAGGGATAAAAAAACTGATCAAGATAGTATGACTTCAGCCCCGCGATGACATTCGGACAGGCAACACTCAAGATGATGCAGTTTTTCGAACGGCTCAAGCAAGCATCCGAGGTGGGTTCTCGAGCAAGTCCGCATATTCTATCTGATAATTGACTGATCATCGGCTCCGACCTCAAGACTGTCTCGGTGATCCCGTATCGAATGCTCATTGAAGAGTTCTTCCTTGACGATGCGTTGCTCGATCTGACCCTCATCGGCCAAGATTCTCGAGAATTTGGTGAGTCTGTCGGCTACAATCTCGTGTCAGAACAGCCGACTAACGCTTTTTTCATTGGCAGAACTACCCCGGTATCTGTTACCAAGGTTCTTCAACGTCATTCGTGACTTGCGAGCTGTTCGTACCGCCTGGAACATTGCCAGCCCACGCGAAACATACGTCGAAGACCCCGATCTCCCTCCACCGGTCGCCGAAGGAAGTCCGCAAGGGGTAGCACTCGAGAGCTCCAGCTTGTCTTGGGCTAAATACCTGAGCAACGGCGCTGTCGTCATCACGCATGGGGCTTGCCGAGCAATTTGGACCATGTGTCCGAAGACGGATCAGCTCAAGATGCATCGATTTGAGCTAGCGCTCCGGGCCAATGATGATTTGGTCTTTCGCTCGGCAATTGAAGTCCTGCAGCAAACACCTCGAATCGGATCACAGCTTCAAGTGCGGATGGAGAGCTTGGGTCAAGAGGACTCCGCCTCACCGACAGCTCTTCGAGAACGAAATCCGGTCAAGGTCGAGGAGAATCTTGGCGATATGATTCCCTTATGCACGCCACCTATTTCCATCGGGAGCAGCAAATCGGACCAGTCCCCTTTCCACCCTGGCGGGACCCTACAGACCCCACGGAAGACTCTGGATGTCGATGATCCTCGTTCTTCCAGGCAGCATAGCTATAGCGAGACGGGAGAGATTGCGGTCGAGGATATCGGGGAGAGGACCTATAGCCAGCATAGAGGAAACGTAAAGGTCAACATCCCGGCCAACCCGCTGGATCAATATGGGATGAGTGCGGATGCGCTCAGGTTCCTCGATGTAAGTCTTGATTGCTTATCTACATTCCTGCGAGCGCAAGAGCACGGTGGCTTACCACCGGTTTCGCATTCATCTTGTATAGCTGGCCAGTACTTTCCTGAGCATGATGCCGCTGATCGATTTAAGCAGCCGGGAGAAGATCAGTCCGAGAGGTAAGGCCCACACGTCTTCTCGGTCGCATTGTTAGCAGTTTCTGACCTTGTGGTACTACATAGTGGCCCTCCAGCAACACGTGGCTCGCGATCGAGCTGGTGTGGGATCATCAAGCCGGATATTGGCCGATCCCGGATCAACCCCTCGCTTGGAGACTCCCCATATCGGTTCATACGCGATGTCTCAGGATCGATTCGATGAAGGGCTACAATCGGTTCAATCGCATCATCCCGGCTTGACGATCCGAACGAACAACTTGACACCCACCCCCGTCTTTACGAGCGCATTCACGACCACCCCTCTTTCGACACATCCTCCTGCAACGCCTCACGATCTATCAGCCCATGGTTCCAATTCGTTGAACGTGGGAGCAACGCCTCGGCAGTCAACGGAAGATCATGCCAGACCGTCAGCCTCGCCCCATCCTGCTTCACAAAACGGAACCCAATCACAACAAACCAAACTGAAGCGAAAGCTCGACCGGTCTTTAGACTCGCACGAGGAGGAGACGACCCAGCGACCACCTGGCGTGCGGCAACAACAAGGAGGTTCACAACCAGGACCATATGGGAATCCTGCCAAACGCGTTGCTCAGAGTCCACGGAACCCACGAACTCGGGCTGGCAAGAACGAATAAAGGTCTTTGCGAATCCATCCTCAGCCACCATCCCAAACAAAATGGTCTAGGAGACCACGATCGATTTCTTTTCTCAACGCATACGTACAACACAACTATTGGTTCTTCTGCTTCAGTAAAACCTACGATTCACCCGCATTGGACAAGTACTACAATATTCTCAGCTGGACATCTGTTTCTCGACGACGATGATCGGCTTCTGCCTCAATGACTACGAAGGTGTACTGGGATTCCAAGAGGATTAGCGATGCTTCGGACAATTCACTTCGTTTCTTTGCAACATCAACGAGGAATTTAACCTCGTCTTATGCTCACCTTGTAATCGTATTCAAGCACCAGGTGCGTTCTTGTATCGAGACACGACATGGTTGATCGACCCGTTTGCTGTTGTTTGCCGAGACCATGCCGGCATTGAACGCGCAACCAGGCACTTTTCCCTTGAAACTCTAATTTCCATCATTCTCATCAAATCGCGCGAATGTGATCAAGTCATCAGGCTCATCAAAAACAAAACGAACCGAGTGATCACTCGGCGTCATCCGAGAGGGGGAAATCTGAGAAGCTCAGGAAATTCAAAACCACGAACAACAACTTTCTTTCTAATATATCGACGACATCCTTGAACATTCACTCGATCGCATCGGTTTCCTCTTAGCTTTCCACCTCTTTTAGCTCAACACCATACCCTTGATAGTCTCATTCATTTGATTTATACCACTGATAGCATCACGCATCAACTTGAAATATCCGAGCCGCAAGACCCGGCTCTCAAGCCGACGCATTTGGTCTCCACCCGTTCTAAAAACGCATGCTGGAGGGAGCCATCGACTGACAGCCAAGATTGGAGGACCGTATAGTAAGTGGTGTACCTTGACATCAAGATTCTCGTCCACGTCGCTCATGTCTCTTCCCGATTGGTCGACCAGGAACTTCTCGTCGCCCCCTTTTACCCGGGGCATCATCTTTCCGCTCCCGTCACGTCCTTTGGCCCTCGACTCACGCACCATGATCGATTCCATCACCGACACTCCCTCACCTCCCCGAGTGAAGCATGCCGAAGGTCCATCACGGTATGAAAAGGAGTTGATGAATTTGGGCGAGCAGCGGGAGGATACGGGCCCGAAAGCGATTGGTGAATGGAGGCTAGGGAAGACGGTTGGTAAGGGTGCGAGTGGTAAGTTCGGCTCCAGGGGTCTTATTCACCGGACAATGGGCCATTCGATTCGACATGCTGATCATCAGTGTGGTTCTTCTTGTTGCCTCAATGCCTATCCGCATCATCACCTCGGCTTCCATCCAACGTACTTCGTGCGACTTAGGTCAAGTCAAAATCGCAAAGTCGATGCGAACGGGTCAATACGCCGCCGTCAAGATCGTCCCTCGGCACATCATGGTCGCCTCTGCTCAGCGCTACGACCATCCCGATCCCACCACTCGACGGAAGATGCGTGACAGAGAAGAACGTCGGGAAGAGCGTCAACGGTTGACTTTGGAGAGGGAGATCGTCATCATGAAGTTGATTGATCATCCGAACGTCATCAGCCTGCTGGACGTTCATGAGAAAGATGGGATGATGTGAGTGAATCGCCGTGTTACGGTCCGTCTAGAATATTCACAGATGCTCTCGGCACTCAGCTATCTGGTACTCGAATACGTTCAAGGCGGAGAACTGTTCGAATACCTCGTCTCGTCCCGATCTTTCGAAGCCAACGAGGCTTCCAAGTACTTTCAACAAATCATCCGAGGTCTAGACTATTGCCACCGCTTCGGGATATGCCACCGGGACCTCAAACCAGAGAATATCATGTTGACCGCCGAGAAGAATATCAAGATCGCTGACTTCGGGATGGCCGCGTGGCAGGGAAGCAACCAGATGTTGGAAACGTCGTGTGGTAGTCCTCACTACGCGAGCCCAGAGATTGTCAAGGTTCGTTCAGGTCTTCACTAGAGTCTATGCGATCACAGACTGACCCGGGATCATTCGCAGGGACAATCATACCATGGTGCGGCCTCGGATATTTGGTCATGCGGAGTCATCCTTTACGCGCTCTTGGCCGGTACACTCCCCTTTGACGACAAGGATATGCAAAAGCTGTTGACCAAAGTCGGCAAGGGTCGATACGCCATGCCGCCCAATCTCCCTCTCGACGCTCAAGACTTGATTGAACGAATGCTCGTAGTAGATCCTCATCGCCGAATCACTGCAAGTTGTCGTGGATCATGAGCCACAGTTGTCAGGGCTGACCGAATCGGTATACAGATGCGAGAGATCATGTCTCACCCCTTTTTCTATCGTCAACACCCATCTCAACTCGCATATCCTGTTCCTATTGTGGATCCTCCCAAACTCGAAGTCCTCTCGCAGTCGCTCAAATCCCGAGACCTGATTGATGAGGAAATTCTGGACAATCTGTGCGCACTTTGGAAGGGTCATGGACGGACTCGAATTATCGATTCTCTGTTGGGCAACGAGTGAGTGGTCGATGCTGTTGACACAGATACGTGATGCTCATCTTCAATCGTCCCCTAGAAAATGCTATGAGAAGGTCTTTTACTTCCTTCTGGACAAGCATCGGAAGAAGCGATTGGAAGACTTTAACGAGCCCTCTCGGCCCTCGAAGCAAGATCGCGACCGTAAGTCTGGCAGACAAGTCCCACCTACCCTACGTAGTTGACTAGTTCTCGATACAGCCGCGGTGAAGCGCAAGCCATCGGCGGTCGATGTGTTCCTAGCGAATTCGAAAGGACCGGCAGGAGTCTCCGGTCCTCATGCTCGTAAAAGAACTCGCTCGTCCAGTGGAACTCAACAAACCACCCCTCTCCGTGAAGTCCACCGGCCAGCACCCCAGCCTTTTTTCAAGCGTAACAATCCTACGGCGGCGGCGCCGATCGATTGCGATTATAGCGCGTCAACACCCTCGTCAGCCCGTCATGCGCAGAACCTGAGACCGACTTCGTGGATGGGACACCAGGACCAAACAGGTGTAGCACAAGGAGCGGGATCGCTCAATGTCGAAATTCTCAATCAGCAACCCGTCTCCGCGCCAGCAGAGACCCCGGATTTTTTCTCTCATGCAGGGCCTGCCGATTCCTCGGGAGAAGACATCAAGTCTCGATATGACAATGCAGAGGTCGATTCGCCTACGCCAGTCTCCCGTCGGCCCCAGATGAAGAAGGGATATTCGATGGCTCCGACATTGCCCCCTATTCGTGTCGAAATCGCACCGCCGTCTTCGGAGATGCTCGCCGTCGATGCTGATAGGTATGCCTCGCCCATGCCCAGTCCAGCCTTACCAGACGACCAGTACCGGGACATATTCGACAAGGCCAATCCGGAAGGCAATCCTGAATTAGCTGCGTTCTTATCGGCCATCGCGTTCCACGTCACCGCCTTTCGTCAATTTGGGACACCATTGCCCTTATTCCCTCATTGCTTAGACGACAAAAGGAGCCCGTTTCACTCGCAGCAAGAAGAAAGAATTCGCCGTACTTCTTCCGAGCAGTACTTCACGCCCACGATCAACACACCCCGGCTCGAAGATGATGTCGATGGAGGCAGTTGGAGCAGGCCGACAGAAACACAGACGGGAGAAACGCATTCAGGCTATGACTACGATCACCAGCGTCATGAAAGTGTATCTACCGCTGCGACTCCATACACAGAAAGCGCAGAGGCAATGGAGACTTTGACCGATCAGGAACTCGTCCCTGCCGTCGAGGATCTACCCCCGCCCGTGCTCACCAAGAAACGCAGTCTTCTTCGTCGGAATAGTCGTCTGGTTGAAGGAGCCGCTACGCCCCGCGCTGATGCAACACCTAGGCAGAGAAGCAAGAGCGCTTTTGACAAGGCGTTGGACTTCGGTCTCAAGAAGAATCGTAAGTTGGAAGAAGGAGACTGCGATATCAGGCGTACTGTACAACTTACACAGGAGGCCAAACAGATACGGCCACGACTAGAACCGCGGGACCAGACGGTCAAGCTGGAATCGAATATATCGCTCCGCCTATCGCTTCACCCTTTGCGAGCGGCATCGAAAACGAGAGTAAGACTGGGTTTCTCAAGGGGATTCGATTCAGCTGGAAAGCTCTTGTGAGTTTTTTTACATGGCCTAGTCCCTTTGGAGATCATCTGTTTACCGGAGCACTATATTACAGCGGGTCGTTCTGGTGTCACAACGCGATACTGCTACAGTACTGGATGAATGCGTGAGGATGCTACAAAGCTTTCGCGTACAAGTCGACGTCATCAAAGCCGATCATTCGGCGCATCTTAAGTGCACAGTGGATTCTTTCAAAGGTAGGTGAA
>Ga0308160_10004841_pt1 | contig 14195 bp, 10 predicted proteins | sample PhyFR1_FD_201036 | JGI IMG/M metagenome (GOLD analysis project Ga0308160, IMG submission 201036) | Phyllosphere microbial communities from UC Gill Tract Community Farm, Albany, California, United States - DLSLF.R1 | ecosystem: Host-associated > Plants > Phyllosphere > Unclassified | place: USA...
GGAACCGCGCGCGTCAGCGCCACGTTGGCCAGCGCCGGCAGCACCAGGGTCAGGACCGCCCAGCTGCCCATCAGCGCCGTCGCATTCGTTACCGACTGCCAGCCGCGCGTGCCCACCAGCAGGCACAGGCCGGTCCAGAACGCGAGGTAGGCGGCGCTGACGCTGAGCGCAAGCGCCAGCCCGGCCGCAGGCATGCCGGCCAGCGGCGCGGCCAGCAGCAGCGGCAAGCCCAGGCAAGCGAAGACCAGCCCCGCGCGCAGGCCGACGCGGCGCCGCCACAGGCGCGCCCCGCCGGGCAGCGACAGCAGCAGGCGCAGCCTGCCGGACTGGCGCTCGCCGGATACCAGGTCGTGCAGCAGCGCGATCACGAACAGCGGCGACAAATAGATCAGGACAAAGGCGTAGTCGAAGCGCCCGGCCAGTGCCAGCTCGGGGTTGAAGGTCTCGCCTTCGTAGAGCTGGGCCTGCAGGCCCAGCGCGCGCACCCGCAGTACATAGGGCGCGACGTCGCGCAGGCCGATGGCCATGAAGGCGGCGTCCGAAGGCGCGTCCCAGGTCGTGTAGAAGGTGTAATAGGCGGGCTGGCCGCCGTCGGGACTGTGCGGGTAGCGCCGCGCGACCGAGGCCACGTCCCGCTCGCCCAGCGGCTGGACGCGCGCGATGGTGTCATGCTGGCGCGCCACTTCGTGCAGGCCGGACCAGACGGCAAGCGCGGACAGCGCCAGCAACAGCAGCAGCGCCGCCAGCGTCAGGCGCGCGCGCAGGATGAGTTTTACTTCGAAGGCAAGAGAGCTCATCGCACGCTCCTTCCGAGGCGGCCGGCCAGGTGCCAGGCCAGCAGCGCCAGCGCGCCTATCCAGGCCAGCAGCACCAGGCCGGCCGGGGCGGCGCGGACCAGCGTTTCGCCGGGTGGCGCGGCTTGATAATGAAATTCAGGGAAGGCTTCCCAATGCGCACGGGACACGCGGTTCTCCTTGTTCGGGGTGGTATCGTCGGTATAGGTCAAGGCTTCGGCCTGGAGGCGGTTCAGGCCCTGCACCAGTTCGTAGCGGTAGCGCTCGCCCTGGTCGAGGAAGCGGCGGTAGCTGGCCAGGTCGGTGCCTGCCGCCGCCATCGATAGGCGGCGCAGCGCCAGCGTGGGGCTGAGCCAGCCGAAGCCGTCGACGATGGCGTTCTGGCGTTCCTGGCGATCGAAGGCGGCTTCGGCATAGCCGTTGAACAGTTCGGTGGACAGGCGCTCGCCTTCCATGCCAACCAGGCCCTTGTAGTTCACCGGCAGGTCTTCCACGCGCGTCACGCCGTACTGCTTCAGCAGATTGGCGCGGAAGGCCGAGAACTTCGGGTCGTTCGGGTTGTGGGCGTCGCCCAGGGCCAGGTAGTCGCGCTGCACGTGGATGCCGTCTTCGAAGCGGGTGCTCAAGGCGACTGCGGTATTCGCCAGGTCCGGCGCCCAGCGCGGCAGCAGGATCACGGCCAGCGCCCACACCGCGAGCAGCGCCAGCAGCGCGTCGCGTCCGCGTGCGGCCAGCGTCGAGGCCAGCACCACGATCAATGCCCACAGCAGCAGCCAGCCCGCATAGCCGGCGCCGAGCAGCAGCGCCAGCGGCCAGGGCGTGCCGCCATCGAGTGCGAACCAGGCCAGCGCCGCCAGGGCCGGCAACAGCGCCAAGCCGGCAAAGCCGCCCAGCGCCAGCAGCTTGCCGAGCACCAGCTGGCGGCTGCGCACGCCTTGCGCCAGCAGGATGCGCAGCGTGCCGCTCTCGCGCTCGCGCGCGACGCCGGCATGACCGAAGAACACCAGCAGCAGCGGTGCCAGCACCTGCAGCACAAAGGCCGGCGACAACTGGCCGAAGCGCAGCAGCAGCGAATTCTGGCGCACGTCGCCGAAGTTGGCGCTGTTCTGGCGGTGGCCTTCGAGGAACAGGGTGTGGCCGGTGTAGCCGTCGATGCCGGGGTCAAAGGCGGCCAGCGGATTCAGGGGCCGGAACAGGAAGTGGCCGAAATGGACCACGCGGTGCGGGTGGCGGTCGGGCTGGGCCTGGAACTCGTGGTTGGCGCGGTCCTGGTAGCGGGCGCGCTCGGCGTCGGCATTCCGGCGGTACTCGTGGGCGTTCAATGCAGCCAGCAGTGTCAGCACGGTGAGCAGCACCAGGCCAAGGACGGCGGCGCGGTCGCGCAGCAGCGCGCGCCATTCTTCGCGCGCGATCCTGGCGACGATGGAAACCTGCGCGCTCATACCGCCTGCCCTCCGTAGCGGCGGTGCAGTGCGCGCACGTCGAAGCGCTCGGCGCCGCTGGCCGCCACCTCTTCGCGCAGGCGGCCGCCATCGAGGAAGCCGATGCGGTCGGCGACGTCGGCGGCGCTGAGCAAATCGTGGGTCACCATCAGGATGCCGGTGCCTTGGGCGCGCAGCTGCGCCAGCAGGCGGTTGAATTCGACGGTCGCCTGCGGGTCCAGGCCGGAGGTCGGTTCGTCGAGCAGCAGCGCCGGCACCCGGCGCATCGAGGCCAGGGCGATCGCCACTTTCTGGCGCATGCCTTTCGAGAAGCCGGCCACGCGCCGGTCGTGTGCGGCCGGGTCGAGGCCGCCGTTGGCCAGTGCGGCGCCAATGGCCGCGTGGGATTCGCGCTGGCCGGCCAGGTCGAGCAGGTAGGCCACGTTCTCGCGCGCCGTCAGGTGCTCGTACAGGGCCACGTTTTCCGGGATGTAGGCCAGGTGGCGGCGTGCCTCGGCCGGCTGCGCGCTTGGGTCGACGCCGTTCACGCGCACCTGGCCCGCCGAGGGTGCGACGAAGCCGAGGAAGAGGCTGAGGGTGGTGGTCTTGCCGGCGCCATTGGCGCCGAGCAGCGCATAAATCTCACCGGGGCGGATCGCCAGGTCGAGCTGGTGCAGGATGGTCTTGCCGCCATAGCCGGCAACGGCCGCACGCGCTTCGAGCACGAGGGGTTTGCCGGGGGTGGCTGCTTGTGGATCGGTGGTCAAACGCTACTCCTGGTGTGGACGGGATCGGATTTAATGCAATACAATTGCAACACTAATGAGAATGCTATCTCATTTAATGACGGGTTGGAATAGTTGATTGCGAAAAAATGCAGGAGCGAAAAAACTTGTTGCAACTCACTTGCGTTTATAAAAAGTGCAGCCTATGATGCAAGCCGCTTGCAACAGGAGCCGGCTTTCCAGCCGCCTTGGCGCACGCCTGTTTCTCATTGAGCGGCTTCGCGATTGCCGCCTCCCCAATCATCTCAGCCTGGAGTTCCCATCTTGTACCCGTCCCGTTTCCCGGCGCCCGACGCGCTTCCGGTCCGTGCCATTTCCCACGCCGTCCTGCTTACCTGCGCACTGGCCGGCCATGCCCTTGCTGGCGCCGCGCTGCCCGTTGCCGGACTGGTGAATGAGGACGCGCCAGTCCAGGTGGTCGAGGTGAAGGGCAACCGGGAAGACGACAGCCGCCTGGCACCCGGCAGCGGCTCCCGCGCCCTGCCCGGCTCGGTAACAACCGTCACCGCCGCCGACATCGCCAGCATCAACGTCGGCCGCGACATCTCGAACATCTTCCGCCGCGTGCCGGGCGTGGTGGCCAACAACATCGACCAGGGCGACACCGGCAACGGCTTCCGCATGCGCGGCTTCGCCACCCAGGGCACGCACGGCGCCGACACCGCCATCACCATCGACGGCGTGCCGCAGAACATCCCGTCGAGCCAGGGCGGCGCCGGCCACGGACCGGCCTTCCTGGAATGGATGACACCGGAGATGATTGCGAACGTCGACGTGATCAAGGGCCCGGTCTCGGCCCTGTACGGCGACCAGAACCGCGCCGGCGCGGTGGTCATCGACACCCGCGAAGGCGGCGCGGCCACGCCCTCGAGCGCCGCTCTCACCCTGGAAAGCTACGGCGGCCGGCGCGCCTCGCTGACGCTCTCGAACGACTTCGGCGACATGCGCTCGCTGCTGGTGGCCGACCGCTACCGCGTGGACGGCTTCCGCCACGGCGCCGGCAACGACCGCAGCAACCTGTTCTGGAAGCTCTCGCGCACCCTCGGCGATGGCGTCTACAGCCTGCGCGCCAGCTGGTACCGTTCCGAGTATTCTGGCGCCGGCTACCTGCTGCTGCCCGCGCTCGACGCCGGCCTCGACCCGCACGCCACCCAGTTCGGCCTGCCCGGCTTCGGCGACGCGCGCCGCGCCAGCCTGGTGTTCAACCGCCGTCCCATCTCGGGCGATGCCGGATGGTTTGCTACCGTGTACGCCGAGGGCTTCGAGCGCAGCCGCGCGATCACCACCAGCACCACGGCCCACACCTACGGCTACGACGACCGCGCCATCTACGGCGCGCGCGCCGGAAACACCTGGGCGTTTGGCGAGGATGCCATGCTGACGGCCGGGTTCGAGGCGCGCAAGGACAGCGGCGACGCCTACCGGCGCCAGTACGTGCGCCTGCAACCGACCGCCAACTACATCAACAACCAGGACCTCGATTTGCTGACCTACGGTGTCTTCGTGCAAGGCCAGTACCGCATCCTGCCGAATCTGAAACTACACGGCGGCGCGCGCTACGACCGCTTCGACTACACCCTGGTGAACCGCAAGCTGCCGGCCGCATCGACCGACTACACCGGCTCGGCCGTGACGCCGAAGCTCGGGGCCACCTGGCAGGCGCTGCGCCAGCTGGAGGTGTTCGCCAACGTGGCCGAAGGCTTCCGTTCGCCGGCCGCCGAGCAGATCAGTACGAGCGGCAGTCTGGGCCCGCTCGGCGCGCCGGGCGGACGCATCAACGCCGGCATCGACCCGAGCAAGGTGCGCTCGTACGACCTCGGCTTCAATGTGCGGCCGGCTGCCGGGCTGGCCGTGTCGGGCGCCGTGTACACCATCCGCAACGACGACGAGATCATCAACACCGCGCCCGACGTGTTTGTCGCGTCCGGCCAGACCACGCGCCGCGGATTCGAGCTCGACGCGCGCTGGCAGGCCAGCCGCGCCCTGGGCGCTTACCTGAGCTATGGCCGCATCCTGCGTGCCCGGCTCGACAACCCGGCGCCGGGCGCGGGCGCGCGGCTGTCGGTGCCGGAACATACCTGGAAGGCCGGTGCCCAGTACCGCAGCGCCCTCGGTGCGGGCAGCCTGGCGCTGAACGGCGACGTGTATGTCACGGCCGGCAATCCCTACTACATGGGCACGCCCCTGCGCGAACGCGACATGCCGACCTATGTGCGCTACGACCTGAAGGCGACCTACGACCTGGGCAAGTTCCAGGGTTCGCTGTGGGCGACGCTGCAGCCGCACGCGTTTGCCAGCGACATCGCCTACGGCACCGCCGCCGGGCTGCTGGTGTCGACCGTGCCGCAGCGCCAGGCGGGAGCGTCCTTGCGCTACTTCTTCTGACGCTGGCCGGCGTCCCCCTCCCGGAAGGCTTCGGAAGGCCATGATAAAATCCGCGTGCAGAGGATGGAAACATGGAATCGACAACCGAACAGCGCGCGGAAGAACTGATCAGGGCCACAGGTGCGCGCCTGACCCGCCCACGCACCCGGGTCCTCAGCTTCCTGCTCGGGCACAGCCAGCCCCTGACCCACCACGACATCCTGGCCCAGCTGCCGGGCGAAGCGCTCGACGCCGTGACGCTCTACCGCGTACTCGACTGGCTGGCCGAACACGGCATGGTGCACAAGATCGCCGGCGCCGACCAGGTCTGGCGCTTCGGTACCGGCGCTGCCGCCGGCGGGCAGGACCATGACCACGCGCACTTCCAGTGCACCAGTTGCGATTCGGTGACCTGCTTCAACGATACGCCTTTGCCGCGCCGGCTGAAGATGCCCGAGGGCTTCACCAGCCAGGAAGTCGATTTCCTGATCAAGGGTACTTGTCCGAACTGCAGCGGAAAGTAATCCGCCAGCACATGCTATGCTTTTTGTCTTTTCAAGCGGAAAGCCAGGCATGACAAGAAGACTCAGCGTCGCCCTGATCGGCCTCTCGATCGCGCTCCCATCAACTGCCCAGCAGCAGCAACCCGATCCGAAAGACACCGAAGTCTGGGCGCCCGAACCCATCCGCGTCGTCCCCGCTTCTGCTACCGCGGCGCCATCGGATGCGGTGGTGCTGTTCGACGGCAAGGACCTGCGCGAATGGGTGGCCGCGGCCTCGCCCGACAAGCCTGCCGGCTGGACAGTGGCGGACGGCGTACTCACCGTGCGCGGCGGCAGCGGCGATATCCAGACCCGGCGCCTGTTCGGCGACTACCAGCTGCACCTCGAGTGGCGCGTGCCGGCCACCCTCGCCGGGACCGGCCAGGCGCGCGGCAACAGCGGCCTGTTCCTGGCCGCCACCGGCGCCGGCCGCGGCTACGAGCTGCAGATCCTCGACTGCGCCGCCAACAAGACCTATGTAAACGGGCAAGCCGCCAGCCTCTACAAGCAATTCGCCCCGCTGGCCAACGCCTGCGCCGCCGCCGGCGAATGGCAGACCTACGACCTCATCTGGACCGCGCCGCGCTTTAAGTCCGACGGCGCCCTGCTGGCCCCCGCCTACGTCACCGCCCTGCACAACGGCGTGCTGGTGCAAAACCACGCCGCCCTGCAGGGCGAAACCGTGTACGCCGGCAGGCCGTTCTACCGCGCCCACGGTCCCGCGCCGATCAAGCTGCAGGACCATGGCGACGCGGTCAGCTTCCGGAACATCTGGGTGCGGCCGCTCTGACCGCACCCAGCGTGTCGCTCAGTCCACCAGCTTGTCCAGCGTGACCGGCAAGTCGCGCACCCGCCTGCCGCAGGCATTGTAGATCGCATTCACGATCGCCGCGCTCGTGCCCGTGATGCCGATCTCGCCGATGCCGCGCGCGCCCATCGGCGCATGCGGGTCGGGAATGTCGGTCCATAGCACCTCGATTTCCGGCACGTCCAGGTGCACGGGCACGTGGTACTCGGCCAGGCTCGGGTTCATGATGCGGCCGTTGCGCTCGTCGAACTGGGTTTCCTCCATCAGCGCCATGCCCATCCCCATGATCATGCCGCCGCGGAACTGGCTGCTGGCCGTCTTCGGGTTGACCACGCGCCCGCAATCGTAGGCGCCGAGCAGGCGCGTGACGCGGGTTTCGCCCGTCACCACGTTCACGCGCGCCTCGCTAAAGATGGCGCCGTAGGAATGCATGGCCCAGTGCATCGTCTCGAGCGGGGCCGGGGCCTCGCCTTCGGCGCTGATCTCGTCCAGGCCGGCGCGCGCCAGCAGGTCGGCATAGTTGTCGAAGCGCTGCGGCTCGTCGCGCTTGCACAGGCCGCCGTCGCGCGCGCCCAGCGCATCCGGCTCCAGTCCGTGCAGCGCAGAGTCGGCCGGCGCCAGCTCCAGCAGTTTCGTCACCAGCGCGCGCTGGGCTTCGATGATGGCGTGCCCGACCGACGCCGTCTGCTGCGAGCCGCCGGCCAGGATCGTGCCGGGCAGCGCCGAGTCGCCGTAGGCCACCGTGATGTTCTCCAGCGGCAGGCCGAGGCGCTCGGCCGCCACCATCGCGTGCGTGGTCGCCGTTCCCATGCCCATTTCGTGGGCCGCGAATTCCACGTGCGCGCTGCCGTCCCGGCGCAAGGTGATGCGCGCCGCCCCGCCCGGCATGCGGTGGTAGGGATAGGTGGCGGCGGCGCAGCCGAGGCCGACCAGCCACTCGCCTTCCTGGCGCATGCCCGGCTTGTCCTGGCGCGCGCTCCATCCGAAGCGCTCGGCGCCCATGCGCCAGGCCGCCACCAGGTGGCGCGACGAAAACGGCGTGCCGCGCAGCGGGTCCTTCTCCGGCTCGTTGCGGATGCGCAGTTCGATGGGGTCGATGCCTAGCTGCCCGGCCAGTTCGTCGACCGCGCATTCGAGGGCGAAGGTGCCGACGGCCTCGCCCGGCGCGCGCATGAAGGTATTCGCCAGCATGTCGATCCGCACCACCTCGACGTCGAGCCGGAAGCTGTCGGCGGCATACATGCACTGGGTCGCCAGGATGAAGGGTTCCGGGAAGTTGTTGTTCGGAGACATGGCCGTGAGCCCGGTATGGACGATGGCCTCGAACCTGCCATCCGCCGCAGCGCCAATGGCAACCCGCTGCTCGGTCGGCGCCCGCCCGCCCACCACGCGGTACACGCCGGCGCGCGACAAGGCCAGGCGCACCGGCCGCCCGGCCTCCCTGGCCGCGGCCGCTGCCAGCACCTGGTGCCGCCACAGGGTCTTGCCGCCAAAGCCACCGCCCACGAACGGCGAGGTCACGCGAACATGCTCTTCCTGCAGCCCGAACACCTGGGCCAGCGACCAGGCCGCATGGGCAACCGCCTGCGTGGCGTCGTGCACGCGCAGGGTCTCGCCTTCCCAGGCCACGGTGACCCCATGCAGCTCGATCGCATTGTGGTTGTGGCGCGGCGTGCGATAAACGGCGTCGACCTTGTGCGCGGCCCGCGCCAGCCGCTCCTGCGCATCGCCTGTTTCCTTCCTGAGCGGCTCGCCGAGAAAGGCGCCCGGCTCGCTACCCCTGGCACGCGCGGCGTCCAGGGTCGTCACTGCCGGCTCGGCCTGGTAAGCGACCTGCACCAGCGTGGCGGCATGGTCGGCCTGCTCCTGGGTATCGGCCAGCACTAGCGCCAGCGGCTGGCCGTTGTAGTGAACCCGGTCATCCTGCAGCACCGCCACGTTCTCGCCGGCTGCCGCCTTTTGCGCGCTCAGGAAGCCCGGCATGGGCTGCATCTTCGGCGCATTCTTGTGGGTCAGCACCAGCGCGACGCCGGGCGCCGCTGCGGCTGCGGCGGTGTCGAGGCTGGCGATGCGGCCCCTTGCCACCGTGCTGTAGACAGGCGCGGCGTACAGCATGCCGTCCAGCGCGAATTCGGCGGCAAATTTGGCCTGGCCCTGCACCTTGGCCGGTCCATCGATACGCGACACCGGCATGCCGATGTAGCCCTCGCGGCTGTCGCCCAGCGGATCGGGCTGCCCGCCCGCGATCCACTTGTCGGGCGCCAGTTCGACCGCCTTCTTCATCAGCTGCTGCGCTTTTTCCTTGACGATGTTCATGGCTGATCCCCCTTGCCGGCCAGGCCTTCCAGAACGGCGACGACCGTGCGCCGGGCCAGCCCGATCTTGAAGCCGTTGCCGCTTTGCGGCGTCGCGTCCGCCAGTTCGGCTGCGGCGGCGGTGCGGAAGTTGTCGACCGTGGCCGGCTGCCCGGTCAGCATCCCCTCGGCCTTCCAGGCGCGCCAGGGCTTGTGGGCCACGCCGCCCAGCGCCAGGCGCACATCGCGCACGATGCCGTCCTGTACGTCGATGGCGGCGGCAACCGACACCAGCGCAAACGCATAGCTGGAACGGTCGCGCACCTTGCGGTAGGCCGAGCGGATGGCGAAGGGCAGCGGCGGCAGTTCGATGGCGGTGATCAGTTCGCCCGGCGCCAGCTCGGTCTCCTGCTCCGGATGGTTCCCGGGCAGGCGGTGCAGGTCGGTGAAGGCCAATGTGCGCTGTCCCTGCGGTCCCTGCAGGTGGACGATGGCGCCAAGCGCGGCCAGCGCCACGCACATGTCGGACGGGTGGGTAGCGATGCAGGCGTTCGATGCGCCGAGCACCGCGTGCATGCGGTTGAAGCCACCTATCGCATCGCAACCCTGCCCCGGCACACGCTTGTTGCAGCGCGAACCTTCGTTGTCGTAGAAATAGACGCAGCGGGTGCGCTGCAGGATGTTGCCGCCGACGGTGGCCATGTTGCGGATCTGGGCCGAGGCGCCGGCCACGATGGCGCGGCTGAGCAGCGGAAAGCGCTGGAGCACCACCTGGTGCTCGGCCACGGCCGTGTTCTTCGCCGCCGCGCCGATCAGGATGCTGCCGTCGAGGCGCACCTCGATGGTACCCGGCAGGCCGCTGACGTCGACCAGTGCCGCCGGCTGCGCCACCGTTTCGCGCATCAAATCGACCAGGTTGGTGCCGCCGCCGAGGTAGCTGGCATCGGCCAGCGCGGCCAGCCGGACGGCATCGCCAGCATCCTGCGCACGGGCACAGGTGAAGGGCGTCATGGTGCCTCCTGTGCGGCTGTGGCCAGCTGTTCGTTGATGGCGGCCACGATGCCGTTGTGGGCGCCGCAGCGGCACAGATTGCCGCTCATGCGCTCGCGGATTTCGTCGTGGCTGGGGGTGATGCCGCTCGCGGCCAGGTCGGCGGTGACGTGGCTGGGCACGCCGCGCTTCAGTTCGGCCGCCATGCCGATGGCAGAACAGAGCTGGCCTGGTGTGCAATAGCCGCACTGGAAGCCATCATGGTCGATGAAGGCTTGCTGCAGCGGGTGCAGCTGGCCGTCCAGCGCGAGGCCCTCGACCGTGGTGATGGCGCGGCCTTCATATTGCACGGCCAGCGCCAGGCAGGACAGGATGCGCTCGCCGTCGGCGAGGACGGTGCAGGCACCGCAGGCGCCCTGGTTGCAGCCGATTTTGGTACCGCTCAGGTGCAGGTGTTCGCGCAGGAAATCCAGCAGGGACACGCGCGGGTCGGGCGGCAGGGGCTGCTCGGCCCCGTTGATGCTGATAGTGGGCATGGCGGACATCCTTTCGACAATGAATATGGCTGCGCAAGGGTGTTGCTGTGCTGCTGTGCTTCCGAAATGCTGGGTCCGCCTGATCGGTGATCGACGATGAAGCGTGCGTGAAAGGGGTTAGATTAGCGTGTCGATGCGCTGCCGGGAAGGGTCGCTCCGGGATTTTTTTTGCGATTAATGCAAGCAATGGGCGCACGGAACGTGCTGCCAGACCATGCGTCCCGGTTTATGGAGACCGCGCGACGACTATCGTTGACAGGTATCAAACGCTACCGTTCTTCCAGACTTACCCAAAGCTAAGCACAGTTAACTTCTCGCTGGATTCCTGCTTCACAGGGGCCAGTTTCACTCTGCGCTTCATGCACAGGGCCAGCGCCCTCCCCTCCACAGGCCGACACGGTGGAACTCACCGTCATGTTTCTTAAATTGATTGCCGCGTTGACGTCGCGATCATGGTGCGTTGCGCATTCAGGGCAGGTCCAATGGCGTACATCCAGGCTGAGTGCATCGAGCTTGTAACCACAGCACGAACAGGTCTTGCTGCTGGGGTACCAGCGATCGATGACGATCACCTGCCCACCGCGCCGCTGCGCTTTGTACACGAGCTGGCGGCGCAGTTCGGCAAAGCCCATGTCGGCAATCGCCCGTGACAGGCAGCGGTTGCCGAGCATGCCCTTCACGTGCAGGTCCTCGATGCCGATGGTATGAAAGCGCCGGGTGACACTTGCGCTGAGCTGGTGCAAGCCGTTTGCGCGCACGTTGGCGATCCTGGCGTGGAGGCGGGCCAATTTGCCTTTGGCCTTCTTGCGATTGCATGAACCCTTTACCTTGCGCGACGGAGCGCATGACAGGCGGCGCAGGCGGTCCAGCAAGGCTCGCAATGCCTTGGGTCCTGTGACTTTCTCTCCAGTCGACAAAGTGGCCAGGTGCGTCACTCCGAGGTCGATGCCGACCGTGCTTTGGTTTTCGGCTGGCGGCAACTGCGCGTCGGAGATGTCGATACTGATGCTGGCATACCAGTAGTCGGCCGTGCGTGAAACGGTTGCAGAGACAATCCGTCCTGTGTAGCGCAGGCTTTCATGCATCCTCAGCCATCCGAGTTTCGAAATACGGATGCGTTTGCCATCGACCCGGAGCTGGTCGTCGGTCAGTGTGAACCGGTCGTTGGCGCCCTTGCGCCGGAACTTCGGATAGCGAGCCCGTTTCTCGAAGAAGTTCTGGAAAGCGCGGCCCAATTGCATAATCGCCATCTGTGGCGCATTCTTCGTCACGTCCAGCATCCACGGAAATTGTGTGCGCTTGATGGCGTTGAGCTGGCGCCGCAGCCCCGCCTCGTTTGGCTTGGGCAAGGCTGGGTTGCGTTTGCACGCATCGAATTGCCGTCCCCATTCGGCCAGTGCCCAGTTGTAAGCGAACCGCGCGGTCCCGGCTGCACGCGTCAGATACGTTGCCTGCACCTCGTTGGGGTCGAGCCGAATACGATGGGCCAGGATCATCGCGCCTCCTTTACCCATGTTTGACACCGTTGGTCAGTTTTTGGTTCCGATGACCGCGCCAGTCATACAGTCGCGCAGAAGACCACAATACAAGCGCTTTTACGGATGGTCGTGAGCGAAGCAAACTTCTTCATTGTGGGTGTCCGCACATGCGCAGCACCGCCATGCAAACGCAAGGAACGACGTGCTAACTGATATGCCGTGCGTTGGAAAAGCCGGACCGTCCCGGGCATTCTCCATCGCGCGACGACTCCCTCAGGGCGCCGCGGCGCCAGGCGCAGCGCTGCCTTGAAGCCGGCGCTGCAGCAGGTCCCGGGCCACCGCCAACGCGTTGTCCGGCGTTGCTGCGATATCCGGCACGACGCCCGTACCCTCCCAGTTGGTGCCGGTAACGGGACTGATGGTGCGCCGGCTGGGTATCGCGGCAAAAAAATTGTCGCTGAGGCGATACAGGCGCGGGCCGTGGGCGCCGCCCCAGGTTCGCTCGCCGACCACCGTCGCCCGTTTCAGCGCCTGCATCGTGTACACGAATGCTTCGGCGGCGGACTTCGTATTCGGGCCGACCAGGATCAGGACCGGCTTCTTGCCACCGTAGCGTTTGCCGTCCAGCTTTTCCTCGGTCCAGTACTGCGTGGTGACGTTGCTCGCACGCTCCCAGGTGTCGTTGAGGCGGGTGCGCTCGTCGAAGAAATAGCTGATCAGTAGCGCCGATGAGTCTCCCCCGCCGCCGCTGTTGTTGCGCAGGTCAATGATGAGACCATCCGTGTCGGCGAGTGTATTCATCGCCGCTGCGAACTTGTCGGATACGAGAAACACCGGCCCGAACGAGGACAGCTGCAGGTAGCCGATGTTCGGGCTCAGGCGTTCCACCTTGTCCAGGCCAAGGTTGGACGCGCGGACCCTTTCGACGACTGCGGGCGGCACCTGTTTTTCCCACTGGGCCCGCGTTTTGGGCGGCGGCGGCATGCTCTCCTCGGACGGCACCGGGCGCGGGCTGAAATCGACCAGCATGTGCCTGTCGTTGACCACGCCCTGGATGTCATCCGTCAGCTGCCTGGCCAGCTGTTTGCCGTCCGTGATCCCATCGTACTTGCCCTCGCGCTGGCGCTGGCGCAGGACTGCTTCGACCTGTTTTGCCTTGTCCGGGAAAACATAGTTGGCATTGAACCTGGCAATCAGTGTGTCGACGACTTCCGACTGGACCGCGCGATTCGGCTCCGCGGTCGGCGGGGCGCTGGCGATTGCGCCAGTCACAGTCAGCATCAGCAACGACGGTATGACAATCCATTTCTTGTTCATTTTGTTCCTCTGAGTGCGGCACACGGTTTTGGATATTGGATGGGCAAATCAGAAATCACTACTTCATTGACCAGGCAAAAAAGCGGAACAAGAGTAGCACGGCAATTGCTATCTAGTAGCAATTTTTAATGCATGGCAGGAGCGCCAACACGATACGCGGCTGCGACCGAAGCCGAACCGGTAGTCTTATTGAAGTGAAGTCGGTCCGAGGTGGAGGCGAGGTGGACCAGACCGTGTTCGACGCAGTCGCGGCATCGCGAGATCGAAAGCGCCCGCCAGACACCGTGACGTCAAGATGCGGGCACATCGTGTCGCCTGCTGGCGAACCGTCAAACGGCGCTGCCAGGCGTTCCGGGAAGGGATGCCGGAACGCCCTGGCAGCGGGCATCAGCCAACAAATTAACTGCGCTTCGCCGCCTCGGCGCGCGCCTTGTGCAGCTTGCGGTAGCTGTCCATCAGGCGGTGGTGGCGATCCAGCCCTTCCAGCCCCATGCTCGTCGGCGCGAGACCGAAGAAGCGGACATTCCCGTCCACCGAGCCCAGCGCCGCATCCATGCGCGCGTCGCCGAACATGCGGCGGAAGTTGTGCACGTAGTCGCCAAGCTCAAGTTCGTCGTCGAGCACCACTTCCAGCACCACGTTCAGCGCCGCGTAGAACAGGCGGCGTTCGGCGCTGTTGTCGTTGTACTGCAGGAAGGCACCCACCAGCTCGTGCGCCTGCTCGAACTGCTTCAACGCCAGGTTGATCAGGAGGCGCAGTTCGAGCACGGTCAGCTGGCCCCAGTCCGTGTTCTCGTCGAACTCGATGCCGATCAGGCTGGCGATGTCGCCGTATTCGTCCAGCTCGTTGGTCTCCAGGCGTTCCA
>Ga0308160_10004842_pt1 | contig 14193 bp, 17 predicted proteins | sample PhyFR1_FD_201036 | JGI IMG/M metagenome (GOLD analysis project Ga0308160, IMG submission 201036) | Phyllosphere microbial communities from UC Gill Tract Community Farm, Albany, California, United States - DLSLF.R1 | ecosystem: Host-associated > Plants > Phyllosphere > Unclassified | place: USA...
TACCGTCCATTCAAATTCCGAATCCAATCCTTCACCAACGCTTTCCAGGAAGAATTATACAAGAGGGGCATTACAGAAGAGACTATTTCCGCCAAGAAGGTCAAGAACTATCTTTGGAAGCAAGACTTGATCTCTCGATTCAATCAAGATGGGAAAAAGTCGAAATCAAAGGGTAATCACATTTGGAATGTCGACGCCAAGAAATTGCCAGATGGTAATTGGGTATTCAGGCCTTTCCAGAGGAGGATCATGATTCAGCCTCAGCCTTTTGCGTAAGTTTTCAAGATTGATTTGTTGTCCGGTTCCTGACAATCAGTACGGTCGGACAGCAATACGAGTACGAGCCCAAAATCTGGGATCCACAAGCGGCTTCTGAGACCATCGTTGCTACCTTTAGCTCGCCCATGGGATCTTTACCCCCTTGGCTACACTGGGAGGAAGGTTCAAAATTGGTTGGTGTCGCGGACGGTCCCTCGAATCCGTTTACCGTATACGTCATTGCCGATGTACGTCTCGCCTCTCTTGGTCAGGATTTCGCTGACATCCAGTTCATCGATGGCGAGGGGCATCAGTGCACACTGGACATGTCGTTTACACTTCAAGCTGTGGCGTCTATGGCTCCGGCTCAGCCCTACCCGCAACCCTCAATGTGGGGCATAGCATATCCACACATGACAGTACCTCAAATGTCGCAAATGACTCAGCCCATGTACGCTATCTTCCTTTGCAAGACGGCGCTCAGCTGACGATGCAGGATGTACCAGATGCAACCGAACGACCCATACCTGCAGTCGTTCCAACCTCAACATCCCTTGACTTCGCTTCAACACCAACATCCACCTCCACATCCTCATCCTCATAATCAAGCCCCTCATCACCCTTACAACCAATAGAACGGACAATCATATGATTCGACGCGATATACCCAATTTTCTTCAAAAGATAGTCAACCATTGTTGATTGATTCATTAAATACCAATTTTGGCTTTTATACATTGTACATAGATTTATATAAATTACATCACTTACAGACACAGACAGATACAGTTATACCGGGAAGAGGAAAAGACCCGAGGGGAAAGAAGTTGAATTTGATATTGCTTTACGGAAGGTGGGGGTTGATGGTAGAGTAGATGTCTAGAAAGTTACACTACATGTGATGTACCAGTAGCTGTCGTTTACATGTGCCCGGATTAGGCTACTGATTGTGCATGTACTATATTGCAGGTAGACACATACCAGGTACTGATGACTAGCACTTGCTCTGCTATATGAGGAAACGCGTCCAGCTAGAAGATTACTCGTCGCGTCAACTCACTCACTTCTCTTTACATCCCCCAACTTTTCCTTTCCTACCCATCATAAACCCATTCATCATGGAGGATTGGCTAGCTGATTCTAACGAAGCACTAGAGCTACGTCTGGGTAAGCATAGACCCTTAGTCGTGTATAGTAGGATTGTATCGCTGATTCTGCTAGTGAGATCTCCCATAGACGCCGACATCCTAGAAGGTGATGAGCTCGTCACGCAAGAACCATTCAGTCCAGCATTCACTTATCCAATCTTTGGTGAGAAGGAGACCATCTTTGGCTACAGAGGCCTAGACATCAAGGTAGATCCAGACACTACCAGTCGACTGTCAACTAACAGGTAGCTCCACTTTGCATCAGGGAGTTTAAAGCAATACCTCAACATCACCCATGATGAACAGCTCAAATCAGAAGCTACACCAGCTGAAGATATCGAGGGACTCTTGTATCAATTCATCCCTGCCGACTATACAAAGTCGAGCGCGACATTTGAAGAGACCGTCGAAGCGGATGCGACTACATTCAAGCCACTAGGAGAGAAATTAGCGGCCTATGTCCGACCTTCTGGGCGATTGATTTCGTCTCTTACTGGAGGAGCAAAGGGCAAAGGGAAAGCTAAAGGGAAGAGCAAGACTGCTGCGGAGCCGGTCGAGATTGATTTGACGGAGGACAGTGATGATGCAGTGGTTCATGAGGTCTACAAAGTGAGTGAATCGAAGTGTTCAATGCTGATGGCCAGGCTACATGGGATACGCCCGGTTTCAAAGCATATCACCGTCGTATGCAGTTGTTCATCCTTCTCTTTATCGAAGGAGGTAGTTATGTTCACGTCGGTCATTCCCCCATCACAAAGCGAGTCGACTGACGAGACAGGAAGATGAAGACGCTTGGGAGTTCTACGTTCTCTACGAACGACGTAAACGAGCCGACTCGGGTGAATTTACCTATCACTTCGTGGGGTACACTTCTGTCTACCCCTTTTGGTGCTACCCCAGCTCTGTCCGTTTGAGATTAAGGTAAGTCCCACTAAATACAGACTGAGCTGACGTCCAGTCAATTCGTCATCCTACCACCCTACCAGCAACAAGGACATGGATGTGGGTCCTCTCTCTTTGAATCCAAATGCGCAGGAGCTGACCACTAGCCAAACTGTACTCTGCGCTATACCAACACTGCCTCTCCCGACCGGACGTTGCGGAGCTCACGGTCGAAGATCCGGCAGAAGCATTCGAGGATCTACGAGATAGAAACGATCTACGATACCTGGTTTCACAGGGTATCATGGAAGACCCTCAATTCACACAGGGTATGGGAGCGACTCAGTCGGCAGAAAGGAAAAAGTGGGAAATGGGAATGAGGAAAAAGTACAAGATCGCCCAGAGGCAGTACGACAGATTACTCGAAATGCTGCTTCTGAAACAACTGGATAAAAAGGATGCGGCGAAGGTCAAGGCCTACAGGCTACATGTCAAATCGAGATTGTTCCGCTTCAACTACGTGAGTCTTTCTAATGGTGTGAGACTGATGATCAGGAAATGTTATGTCAGATGACGACGGAAGAACGAAAACAAGCGCTGGCGAAAACGTACGATTCAGTCGTGGAAGATTATGGTAGGTTACTAGAAATGACTTTCCAATAAGCAGGACCAAGTAGTCGTAGATGCATGAGATGTACTCTGGTCACGATCACTCTACTCCTCTTCCGGATCGTCCGACAAGACGCTCTCTTCTGCTTCTGCTTCGTCTTCTTCTTCTTCCACATCTTGTTCCTCCGACAGCTGCTTGATTTGTATCGCAGGCTTGATGTCACCTCCGTTCCTTGCTGGAGCTTCCTGGATTTGTTTTCGGTACATGTCTGCGAATTGATCGCTTGTCGTTGCCTGGTCCCAGGACTTGTCATCTCGGATCTTCATGAATCGGGGGAATCGTATAGACAAACCCCTCTCGCTTCCTAGCATTGATGCTGCAGCGGGGTAGACGGGTGAGAGGGTTATACTTGAGGTCAGCTAAAGCTTGCTAGAGCGCAATCGTGGCTTACTCGGCACCTCTAATCTCCCATACCTCCGAAGGAGCGAACCAGACATTCGGACGAAGACCGTTGGTCTCATAATATCCCAACGTAGTTGACTTGCTGCACTTTTCAGGTTCTCCTTCTGGAGGATATCGGACCAGTAGATCCTTGTAAAATTGATCCGTGAACCCAGATATGCCTACCTGTCAGCGGAAATTTAGTCTGTACCGGGTTGGACCTACACTTGCAAACTGCTTCCAAAGCACCAGTCTCTGGATTATGACAAGCAAGCAGGATCGGACTCCACCAACCCGCTTTCCTACCTTGACCCCACCATGCCCCAATCGGCACCAAGTCAAGCGAATCACCGAGTCCCTCAAGGTAATCTGGTAGTCAGCGACCATCCCCAAGGGGAACATACCCTTCTTGACCTTGAGCCAACCTTGACTTCGCTGGTCAGGCTCATATGTCGCTGGAAGAGGTTTCTTTTTCCCCCCGTTGCCACCTTTCTTCTTCTTGGGCGTATCTTGCACTTCGTCATCGACATCATCTTCCCCTGTGATCCCCTCGCCTGATTCTAGGAGTTTGACCATCAGACCCTCACATTTCTGCTCGACGACCGTTTCGAAGAATACCTGGATTTCTGCTTGGGGGTCGGTACATGCGGTCGAGTCGAGTGATTCGACATGATCGAAGCGGGCAAGCGTCGGGTCGGAGGGATTTGAGAACGGTGGGAAGAGCGTGCGGAGTAGGTGCCTGCGGTGGGAGAACGGAGAATCAAGAAGAGGCTGGTGATTAGCATTGTGCGGGAACGCAGAACTCACAGTGTCGTTCAACGACATCAGATCAAAAGCATAGACTCCGACGATGACTTTGATATCTTCCACCCTGACATCCTTCTTTGCTCGATTCGATAGATCTTGGAATGTCCGATACGCCCCTGTATCTTTATCTACAGCGACAATCTCGGCGTCCATCGTGAACGAGGTGATGGAATCGGCATTGAGCATGTCGACAAGTGATGGGGATGGGGTTGAGGCAGTACTTGGAAAGTTGGTACGAGTGGGCATTGGTCGAGTAAGAAGGGCAAGAACGAGATGGCAAACATCGGGGTACTTTTCCGTCATATCTTCCAGATGACTACTTGTCAGCGTAGTTTACACCTTGAAAGGGGTGACTTGCCGACTAAAGAGCCTGACCCAGACTTTCGAATCGTCAGATTGGACCCATCGTCCTCCTCCGTCATCTTCACCCTGTGGTCCGGTCGTACGGGCATGTATCTGTACTCTCTGCCCATCTAGTTTAGCTTCAGCTGTAAAAGGCAGATTACCCAGTCGAGTAAACACCTCATTGAGCGATCTGGTGATCGAGCCCAGCATGGGAGACAGTGGAATTCCTATCTATCAGACCACATACAAATGCTCGTCGAGATTACGTACCGACGCTGACTTGTACACGATCCTCTAGGCCTTCCAAACCAAACATGTCTAGTCCACTTGCCAGATCCCCATAATTCGGATGACGAACGTACACTTTTCTGACACGTCTGACGGCGTCCAGGCAGCGTACCTCCACCTCATCGCGAGCTGGGTCGGGTTCCACTTTTGGCTTAATGATGCGTTTGCCCTTTTCCTTGACTGGGGGTGCTGGTATTGGTCGGACTGATTGAATCAGGTCGGAAGGCATGTGGAATAGCGCAGTCGCACGGGCAAGAGAGGTCAAGAGTGTCTAGGCTGTCAGAATCGTCAACTTGGAATTGCTTTTACCTACCAGTCGCACAGCGCCAATCTGTTCATCAGCCCTGACATTCGCGCCAGAATCTCACTCACTCTAAGATTCCCAACCAAGCTCCTTACCAGAAACCGTACTTCCTCACCCCTAGCTTGTACCATCAATTTCCTGACTACATCCCCCTTGAGCCTTCCGCTCTGATTTCCCTTTATCCGACTGAGTCCAAGCATACGACTGTAAACATCCCCAACAAGTAGCGGACTCGGCTTGACCAGTGTCCTCAGGTTGGATTTGGCTTCATATGCTACGTCACCTGGATCTCCCCATTTCTCCCACAATTTCTTCAAGTCACGAGGTTGAAGTCCAGACACTTCTTGGACTGCTTTCCCGAGGACTTGGGACCCGATGCCGAGTTCACAGGGCAGGTAAGAGGGTAACAAGTGATTCGAAAGGAGATAGAGAGTCGGAGTGAGGTCTATTGGCGAGGCGTGGAGCAGGAGGTGTAAGAAGCTAACATGTCAGCATGGCGCGGTTGCTAAATGACTTACTTGGTAAGTACACGGACAATGAGAAGCCGACTTCGAGTTGACGAAACCTGCACATAGACCCCCACCAGTACTGAATAAGGCAGTCTGCCCTTTGGCCATCTTGAGACATCGATATCTGCCGGTCTGAAGATGAATTGATCCACATCGAAATCGATGGGTTCCACAGCTTCTGCCGAAGTTGTCGTGATTTTTGCAGGAGATCTATTTCCGTTCCCATTTTCCAGCTTGATTTGAGGTGATTTTTGGTTCTTGTCACCGATACCAGGTTTCGGCTTTGTTGGGGTCTTGGGGTTTGTAGCAGGCGCAAACATGGGATGTACTTTGGAAGATCTTAGTCCATTGTCTCCCTCCGCCTTGACCTGGATTTCCTTCTTGACCGAGTCGGTACCATTATCCGCTTGCTCCAGCTCGATTGCCCCAGCGTCTTCCCGAGATGATTCCTGCCTGCTCAGGTGGACGTCGCGCTTAATTCTGGCGGGGTCCCTGGTGGTATTGGTCCCAAACATCGGATGGACTTTTGAAGAACTTGATCCATTTATCCCTTCTTTCTTGACATGCACCTCCTCCTTGACCAGCTCAACCCCATCATCTTCTTCGTCCACCTCGAGCTTGAGCTCGATCTCCTTGGCTTTCCCCTTATCCTTGAAGTCCTGCTCCCGCTCTGTGTCGAAACGCTCCTGTAGCTCCCTTGCGACCTTCTCATCATCTCCACCTGTCAAGACAATCTCATCATCTGAATCGACTATCGAAATGACACTTGTTTCGCGTTTCGAGCCATTATTACGGGGTTTGGAAGGGGAAGTGAAGAAGTTGTCGATGGATGTTTGGGCTGGCTTGTGTTTTGAGCTCTTTTTTGGTGGGGGCGTAGTGACCTTGCGCTTGGCTGGCATCTGGTTCGATGCTACAATGAACAAGGGCGAGTTGGCGAGTTGGAAGGTCAAGTGACATCACCCATCAGGCACCGATTGTTGATCACATTATTTACACGATATGGATGGCTATGGGTACTCTACTATTCATACTAGTTTCCAATATAAGTATACATCCAGGATAGGTTGTGCACTATAATGACCAGCAGGATAAGGCCTAGTAAGGTGATTTCCAGGGATTTTTGGTGGTCATCCAAGGGGGCTATAGTGTCACCGCCGAGGAAACAAAACTCTTATTTATTGCACCTGGAACATTGATCGCCGACCGCTAATTCGGGACATCTAGTCTACTTGTATTGGACCTTCTATAATGAGTGGACTGAATGGAACCCCGACTTTCCTCTAATACCATACTTTGAGTATGCCTTTTACTCTACCTTCCTATCTTTCTACACCCGTATACCCTTTCGGTTCTCGGGCGGATCATGGCCAGTTAACCGATAACAGCGCGCTTCAACGCGTCCACCATACATGTACTGTGCAGCAGATTGGATCGACTGTACACAATCCTCAAGACCCAGCAAACACACCAACATAACACCAGAGCGATGATCACCGGTCGGAGGCTCCTCCCAGTGCTTCGATACCCTTTAGCGGCAAGGTCAGCTCGATTTTATCATGATGATGCCGCGTTCGGTCATCGAGTACCGACCAAGTACGAGCTACCAGATTGTAAGCACAGTGTATTCACAATCTATACACTCTGATCAGTACAGATACGGCTGAAGAGCTCGACAACAGGAACAAGAATGCACCACTGCTTCGCTATGTCGAGAGTGTCCGGCGACACGGCCACAGAGCTGCCCAGATTGACCCCCTTGACCTGATGGACCGAGAGTGAGTCTCTGGTCTGGAACTCAAACATGGACTGATACAGCTTCCAGCCCTGTAGGAGCTCTCAATCCAGCTCGGTATGGACTTGACAAGACCACTGTGTACCCCTTGAATGGCATTCTCCACATTCCGCCCACGTCCTCATCTCCGTCCGTTCCGCCAGCAACAGCAGCTCCGGAGCGGTCGAATACTGGAGAAGGGACATCTACAACGAGGACTCTGGAAGAGATCGAAAAGCATCTCATGGGTGTATATGTGGACAAGATAGGGGTGGAATTCATGCACTCCCCAGTCAAGTCTGAGCGATTGTATGTCAACCTAATTGGGATACAGTGACTGATAGATAGGTGGTGGAGTCATCATCTCGAAACCGAGGCTTCTACCTTTGAACAGCCTCTTGGTCAGGATAGGCGGAAGAAGATCTGGAAATTGTTGGCGAGATCGGAGGAGCTGGATCGATTTCTGGGCAAGAAGTTCCCAAATCTCAAGCGATATGGCAAGTCCCTCATTCCAGATCGTCGTAGGTTCATTGACTGATGCAGAATAGGCTGCGAAGGGGCGGAAAGCATGTTACCAGCTCTAGACGCCTTGTTCGAGGTGAGCGCTAAAGGTCAGTCTATTTCAACCTTCCTCACTCCCAACATAGGCTGATGAACAGCCGGTATATCGTCAATAGTGCTTGCTCTACCACATCGTGGACGTCTGTCCCTCTTGTGCGATCCCGACCTGATCGCCTTCCCGCCCGTCGCTCTGTTTTCGAAGATCAAAGGGAACCCAGAGTTCGATCCGGAGACTGCGCCTGGCGCTACCGGCGATGTAATCTCTCATCTCTCAGGTACTAGGGATATCGAATATGACGGAAAGAAGATCAAGGTCCAAGTCTTGCAGAATCCAAGTCATCTTGAGGTATGTCCGTCTGTCATATGGCAAGTCTGACAAAGTAGGCAGCCAATCCAGTGGCGATGGGCGTGACTCGAGCCAAGCAGATGAGTCTGTTGAAATCATCCCCTGCCAACTGCCAACTTGGAGATAAGGTTCTTTGTGTCCAGCTTCATGGGGATGCTGCGTTCGCTGGCCAAGGTGTCGTGGCGGAAGGTCTTGGGTTGAGTGGTCTGCCACACTACGGGTGTGGTGGTACGGTTCATATCGTTGTCAAGTGAGTCTCTTGTCGCCAATGGACATGAGTGTTTTACTGACAGAGTAGTAACAAGTGAGTCAGGCCCAGGGACAAGTCTGATGAAAGCATCGGATATACGACTCCAGCATCTTTCGCTCGATCCAGTATTTACTCCTCAGACATCGGTGAGCAACTCTTCCGCCGTACACATACATGGAGCTGACCGTGTCAGGCAAGATGATCGGCTGTCCAGTCCTCCATGTCAATGGCGATCACCCCGAAGGTGCGTCACCAGACTGCTCAGAACTGACAATCTAGCTGTGGCCCGGGCGGTCGATGTGGCTTTCCGATACAAGCAGATGTTCAGAAAGGACGTGATAATTGATTTGATCTGTTATCGAAGGTAAGTCCCTTGTCGAGTGTTTCACGAGACCAGTGACTGATCAATATAGATGGGGCCATAATGAGGTGAGGTGCCGAGTCACATATACGAGGAGGACCTGACAATTTAGCTCGACGAACCAGCATATACTCAACGTAAGTTATGGTGACTTGCCCCCACTTGGCTGATAGCCAGCTTTGATGTACGAGAAGATCCGTACCCGAAAGTCGGTACCGGAACTTTATGAGTCCCGCCTTACGGTTAGCTGGCTCGTTCCCTGACTCCGTATAGGAGCTGACCATCCAGAAAGAAGGAGTAATTTCGTCTGAGCAGGCTGCAGATTTACGGAAATCCTACACGGCTACTCTGGATGCTGATCTGGTCAAAGTCGATGACTACAAGCCAAAATCCGATATGCTCGAGGGTAAATGGTCAAAATTAGTATGGCCAAACTCGGATGCGGCCAAACATGAACCTGATACCGGTGTTGATCGCGAGCTCTTGACGGAAGTCGCCAAAGCTAGTGTAGCGCTACCCGATAACTTTGTGAGTATAGCACATTCCGCCCAAGCTGACATGTCCAGAACATCCACCCGAGACTCAAGCGTCATGTCTCAGCAAGACTCAAAGGCTTGGACACCAAGGTCGATTTCGCCACTGCGGAGGCCATGGCCTTTGGGTCATTGATGAAAGAGGGCTTTGATATCCGAATCTCTGGACAGGATGTTGGTCGAGGAACGTTCTCGCAGAGGTGAGCACTGATCGAAAGGCATTGCTAAAGATAGACATGCTATGTTTGTCGATCAGAAAAGCGAGCAGTGCTTGATTCCGCTCAACGAGCAGATTGATCCTGCTCTAGGTCGGCTGGAATTGGCGAATAGTGAGTCCGCTCCCCCCGACATGGATCTTGGGCTCATGGCAGGTTCGCTTAGTGAAATGGCGGTTCTTGGTGAGTTGCCGATGTCATCTCGCCGAAGGTGGGAGAGCTGAAGATCAGGTTTCGAAGTCGGCATGAGTTGGGCGAGACCGACCCTGTTGCCAATTTGGGAGGCACAATTCGGCGATTTCATGAACGGCGCCCAAAGCATTATTGATACCTTTATCGTTGGATCCGCAGGTCAGTGTCGCATTGACATCAACCTAGAGAAACACTGACGATTCAGCGAAATGGCTGAAGCAAAGCGGACTGGTCATGCTTCTACCTCATGGATTCGATGGAGCGGGTCCCGAGCACTCTTCTTGCAAAATCGAGCGATTCCTACAGGTGGGTCCGGTTCTCCGGTGTTCAAACTGAGCTGACCCACCAGCTCTCGAACGACGATGCATACGATAACGTCGGGAATGTCAACCTTGGTGTTGTCAACCCGTCAACACCTGCTCAACTCTTCCATTTACTTCGAAGGCAAATGGTGCGGAACTACCGGCGACCATTGATTGTCGCAGCGCCCAAAGGGCTACTTCGCTCGCCGGTAGGTCGTCTTACTTCCGAAAAGGTGACCCGTCATGCTGATGACTCAGGCAGCAGCGTCAAGCCTCGAGACCATGATGCCAGGGACTTCATTTCAGCCTGTATTAGACACCGACTCAAATCCCTCGGCTACTCGCGTAATTATCTGCTCTGGGAAACACTATTACACTCTTCTCGACCACTTTACAAAAGTCAACGCTACCGACGTATCCCTCATTCGAGTCGAGGAACTATCGCCATTCCCCCGTAGCCAGCTCAAAGAGGTCCTGGCCAAGTACACGAAAGCAGAAAAGATCGTTTGGGCTCAGGAGGAACCCGAGAACCAGGGTGCATGGTCCTATGTTCAACCTCGTATCGATGGTGTTTTGCGTGACCTCGACCTTGGCTCCGGAAGGACTATCTATGCTGGACGCAAGAGTTGCGCAACAGTCGCTGTTGCTGTTGGATCTTGGCATAAGAAGGAAGTTGAGGAGATTGCGGCTTTGCCTCTGGAGGTATGAGAAGTGTTTCGTATTAATGACAACATGGATGATTCAATGCATATGCGTGAATTAGGTGATAAAATGATACAGCAACAAGCAAGGGCGCCAGTGCCGGGGTCTGGATTGACGAGAGGTGGACGTTCCGAGGGTGAATTAAAATCCCCTACAGGCTGATACCCCTCGTTCCGACTTCTGTCCAGCCATTTTGCTCAATCTCCAACTTCAACCCATCCCATCCTGGCTCGACCCTGCCTCCCCACTTTTTCAATTTCTTTCCGGCATCTCCATTGAACTGCTTATCATTCCAGACCTTCCTCACTAAAGCGGCGGCCGCATTTGAATCAGGATGATTTCTCTCCCCATTCTTTCCACGTATCGAGAGACACAGCTCTTCCCATATGAAATGTGTAGTGGGATGTGAGAATCCAGTAAGGAACGACATATCGGCATCTAAGCGCAAGGCGGTAGTTAGCGCTTGTGGGAAATTGAAGTGCGATGTATGGGTCCGAAGTGGCCAGAGGGAGTCGACGATGAGGACTAGAGGTTTGGAAGAAGAGGTGTATTTCCCTAGTATAGCTCCGTTGGGCTGTGTGCCATCATGTATGCCCTCGTCGAGATGAAGAGCGGTGATTGATCGGTTGACCGATTCTTCCAGTGCGGTGCGTGCTGGCAACTCCGAGGTCGAATCACCATTCCCGATTTGCGCAGTTTGAGACTTTGTCCGTAGGCTTTCGAGATACTTCCATGCCCTATCTGGAATTGATGATACGTCTCCCATATAGACTAATGAGTCTTCAAAGACGTACCCCAGACAAATGAGCGGTTCGGGCTCAACATCTTTGGAGGGGACTTCAGAGGGAAGCGGTTTGGGTGCGTTGTTGGTCTCTGTTTTGGGTGGTTGGCGAAAGTAGATGCCATGATGGGCTGGCATGTCAGTATACCCATTCACGAAACGACGCGAGACCTACTTGGGAAAGAGTGGACCTTGATACCAGAGATATCGAACTCTTCCAGGTCGTCAATGATATTGAAAATGAGCGAAGGCCTGGCTATTGTCAACAGTGGATCAAAGAGTGACGACAAAGGAGAGCTTACACGTCTCCACCTCCGCTTGCTTGACTCTTGTCGACCATATATGGGAATGATTCAGCGACTCTGTCGTATGTAGGTCGATTCAGGTAAACGGGTATCGAGCACGATTGTCGTATACACCATTCTCTCAGATCGTCCATTCCAAAGAACGCATCTGCATCTACCATCATCAGCTCGGACCCCTCGATGAAATCGATCGTAGACTCACGACCATGCGTCAAGATGACAGCATCTATAGTCTGTATCCCCCAAACTGGAAAGAACCGAGTAGCATTCTCCCTAAATGTCTTCCCCACGTCCAAGACGATATTGAACCATTTCCCCTCGACCTTCTTTCGGATCACCATACTGGTATTTCCCCTTTTATTCTTGTACCCCTCCGGTACATCCGGATCTACAGCTGATCGACATGATCCACAAGTCACATTTTTGGGCCATGGGCCATCTGGGTTGTATTGACCTGGAATCGGTGCGGACTTTGGATTTCCGTTCGTCTTGATATCGCTGACGTCAGGTGGGAGGTTTGAGGAGAGGGTCAAACATGGTGCGAGAGGTAGACCTGTGGATGTTCCTGTGCCCATGAAGAAGCATTGTAGGTTGTTGTCGGACATCGTGACTTGTATAGCTACACGGTAATGATAGGTACAGAGTGATAAAAGTGGTCGATCGATAAAGGTAAAGTTGATTCCCATGAATCTCCTTTGTTCCTGGAGATTACGGCACAAGAATCGTCACTGATCATCCATCGGGAATCTGGTCATGCATGCATTCATCAGAGGTGTCAGCCAGCTATGCCAGCAAGAGTGGAGAATTGATGGGTATGTTAGGTGGTCAGACCAGTATCACCGGTGATGACACCTGGCGACGGCAGTCGGCGAGGCGGCATGATGGTAACCAAGCAACGGCCATGTCCCGTATGTACGGCCGGGGACGTGGACATAGAGACCTAGTTCAGATATAGAATGCCCAGACTGACTTTTATCCATTCACTATTGACTGAACAAAGCTCACAATCAATCTACACCATCACATCATGTCCGCCAAGACCGAGCCCAGTTCCCCAATTAGCGACGATATCAAACCATTTACCGCACCTAAACAAAAACGAAAACCGGGAAACGCAACTCCCTCCTCGTCAGCGAAGAAATCAAAATCCAGTCCTACCACCAATTCAATGACACCCGATATCAAAGAAGCTTTGATCAATCACATGATGCGAATCGCCTGTTCTGCCGTTCAGAAGGATCAACTTGCTGCAGAGGTAAGTAAGCAAGAGTGGGAGATGATTGCTGACGAGAAGTTGGGTATTACCAAGAAACAACTCGATAATGCCATTTGTTCGGGAAGGGTCAATTTGAGGAGCAAGCTCGTCGAGGCCGCCAGGGATTTGTGAGGATACATATGTAATCTTGGAGCTATAGTAAAAATACAGATGTTGTTACAAGTCTTACTGGAGCTCGGAAAGTCGTGCCGTCGATCCCATTCACTCTCGATGAAATAGATGAATCTTGTCAATATATTTCCATAGAGGGCGGAACATATCCATGGGCGAGGTTTCTTTGGTTACTGACTGATCAAAGCTAGGCTTGCTAGAATATGCATGCGCCGGACCCAAGATATCTCCGTTGTTTTCATCAAGCTTTCGTAGCATCCTTCACTTCTTCTTTTGACGTCTCGATCGTCTCTGCTGCAGCAACAGCTGGCGCAGGCTCGGACTGAGCGACGAAATCTTCCAAGAAACCAGGTAAGATCCTGCCTATCCTCGCGTGACTCTTTTCCCACAAATCGATCTGTTGAGCAGTCCTCTTGTCCTCGCCTGTCGGAGGTGGAACGAGCAGATTCGCCGAACTGAGCACCAGTAAGACATTCTTCAATGACTCGCCAGCCTCATTCTACACTATCAGTTATCGTATCTCGTTCATGCAAAGCAGGCACGTACCATTCCATCTTTTTCACTGCGGACCATACGTTCCATGATCGTCAACAACCTCGTGAAAATCGGTACGACCCCATCGGGACTCTCTGCGAGTCTAGTAGCATCCGCCAAAAACACCTTGCACAACAGTCCAGCTGTTCGTAATCTTGTTTCTGCCAATGCTGGATCGGGCGACTTGAGCAGTTCGTCCATGATAGGGAACAAGACTCGGTCGAAAATCGGTTGTGTCGATTGAGATAGCGACAAATGCGTGGAGAGGAGGAGACGCTGGAGGTAGGTGATTGCGCGTTGGCGGATTGGGGGGTTGGCATTGATACACTGCTTTGATAGTGCCAATAGAGGAGGCAGCCAG
>Ga0308160_10004843_pt1 | contig 14192 bp, 14 predicted proteins | sample PhyFR1_FD_201036 | JGI IMG/M metagenome (GOLD analysis project Ga0308160, IMG submission 201036) | Phyllosphere microbial communities from UC Gill Tract Community Farm, Albany, California, United States - DLSLF.R1 | ecosystem: Host-associated > Plants > Phyllosphere > Unclassified | place: USA...
ACCAGGCCATCGCTGCGGTCTGGCGCATCGAGTCGGCCAGGATCGTGGCTGGCGTCGCGCGCCTGGTGCGCGACATCGGCCTGGCCGAAGAACTGGCCGGCGACGCCCTGGTGGCCGCGCTGGAAGCCTGGCCGGCGTCCGGCGTGCCCGACAATCCCGGCGCCTGGCTGATGCGCACGGCCAAAAACGCCGCGCTCGACCGCCTGCGCCGCGACAAGGTATTGCGGGAAAAGCTCGTGCAGATCGGGCTCGACCTGGAAGCGCAGGAGGCCGCGATCGTGCCCGATTTTTCCGACAGCCTGGACGATGCGCGCAGCAGCATCGGCGACGATTTGCTGCGCCTGATGTTCATTGCCTGCCATCCGATCCTGTCGAAGGAGGCGCGGCTGGCCTTGACGCTGAAGCTGATCGGCGGCCTGTCGACCCACGAGATCGCGCGCGCCTTTCTGGTGCCGGAAGCGACGATTGCCCAGCGCATCGTGCGCGCCAAGCGCAGCCTGGGGCAGGCCGGGGTGCCCTTCGAGCTGCCGCCGCCTGGCGAATTGGCTGAACGGCTGGGCTCGGTGCTCGAGGTGGTCTACCTGGTGTTTAACGAGGGCTATACGGCCACCGCCGGCGACGACTGGATGCGGCCGGCGCTGATCGACGAAGCGCTGCGCCTGGGCCGCATGCTGGCCAGCCTGGCGCCGCTGGAACCCGAAGCGCAGGGCTTGATGGCGCTGATGGAGCTGCAGGCCTCGCGCGCCAAGGCCCGGGTCGATGCCGGCGGGCGCCCGGTCTTGCTGCTGGACCAGGACCGTGCGCGCTGGGATGCTTTATTGATCCGGCGCGGGTTGGCGGCGCTGGCGCGCGCCGAGGCCTTGGGCGGGCGGCTGGGGCCATATGCGCTGCAGGCGGCGATTGCCGCTTGCCATGCGCGTGCGCACATGGCTGCCGACACCGATTGGGCGCGCATTGCGGCGCTGTACGGCGAACTGGCAGGGGTGATGCCGTCGCCGGTGGTGGAACTCAACCGGGCGGTCGCGGTGGGCATGGCGCAGGGGCCGGCGGCGGGGCTGGCACTGGTCGATGCGCTGGCCGGCGATGCGTCGCTGCGCGATTACCAGTGGCTGCCGAGCGTGCGCGGCGATTTGCTGGACAAGCTGGGGAGAAGGGAAGAAGCGCGCGCCGAGTTCAGGCGGGCGGCTTCCATGACAACGAATGCGCGTGAGCGAGCGTTGTTGGAAGAGCGGGCGCGGTGAGATGGTGGGTTCGAGAACCCACCGCATCAGTAGGGTGGTCGGCTTCGCCGCCCATGCGTCCACATCACGTGTCTTGGCCAGTTCGTGGTGTTACGCGCAAGTTGAACGCGTGGACGGCAAGACCGTCCACCCTACGCGTGATGCGTCTTCTCGTACTCGTCCGCTTCGGCCTTGGTCGCGTGCACGATGCCGTCCGGATGCTCGGGCGGGGTGTACAGCGTGTACAAACGCATCGCTTCAGTTTCCGAAGTGTTGATCACGTTATGCTCGGTCCCGGCAGGGATCACGACGGCCACGCCGTCTTCCAGCGCATGCTGTTCGCCGTCCAGAATCGCAACGCCCGTGCCCGCTTCAACGCGGATGAACTGGTCGTGGCCGGTGTGGTGTTCCAGGCCGATTTCTTCACCCGGCTGCAAGGTCATGATGACCAGCTGGCTACGCGCGGTGGTGTACAGGACTTCGCGGAAGTTGTTGCCCGCGAGCGTTTTTTGTTCGATGTTGATGCTGTAGCCCGACATGATTTCTCCAAATTGAAAGTACGGCGCGCCGATTGTGCATTGCGCAAGGTTGATTGTATAGCAGCGAAAAGCCGCTTGCTGGCGGCGCGTTGATCGTTCATTTCTTTCCAACAAAGCTGCGCCCGGGTGTGCCCCCGCTTATAGCAAGCACGCATGTCTATATGGAAAATTGATCGTTCTTGCCGAGGAACACATGCCGTATACTTCAGGGCTTGTCATTTCGCTGTTGGAGAATCCATGGGCAATCGCCGCACTTTCATCGCCGTCGCTGTCGCGCTCACCGCGCAGCTGTCGTTCGCCGCCACCGCACAGGCCGACCAGCTGGCCGACATCAAGAAAAAGGGCGAGATCGTGTTCGGCGTGCTCGGCACCGACGAGCCGAACAGCTTCATCGACCCGAAAACCCGCGAACTGGTCGGCTACGAGATCGACATCGCCAGGGCCGTCGCCAAAAAGATCGGCGTCAAGCCTGTCTTCAAGCAGTTGTCGGTTGCCGCGCGCATTCCCGAACTGCAGGGTGGCCACGTCGACGTGCTGGCCGCCACGCTGACCCACAACAAGGAACGCGAAGCCCAGGTCGATTTCGCGCTGACCCATTTTGTAACCGGCTCAAAAGTCATGGTGCGCACCGCCAGCGGCATCAGCGCGCTGCCGCAACTGGCCGGCAAGAAGGTGGTCACCGTCCGCGGCGGCACCCAGGAAACGAACATCCGCGCCGCCGTGCCGACCGCGAATATCGTCACCTTCGAAAATACCCAGCAAGCCTTCCAGGCACTGCAGCAGGGCAAGGGCATCGCCTACGTCAACGACGAATCCTCGCTGCTGGCCGACTACGGCAAGCTGGGCCCGGCCGCGAAAAACTTCACCATCCTGCCAACCAGCATCGGCGTCGAATCGATCGCGCTCGGCCTGCGCAAGGGCGAAAAAGGCCTGAAGGGCGTGGTCGACGCCACCCTGCGCGAACTGGAAAGTACCGGCGCGGCGAACCAGCTGTTCAACAAGTGGTATGGCCCGGGCACGCGCCCGAACATGAGCAAGCGCGCATTCACCATCAGCACCGACAAGATCTGAGTCATAGCAGTTGAGCTTTTTCGATCCATCCATCCTGCAGTCCGGCCAGTACCATGACTGGCTGGTGCAGGGTCTCATCCTTTCCCTGCAGTTGACGGCGGCCAGCTTCGTGCTGGCCTTGCCGTTTGGCGCGCTGGTGGCCCTGATGCGCAGTTCGCCGAACCGTGTGCTGCAAGCCATCGGCGCCACGATCGTCGAGAGCATCCGCAACGTGCCGCTGCTGGCGCATCTGCTGTTCTGGTACTTCGCCTTTCCCGAACTGCTGCCCGAGCCGGTCAAGATGGCGCTCTACGACAGCAACCCGGAAGCCATCTGCGCCGTCATCGCCCTGAGCCTGTACGCCGGCGTGCACATGGCTGAGGACATCCGCAGCGGTATCCGCGCCGTGCCCGCCGCCCAGCTGGAAGCGGCGCGCTCGCTCGGCCTGGGCCGCTTTGCCGCCGTGCGCCTGGTGCTGATGCCGCAGGCGATCCGCATTTCCGTGCCGCCGCTGCTGTCGCAGACCGTCAATTTGTGGAAGGACACCAGCGTGGCCACCGTGATCGGCGCCGCCGAAATGATGTACCAGGCCGCGCGCGTGGAAACGGCGAGTTTTCGCAGCGTGGAAGCGTTTACGTTTGCGACCCTGGCGTATTTGACGGTGTCGCTGCTGATTTCCCTGGCCGCGCAGCTGTATCAGCGCCGCTTCCCGGTACGGACGGTGTGAGAACGCGATGATCGAACTCATTCAGGAATACTGGCTGTACTTCCTCGTCGGCCAATACCCGAACGGCCCGCTGGGCGGGCTGTCGCTGACCATCTTGCTGTCCGCCGGCGCGCTGGTGCTGGCGATGCCGCTCGGCTTGTTGCTGGGCGTGGCGCGCGTCAGTCCGTATCGCGCCGTGCGCTGGCCGGTGACGGCATTGGTGCAGATCGTGCGCGCCGTGCCGCTGCTGCTGGTCGTGTTCTGGGCCTATTTTTTCCTGCCGGCCGTGACCGGCGTGAAGACCGGGCAAGCCACCACCATGCTGATGACGCTGGTCCTGTTCGATGCCGTGTATCTGGCCGAGATCGTCGCCGCCGGCATCCGGGCGCTGCCCAGGGGGCAGCTGGAAAGCGCCCGGTCATTGGGTATGAGTTATGTGCAGGCGCTGCGCCTGGTGGTGCTGCCGCAGGCGCTGAAGCACGTGCTGCCATCGCTGGTGAACCAGCTGGTGTCGACCATCAAGGCCACCTCGCTGGGCTACATCATCGGTTTGTCCGAGGTGTCCTTCATCGCCACCCAGGTCAATACCCTGGTGTTCACCAAGGCGGTCGAGGTGTACCTGATCCTGGCGCTGACCTATTTCGTGCTGTGCTTCGGCCTGTCGCGCCTGGCCTTCCTGCTGGAACGCCGCCTCGGCCGCCGCGCCGTCCCGGTTTCTCCCATTTCGCTGTAAAGAAAGCCGAACGATGATCGTTCTCGAACAAGTCAACAAGTGGTACGGCCAGTATCACGCCCTGGTCGACGTGACCGAAACCGTCGCCAGGAACGAAGTCGTGGTCGTGTGCGGGCCTTCGGGCTCGGGCAAATCGACCCTGATCCGCACACTGAACCGTCTGGAGGACATCGACGGCGGCCGCATTGCCATCGACGGCCGCGACATCCATGGGCGCGGACTGGACGTGAACGCGCTGCGCGCCGGGATCGGTTTCGTGTTCCAGCAATTCAATCTGTTTCCGCACCTGACGGCGCTGGAGAACTGCATGCTGGCGCCGGTGAGTTTGAAACGCGCGACGAAGGCCGAGGCGCGCGCGTACGCGCTGGAATTGCTGGACGGCGTGGGCCTGGCGCACAAGGCGGATGCCTATCCGCATGAGTTGTCCGGCGGCCAGCAGCAGCGCGTGGCGATTGCCCGCGCGCTGGCCATGCGCCCGCCGATCATGCTGTTCGACGAACCGACCAGCGCGCTCGACCCGGAGATGGTGGGCGAGGTGCTGCAGGTGATGCGCAAGCTGGCCGGGCAGGGCATGACCATGGTGTGCGTCACGCACGAGATGGGGTTTGCGCGCGACGTGGCGGACCGGATCTGGTTCATGGCCGAAGGGAAGATTCTGGAGCAGGGCACGCCGGACGCGTTTTTCGGGAATCCGCAGCATCCGCGGGCGCAGCAGTTTTTGGCGGATCGCAGCAACCGTTGAGTAGCCGCGGCGCGCGTTCCATCTCGATGCCGTGACCGTACGGTGGGCACCCCGTGCCCACGCGGAATTGTGAGCAGCGCTAGCAGGATTCGATAACGCGCCGCACGCCCGTCGAAACGTCTCGAATGATCATTTGGATGCGCCAGCACAGGGCCACGTCCGGGTGCAAACGCCGCCAACACAGCGGCGCCTTCCGCGTGGGCACGGCGTGCCCACCGTACGGTTGATGCCGCAGGCCACGGCCGTGGGCCATGGCTGCAACCGCTACTTCTTCACCTTCGACAAATCCAGCTCCACCCAGGTCGGCACGTGATCGCTCGGCTTCTCCCGCCCACGCACTTCATGATCGGTCCCCGCCGCGGTCAAGGCCGGCGCCAGGCTGGGGCTGAGCAGCAAATGGTCGATCCTCAGCCCGGCATTGCGCCCATACGCATTCCGGAAATAATCGTAGAAGGTATAAATCACCTCGCCCGGATGCATGGTCCGTAAGGCATCGGTCCAGCCCTGCGCCACCAGCCGATGGAAAGCCTCGCGCGTCTCGGGCCGGAACAGGGCGTCGTCGCCCCAGCGTTCGGGCTTGTACACGTCGAGTTCGGTCGGCATGACGTTGTAGTCGCCGGCAATCACCGCCGGCGCCCCGGTCTCGATCAGGTGCGCCGCGCGCACGATCAGGCGCTCGAACCAGGCCAGCTTGTAGTCGAACTTCGGTCCCGGCGCCGGATTCCCGTTCGGCAGGTACAGGCCGCAAATGACGATGTCGTTCACCACCGCCTCGACATAGCGGCTCTGCTCGTCGCTCGGGTCGCCCGGCAGGCCGCGCGTCACTTCCACCGGATCGACGCCGCGCGCCAGGATCGCCACGCCGTTCCAGCTTTTTTGCCCGTGCCAGATGGCGCCGTAGCCGGCGGCGTTGATTTCCGCCAGCGGAAAGCGTTCCTGCGGCGCCTTCAGTTCCTGCAGGCAGGCGACGTCGGGCTTGGTTTCTTCCAGCCACTGGAGCAGGGCGGGCAGGCGGCTGCCGATGCCGTTGACGTTGAAAGTGGCGACGCGCATGGGTTCTCCAATCTGATGAGTTGTTCTGGTTGTAACGCAGCGCCGCCGCTTTCGGCGCACGGCTGCGTTGCGGTCATGCCGGAAGCATGAGCGCGCACATACTGCTGAGCGTGCGCGTTAAATTGTGTAAAAAAGTTAGTATTGGATTTTACACAACCACATCTGGAGATGTTCATGTTCAAAAACCCGTTGCGCGCGCTCACCGCTTCCGTCCTCCTGGCTGCTTCGGCCCATGCCGCGGCCGGCGGCTGGGTCTACAAGCCGCTCGAGATCGAAGGCGTGCTGGTCGAAGAAGTCGGTCCGGCAAGCCATTGCCTGTCGCAGTTCGGCGGCACGATCAGCGGCCACGGCAACAGCGCGCTGATGGGCAAGGTGGTCTTCATCGGCACCGACTGCATCACGCCGATCGGCCCGCTGTTCAACTTCAGCGGCGGCAAATTCGTCGTCATGACCACCTCGGGCGACCAGATCTACGCCAATTACAGCGGCCAGTTCGTGCCGACCGGCCAGGGCACCCAGTACGTGTTCTCGGGCGCGACCTTCCAGGTCACCGGCGGCACCGGCAAGTACGCGAAAATCACCGGCGGCGGCATCCTGAGCGGCGGCGAAGACATGGCCACCGGCAAGGGCACGATCAAGCTGGTCGGCCGTGTGCTGTACAAGGAAAAGTGATCGTTCCGCCACAGTGCGGCCGAATCGACATATTGGCAACCCTATTTGCACAAATGTAGTTGCGGTTATCGGCGCACAGGAGTAGTCTGCTAAACGAGCCTGCGGGCTCGTTTTTTTATTCCATACCGAGCTTCACATGACACCGACAGATCCGGGCGCCCCGCCACCGGAAACACAGGAACCGCCACCGGAAAAGAGCGGCCGCGGACACGACTGGCGCCTCGCGATGCGCACCGAGTTCTCGGATTGGCGGACCTGGCTGGCGCGCGCAGTCGTGGTCGCGCTGGCGGTCACCGCCGGCCTGGTCATCGTCGCCTTCACCGCACTGGCCGAGCACGCGTTCAGCATCTTCGAGGACCTGCGCAGCGTGGGCTGGTGGTTCCCCTTGCTGTGGACGCCGCTGCTGGCCGCCGGCATCGTCTGGCTGACGCGCCGCTTCGTGCCGGGCGCGGCCGGCTCAGGCATTCCCCAGGTGATGGCGGCGCTCGATTCCGGTCCCGGTTCGCGCGGGCTGTTCGTCTCCCTGCGCCTGAGCCTAGCCAAAATCGCGCTGACCACCGGCGGCCTGCTGGGCGGATTGTCGATCGGCCGCGAAGGCCCGTCGGTGCAGATCGCGGCCGGCGTCATGCTGCAGGCGCGGCGCCTGGTGCCGGACCTGCGCCGCATCCACGTGCACGGTTTGCTGGTGGCCGGCGGCGCCGCCGGCATTGCCGCCGCCTTCAATACGCCGCTGGCCGGTGTCGTGTTCGCCATCGAGGAACTGGCGCGCGCGCCGGAACAGCGCAACAGCGGCCTGATCATCACTGCCATCGTGCTGGGCGGTCTGGTGGCGGTGTCGGTGTACGGCAACGCCACTTATTTCGGGATCATCCGCGTGGCCCAGCTCGACATGGGCCTGCTGCTGCCCGGCCTGGTGCTGACATTGCTGGCCGGTGTGGCCGGCGGCCTGTTCTCGCGCCTGCTGATCGCCTCGCTGCGCGGGCAGGGACACGATCCGCTGAGCCGGCTGCGGCGCAGCCGTCCGATCGCCTTTGCCGCCGTCTGCGGGCTGGTGGTCGCCATCATCGGTGTCGTGACCGATGGCGCCACCTTCGGGTCCGGCTATGGCTCGACACGGGCGATGGTCGAAGGCAGCGAAGTGATGCACTTCGCATATGCGCCATTCAAATTTCTGGCCACCTGGCTGTCGACCTGGTCGGGTGTGCCGGCCGGTATTTTCGCCCCTTCGCTGGCGATCGGCGCCGCGCTCGGCAACGACGTCGCCCTGATGGTGTTCCACACCCAGGTGCCGGCACTGATCGCGCTCGGCATGGTGGGTTTTCTGGCCGCCGCCACCCAGGCGCCGTTGACCGCTTTTATCATCGTGATGGAAATGGTAAACGGGCACGCGATGGTGCTCAGCCTGATGAGTTGCGCGCTGGTGGCCAGCTTCGTTTCGCGATTGATCAGCCCGCCGCTGTATCCAACGCTGGCGCGCCTCCAGCTCGAGCGCATTCCGCAGGCGGCAAAGGACTGAACACGAGCCCGTGCGGCTAGTCCTACAAGGGCGTCGCCCGTGTACCTATTGCGGGCCGCTGCCGGATTGTTAGTATCGATACCACTGTAACGATACGGAGGGCAGCATGGATACGAAAGACGACAAAAAGGACGTGCAGGGCCGTTCCTGGGACCAGATCACCAAGGATGGCAGCAGCAGCGCCGGCAGCATGGGCGCGGGCGGCACCGGTGACATCGGCAGCATGTCGGGCAACAAGGACGGCAGCAATCAGCAAAGCGGCGGGCAAGCGGGCCGCACCGACGATCTGCTGGCCTCGGATTCCGACGAAAAAGGCGGCGCCGAAGGCTTCCAGAATCCGAAGGGCAAAGGCGAAATCCAGACCGGCATGGCCGGCATCGGCAGCCTGAGCGGCAATGGCGCGGGCAACCGCCAGAAGGACGAGCAGGACGCCCAGTCCGAAGCGCGCGGCGGTCAAGAAGGCGGCGGCCAGCAGAACCGTTGAGCCCGCAGTCTCGACGGCCCGGCCCGGGTGGCTGGGCCGTTGTTCGAAACGTCCGCCCACTTTGCTGTCCGGGCGTTTCGGCGCGTCCGTCCTGACCATCTTCTACACCAGAAAGTTATCCGCATGACCCAACACATCGGCATCGTCGGCTGCTCGGCCGAAGGCGCGGCGCTGTGCTACCGCACCATCTGCATCGAAGGCGCGCACACGCTCGGTCCGCACGGCCATCCCGAAGTCAGCATGCATACGCATTCGCTGGCCGATTACGTGGCCTGCATCGAAGCCGGCGACTGGCAGGGCGTGGGAGAGCTGATGCTGGCGTCGGCGGAGAAGCTGGCGCGTAGCGGCGCCGACTTCCTGATTTGTCCGGACAACACCATCCACCAGGCTTTACCGTTGATCGAAGCGCGTTCGCCGCTGCCCTGGCTGCACATCGTGGACGCCGTCGCGGCCCAGGCCCAGGCGCGTGGCTACCGGAAGCTCGGCCTGCTCGGCACGCGCTGGCTGGTCGACAGCGAGGTCTACCCGGAACGGCTGGCGCCGCTGGGCATCGCATGCGTACGCCCGTCCATCGAGGAACGCGACGATCTCAACCGCTTGATCATGGACGAACTGGTGCGCGGCGAGATCACGCTCGATGCGGTGCCGCGTTTCCAGGCCGTGATCCAGGGTCTGGCCGCCGAAGGCTGCGACGCCGTCATCCTTGGCTGTACCGAAATCCCGCTGGTCATTAACCACACCAACTCGCGCCTGCCGACGCTCGACTCGACGCGTTTGCTGGCGCGCGCCGCACTGGCTCGGGCAATGGGAACGTAGACCGTCGAGCAGGTGAAAAATCGCCGGCGGCATTGCACTGGTGGGCGGCGTTGCATTGGTGGGGACGAGTCCCCAGCCTACGTCCGCGTAGGGTGGGTCGGTCCGCGTGCGGCTCGAACCCACCATGTCTCGACGATGAGCCAGCTTAGCTCCCCGCCCGCAAGGTCAGCTTCACAATCTCCCCCGGCTGCCACAGCCGCATCCTCGGCCCCCATCCGCCCGCGCCCCGGCTCACCACGAGGTCCATCCCGCCCACCTTGTACTCGCCGACATAGCGCGGGAACTGCCGCTGCACCAGATAATTGAACGGCCAGATCTGCCCGCCATGCGTATGCCCCGACAGCATCAAGTCGACTCCACGCGCGGCCGCACCCTCGACGATGCGCGTTGCCGGAATATGGCACAGCAAAATCGTCGCCACGCCGCTGTCCGCCGGAATCACCTTGTCGAGTCCGCCCAGGAATTCGCCGCCGCCGCGCATCGTGCGCCCGATATCGTCCACACCCGCCAGCACCAGGCCCGGCGCCAGTTCCACTTTCTCGTTGCGCAGCCAGCGCACGCCGCCGGCCGTGAACTCGGTGATGGTGGTATCGACGTCGCCGTAAAACTCGTGGTTGCCCGTCACCGCCCACACCCCGCGCGGCGCCTTCAGGCGGTGCAGCACGGCGGCCAGTTGCGGCTCGCCCAGCGGATTGTCCTCGACCTGGTCGCCCAGCATCAGCACAGCCGCCGGCTGCAAGGCATTGATCTGCTCGACGCGCCGCGCCATCCAGTCCGAGCGGCGCTGGGCGCCCAGGTGCAGGTCGGACACCGCCACCAGCACCATGCCGTCCAGCTCCTTCGGCAGCTTCTTCAGCGTGACCTCGTATTCGCTGACGGCCGGCGCACGCACGGCCTGGAAGATGGCGAAACCGCTCACCAGCACCCCGGCCACGGCCGCCACCCCGAGCAGGCGCGGCGCCTGCGTACGCCACCACAGGCCGAAACCGGTCAGCAGATCGGCCACCAGCAGGCACAGCGTCATCAGGAACAGCACGCCAAGCCAGGTCATCGCAAACTGTCCCGGCCACCAGCGCCAGTCGATCGCCTCGTCGCCCAGGCGCACACCCCACAGGTAGACGATCCACAGCAGCACCACACCGATCCACCAGGCACGTGCCGGAATCCGGCGGCGGACCGGCGGCACGCGGTAAATGCGGTGGGCGACGTAGAAGTGGAAAAGGGAACCGATGACGTTCAGGATGATCGAAAACATGGTCTGGCTGCGCCGGCAGGCCGGCTCGATGGGGGAACGCCCGATGTTAACCCATCCGCCGGCCACGTGCCGGACCCGGCAGTGCGCAAGGGCGAAGCCGGTCAGGCGCGCGGCGGTGGGCTGCGCCCGGCCCTGGACGCGCCGGCCAGGATGCGCCGGAAGCGCGGACACGCCAGATGCTCGGGCGCCGGGCAGGCAGCGGCGTGGCGCAAGCCGTTGCGCAGTGCGGTCAGTCTGCGGATGCTGGCGTCGAGTTCATCGGCCTTGCTGTACAGCGCGGCCCGGTCGACGGCCAGCTTGCCGTCGGCCCCGAACATGACGGCAATATCGGCGAGGGAAAAGCCGCAAGCGCGGCCGAGACCGATCAGGGCCAGACGTTCGAGCACGGCGGCGTCGAACACGCGCCGCAAGCCGCGCCGGCCGCTAGAGGCGATCAGGCCGCGTTCCTCGTAATAACGCAGCGTCGAGGCGGGCAGGCCGGAGCGGGCAGCAACTTCTGCGATATCCATCGATTTGTCCTTGACTTCAAGTCCACTTGAGCTGGCACGATAGCACCGGCACACCATCGACCACAAGGAGAACAGCATGCAGACAGCAACAGGCAGCCCGGGCGGGCTATGGCAGAGCGGTGGCGGCAACGCCTGGGTGCAGGAACAGGCGGTCATCGACCAGATGTTCCGCCCGATCGAGACGCTGCTGGTCGAGGCGGCCGCCTCTGGGCCGGTGGAGCGCCTGCTCGATGTCGGCTGCGGTACCGGGGGCACCACGCTGGCGTTGGCGCGGCGCCTGGGCCATGCCGCGCGCTGCACCGGGATCGACATCTCGGAACCGATGATCGCCGCAGCCCGTCAACAGGCGCAGGCCGCGGCCCTGGCGGTGGACTTCGTGTGCGCCGACGCCGAGCATCATCGCTTCGAACCCGCCAGCTTCGACATGGTGGTGTCGCGCTTCGGCGTGATGTTCTTCGACGATCCGGTGGCGGCGTTCGCCAACTTGCGCGCCGCCACGCGCGGCGGCGGGCGCCTGCGCTGCATTGTCTGGCGCGCGCCCGAAGACAATCCCTTCATGACCGCGGCCGAAAAAGCGGCGCGGCCCTTGCTGCCCGGTCTCCCAGTGCGCCAAGCGGACGAAGCCGGCCAGTTCGGCTTTGCACGGCAGGCGCGCGTGCGCGACATCGTCACGCATGCCGGCTGGGAGCAGGCGGCAGTCGAGCCGGTGGACGTGCAGTGCCGTTTTCCGGAGAGCGAACTCGATGGCTACATCAGCCGCATGGGGCTGGTCGGGCGCGCGCTGGACGGGCTCGATGCCGGCCTGCGCCAGCGCGTGCTCGATGCGGTGCGTCCGGCCTTTCACGCCTTTGTCGGCGGCGGCACGGTGTCGTTTCGCGCGGCGTGCTGGATGGTGAGCGCCCAAGCAGCGTGAGCGGGCAGACTGAGGAAGACTAGCCCGCAGCGGGCCGTGGCATTACAATCGCGGGTTTCGTTGCCGATAGCCCTCGAACCCGGGTTCGGCAGAGCGGCGTTTCCCCTATCTTTCCAGGCCAGGCAGCATGAGCATGACACTCCCTTCACGGTATTTGACGCGTTGTTTGGCCCTGGTGGTATTTGTGACCATGAACGCCAGTGCCGGGGAGACGGTCGTTTCTGAAGCGGCAGCCATGCCGGCAGCCACCGTCAAACCGGGCACCTGGGTCGTACTGGGCTCTTCCACTGCGGCAGGCGCAGGTGCGCCGCGCAACAAGGGATGGGTTGCGCTGGTGGCGGCTGCCTTCGCGCCGCAGGGTGCGCAGCTTGTGAACCTGGCGAAGAGCGGCAGTGTCACTTACCAGGGCCTGAGCAGCAATGGCTTGCGGGTCGGGCGCCGCCCCAGGCCGGACCCGAAGAAAAATATCGATGCCGCCCTCGGGCATTCGCCGGTCATGCTCATCCTCTCCTACCCAACCAACGATACGGCGCTTCGATACGGGGTCGACGAGACCGTGAATAATTTGCTGGCGATCCGGGCCCAGGCGCTGGCTGCCGGGGCAGCCGTGATCGTGACTTCTACCCAGCCTCGCAAACTGAGCGACGGCGCGCTGGCTGACTTGCGTGCCATCGACGACAGGCTGCTTGCCAGTATCGGTCCCTGCTTTGTCGGCGTACGGGACGCGCTTGCCGATGCGGATGGCAGGCTGGCGCCGATGTATGACGCAGGCGACGGCGTGCATCCGGGCAGGGCAGGACATGCCATCATCGCGCGGCACGTCATCGAACTGATCAGGTCATCGCGCTGCGTACGTCTTGTGAAGAGCTGAGTCGAGGTCTGCGGCTGGACGCATCGCTCGCATAGCTGATCGACACTCCGGTCACACCCTTGTCACAAAGAAAACATACTATTGCTATCAGAGTAATTTTTAGTTACCATGCACAAATTGAAAGCTTAATAATTCGTGTACTGAAGAACTAGTTCGCTGCATCCGCGTCCGCCATGGTTTTTGTCGGCAGCGCGCGTCCCAACAAGCATTCATTCGTGCGATTTCTTTCCCCGATGCGGGAGGCCAGAGTGCGCGCGACGCATTTGCATTACCAACCAAATTGCATGACATCCTGAGAGACAGAATGAAAGACGCTGAAATAAGTAACCGTATTGCCTTGCTGCGTTTTCTGATGATTTTCGGGGTGGTGCTCGTGCATACGCCGCCAACACTGAAAGTCGACGAAATGGACGGGACGCTGTGGGCGTATCTCGTCTCGTTTTTGCAAAACGGTGTATTCCGGGCCGGCGTCCCGGTGCTAACGGTCATTTCGGGATTCTTGCTGTTCAGCTCCAACAGCGATCTGAGCTACCTGCGCTTGTTGAAGAAGAAAGCGGCGTCCCTGCTGATCCCGTTTTTATTGTTTAACGTCGGGCATATTGCCTTGCAGTTGGTGTTGCGTTTGGTGACAGGTAAATGGCTGGGCGAGGATTTGATCGGACAAAACGTCGAGATGTGGATGAACTCGCTTTTTTCGCTACGGAAACCGCCGGAGAATGAACCTCTGCACTTTTTGCGCGAACTGATCGTGCTGGTGGTGCTTTCGCCGATTTTCGGGATGCTGATCCGGCGCGCGCCGATCGCGGGACTTGTGGTAGTCAGCGCACTTTTTCTGACGAACAGCGATGGTTTTCTGATCAATCGCAGCGATATGCCAGTCGAATTCTACGTAGGCGGACTCGCTGCCGTCTATCGATGGAATTTGAAAGCGCTCGACAGATTTTCTTATGTGTCATTCATTTTGTTCTGCGCCGCATGTGCGATTGTCATTACCTACGAGATCGACGACATTACCTGGTTGCGGCTGATGGCGCCTATCCTGGTGTGGTCGGCCGTTTCTCCGCTGGTACAGACCAGGCTGGGGAAATGGCTGGCATCCATGAGCATATTCAG
>Ga0308160_10004844_pt1 | contig 14188 bp, 15 predicted proteins | sample PhyFR1_FD_201036 | JGI IMG/M metagenome (GOLD analysis project Ga0308160, IMG submission 201036) | Phyllosphere microbial communities from UC Gill Tract Community Farm, Albany, California, United States - DLSLF.R1 | ecosystem: Host-associated > Plants > Phyllosphere > Unclassified | place: USA...
ACTTGCGGCACGTCCATTTCGGTGTGCTTGACCAGCGCGTCCATCACGGCTTCCTTGTTGCGGGCCTTGATGCGGGCGTTGACTTCACGCTCCAGGTTGACCTTGATGTCTTCGCGCATCTTTTCGACGCTGCCGTCTTCGATGCCCAGCGACTTGGCGAACTCTTCGTCGATTGCCGGCAGGTGCGCCCACTCCAGCTGCTTCAGGGTGATGGTGAACTCGGCGGTTTTACCGGCGACGTCCTTGCCGTGGTAATCCTCCGGGAAGGCCAGCGGGAAGGTCTTGCTTTCGCCGACTTTCAGGCCGACGGTGGCGGCTTCGAATTCCGGCAGCATGCGGCCTTCGCCCAGCACGAAGGCGTAGTCTTCAGCCTTGCCGCCCGGGAACTCGACGCCGTCGATCACGCCGGTGAAGTCCACGGTCACGCGGTCGCCGTTGGCGGCAACGGCTTCGCCGCCGTCGCCGTGTTCGCCGGCTTCGCCCTTGGTGTGGAAGTGCACGCGCTGCTTGCGCAGGATGTCGATGGTCTTGTCGATTTCGGCGTCGCTGACGTCGGCCTTGACGGTCTCGATCTCGACGTTGGCCAGGTCAGGCAGCGCGACTTCCGGATAGACTTCGAAGGTCGCGTCGAAGGCCAGCATGCCTTCCGGTGCGTCTTGCTTCGGTTCGATTTTCGGCATGCCGGCAACGCGCAGCTCGGCTTCGGTCGCAGCCTGGTTGAAGGCCGCGCCGACGCGGTCGTTCAGCACGTCGGACTCGATCTGGTAGCCATACTGGGCAGCGACCATCTTGAGCGGCACTTTGCCCGGACGGAAGCCCGGTGCGCGTGCGGTCTTGGCCTGCTGCTTGAGGCGCTTTTCAACTTCCGTACGAACGTCGCTCAGCGGAAAAGAGAGCGTCAGGCGACGCTCGAGTTTACCCAGGTTTTCGACTGCAGTTGCCATTGTAAAAATCGTCCAAAAAAATAATTATTCGTGGTGCGAGGAGGGGGACTCGAACCCCCACACCATTGCTGGCGTCAGGACCTAAACCTGGTGCGTCTACCAATTTCGCCATCCTCGCGCAGGATTGCTATATTGCCACAAAAACAAAGGGCGCCCGACAACAAACCCGGCCGCCCTGCATCCATATGTTTAGGGGCTACAACTTCAACCCGATATTTTACTGGATTTTCTGACAGCATTGGATGATTTTTAAATCGTGCCGCGCTGTCGAGTTGACCAGTTTTTATCGACGGGATTTTTCTACGTTATTTCAAATACTTAGATAAAGGCGCCATAGGCGGGGGGCTCCCCGTGCCACGGCGATGTCCGGACCGGTAACGTGGAACAGCACCGGATAAGGCACCGGCGGCGGGCTGGATGCCGGGCAGTTCTGTTTTTTTAATCCGAGCAATTATAATCATGCAAATACAACCGGCATACGCCCGAACCAGCCCATGGCCGTCGACCACTACGAAAATTTCCCTGTCGCCTCGATCCTGCTGCCGCGCCGCCTGCGGCCCGCCGTGGAAGCGATCTACGCCTTCGCACGCAGCGCCGACGACCTCGCCGACGAAGGCGATGCCGGCCCCGAGGAGCGCCTGGCCGCACTGCATGTCTACGACGCCGCGCTCGACGCCATCGCCGCCGGCGCGCCACGGCACGACCCGACGCAGGATCCGATCTTCGCGCGCCTGGCCGCCGTCATCGCGAACTACGGGCTCGACCTGCAGCCGCTGCGCAACCTGCTGAGCGCCTTCCGCCAGGACGTGACGACCACCCGCTACGCGGACTATGCCGCCCTGCTCGACTACTGCCGGCGCTCGGCCGACCCGGTGGGCCGCCTGATGCTGGCCCTATACGGCGTCGCCGATCCGGTCAGCCTGCGCCAGTCGGATGCGGTGTGCAGCGCGCTCCAGCTGATCAACTTCTGGCAGGACGTGGCGATCGACATCGGCAAGGGCCGCACCTACCTGCCGCTGGAAGACCTGCAGCGCTTCGGCGTGAGCGAAGACGACATCCGCGCCGGCCGCCAGGGCGAGGCGTGGCGCGCGCTGATGCGCTTCGAGGTGGAACGCGCGCGCGCCCTGATGCTGTCCGGCGCCCCGCTCGCCACCCGCCTGCCCGGCCGCATCGGCTGGGAGCTGCGCATGGTGGTGCAAGGCGGCCTGCGCATCCTGGAAGCGATCGAACGGGTCGACTACGACGTGTTCCGCCGACGCCCCAAGCTGGGACGCCCGGACTGGCTGGTGGTCGGCTGGCGCGCACTGACCATGCGGACTCGGATGTAAATCCGCCGCAATGCCCTCATCTGCGGGCTTATCAGAGATAGAATAGCGGACTTGCTCCAGGAATTTGCATTTTAATAATATGTCTCCCGACGAATACTGCCAACAAAAGACCGTTCAAAGCGGCTCCAGCTTTTATTACAGCTTCCTGTTCCTGCCGCCCGAGCGCCGGCGCGCGATCACGGCGCTGTACGCATTCTGCCGGGAAGTCGACGACACCGTCGACGACACCAGCGACGGTTCGCTGGCGCGCATCAAACTGGCCTGGTGGCGCAACGAAGTAGCGAGCATGTACCTTGAAGCCGGCACGCCGACCCACCCGGTGATGCTGGCGCTGCGCCCGCACTTGTCCGTGTATGACCTCAAGCAGGAACACCTGCTGGCCATCATCGACGGCATGGAGATGGACCTCGACCAGTCGCGCTACCTCGATTACCCCGGCCTGCGCAAATATTGCTGGCACGTGGCCGGCGTGGTCGGCATCCTGTCGGCCAGCATCTTCGGCGTGACCGATCCCAAAACCCTGGAATACGCGGAGAAACTGGGTCTGGCGTTCCAGCTGACGAACATCATCCGCGACGTCGGCGAAGATGCCCGCAAGGGCCGCATCTACCTGCCGGTCAACGAGCTGCAGCAGCACGGCGTGACCGCCGCCGACCTGCTGAACGCCCGCCACAGCGAGAAGTTCGAGGCGCTGATGAAGTTCCAGACCGACCGCGCGCGCGCCTGCTACGACGAGGCCATGGCCCTGCTGCCGAAGCAGGACCGGCGCGCCCAGCGTCCCGGCCTGATGATGGCGGCGATCTACCGCACCCTGCTCGACGAAATCGAGCGCGACGGCTTCCACGTCCTCAGCCAGCGGATTTCGCTGACGCCGCTGCGCAAGCTGTGGCTGGCGTGGAAGACGTATGTGCGCAACTAAGACCGCGGCCAAGGCTGTCGATAAGCGCTCGGTTGCCGTGATTGGCGGCGGCTGGGCCGGCTGCGCCGCAGCCGTGGCACTCAGCGACGCCGGCCATGCCGTCACGCTGTACGAAGCGGCGCGCACCCTCGGCGGCCGTGCCCGTGGCGTGGAAGCCCAGGGCCGCCAGCTCGACAACGGCCAGCACATCCTGCTCGGCGCCTACGACCAGACCCTCGGCCTGCTGCGCCGGGTCGGCATCAAGCCGCGCGACGCCCTGCTGCGCCTGCCCCTGCAGATGCGCTACCCGCCCGGCCAGGGCCTGATGGACTTCGTTGCCCCGCCGCTGCCGGCGCCGCTGCACATGCTCACGGCGCTGCTGCGCGCGCGCGGCCTCACGGGCGCCGACAAGATGGCACTTGCGCGCTTTTCCACCAGCGCGCGCTGGATGGGCTGGCAGCTGAACGACGACTGCAGCGTGGCCGAACTGCTGGACCGCTTCGACCAGACCCCGGCCCTGGTCCGCATGATGTGGCGACCGCTGTGCCTGGCGGCGCTGAACACGGCCCCCGAACATGCCTCGGCGCAGGTGTTCCTGGCCGTGCTGCGCGACAGCCTCGGCGCCAGACGGGCGGCGTCCGACATGCTGTTGCCGCGCCTGCTGCTCGACCAGCTGTTCCCGGACGCGGCGCGGCGCCACGTCGAAGGGCGCGGCGGCCGCGTGCTGGCCGGCACCCGGGTCGAAGCGCTGGGCCACGAAGACGAGCAGTGGCGCGTGACGACCAACGGCGGCTGCGTCAAGTTCGACGGCGTGGTGGTAGCCAGCGCCCCGTGGCAGGCGGCCGCCCTGCTGCGCGCGCTGGATGGCGCCGAGCCGCTGGCCGCCCGGTTGGATGCGTTCGCCTACGAGCCGATTTCCACGGTCTACCTGCAATACGACCCGGCCGTGCGCCTGCCGTTGCCCTTCTGCGCCCTGCTGGACGAACCCGGGCACGGCCGCTGGGGCCAGTTCGTGTTCGACCGCGGCCAGCTCGATAGCGGCGCAGCCAACGGGGCTCAGAACGGCTTGCTGGCGGTGGTGATCAGCGGCGCCTCCGCCGCGGCCGACCTGGAACGCAGCGAGCTGGCAGCCCAGGTCGCGGCGCAGCTGGCGGCGGCTTTCGGCATGCCGGCGCTGGCGCGGCCGGCCTGGCACCAGGTGATCACGGAAAAACGCGCCACCTTCAGCTGCACCCCGGGGCTGGCACGGCCCGCCAACACCACCGGCCTGCCCGGACTGGTGCTGGCCGGCGATTACACCGCCTGCGACTACCCGGCCACGCTGGAATCGGCGGTGCGCAGCGGCCTGCAGGCGGCGCGCGCGCTGGACCGGATAAAAGTTTGACTGCGAGTTCGACTGCGGGTTTGGCTGCGCGAGGCTTGACGCTGCACTCGTCGGCGCCTGCGGCGGCCTGCGCCGCGAATCCTGCAGCCCGTCGCACGGCGCTGGCGCCCGGCGCTGCGGCGGCGTAGCCTGGCAGCATCGAAACCAGTGTCAGCGGAATCACTCATGAACCTGCACCTCGGCCTGCGCGTCATCGTCCTGCTCGCCTTTGTCGCCGCCGCCAGCGCGGCGCTGCTGCATGCCGGCGTGCCCGGCTACGAGGGCAGCTATGCCGCGGCCCTGTACGCCAAGCCGGCGCACAACTGAAACACGGAGCCCCGATGGGAAAACTGGAATACCTCGACGCGCTCAAGCGGGCCATGCTGGGCCTGGCGCCCGAGATCCAGGCCAGGACCCTGGCCTATTACGAGCAGCGCTTCGTCGACGCGGCAAACCTGGGCCGCAGCGAAGAAGACGTGGCGCGCGAGCTGGACGATCCGAAGAAGATCGCCATGACGCTGCGCGCCAGTACGCACCTGAACGCCCTTTCCAGTAACAGTGCCGGCAACGGCGCCGCCAGTAACGCAAATCACGCCGCCGGCAGCACCGGCGCCCTCCCGCAAAAGAAGGCTTCGGCCAACCTCCCGCGCCTGATGGTGTCGGCGGTTGGCCTGGCCATTTTCAACCTGTTCATGATCGTGCCGGCGATCGTGTATTCCGCCTTGCTATTCACGCTGTACGTGTGCGCGCTGGCGTTTTACCTGGGCGGCGTCGTGACCACCGCCAGCGGCCTGGCCGGCACCAACGAGCTGGTGCTCGACTGGCCGGCCCGCTTCATCACCATCGATCCCGACAGCCGCGGCGAGCGCCAGACCCGCATCACGATCGGCGCCGGCGACATCCAGGTGACCCAGGACCGCCCGGCACACGATGAATCCACCGAACGCGAAAATGGGCGTGCAACATCGCGCGTGCTGCGCGGCGCCGAAGCGGTGACCGACGGCTCACTGCGCATCAGCACCGAGATGGATGCCGAATCGCGCACCACCCAGACCGTGGTCGGCCTGGCCATGGTCATCGGCGGCATCGTCCTGTTCCTGCTCTCGCTGGTGGTCACGCGCTTCACCGTCGTCGGCCTGAAGCGCTACTTCCAGATGAACCGTTCCCTGCTTGCCGGGCACTGAAAGGACACCGAGACGACCATGCGCGCCCTGCTCAAAACCGGCTTCGCCCTGCTGCTGATCGCCTTCGGCCTGATCGGCGCCTCCTACTCCGTGCTGCGCGCCCAGGGCAGCAGCGGCCCCTCCAGCCCGGGTAGCCGCCTGCTCGCCACCGACAAGCGGGCGCTGGCCGCCGGCGTCACGGGCGTCGAACTGAGCGGCCCGATCAACCTGACGCTGCGCCAGGGTCCGGACGCCGCGCTCGAGGTGCGCGGCGAACAGCGCCTGCTGGCCAACATCGAAACCTCGGTCGATGGCGCCACCCTGCACATCGGCCCGCGCGGCCTGCTGCTGCGCCACCGCCAGCCGATCGACGTCACGCTGACGCTGCCGGCGCTCGACACCCTGCACGTCAGCGGCAACGGCGACGCCACCGCCAGCGGCTTCGCCGGCGAGCGCCTCGACCTGTCGCTGGGCGGCAGCGGCACCCTGCGCTTCAACGGCCGCTACCGCGACAACGTGGTCGCCCTGCACGGCAGCGGCGACCTCGAACTCACCGGCGGCAGCAGCGAGCGGGTGAAGGCCGAAAGCGTCGGCTCCGGCAACCTGACCCTGGTCGGCGCCACCCGCGCACTGCACGCCGAGCTGCAGGGCTCGGGCGAACTCGACGCGCGCCACCTGCGTGCCGAGGACGTCCACCTGGAGCACACCGGCTCCGGCACGAGCGCGGTCTACGCCAGCCGCGCAGCCGAGATCGAAGTGTCGGGCAGCGGCGATGCCACCGTGTACGGCAACCCGCAGCGGCGCGACGTCAGCCGCCACGGCAGCGCCAGCGTCAGCTTCCACGATTGAACAAGCTTCCGTGCTTCAACGCTTGCACTCTGCGCAAGGCGAATATATGATTCGTATATTATCAATATACGGAACATATCATGGGTATCGTAAACATCGACGATGAGCTGCACGACCAGCTGCGCAAGGCCAGCGTGGTATCAAGCCGCTCGATCAACGCGCAGGCGGCGTTCTGGCTGAAGATCGGCCTGCTGTGCGAAATGAACCCGACCATGAGCTTCAACGAGATCGTCGCCCGCGAATTGCGCGCGGCCGGGGTCGTGACGCAAACCATCCGGGTGGCCTAGGCATGACCAAGCGCCCCGAAGAAATCGCCCTGATGGCGGAATCCGGCAAGCTGCTGGCGGCCGTCTTCGGCGAGCTGGACAAGCTCGACCTGACCGGGATCTCGACCATGGCCGTCAACGACCTGGTCGAGCGCTTCATCGTCGAGACGCTCGCCGCGCGCCCGGCCAGCAAGGGCCAGTACGGCTATGCCTATGCGCTGAATTCGTCGCGCAACCACGTGGTCTGCCACGGCGTTCCTTCCACGTCCGAGCTGCTGCAGGCCGGCGACATCGTCAACTTCGACATCACGCTGGAAAAGAACGGCTACATCGCCGACTCCAGCAAGACCTACCTGGTCGGCGACGTCTCGCCGCTGGCCAGACGGCTGGTGCAGGTGACCTACGAAGCGATGTGGAAGGGGATCAAGGCGGTGCGCCCCGGTGCCCGGCTGGGCGACGTCGGCCATGCGATCGAGCGCCACGCGCGCCGCAACGGCTACACGGTGGTGCGCGAGTACTGCGGCCACGGCATCGGGCGGGAGATGCACGAGCCGCCGCAGGTGCTCCACTGGGGCAAGCCGCAGACCGGCCTGGTGCTGCGCGAAGGGATGGTGTTCACGATCGAGCCGATGCTCAACCAGGGGCGCAGCGCGGTGCATACCGAAGACGATGGCTGGACCGTCGTCACGCGCGACGGGCAGTTGTCGGCGCAATTCGAGCATACGGTGGCGGTGACGCGCAATGGCGTGCGCGTGTTGACCTTACGGCCCGACGAAACCACGCGGCACTAATCATTCAACCATTCAAGCGCCGCGCGGCCCGCGGCGCGGCCGCTGCCGAAGCAGGCGGTGAGCAGATAACCGCCGGTCGGCGCTTCCCAGTCCACCATCTCGCCCGCCACGAACACGCCCGGCAGCGCGCGCAGCATGCCGCCTGCATTCTCCAGCGCTTCGAAACGCACGCCCCCGCCGCTGCTGATCGCCTCGTCGATCGGCCGCGACCGGACCAGCACCAGCGGCAGCGCCTTCAGCGCCTGCGCCAGCCGCACCGGGTCGGCGTACGCTTCTTTCGACAGGCACTCGTGCAGCAGCCCGGATTTCACGCCCTTGATCCCGAGCCGGCTTTGCAGGTGGCTGGCCATCGAGCGCGTGCCGCGCGGATGCGTGACCTCGGCCAGCACGCGGTCAAGGCTGTGATCCGGCAGCAGGTCGATCCAGACCGTGGCCCGGCCCTGCGCCGCGATCCGGTCGCGGATCTGCGCCGACATCGCATACACCAGGCCACCCTCGATGCCGCTCGCGGTCACCACGAACTGGCCCTTGCGGAATAGCAGATTGCCATCCGCACCGGCCGGGTCCTCGACCGCCAGCGCCACGGTGGTCAGCGGCGCACCCGCGTGGCGGCTCGCGAAATGTTCGCTCCAGTCGGCGTCGAAGCCGCAATTCATGGGCACCAGCGGCGCCACCTCGACCTGCTTCTCCTGCAGCAGCGGCACCCAGGCGCCATCCGAGCCGAGGCGCGCCCAGCTGGCACCGCCCAGCGCCAGCACGACGGCATCGGCCCGCTCCAGGCGCTCGCCCTCGGGCGTCGCGAATACCAGCGCCTCCTCGCGCCAGCCCAGCCAGCGGTGGCGCATGTGGAAGCGCACGCCGGCTTCGCGCAGGCGGTGCAGCCAGGCGCGCAGCAATGGCGCGGCCTTCATCTCCGTCGGGAACACGCGGCCCGAGCTGCCGACGAAGGTCTCGATGCCGAGCGCATGGATCCAGTCGCGCACCTGCTGCGGCGTGAAGCCGTCCAGCCAAGGGGTGACCTCGGCGCGGCGCGCACCGTAGCGGCCGGCGAAGGCGTCGAAGTCCTCGGCATGGGTGATGTTCATGCCGCCCTTGCCTGCCAGGAGGAATTTGCGCCCGCTTGATGCCATCGCGTCGTACAGGTCGACCGCGACGCCGCCCGCGGCCAGCACTTCGGCGGCCATCAGGCCGGCGGGGCCGCCGCCGATGACGATGGCGCGGCGGGATGGGGTCGAGGCTTGGGACATGGCGGCAAACATGATGGAAGGAGCCGCATTGTAGTCGAGAGCGGGCCATGAAAATAGATGTAAAGGGAACTTGACATCGGCGCAGACCCTGTCTACGATGTAAAGCATACTTTACATCAACCGCCATGACCCGAGGAGACCGCAATGCACGAACAAAAAGTCGCACGCGCCTACCAGATCGAGCTGTGGACCTCGATCGCGGTGTATGCAGTCCTGCTGATCGGCTCGATCAAGCTGGCGCGGCCGATGCCCGAAGGCGCGCTGCGCACCGCCCTGCTGGTGCTGCCGATGCTCGGCTTCGCGCTGATGCTCCGCGCCATCGTGCGCCACGTCGCCCGCATCGACGAATACCAGCGCCGCCGCATGCTGGAGTCGATCGGCATCGCCTTCGCCATCACCGGCGCCGCCACCTTCAGCTACGGCTTCCTCGAGACCGCCGGCTTTCCGCGCCTGTCGATGTTCACCGTCTGGATCGTGATGGGCACGAGCTGGGCCGTCGTCAACCTGGTGCGCCGGTGGAGCGGGCGATGAAGAACACGATCCGTGAACTACGCGCCGGCCGCGGCTGGAGCCAGGCGCACCTCGCCGACCTGTTGAGCGTGTCGCGCCAGACCGTGATCGCCATCGAGACCGGCAAGTACGACCCCAGCCTGCCGCTGGCGTTTTCCCTATCCCGGCTGTTCGAACAACCGATCGAAGCCATTTTCTTCCCCGACCAGGAGCCCGCATGAACCTCTGCCGTACCACCCGCAAACAAGGTTTGATCTACGCCGCCTTCGCCGTGCTGCTGGCGCTGGGCGGCTTCGAATCGAGCCAGGCTGCCGACGGGCACGCCGATGGATCCGCCGCGGCGCCAACCCCGGCATCCGCACCGAACCGCTTCGCCGCCACCATCGCCCCGGCCGAACGCTTCGACATCCAGGGCGTGCTGGTCGAACGCCATGGCGCCGCGACGGGCCGCCCGCTGATCCTGATCCCGGGCCTGGCCAGCGGCAGCTGGGTTTGGCAGGACACGATCCGCGCCTTCATTGGCAGCCACCCGGTGTATGTGCTGACCCTGCCCGGCTTCGATGGCCGCCCGGCCGCCGCTTCCGCCCCCTTCGCCGCCGCGCGCAGCGCGGTCGAACAGTTGATCGCCGACCGCAAGCTGGACAAGCCGGTGATCGTCGGCCACAGCCTAGGCGGTACCCTCGGCTACGCGGTGGCCGAAGACCAGCCGGCGGCCGTCGGCGGCGTGGTCAGCATCGACGGCTTGCCGGTGATGCCGGGTACCGAAGCGATGGCGCCGGCCCAGCGCAGCCAGATGGCCGAGGGCATGCGCGGCCGCGTCGCCACCGACCCGGGAGCGTTCGCGCGCCAGCAGCAGGGCTACATGCGCACCATCGGCGTGCTCGACATGGGCAAGGCCGACGACCTGGCGAAACTGTCCGCGCGCAGCGACCCGGCATCGACCGGCCGGTACGCGGCCGACGTCTTGATGCTCGACCTGCGGCCCGGCCTGGCATCCATCCAGGCGCCGCTGCTCGTGATCTCGCCCTTCCACGAACTGGACGCATCGCAGCAGGGCGTCAGCGAAAGCGCCAAGGCCGATTATTACCGCGCGCTGCTGGAAGGCGCGCCGCGCGTGCAGGTGGTGTCGGTGGCGCCGGCGCGCCACTTCGCGATGATCGACCAGCCCGAGAAAGTGATCGAAGCCATCCGTCGCTTCCTGGTCGAGCTGAAATAAGCGCTGCAGATGTGACAGCGGACGCCGCGCGCTTGCTGCGCCGCGGCGTTCAATTCCCGCTCAGCACGCTCATTCTGGCAGCATCTTTTCTACACGCAACGCCGAGCTTTTCAAGCACGTTTTTATGTTGCGCCGCATGAGCATTCGCTCAAATATTCTCTTGACATGTTTACGGCTGAGCCTATGCTTATACGCTAAACAAAGCGGAAAAAGCGCAAACCTACAGACGGGTGAACAAGCGCCGCAACAGTCGTCCCAAGGCGTACACGATTCGTCCGGAAGTCCGTAAGACCATCTTGGAGGATGTTTATGTCGGTAATGACTCGCAGGACATTGCTGGGCGCACTCGCGACCAGTCCGCTCTGGCTGCAATCCGCGTGGGCCCAGCCCACCGGTCTCAGGATTTCCCACCAGTTCCCCGGCGGCAGCGTCGCCGAAGGCGACTTCCGCGACCGCCTGTGCCGCATGTTCGCCGAACAGGCCGAGCGCGCCACCCGCGGCAAGCTCAAGTTCTCGATCTACCCGGCCTCCAGCCTGATGAAGAGCGAAGCCCAGATCGCGGCGCTGTCGAAGGGCGCGCTGGACCTGTCGCTGGTGCCGCTGTCCTACGCCGGCGCCGACTTCCCCGAGGTGAACATCGGCCTGATGCCCGGCCTGGTGACCTCCTACGACCAGGGCTACGCCTGGAAGAACATGGACGTCGGCCGCGAATTCAACCGCATGCTGGGCGAGCGCGGCATCGTGATCCTGAGCTGGATCTGGCAGGCCGGCGGCGTGGCCTCGCGCAGCAAGCCGATCGTCGATCCCGAGGATGCGGCCGGCCTGAAGGTGCGCGGCGGCTCGCACGAGATGGACCTGATCCTCAAGGAAGCCGGCGCCACCGTGGTCGACATCCCCTCCAACGAGATCCGCAGCGCCATGCAGAACGGCAGCCTGGATGCGGCCATGACCTCGTCCTCTTCGCTGATCTCGTTCCGGCTGGACGAAGTCTCGAAGTCGGTGACCACCGCGCGCGGCGGCGCCTACTGGTTCATGCTGGAGCCGCTGATGATGTCGAAGACCGCCTTCGACCGCCTGCCGCGCGACCAGCAGGCGACCCTGCTGAAAATCGGCGCCGACCTGGAAGGCTTTGCGCGCAAGTCGGCGCAGATGGACGATGCCGCGGTGGCCTCGCTGTTCGCGGGACGCGGCGGGCGCACGGCAGACCTGAATGCGGCCTCGCTGCACAAGTGGCAGGAAATCGCGCGCAATACGGCGTGGCGCGATTTCGGGGAACGCAATGCGAATTGCGCCAGGCTGCTGGCGCTGGCGGAGAAGACGGTGGTGTGAGGGCGCGGCGGTGTGAAGATGGCGGTGTGAAGATCGATTACCCGCCGGTCACCGGCGGGAAAAAGGCCACTTCCCCACCCTCGCTGACCGGCGTGTCCGGCTCGCACATCACGTGATTGAACGCCATGCGCAGCGCACGCTCGTGCGCCAGCGCCTCGGCCCAGGGGCCGCCGCGCGCGATCAGCAGGTCGCGCACCGCGCCCACGGTGGCCACGCCTGCGGGCAAGGCCAGCGTCTCGCCGGATGTGCCGACGGCTTCGCGCACGCTGGCAAAGAAACGTAACTGGATATTCACAAACTTCCTTTCGACTTCGAACTTCGGATTCTAGTACTGCAGCGCCGCGAACGGGATGAAGCGCACCACGTCGCCGGGGGCGATCGCCTGGCCCGGCGGATTGTCGACCAGGCCGTCGGCCCACACGGTCGAGGTCAGCACGCCGGAGCCCTGGTTCGGGAACAGGTCCACTCCCCCGCTGTCGTTCATGCGCACGCGCAGGAATTCGTTGCGGCGGTCGGGCTTGGGCCAGTCGAAGTCGGCGCGCATCGCGATCGTGCGCGGCTCGACCGGGCCGGTCACGCCCTGCAGGCGCAGCAGGAAAGGCCGCACGAACAGCAGGAAGGTGATGAAACTCGAGACCGGGTTGCCCGGCAGGCCGACGAAGAACGCAGCATCGCCGCCGTTTTCGCCTGCGTTTTCACCTGCGTTTTCGCCGCTACGGCGCACCTCGCCGAAGGCCAGCGGCTTGCCCGGCTTGACCGCGATCTGCCACATGTTCAGGCGCCCTTCGGCTTCCACCGCCGGCTTGATGTGGTCTTCTTCCCCCACCGAGACGCCGCCCGAGGTGATGATCAGGTCGTGCGAGCGTGCGGCCTGGCGCAGCGTGTCGCGCGTCGCCTGCAACGAATCCGGCACGATGCCGTAGTCGGTGAATTCGCAGCCGAAGTTTTCCAGCAGGCCGCGCAGCGTGAAGCGGTTCGAGTTGTAGATCGCGCCCGGCTTCAGGGCTTCGCCCGGCATCGCCAGCTCGTCGCCGGTAAAGAACACGGCCACGCGCAGGCGCCGGCGCACCGGCAGCGACGCCAGGCCGACCGAGGCGGCCAGACCCAGTTCCTGGCCGCGCAGGCGGGTGCCGGCCGGCAGGATGACGGCGCCATTGCGCACATCCTCGCCGGCGCGGCGGATCCATTCGCCTGCTTGCGGCGCGTGCCTGACGATGACGTGGTCGCCGTCTCTCATTTTCTCAACTTCGCATTGCTCCTGCATCACCACCGCATCCGCACCTTCCGGGATCAGGGCGCCGGTGAAGATGCGCGCCGCGGTGCCGGGTTCGAGCGGCTGGCCGACCGTGCCGGCCGGGATGCGCTGGGCCACGCGCAGGCGCGCGCCGCCATCCACACAATCGGCGGCGCGCACGGCATAGCCATCCATTTGCGTGTTGTCGGCAGCCGGTACGTCGAGCAGCGAGACCTGGTCTTCGGCCAGCACGCGGCCGTTGGCTTCCAGGGTCGGCACCTGTTCAACGTCGGCCACCGGACGCGCCGCGGCCAGCAGGAAGTCGAGCGCTTCGCGTACGGCCAGCATCGGCTTGCGGACAGGCGCCGCGCCGCTCACGCTGCGGCTCCCTGCGCCAGGCCCGTATGCGCCGCAATGAATTCCTTCATCTGCGCGACGTTCGGATGCATGACGACGAAACGCTGCGGCAGGCTCTCGATGTCTTGGAAGCCGGCCGGGCGCGCCGCGTCGGTGCCGAGCGCTTCCAGGATGGTTTCATTGAACTTGGCCGCCAGCGCCGTCTCCAGCACGATCATCGGCACGCCGGGCTCGATGTGCTCGCGCGCGACCTTGATGCCGTCGGCGGTGTGGGTGTCGATCGTGATGCCGTAGTCGTCGAAGACTTCGCGGATGGTCGCCAGGCGGTCGTCGTGGGTCGAGCTGCCGGACTGGAAGCCGTACTGCGCCACCTGCTTGAATTCGTCGCCGTCGCTGCCGGGCGCGCCGGACAGGTCGAAGCCGCCGTGGGTCTCGACCTTGCGGAACAGCGCGTGCGTGCGCTCGGCGTCGCGGCCGACCAGGTCGTAGACGAAGCGCTCGAAGTTCGAGGCCTTCGAAATGTCCATCGACGGGCTGCTGGTGTGATAAGTCTCGGCGGCTTTGCGCACGCGGTAGACGCCGGTGCGGAAGAATTCGTCGAGCACGTTGTTCTCGTTGGTGGCGACCACCAGCTTGTCGATCGGCAGGCCCATCATGCGCGCGATGTGGCCGGCGCAGATGTTGCCGAAGTTC
>Ga0308160_10004845_pt1 | contig 14185 bp, 13 predicted proteins | sample PhyFR1_FD_201036 | JGI IMG/M metagenome (GOLD analysis project Ga0308160, IMG submission 201036) | Phyllosphere microbial communities from UC Gill Tract Community Farm, Albany, California, United States - DLSLF.R1 | ecosystem: Host-associated > Plants > Phyllosphere > Unclassified | place: USA...
CCCAGGCTTCGTACTGCGCGTTCGGCTCGGCCTCGACCAGCAGCGCCATCATCGCGTGTTCGAGGCCGCAGAATTCGGCGCACTGGCCGCGGTAGGTGCCCGGCTGGTCGGCGCGGAACTGCATGGTCGCGGTGCGGCCCGGGATCATGTCGCGCTTGCCGTGCAGGTTCGGCACCCACAAGGTGTGGATCACGTCCTTGCTGCGCAGCGTGACGATGACCGGACGGCCGACCGGGATGTGCAGCTCGTTGGCGGTGACGAACTGGCGCTTCGTGTCCGGGTCGAGGTAGCGCGCTTCCCACCAGTACTGGTGGCCGGTGAGTTCGATGTTGACCGCGTCCTGCAGCGGCAGGCGGCCGAGCGCGCGCGATGTAAATACGTCGGCGGCGAGCAGCACCAGCAGGCCCACCGTCGAGAGGCCGACCGCCCACGCCACCGTGCGGTGGATGCGGCGTTCGGGCTGCGCCAGGGAAGTCAGGTCGGGCGGCGTCCGGGCATTGCTGCGCGGCGCGCGCCACAGCGCGAACAGGCAGGCCGCGACGATGGCAAGGAACACCAGCGTGCACAGCGCCAGCGTGAAGTTCCATAGCCGGCCGATGTGCCAGGCCTGGATGCCGTAGGCGTGCAAAGCGTCCTGGAGCGGCGCCGCATCTGCAGCGCCGGCGATGCCGAGGATCGGGAAAAAAACGGCGCGAACACGCATCGGAAACCTGTCTCGGTTCTTAAAATATAGTGTCGCTAATATATAGCGTTTTTTGCAATTTACGCCGCACGCATGGCGTGTTCCGATAATTCAGCGCAACAGGTCCGGCAGGGTCGAACACAGGTACAGCAGCACCCCGATCAAACCGCCCACGATGGTGCCGTTGATGCGGATGTATTGCAGGTCCTTGCCGATATTGAGTTCGACCTGCTCCGACATCTCGCGGCTGTCCCATTGCTTGACGGTGTCGGCGATGTGGCGCGTCAGGAAGCCCGCGAATTCGGGCGCCGCGCCGCGCGCCGCCAGCTCCAGGTTGGCGTTGAGCGAGGCGCGCAGCTGCGGGTCGTCGGCCAGCATGCGCCCGACCCAGGCGCCGGTGGCGACGATGCGTGCGCGCAGCACCGAATCGGCACTCTCGAGGTCGCGCTTGATCCAGGTTTTGAGGTCGCCCCACAGCGAGCCGATGTAGCCGTTCAGGGTTTCGTCGCCGATCAGGTGGCGCTTGATGTCCTCGCCCCTGGCGATGAAATCCGGATCGGTCTTGAGACGTTCGACAAACTCGCGCGTAAAGGCGTCGAAGCGCAGGCGCAGCGGGTGCTGCATGTCTTCGCTGACGCGGTTCAGGATGCCGGACGCCATGCGTACCGTGAGGTCGGCGCCCTTCCTGCCGATCATGTCCGAGGGCAGCATGCGTTCCATGAAGGCGTACTCCTCGCGCAGCCAGTCGACGATGCCCTGCGCGATCACGGCCTGGGTCTCTTCGTTGGCCAGCAGCTTGGCCAGCTGGTCGATGCCTTCGTTGAGCAGTTCGTGGTGGCGGTTATCGCGCGTAAAACTTTCCAGCAGGGTGCCGCTGGTCTTCGACAAATCGACCTGCTGCACCATCGTGTGGATGGCGCGGCGAATGAAGTTCTGCACCGCGCCGTCTTCGATGAAGTCGAGCGCCCAGCCGCTCATGCGCACCAGGTAGTTCCCCAGCAGTTCGGTGTTGGCGGGTTTGACCAGCCAGTCTGCCACCTGCCTGGCCGGATCGTGGCGCTGGATCAGGCCGACGATGGAATCGGTGTCGAGGAATTTTTCGTGGACGAAGGCGGCCAGGTTGTCGGCGATACGCGCCTTGTTGGCGGGGATGATCTCGGTATGGCGCGACACGATCGGAATCGGGATGCGCCGGAACAGCGCCACCACCGCGAACCAGTCGGCCAGCGCGCCGATCATGGCCGCTTCGGCAAAGGCTTTCAAAAGACCGCTCCACCAGGTGGGCGGTAAAAACAGGGAAATGATGAACAGGATGGCGGCGCCGACGAAGAAGGCCAGCGCCAGCCGTTTCGACTGGCGCAGCTCGGCGGCTTTGTCCTTGGTGTTGGCGGTGTCGGGTAATGTGCTCACACCGCCATCCTAGACCAGCCTAGACGATATTGTCGCGCCGCAGCGCGGCCACCGCCTGCGCGCTCCAGCCCCAGTCGGCCAGGATCGCGGCGCCATCGGCACCGGGCACGGGCGGCGGCGCAGGCGTGTCGGGCCGGGTACGCGAAAAGCGCGGCGCCGGCGCCGGCTGCACCACGCCGCCGGCCTCCATGAAGGTCTTGCGCGCCGCATTGTGCGGGTGGCGCGGCGCTTCCTCCATGTCGAGCACCGGCGCGAAGCAGGCGTCGGTTCCTTCCAGCAGCGCGCACCAGGCGTCGCGCGGGCGCAGCGCGAACATGTTGGCGAACTTGCGCTTCAGGCGCGGCCAGTCCTCGCGCCGCCACTGGCCCTGGAAATCCGGATCGCGGATGCCGGTCAGCTCCAGCAACTGGGCGTAGAACTGCGGCTCGATCGCGGCGATCGCGATGAACTTGCCGTCGGCGCAGGCATAGCTGTCGTAGAACGGCGCACCGCCGTCGAGCAGGTTGGCTTCGCGTGCATCGCGCCACTCGCCGAAGGCACGCAGGCCGTAGGTCATCGCGCCCAGCAGCGCGGCACCGTCCGTCATGGCGGCGTCCACCACCTGACCCTTGCCGGAACCCTTCGCCTCGAGCAGCGCGCACACCACGCCGAAGGCCAGCAGCATGCCCCCGCCGCCGAAGTCGCCGACCAGGTTCAGCGGCGGCGGCGGTGCGCTGCCGGCGCGGCCCATCGCATGCAGCATGCCGCTCAGCGCCACGTAGTTCAGGTCATGCCCGGCCGCCTGCGCCAGCGGCCCGGTCTGGCCCCAGCCGGTCACGCGGCCATAGACCAGCTTCGGATTGCGCTCCATGCAGGCGTCCGGGCCGAGGCCGAGCCGCTCCATCACGCCGGGACGGAAGCCTTCCATCAACGCGTCGGCTTTGGCAGCCAGGTCGAGCAGCAGCAGGCGTGCGCGCGGCTGCTTCAGGTCGAGCGCGATGGAACGGCGGCCGCGTGCCAGCACGTCGCATGCGGTGCCGAGCACCGGGTAGGGGCCGGTCGCGTTCGGGTCAAGCTTGCGCTCGATGCGGATCACCTCCGCGCCCATATCGGCCAGCATCATCGCGGCGAAGGGACAGGGGCCGAGGCCGGCCATTTCGATGACCTTCAATCCAGCCAGCGGGCCCGCCATCTCAGGCCTCGTCCAGAGAGCGCGCGATGATCTCCTTCATGATCTCGTTGGCGCCGCCGTAGATGCGTTGCACGCGCGCGTCGAGGTACATCTGGGCGATCGGATACTCGAGCATGTAGCCGTAGCCGCCGAACAGCTGCAGGCAGCGGTCGACGATCTTGCACTGCAAGTCCGTGATCCAGTATTTCGCCATCGAGGCCTGCACCGTGTCCATGCGCCCGGCAATCAGGTCTTCGATGCAGCGGTCGACGAAGACGCGCGCCACCGTCGCCTCGGTCTTGCACTCGGCCAGCACGAAGCGCGTGTTCTGCATTTCGATGAGGCGCTGGCCGAAGGCCTTGCGCGTGCGCGCGTGCTCGATCGTCATGGCCAGCGTGCGCTCGATGCAAGCCACGCCGGCCACGCCGACGATGGTGCGTTCGTAGGGCAGCTCGCTCATCAACTGGGCGAAGCCGCGGCCTTCACCGCCGCCCAGCACGTTCTGCAAGGGCACGCGCGCATCGTCGAAGAACAGCTCGCAGGTGTCCTGGCCCTTCTGCCCCATCTTCTCGAGGATGCGCCCGACCGAAAAGCCGGGGTTGTCGGCGGTTTCCAGCAGCATCAGCGAGATGCCCTTGGCGCCAGCAGCCGGATCGGTCCGCGCCACCACCAGGATCAAATCGGCCAGGTAGCCGTTCGAGATGAAGGTCTTGGAGCCCTGCAGGCGGTAGCCTTCTTCGGTTCGGGTGGCGGTGGTGCGGATGCCCTTCAGGTCCGAGCCGGCGCCCGGTTCCGACATCGCGATGGCGCCGATCATCTCGCCGTTGGCCAGGCGCGGCAGGTATTTGACCTTCTGTTCCTCGGTGCCGTGGCGCAGCAGATAGTGGGCGACGATCACGTGCACGTGCAGTCCGAAGGCGGTGTCGCCGGCCAGCGCCAGCTCTTCGAACACCACGGCCTGGTGCGCGAAGCTGCCGCCCGAGCCGCCGTAGTCGGCGGGGACGTCGGCCAGCAGCAGGCCCAGCTCGCCGGCTTTGCGCCAGACTTCGCGGTCCACGTGCTGCTGCGTTTTCCAGCGCTGCTGGTGCGGCACGACTTCAAGCGCCACGAAGCGGCGCACGGCGTCGCGGAAGGTTTCCAGTTCGGGGTTCATCCAGGACGAAGCGATGTGCATGGCAGTCTCTCTCATACTTGGGCGTCAGGCCTGGTACAGGGTGACGACGCAGGCGCCGCCCAGGCCCAGGTTGTGCTGCAGCGCGGTGCGCGCACCAATCACCTGGCGGTCGCCGGCGCTGCCGCGCAGCTGGTGGGTCAGCTCGAAGCACTGGGCCAGGCCGGTGGCACCTAAAGGATGGCCTTTCGACAGCAAGCCCCCGGATGGATTGGTCACGACCCGGCCGCCGTAGCTGTTGTCGCCGTCGCGGATGAATTTGTCGGCGCCGCCTTCCGGACACAGGCCCAGTGCTTCGTAGGTAATCAACTCGTTGTGGGCGAAGCAGTCGTGCAGCTCCACCACGTCGAGCTCCCCGGGGCCGATGCCGGCCTGTTCGTAGACCTTGTTTGCGGCGGCGCGGCTCATGTCGTAGCCGACCAGGCGCATCATGTCGCCCGAGTCGAAGGTGCCGGGGCGGTCGGTGGTCATGGCCTGGGCCGCGATGTGGACGTCGGTGCGCAGGCCGCGTCGTTTGGCAAAATCTTCGGACACCAATACCGCCGCGGCCGCGCCGCAGGTCGGCGGACAGGCCATCAGGCGCGTCATCACGCCCGGCCAGATCGCCGGCGCATCCAGCACGTCCTGCACGCTGACTTCCTTGCGCAGCAGCGCCAGCGGGTTATTGGCGGCGTGGCGGCTGGCCTTGGCACGGATGCGGGCGAAGGCTTCGAGCGGGGTGCCGTATTTTTCCATGTGCGCCAGGCCGGCGCCGCCGAAGTAGCGCAATGCGAGCGGAATCTCCGGCATGCCGACCAGGCGGTCGGTGACGGCATCGAAATCGTCGAAGGGCGTGGGACGGTCCGTGAACACCGAACCGAGCGCGCCGGGCCGCATCTGCTCGAAGCCGAGCACCAGCACGCAGTCGGCGGCGCCGCCGGCCACCGCCTGGCGCGCCAGGTACAGGGCGGTGGAGCCGGTCGAGCAGTTGTTGTTGACGTTGACGATCGGGATGCCACTCATCCCGACGCCGTACAAGGCCTTCTGGCCGCAGGTCGAATCGCCGTAGACATAGCCGGCGTAGGCCTGTTCGATGTCCTCGTAGGCGAGGCCGGCATCCTGCAACGCGGCGCGCGCGGCCGCGGCGCCCATCTCGTGGTAGGGCGCGCTGGCCCCGGGCTTGGCGAAGGGGATCATGCCCACGCCACTGACGTACACCTTTTCGCTCATGCTGTCTCCATCTTTTTATTAATTAGGTCGCTTGACCTATTGCGTCAATTATAGATGCGATAATCCGCCCATGGCTCGCAACTTCGACACTCCGCTGCGCAATAAATCCTCCACCACCACCGAAAAAGGCCTGGGCCGCGCCCACGCCATCCTGGGGGCGGCGCGCACGCTGCTGGCGCGTGACGGCCATGCCGGGCTGTCGATGCGCGCCGTGGCGCAGGAAGCCGGGATGACGCTGTCCAACGTCCAGCACTACTACGCCAGCAGGGACGGCTTGCTGGAGGCCCTGCTGCTGAACATCATGGACGGGTTCCAGGCGAGGATGGACCGCATCGCGGCCGAGATGCGCGAGCGCCCGCGCCTGGAGCAGTTCATGCGCACCATGGACATGTTCCTGGACGAGATCACCGAGCCGGAGACGCACGCGATCTTCTTCGAGCTATGGGCGCTGGCGTCGCGCAATCCGTTCGCGTCGACGCTGATGGACATCATGGTCGGGCGCGAGCGCAAGACGGTCTACAACATGATCCGCGGCCTGAACCCGGCGCTGGCCGACGACGAAGCGATGCAGCGCGCGATCCTGATGGTGGGACAGGTGCAGGGCTTGATGCTGTTCCGGCTGGACAGGGTTCGGCGACCGGCGCAGTTCGAGGCGGTGCGGGCTTCGCTGCGCAAGGTGTTGCTTGAACTGGCAACACGCATCTGATCGGAGCGTAGGGTCGGCCCCCCTGTGCCCACCCTACCCGTAACGCGTCGATTTGTGGGCATTTGCTGCGTTCGAGGTAGAAAACACAGGTATTTCCAGCTATTTTTGGCCAATTTTCCAGCTGGAAGCCGATCGTCCCTTATACTGTCGCGGACTATTGACAAGGAGGCCACCCCCGCATGGATCACAACATCAATCTGATCACCACCGTCGCCGCCGCTCTCGGCCTCGGCCTCGTGTTCGGCATGCTCGCCGTACGCCTGCGCCTGCCGGCGCTGGTCGGCTATCTCGCCGCCGGCGTCATCATCGGCCCGGCCACGCCGGGCTTCGTTGCCGACGTGGCACTGGCATCCCAGTTGGCGGAAATCGGTGTCATGCTGTTGATGTTCGGGGTCGGCCTGCACTTCTCGCTCGATGACCTGCTGGAGGTAAAGGGCATCGCCCTGCCCGGCGCGGTGCTGCAGATTGCGGTGGCCACCCTGCTCGGCATGGGCCTGGCCCACTGGTGGGGCTGGGGCCTGGGCGCCGGCCTGGTGTTCGGCCTGGCGCTGTCGGTGGCCAGTACGGTGGTGTTGTTGAGAGCTCTGGAAGACCGGGGACAGCTCGATTCTTTCAACGGCCGCATCGCGGTGGGCTGGCTGGTGGTCGAAGACCTGGTGACAGTACTGATGCTGGTGCTGTTGCCGGCGCTGGCCGCACCGCTCGGCGGCAAGGGCAGCGGCAACCCGGACAGCTCGCTCTGGGCCACTTTGGGCTGGACCCTGCTGCAGGTCGGCGGCTTCGTCGCCTTCATGCTGCTGGTCGGCCGCAAGATCTTCCCGTGGTTCCTGTGGCGCGTGGCCAAGACCGGTTCACGCGAGTTGTTCACGCTGGCCGTGATCGCGGCGGCGGTCGGCATCGCCTACGGCTCGTCGCATCTCTTTGGCGTGTCATTCGCGCTGGGCGCCTTCTTTGCCGGCATGGTGCTGCGCGAATCGGAGCTGAGCCACCGCGCGGCCGAGGAATCGCTGCCGCTGCGCGATGCATTCTCGGTGCTGTTCTTCGTCTCGGTCGGCATGCTGTTCGACCCGCGCGTGCTGGTCGAGCATCCGCTGCAGGTGCTGGCCGTGCTGGGTGTCATCCTGTTCGGCAAATCGCTGGCCGCCTTCGTGCTGGTGCTGGTGCTGCGCTATCCGCTGAACACCGCGCTGACGGTGTCGGCCAGCCTGGCCCAGATCGGCGAATTCTCGTTCATCCTGGCGGCCCTGGGCATGTCGCTCGGCCTGCTGCCGGAACTCGGCCAGAACCTGATCCTGGCCGGCGCCATCGTCTCGATCGCGGTGAACCCGGTGATGTTCAAGATGATCGCGCCGCTCGAGCGCTGGGTGCGCGCCAGGTCGGAACACGCGCGCCGCATGGAGCGCTCGCCCGACCCGCTGGCCGAACTGCCGGCCAACGTCACCCACGAGCGCCTGACCGACCAGGTGGTACTGGTCGGCTATGGGCGCGTCGGCAAACGCATCGCCGAAGAACTGACGCGCCAGGGCATCCACTTCGTGGTGGCCGAACAGAACCGGGAAATGGTCGAAGACCTGCGCCGGCGCGACCAGCCGGCGGTGGCCGGCAACGCGGCCGAGCCGGCGGTGCTGATCCAGGCCCACATCGCGCGCGCGGCGATGCTGGTGATCGCGACGCCGGACACCTTCCATGTGCGCGCCATGATCGAGACGGCCAAGGCGCTGAATCCGGACATCAAGGTGCTGGTGCGCACCCACAACGAGGAAGAGGCGCGCCTGCTGCGCGAAGAAACCGGCGGGACGGTGCTGGTGGGAGAACACGAACTGGCGCGCAGCATGACGCGCCATGTGCTGGAAGGCTTGGCGCATGCGCACGCGCCGGCGCATTGAGCGGCGCGGACCGTATAAATAAAAACAAATAAAAACGCCGCGGGACGACCCGCGGCGTTTTTATTCAAGCAGGCCGGTATCAGGCCACGGCTTCCTCGGCGCACAGCTTCAGGTTGGCGTGGCGCTGGTGCGCCAGCCCCGCCTGCAGCGTGTCGTGGTGTTCTTCGAGCAGCGCGAATACGGCATCCTTGGACAGCACGTACTGGTCGAGCAGCGTGTCCTTGAGCGCCACGATCACGTCGCGGTAGTCGCGGATTGCGTCCAGCGTGTAGCTGTACAGCTCATTCGACTTCTCTTCGACCTGGCGCAGCGTGTGTTCGCCGCTGGCGTCGTTGCCGAGCTGGCTGTAGTCGATCTTGGCGCGCGAATACATCGACAGGCGGCCAACCATCAGGTTCAGCATCTTGGTGATCTTTTCGATGTCGTTCTGGCTGCCGACCGAGATGCCGCGGGCGCCGTAGAACAGTTCTTCCGCCGCCACGCCGCCGTACAGGCCGACCACGTCGCGCTCCAGCTCTTCCAGCGTGCGCAGCGACATGTCTTCTCCCGACTGCAGCACGTAGCCCAATGCACCGATCTTCGACACCGCCTCGGTGCTGATCTTCAGCAGGTGCGACTTGTCCTTCACTTCGGCCAGGCTCATGCCGGCGCGCAGCCAGGGGTCGATCTGCATGAAAAAGTGGCCCAGTTCGTGCACGGCGATGCGTTCGCGCTGCTTGTGCTTTTCGGCGGTGGTGGCGCGGTCGGTCAGGCCGATGGTGGCGCGCTCGTAGGCACGGAACAGCAGGTCGGTATCGATGATCGCTTTTTCCTGGATCGACAGCATCGAGGCGCGTTCGACCACGGTTTCCAGCAGCGCCGGGCTCAGGTTCTGGGTGATTTCCGCAACCTGGTCGAGGTCGAGGTTATCCCAGTTCACCAGGCCATCCTTCTTCTTGGCCAGGAAGCTCTTCAGCAGCTCGCGCCGCTCGTTCTTGTTCGGCAGGCGGAAATTGATCTTCACCGAGAAGCGGCGCAGCATCGCTTCGTCCATCTCGGTCGAGGCATCGTCGAAGTTGGAGGCGATGACCCAGATCACGCCCTGCCCCTTGTCGCTCTTCACGCCGTCCAGCAGGCCGAGCAGGGTGTTGGCGGTGTCGTCTTCCCATTTCTTTTCACTGCGGCCGCGCGGCATGAACAGGCTCTGGCCTTCATCCAGGAAGATGATGCACTTGCCCTTGGCGCAAGCCTTGCGGTAAAGCGCGTTCAGGGCCTTGGAACCGCCACCGACGTAGCCCGATTCCAGCGCCGAACCGGACGCCTGGATCAGCGGGATGTTGAGGCGCTTGGCCAGGTAGCCCACCAGCTTGGTTTTACCGGTACCGGCCGGACCGGTCAGCATGACGTTGAACGGCTTGTCGATGTTGTGTTCCTGGTACAGGTCGCGGTTGCGGATCATGTCTTCCAGGTGCAGCACTTCCTGCTTGATGTCTTCCATGCCGATCAGGTCGTCCATGCTGCCCTTCAGCTTGTCAGGGGCGATCATCTGGGCGCCGCCGTTCATGCCGGGGATGCCGAACTTCATGAAGTACAGGATCGCCACCAGCACGGTCAGGTCCAGCGCATGGCGCTTCAGGAACTCGATGACGTCGGTGCCGAAGCCTTCGCCCTCTTCCTGCATCACGGCCTTGTGGGTGTTCAGGAAGTCGTCCTTGGCGATCGAATAGGGGATCGCATTCTTCAGCAGGACTTCACGCTCGAGCGACAGGTGCGAGGTGCTCGGCACCTTGACCACGTGCAGTTGCGGCGCATCCTTGAATTTGTAGACGTAGCGCGGCGAGTCGGACAGCGGCTTGGCCACCAGCAGGTAGTCGAGGCGGTCCTTCTGGGCGGCCAGTTGGGTGATTTCGGCGATGTTCTGCGAATGGACGACCGGGGCGGTGTCCTGCGGAACGTCAGCCTTGTAAATTGCCCAACCCGTCAGCACGCCGAGCAGCACGGCGGTCATGATGCGGACGTAAACATTCTTGAAGGCAATTTGGATGCGAGCGAAATTGGGCATATCGGTACTCTAGAAAACGAAAGGGTGCGTGATATTGCTGAAGCGCTTGTCCGGCAGGGTGCAGCGTCGGTCTTGCTTGCCTTCGTGGTGCCGGCTGGACGTGGAAGGCGGCGGTGCGGAACCGCGGCGATGCGCAAACATGTGCGTTTGCTAATGTTTCGATGCCGTTGGGCAATAGGTTTAGGGAGACTATACTCGCAAAAAAAAGGCAGGTGTATACCGTGCGCGGAAAAAATTTTGAGACGCAACATCTACTATTGATCTGGCATTGCTTTTCCTTGGCTTTTCAATAATCGAACTAAACAAAAGGCAATTAATCAGCCGATTTTTGTTCTTTTATTACATCCATTCGCCCTCTCAGCTTGCATTTGTTTTATTTAAAAAACGCCAACTTTGTCAGGCAGATACCCGGCCACGGCTGCAAGAAACGGCTGGAATGCATGGCGCATTTTGCTATGCTCAATGAGGGTGGCAGCAGCGCCCATCCAGTTTCGTTTGTTCCAGCGTCGACCGCCATTTCGAAGGAATGATCGTGAAACGATATGCACTTGCCACAGCAATCGGTCTACTGGCCAGCGGTGCCGTCCAGGCCGCTGTCATCGATCTCGGCGACAGCCGCACCGCCGGCGTGCGCGTCGCCGAGCTGCCGATGGTCCAGCGCAACGGGGTGACGGCCTTGCCGCCGGCGTCGATGTCCGAACTGCCCGAGCCGGAAGTGTTTGCCATGATGCTGGTCGGCCTGGTCCTGATCGGTTACCGGGCCAGCCGCGACAGCAGTGAAAAATTCGAGTGAGGATGGAGACAGGCGACACGATCGCCGCCATTCATCATAGATGGCGTCGGCTTTGCCGAAATCAAGCCCCTGGGAAAAATCAGCTTGGCATCACGCCCGACAGCGCATGCAGCTTGAGCAGCGTGGACCAGTTGCGCGAGGTGGTTGCGTCGCCGAGCAGCTTGCCGAGCGCCGCCGCAGCCGCACTGTCGAGGATGCCGTCCGGACACCAGACATAGACGGCGCGCTCGCCCAGCGCCAGCGCACCCGGTTGCCAGTCCTGCCGGCACAGCGTGTCGATCGCCCGCAGTGTGTCGGGCATGGACTGCGGATCGGACAGAATGAAGGTGACCAGGCGTGCATGGTCGGGTGCCTGGTCGAGCAGCGGATTGGCGGCCATGATCGCGGCCAGTTCGGTGCCGTCGAGCACCAGGGTGCGCGCCGCCACGCCGAGCTTGAGCACCAGCGCTTCCTCGATGGCGGCGGCCACTTCGGCCTGCGGCCGCGGCGCGCCGCTGAACACCACGTTGCCGCTGTTCAGGACGCTGCGCACCTCGGTATAGCCGAGATCCTCGATGAGTTTGCGCAGGTCGGCCATGGCAATGCGTTTTGCTCGCCCGACATTCACGCCCCTGAGCAGGGCAATGTAGCGTTTGCTGGTCATGGCGCGCATGGTACCTTGCCCGGCCGGCGCACGGCACATGCGCACCTTAATTTTTACTTAATCAGGCCTTCGGCGCGCAGCGCCTGCTGCACGGCCGGGCGGCTGCCGACGCGCTGCCGGTAGGCGACCAGTGCAGGCCACGGCGACAGGTCGAACTGGACGAAAGCGGCCCAGCCCAGCGTCGTGAACAGGTAGGCATCGGCCACCGTGAACTGCGAACCCATCACGTAATCGCGGCCTGCCAGGCGCTCGGCGATCCAGCCCAGGCGGTCGTTCAGGTTAATACGCGCGGCTTCCTTCATGTCTTCGGTCGCGGTCGGGCGGAACAGCGGGCCGAAGCTCTTGTGCACTTCGGTCGCGATGAAGTTCAGCCATTCGATCACCTGGTAGCGTTCCAGGGTGCCGTGGGCCGGGACCAGCTGGCGGTCCGGGGCCAGGTCGGCGATGAACTGGACGATGGCCGGGCCTTCGGTCAGCATGGTGCCGTCCTTGAGTTCCAGCGCCGGCACGTAGCCTTTGCTGTTAATGGCGAGGAAGTCGACGCCGGCGGCGGTCTGGCGCGCGCGGATGTCGACGCGTTCCAGCGTGAAGTCCAGGCCTGCCTCCTGCAGGACGATGTGGGGAGAGAGCGAGCAGGCGCCGGGGCTGAAATACAGTTTCATGTGAAGTCTCTATCGGATGGGGTGTGAGAATACAACATCTGGCCATCGCTTGCCGCCAGCCCTGTCGCTTGATCTACGACAACTCCCCCTTTCCGATTTGCCCTGCCCGATTAGGGTGATAATATAAATACATTAATAGGAGTAAAGAATGAGTGCAGCTGCCCAATCTCCGGCACCCGATTCCACGTTACCGACGGCAGTGCAAGCCCGCCTCGACCATTTGTTCCGCCAACACGCGTCCGACGATCCGGCCGCCGCGGCAACCGCCACCCTGCGCCGTTATATCGACACCTACCGCCGGCAAGCTGCGGCGCAAGCCGGGACGCAGGCATGAAGCTCGCACTCGAACAGCTGATCAAAGGCATCCACGACCTGCCCTCGCTGCCTGCCGTCGTCATGGACCTGCTCGGTACGCTGGAACAGGACGACGTCGATGTTTCGGTGCTGGCGAAAAAAGTGTCGCTCGATCCGGCCCTGACCGCGAAGACGCTGCGTCTGGCGAATGCGTCCGCCTTCGGCCTGCAGGTGAAGGTCACCACGATCCAGCAGGCGATCACTTTCCTCGGCTTGAATACCACGCGAAATCTGATCACCGCGGCGGCCCTGACAGGCTGTTTTCCAACCGGACGTTGTCCCAGCTTCGACGACAAGGCCTTCTGGCGCCATGCCAGCGCCACCGCCATCTGCGCCCGTGCGCTGGCGCGGCGCATGCGCTTCAACCAGGATGTCGCTTTTACGGCAGGCCTGCTACATGATCTGGGTCAATTGGTGCTCGTGTGCAGCCATCCCGACGCCTATGGCGCCGTACTGGCGTGGCGCAGACAGCACGGCTGCACCCTGCTCGATGCGGAACGCGCAGTGCTCGGCGTCGACCACGTCGATGCGGGCGTGGCGCTGGCCACCCACTGGCATTTTTCGGACACCATCCGCCAGGCCATCGCCCACTATCATGCGCCGGAGACGCCGGGCGCCGGCTTCCTGGCCGCGATCGTGCACGTGGCCGACGCGATCGTCCACGCACTCGACCTCGCCGGCGATGCGGACGAGCTGGTACCGCCGGTATCAAGCGTGGCCTGGGATGCGATGGGATTGAACGAGGAAGCTTATCTGTACCTGTTCCAGGAGACGGAACGGCAATGCGGGGAGATGTCGGCCATCATGTCGGCGTAGCGCCGGATGGCCCGATCATGACTTGACGGTGGGAAACCGGGTCCGGACGAACCCAAGCCTCCCGCCGGGTTGCGCCTCAGGCATGACAGAACCGCCTGTCATGCCCTCGGCATTAGTGCGCATAGTTGCCCGACTTGTCGTTGCCTTGTGCTTCCTGACCTTGCGGCTGGGCTTGCTGTGCAGCTTGCTGGGCAGCCAGTTGTGCAGCTTTTTCTTCTGGCTTCGGGCGGCCCTGGGCATCCGACAGGCGGTATTTGGTACGGCGGTCGCCCATCAGGTCGCGCAGGTCGCGGATGCTCATGCCGGTCACTTCGTGCATGCGGATCAGCAGCGAAGCGCCGACCGGCAGGCGGTGGTGACGGATCTTGCTGATCACCGGCGGTGCCACTTCCAGCATGCGCGACAGTGCTGCGTCGTTCTTCAGTTGCATCTTGCCGAGCAGAATATCGAGCAAGTGGTTCGGGTTGTAGCTTTCCTGCGATGACAGTGCGTGATGTGCCATGATTACCTCGTGAGTGGTTAAAATAGTTCCTTTACGAAGTTTCGTTAAGGACCAGTTTTCGTCTACTTAAGTTCCCGGATCGCGCTTGAAACGCTACCGGACCGCGTGCGCTCCCTTAATACACTTCGGATACCTCGAAAAGCCTTTCGGGACCCAAACT
>Ga0308160_10004846_pt1 | contig 14182 bp, 11 predicted proteins | sample PhyFR1_FD_201036 | JGI IMG/M metagenome (GOLD analysis project Ga0308160, IMG submission 201036) | Phyllosphere microbial communities from UC Gill Tract Community Farm, Albany, California, United States - DLSLF.R1 | ecosystem: Host-associated > Plants > Phyllosphere > Unclassified | place: USA...
CGGTAAAACTTTGAAAGTCCTGCAGCTGCAAAGGTTGTGTTGTTGTTGAGGCTAAGTATTGGACCACTGCAGTTGCCAATGGATGTTCCGACTGCTGCTCCATCGCATATAATATGGCATTCGTTTCCTCATAGTCTTTTTCATTTTCAAAACTAATAAAGGCGGTAACCTCAGGGCTTCCATGGGTAATGGTGCCGGTTTTATCGAATATTAAAGTATCTACTTTAAGTCCAATTTCCAGTGCTTCGGCATCTTTAATCAGTATTCCATGAGCGGCGCCTTTCCCGATTCCAACCATTAACGCCGTTGGTGTGGCTAAGCCTAAAGCACATGGGCAGGCAATTACCAGTACAGTGACCATAGTAAGTAATCCTTGGGAAAAAGCGTTGTTTCCACCAAAAATCATCCAGATAAAAAAGGTAAACAGCCCGATTATTAATACAACAGGAACGAATATAGCCGCAATTTTGTCCACCAGTTTTTGAATAGGTGCCTTAGAACCCTGTGCATCTTCAACCAAACTGATGATTTGTGCAAGCATAGTATCTGATCCTACTTTCTCGGCAACGATCTGGAAGCTGCCTTTTTGATTTATTGTGCCCGCAAATACTTTATCGTTAAGTGTTTTTGAAACCGCAACCGGTTCACCGGAAATCATGCTTTCATCAACATAAGAGTCGCCCACAATTACACGTCCGTCAACAGGGATTTGTTGCCCCGGACGCACTAAGATCAGATCACCGGCATTTACTTGAGAAAGCGGTGTTTCCTGCACCTGGTTTCCATTTAAAAGCAGCACTGTATTTGGTTGTAAGCTCATTAATTTTTTAATGGCTGTAGATGTATTCGATTTGGCCATTTCTTCCAGGACCTTCCCTAACATGATGAATACAATTACCACCGCTGCTGCCTCAAAATAGACGTGTGGATGCTGACCGCGCGTATGCCAGAACGTTGGAAAAAAGGTATTAAAGGCACTGAATAAGTATGCAGTACCCGTGCTTAATGCTACCAGGGAATCCATATTGGCACGGGCATGCCTGGCTTGTTTGTAGGCATTTATGAAAAAGCTACGTCCGAATATGAAAAGCACCGGCGTAGTAAGTGCCAGCATATAGTAATTTACATATGGCAGGTTCATCATAAACATGCCCATAATTACTACCGGGATGGTAAACAACAATGCAAAAAATAACCGGTGTTGGAGTTTCTTATATGCTGCTTGTTGTGCCTGCTCTTGTTTTGATTTGCCAAGTACTTTGTCGAGGATCAAGTCATAGCCAGCTGCTTGTACCGCTTTTTGCATAGCAACTGGTTGTGTTAAACCGGGCTGGTAAGTAACTCTGAGCGATTGGTTGGCATAATTTACAGCTGCCTCATGCACGCCAGGGATATTTGCCAGGCTGTTTTCAACACTTGCAGCACAGCCTGCGCATGACATCCCCAAAACCGGGACGTTTAATGTTTCTGTTTCTTGCTTTGATGCCATGTTATCTTGTGTTTATGCAAATTTACGGATCAAAGGCAATAAGGCCTTTACAAGATTTTGCCTAAAAGCTGTAAAATTTTGCAAAATCCCTAACAAGGTTAATTCATCATCATCTCGATTGTCCAATCTGACCTTAATAGCGTTCGTTTTAATTAAATGCGTTTTCTCGCGATTAAGCGTAATTACGTGCTTGCCTTAGTACTTGTACTTAGGAATAAGTTTGGGAAAATACCTGAACAACTATAGGTGTCCGCTAATTGGCTGGCAGTTGATCCTCAGTTGTTTATACGGCACACTGTTTGGTGCCTCCCGGGTGTTACTGTGTAAGAAGATTAAAACTATTTTTTATTGATGAGTTTACCTGAGTTAAGTACGAAACGCCTGAAAATATTTACCTGGCACATTCATGGAAGTTACCTGTTCTATTTGTCTCAAGGTGATTACGACATTTTCATCCCGATTAATAAACAGAAGTCAGAAGGCTACTACGGAAGAGGGGAAACCTTTCCATTTGGATCAAATGTTATCGAAGTGGATGCTTCGGAGGTTCAGAATATGAAATTCGATTTGATTCTGTTCCAGACAGATGATAACTATTTAAAAGATCAGTATGACGTGCTATCAGCCGAACAGCGATTGCTGCCCAAGATTTATCTGGAACATGACCCACCTTGGGATCATCCAACAAATGCCAGACACCCGGTAAATGACCCTAACGTTAAAATAGTTCATGTGACACATTTTAATCAAATTATGTGGGATAATAATGGACTGGAAACAAAGGTAATTGAGCATGGAGTGATGATTCCACCGTTGATTAAACAGACTAAAAAGGAGCGGGGCATTGTCGTTATCAATAACCTACCCAGTCGCGGTCGGTTGTTGGGCCTGGATATTTTTGAAGAAGTTAGAAAACATGTTCCGTTGGATCTTGTTGGTATGGGTGCTGAAGCCTACGGTATTGGTGAAGTGCTGCATCCGCAATTGCCGGAATTTGTTTCACAGTATCGGTTCTTCTTTAATCCGATACGTTATACAAGTCTCGGTCTTGCCGTATGTGAAGCCATGATGATGGGTATGCCGATAGTCGGATTAGCAACCACTGAAATGGCAGTTACCATCCAAAATGGCTACTCAGGGTATGTTCATACGGATACCGCAAGACTTATAGAAAGTATGCAATACTTACTGGACAATCCTGATAAAGCTGAAGAGATCGGTGCAAATGCTAGAAACGTAGCAAATAAGAGGTTTAACATCACCCGTTTTGTACAGGAATGGGAGCAGATATTCAGGGATACCATAAACTTAAACTGATTAGTATGAAAAATCGCATCGCATGTATAAGTGAACACGCCTCTCCGCTTGCACTGATTGGTGGTACGGACAGTGGAGGGCAGAATGTTTATGTAGCGGAACTTGCCGGACAACTTGCAGATAAGGGTTATCAGATCGATGTTTTTACACGTTGGGAAGACGCATCTTTACCGCAAATTGTGCATTATAGAGCTGGCATACGTGTAATCCATATTAAAGCCGGACCAATTGCCATGTTGCCAAAAGAAGAACTGCTTTTTCATATGGATGAGTTTAGTAGTAACATGGCTGATTTTTTGCAATCGGTATCCTTCAAATATCAGCTGATTCATGCTAATTTTTTCATGTCCGGACTGGTAGCCATGGGGCTTAAAAAGCAATTTAATATACCGTTTGTGATTACTTTCCATGCGCTTGGCCATGTCAGAAAATTGCATCAGAAAGAACAGGATAAGTTTCCCGCCGGTCGCATCGCTATAGAAGAGCAAATTGTTAAAAAGGCGGATGCCATAATCGCAGAATGTCCACAGGATAGGGAGGACCTTATTGTTCATTATAAAGCGTCACCTTCCAAAATAAGTATCATTCCTTGTGGGTTTAACCCTCAGGAGTTCTTCCCCATTTCGAAGCAGGAGGCTAAAGCCGTGCTTAATTTTGATCAGGATGAAAGACTGGTTTTACAGCTTGGCCGAATGGTTCCAAGGAAAGGAATCGATAATGTTATTAAGGCTGTTGCACGAATTAAAGCTAAAGAAAGAAAGATCCGGCTGGTTATTGTCGGTGGACCTGATGATGTTCCGCAATTTGAATCCGGCTCAGAATTAGCGAGGTTAAAACAGCTGACCATGAATCTTGGAATAGAAATGATGGTTACTTTTGAAGGCAGGCGAAACCGTGAAATGCTGAAATATTATTATTCAGCAGCAGATGTTTTTGTGACCACACCCTGGTATGAGCCTTTTGGTATAACGCCTTTAGAAGCGATGGCCTGTGGAACACCGGTTATTGGTGCAGATGTAGGTGGAATCAAATATAGCGTGGCCGAAGGTAAAACGGGTTTTTTGGTTCCGCCAAATGCACCCTCAGAGCTTGCGGACCGATTAACCTTACTTTTTGATCATGAAACTCTTTTGCAGCAGCTTGGTAAAAATGCACTGGACCATGTACAAAACTTTACCTGGAACAAAGTTGCAGAGCAGGTACACGGCTTATATAAAACCGTAATGAGTAAAAAAACCAGTGAAGAAAAAGATTCAACAAGTGTCGAAAATCTTTTCCTACCGTTACCACATGTAAATATTAAACGCAGCACACCAGCAAAATATGGAAGCTAATAAAGCCATATTTATAGACAAAGACGGCACCATCATTCCGGATGTGCCTTACAATGTAAACCCAGCTTTGGTTGAGTTATCATCACATGCGGCGGAGGGCCTAAAGCAGCTTTTTGACGAGGGGTTTAAGATTATCATCATTTCCAACCAATCAGGTGTGGCAAGAGGTTTCTTTGAAATCTCCGCTCTTAATGCTATTGAGCAACGCTTAAAAGAAATACTCGCGGAAATCGGTGTGCCACTTTCGGGATTTTATTTTTGTCCGCATCATCCTGAAGGAATTATAAAACCATATAATATCAGTTGCTCCTGCCGTAAACCTGATAATGGTTTGATTTTGCAGGCAGCCAAAGAACATAACATCGATTTGAACAGTTCGTGGATGATCGGGGATATATTAAATGATGTGGAAGCGGGATGTACGGCGGGATGTAAAACGGTGCTAATCAACAACGGCAATGAAACTGAATGGATGGTGAATGAAAATCGAAAAGCGACCATGATCGTTTCAAGTATTAATGAAGCCGCTTTGGGAATTTTAAATGCGGCGGCAGCACCAAACAACTAATGGCTGGCTTAACGATGGGACAGTGGAGTTCATGTAAAAAAATTCTTTGTATAAGGGCGGATAATATGGGCGATTTGCTGATGTCCGGCCCCGCAATTCGGGCGTTGAAAGAGACTTTCAATGCCCATATTACTGTGTTGACATCCAGTAATGCTACCCCAGTTGCCAGCTTAATGAGCGAGATTGATGAAGTTATTACTTATGATTTGCCCTGGGTGAAATTAGATGTTTATGCACCCACTGAAAAGATTCTTGATCTGGTCAAAGAACTGGCTGCACAAAACTTTGATGCTTGCGTGGTATTTAATGTTTACAGTCAAAATCCTGTGCCCGCAATTATGCTTGCTTACCTGGCAAATATTCCCCTTCGATTGGCCTGGTGCAGGGAAAATCCTTATCTGCTGTTGACGGACTGGCTTCCTGATCCAGAACCGTATGAATTTATACAACATCAGGTAAGTCGTGACCTGGCGCTTGTAGGTCATATTGGTGCCACCACTTCGGATGAAGGACTCCGCCTACAAGTGCCGAGAGATGAAAAAAGTAAACTGGAACATCAATTAAAAACGCTGGGTGTCGACCTCTATAAGCCTTACATTATTTTACATCCCGGTGTTTCAGAAGCTAAGCGGAAGTATCCTTTAGCAAGCTGGCTGGCATTAGCCCATAAATTGTCCGGGAATAATTTCTATAATTTTTATGTGACAGGTGCCGCCTCTGAACAAGCAGAGGCGGATGAAATTGAACAAGGTACACACGGACGTGTACGATCCTTAGCTGGTTTACTAAATTTGGCGGGGTTTGCTGCAGTAATCGAAAAGGCCAGTCTGGTGGTATCCGTGAATACCGGCACCGTGCACCTGGCGGCAGCGTTAAAGACACCGGTTGTGGTGTTATATGCAAATTCCAATCCCCAGCATAAGCCCTGGATGGTGCCAAACATAGTGCTTGAATTTAGTGTTCCAACTTCGCTGAAAAGCAAAAACAAAGTGATCAAATACGTGGACGAGCAGCTTTATACAGAGCATATGGCTCCGCCTGCCCCTGAAGAGGTGTTAGAAGCCATTGAGTCGTTATTATTATCAAGCAAAGCCAGCATTTCATTGAATACAAGATCATAATCTTGTGTGACGGTCCAGTCGATCGTTCGGTGTAGTTGCCTGTTGATGGGAGCCCAACGCGCTGGTTCTCCGTCCATACTAATCACTACACTTTTCTTTTTTAGTGCAGCCGCGATATGCGAAACGCCTGTACAATTAGAGATAAGGAGCTGTGCACGTTGAATCAATACAGCAACCTGAGCGAGGTTAGTCCGGCCGGCAGCAATCACTGGTGCCTTCGCCATAAAACCAGCAACCTCATTTATAATTGGAAGTTCTTCCATTGTACCGGTTAAAACAACTTCATAGCCCTGTTGCATACAGTAGTCTGCCAATGCGGCGAAATAATTTGTAGGCCATTGTCTCCAGCTGCCTCTTGAGCCCGTGTGCACACATACATATTTTCCGGGTACAAGATCCAGCCCCAGCATGTCAAAGGAAGCATTGTCTTCAGCGGTAATAGGGAAGCTCATTTCCGTATCTCGAACCGCAATGCCAAGGTGTTTAACCAGCGCAAGATGTCGTAAACTTTCATGACCATAGTCTGGGTACGTAAGAAATAAGGAGTCTTGTTGTGAGGAATTCGGGCAAAAACCAGCCAAAGCCCTGGCTCCCCAATCGCGCATCATATGGTTAACTATCGTGCCGTTTCCTTGCATCTGGATGGCAAGGTCAAATTTCAGGTTTCGTACAGCCGCCTTGAAGTGTTCAATTTCTGCAATCGTAAAGTCCTGCTCAGGCAAACCATGATAACCTGGGAAAGCCATAAAACCATCAAAGTAAGTTTTAAACCGGTCATATATTACTTTTGATCCAGGGAGGCTTATCAGGGTGATATTAGCATCTGGATAAGCTTCCCGAATGGCACGGAAAGCTGGGACAGCGCAAAGCAGGTCACCAAGCTGTAGTGCCCGAAAAATTGCAATCGATTTGATGTTGAGCGGTGATAATATCATCAGATAAAAAATACTTTGTATTTGATGGCCCCGTATATGCGCCAGTAAACTGAAATTGTTGGGATTAATATTGATGTATACAACATTTCAAGTACATGCGATCGTGATTTTGAACTGTTCTTCAGTCGTTTGTATATGAAATTACCATAAAGAATTACCATAAGCAAAACAGCGCCCATTATGAGCAATTTATGCTGGTTGATTAACGCGACAAGCAGCACAATGAGTAGAATATTAATCAAATAATAATTCCAAAGTGGTTGTCGCTGTATTTTAGTGCGATAAAGGGATGGATACTTTTTAAATAGCAAGGCATCATAAATCCCTTTTTTTTGCTCTTTAATACTCACACCCCATGGTGCGTTTCTTACCGGATGTACCACATGTGCGTTATGTATTTTAATAATCGGGATATCCATTTTAAGGAGCTTAAATTCCAGGTCCGAGTCTTCACGCCATGCAAGCTTAAATCGTTCATCAAATCCGCCGATTTTAACCAAAGCAGATTTTGTACAGGCACAGTTTGCAGTTATAAACTCCGCATGTTCCAGGCCTTTGGTATTCAAAGCATGATCCGTAGGGTTCATAGGCAATGGTACTTGGGTATATCCTGTAAAAGCAACTGTTGTATCGTTTTGGTAGGCATTTAGAAATGAGGCCAACCAGTTCTTTTGCGGGATACAGTCATCGTCAGTAAACGCAATTAATGGTGATTTGGCGCTGAGCCAGCCCATATTTCGTGCAGCTGCTGGTCCTTTTTTAGTCGCGGTTTGTAAAAACCTGAAGTTTCCCGGATATTTCTTTCTCCAGCTGATCAGCGCTAAATGTGTTTGCTCGTCGGGACCATCGCTTACAATGATAACTTCAAACTCAGAAAGTGCCAATGTCTGTTGCGCTAATGCCTTAAGACATTGTATCAGTAATTTCGCTCTCCTGTAAGTTGGAATTACTACCGAAATTTTCGTCTGCATGTTCTTTTTCAATTAAATAGGAGCCCATTACTAAAACATCAAATGGAGAGGTCCAGAAACAGGCAATGGCATCTCGTGGTGTACAAACAATTGGTTTGCTCAGTGTATTGAATGATGTGTTAACCAGCACAGGTACGCCGGTAAGCTTTTTAAATTCGCTAATGAGGTCGTAGTATAATGGATGTTGATCCCTGTTAATCGTTTGGATGCGTGCAGTTCCATCTGTATGTTCAACGGCCGGGATTTTTCCCTTTTTATCTTCTGCAACATCATAAATAAACAACATATATGGTGATACGCTACCATCTTTGAACCAGGTTGCAGCATCTTCCTCCAGAACAACGGGTGCAACTGGCCGGAAGTCTTCACGATCCTTAACTTCGTTTAATCTTCTTTGCATATCAGGGTGGATGGGCGAGGCCAAAATGGACCTGCTTCCAAGAGCCCTTGGTCCATATTCCATTCGCCCCTGAAACCAACCGATGATTTTGTCTTCTGCAAGTATTTTGGCTGTTTCCATCGCTACATTTTCCATTTTTTTGTAAGGTACCTTAGCCCAGTCTAAAAACTTACCGATCTCTGCATCGGTATATTCAGGACCCCAATAGGCATGGGACATTATAAATGCTTTGGAATCCGGTTTTCTTTCCTGGATGTCGATATGCATGGCTGCACCAAGTGCCGTTCCTGAATCACCTGAAGCTGGCTGCACCCAAATATTTTTAAAAGGTCCACGATCACGGATACGCGCATTGAGCACGCAGTTCAGTGCAACACCACCAGCCATAGTCAGGTTGTCCACTTTAGTTTGCTCATGAAGCCACTGAACCAATTCTAGTGCTGTTTCCTCAAGTACTTTCTGTAAAGAATGTGCAATGTTAAAATGATGTGCAGTGAAGTCTTCATGTCTTAACCGTTTGGGCCCGAATCGTTCCTCAAAATGAAGGTTATTAATAGTGTACTGACCATTATCCCGAATCTGAATCATTTCCCGGAAATCCTTTACAAACACTGGTTTGCCGTAAGAGGCCAGGGCCATGACTTTGTACTCATCAGAGGAGTGCAGAAAACCAAGATGACTGGTGATCTGCTCATATAGTAAACCAAGCGAATTTGGAAGTCCGACTTCAGCCAGGCGGGTGATGTGATTTTGTTGACCGATATTATATGTTGTAGTTGCAATTTCGCCCCTTCCGTCCATCGTCAGTATTGCAGCTTCTTCGTAGGGAGCAGGGTAAAAGGCGCTGGCGGCATGTGCAAGATGGTGATCTACCCAATGCCAGGACCAGTCGGTTTCTTTTGCATTAAGGAACCTTTTTTGCAAATGATGCGGATAGCCGTCAACCAGCTGCCCCGGGGCATTTAAAATAGAGGATAAAAATAAATTGTTCCAGGGATTAACTTCCGCCACTTCTTTTAAGGAAGCGGTTGGTTGAAACGGTATCAATGTGAGGGGGTCTCTGGCTTTGTCCTCGTCAATTAATAAATATGGATTAAATGAATAAGCGATATGATCTACATCTTTTAAAGTAATACCAGCAACTTTTAAGCAGTAATCAATGGCATGGTATGGTAGCTCGTAGGTTGAAAAAGGAACGGGTCTTTTACCGTGTTTGATCTGAGTGAACCGCTCATCTTCTGCTGCGGCAAGCAGGATTCCATCTTTAAAAATACATGCCGAAGAATCATGAAATACGGCGTTGATACCAAGTATATACATATGTGCTTTGCTATATAATTCAACTATCGTTAAACCGAGCAAGCAGAGCAATTGATTTAACTTTAATTATTTCAAGTATTTCCAACAATGTGTAAGTGAGAAACTCAATTCCAGGAGGTATACAACTATATCGTGCGTTAAATACTTATAAAGGATAGAAGAACTTCCTGAATTGTAATTTACGATGAGAAATTGTGTGAATAAATTTGTTTTAGTGGGAAAAGAGATTTATCATGTTTTGCCACCATCAGTTCGCCTGTATTTGAACTAATGCCAGAAATAACTTATTTTAATATACCTTAAGGCTCGTTAAATAACCAAATAGATTGAATACGGAAATCATAAGCAGGGATTACGTGTCCCAACTGCTGACTCAAAGGGTTGAATCTTCGAAAGCATCAAGTGAATTTGCAGACAATAACATCTCCGATCATGAGATTTCTGTATTGCTTAATGAATTGCAGATTTTCCAACTGGAGCTGGAAATGCAAAATGAGGAGTTAAAGGTTTCCTATCAAATGCTTGAAGCGGAGCGCGCCAAGTTAGCTGGATTTTTTAATCAGGCTCCGGTAGGATATTTTATCTTAGACAGTATTGGATTTGTGAAGGAAGCGAATCAAACCGGTTTGGATTTGCTTAAAATTTCAAAACCTTTGTTGCTGAAACAAAGATTTCAGAGCTTCTTTTTTGGAAATGAATTAAATGAATTTACTAATTTTCTTGATCGGATAACCAACCGTAGACAGCGTCAGTATATTGAAATCAAAGTTTCAGCCGCTCCGGAGCATGTATTTTATGCGCGTATTGAAGGCGTCTCCATCTCGGATCCAAGGTCGGATAAACCACAATTTTACATCACAGTTGCAGACATTACAGAAAGCAGGAAGGCACAGCAGCGATTATTAGATACCAGTCATCGATTGGCAATGACTTTAAATGCTTCTGATACCGGAACATGGACCATGGACTTTAAAAGAAGTCGGATTTTCATGGACGAATACAGCAATTCCATTTTTGAAATCGAAGATCACCAGTTTGATGGTCGCATTAAAAATTTCCTTTCCTTTATCCATTCGAAAGATCGCGCACGTGTGATGGAAATCTTTGACACGCCTGTAAATGCCATAAATAAGATCGACCTGGAGTTCGAAATTATCACGCAAAAAGGAAAGCAAAAGGTCATATATGTCCAGGGAAATGAAATTCAGGGCCTGGATGAACGGCGGTATTTTGCCGGGATAATCATGGACATCACTGAGAAAACCAATCTGGCAAAACAAGCCGTCAGATTACAGGAAGAAAATCAGCGGAATATTCTTTCTGCGACATTTAATGCGCAGGAGAAAGAGCGACTGCAGATCAGTAGTGCGCTTCATGATAGTATTTGTCAGATTCTGTATGGTATAAAGATCCATTTGCAAAGTTTTCAACATAGCCATAATTTAAAATCTGAATTTAAAAACGTGAACCTGCTGCTGGATCAGGTTATCCGGGAAACCCGTGAGATTTCGTATGAGCTAACACCTTCTGTGCTTAAGGATTTTGGCTTTGCAGCAGGCATCCAGGAAATGGCGCAGCGTTTAAGTGTTCCGGGCTTTACCATCACAACAGATATTCAGGCAGATTTCAGCGGGCTAAACGATGAAAAGCAATTGTATCTGTTCAGAATAATTCAGGAACTCATCAATAACTGTATAAAACATGCACAAGCTTCCTTGGCAGAATTAAAATTGTATGTAGAAGACGGCTGGCTGAACCTGACTTTCCGGGATAATGGTAAAGGTTTTGGCGTTAAAGTAGAACGTTCATTGTTAGATGGTTCTGGACTTAGGAGTATTAAAAATAGAATATTTTTGTTGGATGGTAAGATGGATTTGCAAAGCACCAGTGTCGGAACATTCATAGAAATCAAAATAAAATATGACATTGTACCGCACAATTAGCACTTTTTGGTGTTATTGAATAAATTTATACACGCTTTACACCCTTAAAACAGCATAAAAAAAAGAAAATGATACAAGTATTATTAGCAGAAGATCATAATATAGTTCGCAATGGCATCAAAATGTTACTCGGTTCTGATAAGGAAATCCACGTTGCCGGTGAGGCTACCAATGGTAAAGAGGCATTAGATTTTATTGCTAATAATGAAGGTATAGACGTGATCCTCGCTGATATAAACATGCCTGAATTAGATGGTATTTCTTTAATAAAAGAGGCCCATAACCTTAATCCGGATATTAAAGTTGTAATACTTTCCATGCATGACAATGATAAATATGTATCACAAGCTTTTTTAGAAGGTGCTTCGGGATATTTGCTTAAAAGTGTAAGCGCTGACGAAATGATTTTTTCATTAAAGCATGTGCGTGCTGGTGGCAAATATTTGTGTTCTGAACTCTCCATTAAAATGCTTGATAAATTGAGTCAGAAAAACGTGAATGCAATCACCGAGAATGTTTCGAATATAGAATTCTCCATGCGTGAAATAGAAGTGCTTCACCTCATTGCTGATGGTTTAACCAATAGCGAAATGTCTGAAAAATTGTTTTTAAGTAAACGTACCATTGAAGGACACCGACAAAGTTTGATTGAAAAAACAGGGTCTAAAAATACTGCAGCCCTTATCCGCTATGCGGTTCTAAATGGAATAATTAATTAATCAATTATTCAAGTAATTTCCACTTTCTAAAGGCGTACAATTACTAACCAGTTTGAAACATAACTGGTGTAGTTTTGTTGTGTATTCTGTTTTAAAAAAATTCAAGTTATGAATAGAGTCTTAGTATTCGATGACGACCAGGAGTTGCTGGATGTCATGCAGGAAATCCTTTCATTAAATGGATTTGAGGTACTAACCAGTGCGCCAACATATGAAATTAATGAACTAATACTGCGCTTTCAACCGGACCTCATAATCATGGATTTTCTAATGAATCATGTAAATGGAGGTGAACTTTGCTCTATGTTGAAAAATGACGAATCCACCCAAGATATTCCAGTTATTTTGTGTTCAGCGTATGATCGAATCATCCAATCCTTGGGTGATTATGGCTGTGATCTCTTCGTTAATAAACCAATTGATTTTTCAAAACTGACTTTCGATATAAATAAGCTGTTACCAAAAGGTAAGGATTATGAATATCACTAAATCTCTGGAAGATAAGGTTGCAAAATTCTACCCCGTTGTTTGGGATAATGAAAAGATTGCAAGCCGTCCTGTTTGGGCAGTGGTATTGATTTCGATAGTATTAAGTGCAATTTGTGTTGGTTTCAAAGTGTTGCTGCTTGATTCTAAATTGCCACCCTTCCTTTCTTTTTTTGTGGTAGTGATGTTATGCGTTTGTTATGCCGGTATGAAAGGGGCATTAATAAGTATCACGGTAACACTTGTATATTCTATAGCATTGGTGATTGCTGCGGATGGTAAGTTTGAGGAATTTCCTGGTTTAAGTTTTCTGCCAATACTACTTTATTTTGTTGAAACCATATTTTTCACTGCATTGCTTCATCGGGCCCAAATTACTGAGCAGCGTTGCAAAATGCAATATGAGGATTTGTTAAAGACAAAGAATGAGATCCAAGAACGGGAAAATAAGCATGAAGACTTTGTTCATATGGCTACGCATGAACTTAAAGCACCAGTTACTGTATTAAAAGCATACCTGCAGTTGGCGGCTATGAAGATCAAAAGTAGCCCCCCATCAGCTCAACATCAAACCGCCAGTCCCATTAACGACTTCGTTCAACTCGCCGTTAAAATGAATTTCCAGTTGGAGAAGCTTGAAACCCTTATCAATGATTTGTCCGAATCTTCTACCGTAAAGTCTGGTGCATTGAACTACCAAATGCGTGTATTTAATCTTGTAGCTTGCGTCAACGACTGCGTGGGGGGATTCCAGGCTGCTCATCCTTCGGCTACTATCGATTGTCGGTTAAGTAAATCTGAACTGCTGGTTAGCGGAGACGAATCGAGACTGGAGCAAGTAATTCTTAACCTGCTGAGTAATGCTGTTAAATATGCTAAGGGCATACCTAAAATACTCGTTTCCTGCGAACAGGAAGGTCAAAAGGTGTTCGTTCGGGTAAAGGATGATGGCCTGGGAATCCCTACGCATATGCAACCCGCCGTATTTGATCGATTTTATCGCGTAAATTCTCCTGAAGTTAAAAAAGCGCCTGGCTTAGGTCTTGGTCTTTACATCTGCGCAGAAATCATTCAACAACACCATGGTGAGATAGGTGTGGAGAGTATCCTGAATGATGGCTCTACTTTTTGGTTTTCCTTACCATTGCAGCATTAACATTCATTTTGTTTTCTGGAGAATTTACTTAATTTACGTTCGAATAATTACTTAAACCCATCAAAATGAAAAAAATTGCGCTTTTGATTCTCTTAACCACCTTATCCATTTCCGGATTTTCCCAAGCTAAAGATGTGATTATCGGGAAATACATCAATGCTTCTGGTGAAGCTCATATTGAGATTTATAAAAAAAGTGATCAGTATTATGGTAAAATAGTGTGGCTAAAAAACCCTAAGAATGAAGAAGGTGCGGTCAAAACTGATGTTAAAAATCCCGATGATAAATTAAAGTCAAAACCACTATTAGGTCTTGAACTGTTGAAGAACTTCGTTTACGATGGCAGCAAATGGACCGACGGGAAAATTTACGACCCCAAGTCAGGAAAAACTTATAGTTGTAACATCACGAGAAAATCAAATG
>Ga0308160_10004847_pt1 | contig 14178 bp, 22 predicted proteins | sample PhyFR1_FD_201036 | JGI IMG/M metagenome (GOLD analysis project Ga0308160, IMG submission 201036) | Phyllosphere microbial communities from UC Gill Tract Community Farm, Albany, California, United States - DLSLF.R1 | ecosystem: Host-associated > Plants > Phyllosphere > Unclassified | place: USA...
CCTGACTAGGCGCAAAGTGCCCACTAGAAACACCACCTCGAGTTCCAACACCAAGCAGAGTAGGTCTGGGGGAGCTGATCCGGCCAGGGGTCGATGCGCCTGATCGGGGGAGATTGAATGATGATACGAGAATCGCCATTGCGGACTCAAAGTCGTAATTTGCACGATGAAGCGCATCTTCGAGCTCGGGACGTGGCACAGTCGAGAACACTGATGAGAGGACATCGAGTGGAGTCATGCCGCTACCGAAGTCGATCTCGTCGGCGCCGTCAGCTTCAGAGTCCTGCGAGTGTGATCCATATGAAGCGGCAGACTCTGCGGATCCAAGAGACGGCTCGAATGGTTTGGCACCCGAGTTCATCCCAGTCTGTTCGTGGTGATGCAGTTTGGGAAGTCCACTTGCAAATGGAGAAAAGTCATCATCGTCATCATCGTCGGGTACGATACTTTTGCGATGAAACGTTGAGCCTTCGCTTGGCGAATTAAAGACATCGGGCATCTTGATCGGGACTCGATTAGGGGTACCAAGAGGTGAATGGAACGGACTCGACTTGTCGATAATGCTGGAGATGGCGAGATTAGAGCTCGTCCTGATCATACCGTGAGCCCCGATTGCGCCGAAAGGTGAGGCAGAACGTGAGATGGGGTCGGACGGAACATCCTTCCAAGGATCGCTCGCAGCAGTAGATGCTATTGAAGCGGTCTTGCTCATGGCAGCAGGATTGAACGTGTTTGCTTTCGCGCTAAGACTCTTGGGTGGCGAAGTAGCAGTGAAACCACCAGTATCGGTAGATGGTGATGGCATCGATAGAGCTTCCCTGCCCAAGCTAGACATTGTGCGCTGCATGATGGGCGTAGTGGCTCCAGATCCGGGAGGTGGCATGATAGGAGATTGAGGTCGTCCGAGGGGAGTTCTAGCTCGGAACGAGGGGACTCTGGTTGGGGTGTATGGTCGTAGTGGGAAACCAGCATTGAGGGACGGAGATGCCCGAGCACGTGCAGGGGTGAGGTGGGGAGCGTAGGGTGCGCCCTCGATGTCGTCTGAGAATTAGCCAATGCGAGAAGTGATGAGGCAAGGGAATTGGAAGTGGTGATTAGATGGAGGGGTCAACTTACCTCGTCGTTTATGCATACAGTCCAAGCAGACTTGATCCATCAAAACATCATCCTATCGATCAGCATTCGTGTAGGACGCGTGGATCATGTAGCTTACCTTGGCGAGATCTCCCATATATGGCTTGAGCAGTTCCTTGATCTCCTCTTCCTCATCATTGTCCAACAACTCGACGATTCGCTTGACTACAAAATCTCTGTCGCCTTGATCTCCAGCTTCCTGTTTCTTCGTCTTCAAATCCTTCTTGGCCTGCTCATCATCGTCCCCATCCTCATCATCACTTTCGCCCGATGAAGAAACGCTCAAAGGATGTTGTAATCCCGATCCATTTGCACCTAGCCCATTGGTGCGTGGCGGACTATTATGAGCATTGGCAATGAGGCCATATACGTAATGACCTAAATGAGGGTATTCGGTGAGGATAGTCATTGGCTTGGAAGGAGTGGCCAATTCTGGTAGACCGAGTCCTAGGACGTTTGTTGTTTGGCGTTTGGAGGGGGATGAAGAACGCGTATCGGGAGCTGAATTGGTGCGCGAAGATGTCGCTGATTCAGGCTCTGTTGGATTGGTCGATGACATTTTAATTTTTGGTGGGGTGACGCTCATTGTCGTAGTGAATGTGTATATATGTGTTATGGCCAGCCTGGCATGTGTGGTTGATTGCTGTTGTTGTTGTTGATTGTTTAGATGTATGCGGTGTATGATATATGTACCATCTGACTGACTGAGCCCGTCAGAGTGTATCCCCCATTTGAATCCTGACGTAGTTACCTAGTTTGATTCCGTAATTTAATATACTCTCCCACGGTATATTCAACCCATTAAGCCAAGCCAACCCATCTAGTGTTAACTCACTCTCAACTGATACACAATACTCATAATCATGTCGGGGGAATCATCAACTCAACCACCTGCAATCGCACCAAAAGAGCAGCCAGTTGCATCCTCATCCACCGCATCGGATGCCACAAAGGTCAACGGCGCAACTCCAGCGCAGAATGGTAACGCGACAACCGACGAGAACAAAGAAGCTCAGGATCAGTCCGACATCGAGTTGACCAAGCTGTTTACCGCTAAGCGAGAGGAAGATATGGCTCGGCGAGATAGGACTCTCGCAGAGTTCTTGGTGATGCTGGATGGATACAAGCCTTTGGTATGCCTTTACTAGCTGGACAGGATTCGCTAATACCCAGATTCCCGAGGAGGTGACAGAGTACTACCTACAACGGTCCGGATTCGATTGTTCCGATCCTCGGCTGTGAGCTGTCGTAGCTTGAACGCCTCAGATCAGAGCTAATCTTCAGAAAACGACTACTATCTCTCTCGGCCCAGAAATTCGTCTCTGACCTTTCGAGGGACGCCTTCCATTTCGCAAAGTTACGAGTGAACGGCACATCCGCTCGCGGGCGGCCTGCTGCTGCTGTAAGCTGTTTAACTCGTGTCGGATTAAGCTGATGTAGTAGGACCGTAATAAGGTCACTTTGACGATGGATGATCTAAGTCTGGCTCTCGGGGAACATGGTGTCAATGTTAGGAAACCAGATTACTGTGAGTCACCCCAAAGAAACGAGAAGATGATGCTCACGATCAGACTTATAGTTTCAGCTTCGATAATCACAGTCTCATTGTATTTCGTTGTACCGTGTATCAACAGCCCGCATCGCATATACCGCAAGAATGACATTACTCGTTAAAACATACTATAACAACGTGATTCCAAAATACAACAACGTCTCCCATGTTCCGGTGACATGTACACAACATCCCTCAGTCCAGAGAGGTATGTAACTTCCTCCTCGATGCCGATACTTTCCCGGGCAACCCAGCATGTATACGCGTAGGTCCCATTTCCAATGCCCTCATTCCATCTTTCGTAAGTTCTTGCACCTTCGCCAATAACGCGTCAAGCCTTTCCACCGTCTCGTTCCCGTCGTCTTCCTGCTCCTCCTCTTCTTCTCCCAAACTAAGCCCAAGCCCGATCATCTTCGACGGTGTCTTCGGCTCGATGAACTTTGCATTGCGTCCATTGAAAGGGAGACCGACGTATGGCGCAGGTGGCGTGAGGATATACAGACTCTCCGGCGTACTCTCGCAGCTCCTATCCACATGTCCGTCCCACTCGGAATCGATACTTGAGAAAGTAGAAGATTGAGTCGACATGGTAGATATATAAGAAACCCTAGACAAGCGGGAGGGGTCGTTCCGCCGACGCCGTGAGCCTGGGTTGTTCTGCGACCATTGTGCCAGTGGACGAATGGGTGTTTCCGGTTCGAGTGTTTCTATGTTTTCTTCTTCTCCTTCTTCGGAAGGAGGCGATGGTGTGATTGACGATGCTAGAGCCTATTTGTCAGAGTCGATCGCGTCCTTTGAGTGGATCTGACTTACCTCGCCAAGGGCTGCTTGTAGTTCATCCTCCGAAACCTGAGTCGCGAGGCCTGCTGCTTTCCTGTTAGGGTTATGGCGAGTACCGCGTCGGTCAGGAGCCTTGATGATGATCGGGTCCACGGCTTGACTTGGCGTCGGGCGCAAGAGGCGATATGCACTACCATCGTTAGCTCGCATTCTCAGCAGCATGATGCGACCTACATCCCAAGAGCAGACCCATACAGCCCTACATCATACATATTATGCAGGCCCCACGATTGTGCCCTCTCGTTATGTATATCACCTACTCGTCAGTGGTGGACTTGGTAGAATCGCCAAAAGGACCTACCCGAACATGAACATTCCTCGACGCGACTTGCAGTTGACGCGTCACTTGGTTGCCCCCAATCTGCTCGACTGATATCAGGTTGAAGGTGACGAGGTCGAGAAGGGCCACCTGGTTTATCGAGGTGATACATCCCCACCTGGTGTTGTTATTGATAATATGGGCTGTGCAATGATACTTGATACAATGATTAGATGAAGGAAAGGAAAGAAGCAAATTCCGCAAAACGGACAGAGTTGATCATCCGAGACACTGAGACACACACACGGGAGTGACGTATTGATGTATACTATACAAGACGGACCTGGCGTTTCAGTAGATATTGCTGTGCACTCCAATATGATGGTACGATATGCATATGCAAGCATGATCACTGCGAAGATGGCACAGAGGATTATTAAAACGATGGAAGGCTCACTGGCCCGCTTGGGCTTTCTCCTTCTCAATTGCGGAATCCTCCAGACCCAACTCGGCCCTCTTCTCCCGGATAGCTTCTGCTAGCTTCTGGAACCCAATATCCGCATCCTCCTCCAGGTCGACAATAGAGAACGAAGCTCTCACATGAGGACTGATCCTAGGGTTGGGATAGAATCTGCTATCAGCTCATTTCTCTGTCCATTCAATGTGACTTACGCCTTGCCGGGAACAGCCAATACACCTTTAGCCATAGCTTTCTCACGAATCAACTCGAAACTGTCCTCGATACCTGACCTCGACAAGTCGATCCAGAGGAACATCCCCGCAACGGGGCTGACCCAATCTGCCAATCCATCTAAATGTTTCCTAGCGAAGAATTCGAACTTTTCGCGGCGCTCGGCGTAGAATGCAGCTACGGCGTCCGAGTGGGATAGGAAGCCATCTACTCCCCAATTCTTGAGGAGCTTGTATGCTACTACTTGAGAGATGGAACTTGGGTGAAGGGAGTTCACTAGACATCAGCTTGCACTCCTCTCAAGGAAATGCTGGCTTACTGGCTGTGGTGACGTCCATGGAGTTGAGAATATCGGCGGGTCCAGTCACGAAACCCTACCGGTCAGAACAATCAGCGCAGAGAGGTAGTGGACGTACCAATCGGATCCCGGCAGACAATAGCTTAGAGACCGAATCGAATCGGCAAACATGACCTCCCTCAGGGAAGACCTCAGTCTCGAGCTCAAAGTAAGATGGGATCCGCTCAGTAGCGAGGTAATCTATGATCAGCTCTGATTCAAACCGGAAGCGTCAGCTTACAATAAGGATCATCTACACATCAGCTTGATTACGATACCGGTGTATGGACTCACCCTCCAGGATCAAGATCCCATACTTCTTGGCAATCTTCAAAATCTCCAACTTTCGTTCCCTAGTAGCGGAACATCCAGATGGGTTGCATCCGACAGGGTTACAGCTGATCGTCAGCTTTGTAACTATGCGGGGAGGTGGACATACTACATGACTCTTGGCCGTAGCTTGTCTGCTGGCCAGTTCTCCAATACCTGCTCAAGTGCCTTGGATGACATTCCAAGACTGTCAACTCCGACCTCTGCTCATCAGCACAGCTCAATTCGAATTGATGGAGTACATACCGACCATCTCGGCGTTGATGACCTGCAAATAAGGTAGAACACCCGCATAAAGCGGAGCCTCAAGTAGAACAGGATCTCCAGGGTTCAGAACTGATCGGAAACACTACCCATCAGCCCCCGTTTTTGCACTCCGAGAAAGTACCTACTCGGACCATACAATCCTGACTCCCTGTACCAACAGCTACACTCCAATCCCCACCCCTAGGACGCTTATGTACAGTCTCCTGCAACTCTGTTAAGAATTCCCTGAAGTTGGTCAGACCGGGTGTAGGGCCGTATTGGAGTGCATCGGAAAGATCTTTGCCTTCGATCGTTAATTGTCGGTTTGTCATTTTCGAATGGGGATCAAGAGGCGGTTTGAGGTTTAGAGTTATTGATTCGAAGGGGAATGTATCTGGGTTAGGTTTTCCGGCGCTGGCTGTAAGCTATCACTCAGGCTATCGAGCCATGCGAAGCTCACAGCTGGTACATCAGTATCTTGCCTAGACCAGGGTGATAAGGTGGACTTACGAAAGAGATCATCCCAGGTCCCTCGAATTTCATCAATCCACGAACTATCATCAGCCAAGCCTCCCTGGATATCGAGGGGAGAACTTACTACCATCAATCTCACGACCTCGAACAGCGTCACTCAAAAAGTTGGGCCTGACATAGGTATCCCCATTTCCATTTCCGTTGGTGGTCGTGATGGTCATTGCTGCTTGCTTGGGGTAGCGAAGGGTAGATCTGGAATGGTAGTGTGGGGCTGATTATATTCAAAGAAAGAGGTGGTCCGGTATTGAGTTTTCCAGTAGACAAAGCGACAATCAATTCCAGATTTGACTAGTGATGGTGGCTCGATTGGAACGTGTGTGTGGTTGTCTCGCCAAGTTCGTTTGAGATAACGAATAAGATGAATAAAACTATCGACAGGACGCGCTATGAACAAGTGATATGAGGGATATGAGCAGATATGAGTAAAAGTGACGCGGAGTCGAAAGATCAAAGATGAGATCTTGACTCATTTAATCGGTTAAAAGCGGGCGGAACCTGATAAGGAAAAATAAGTCACGTGGTTTTTAGAGGAAGTGGGTATATGGGTTAGGGAAGTGGGCGAGGCCGATGCATGCTTGTATAGAATGTGCTTGATAAAGATTTGTAGGACATTTGATGGCGCATCTACCGTCCGTGTTTTGTGACCATTCGGTGTTGGGCGATTTGATGGGAATTCTCAGATGATTTGGTTTTCAGGCACACAGAAAGATTTCACCCACAACCACCCCTTTGCCTAACGTTACGCACTGATCCCCGTTCGTCTTCGCCAAGCTACCTTTAAGAGACTCGACCGAGAGCCAAGAGATAATGTCCGACCGAGGTTCATAAGGATCGCGAGAGCTCAGGGGTCTTGTTACGAAGGGACCGCCGAGGATACCCAATTAGCAACATCCGAATCCTTTCTAAACACCTCGGTCATAGGCACCGAAGGGATGTTTCATTTGTGCAACTACCCCTTGAAGGATAACTGCGCTACTCACCAAGGGGCTGTGCGATGACCGAACATTCGATCTGTGTGAATATATATATTCTGCCGAATCGATCCTCTCCAATTATCGCCTTTCAACAAACATCACTCAAGATGAAGATCACTTCCATCCTTACTCTCGCTCTCGCTCCCCTCACCCTTGCCAAGACCTTAACTCTCTACGTATCATCTCACGAAACCGGCTACTCCATCAGCTTCCCCAACGATAACAGTGTCGCAGGAGTCAAGTTGTCCGATGACAAGGGGGCTTTGAAAGTCTACGGATCGTTGACTTACACTCAGCCGGGAGAGACTACAATCGCATTGAACAATGGTCAAGATACCGCCTGGGTATGTCTTTTAATTTCCACATCTCGATCAATGTGATCTGATGATAGTGCTACGTTACCCTCGTCAAGGATGCCAAAGTCGACGCCGCGAATCTCGTTCTCCGAAATGGATCGACTCCCAAATCTATCGTTGGCGAGTTGAGGGCTGTCAACAAGAACGCTAAGGTCGATTCGAAGGCTGTCACTATCGATTGTCGATTCGGCTAGATTGATACACGGAGACGGCGGAGGGAGGGGATACGCTGTATATCCGAAGGAGGAGGTGCTAGACAACATTGATAATTCCGGAGGTGTTCGATATGCATACCTTGGTCCCCATGTACCATAACGATCTTCTGATGACACCGTTGGTCACTTGGAATTCGAGCTCAGGAAGACGCCAATCAGCCGGCTCCTTTCACTCGTGGAAGGATTGGGACCTCGGTGACCAACAATCCAAGGATGTCCAGAGCGGAGAGGGAGACAGATTCACGGGGCAAAGGTCCCGAGGTTAGGTGCCAAGACTTCACTCCTTTGATCATTTCCACTGGTACGGAATACCTTTCAGGGGCGATGTAAAGATTGCCTGCTTACAACCGACATCAAGGATGGAGACGGTCACTGAAAGTGCAATCTCCCCGACTCCCCTGCTTGCATTCGCACTCGACTATATATGAAGGACGAGAGAACAACGAAGGAAACACATTCCACCGGTCAGATCAGGAATTCGATATCCAACTGTCAAATAGCTCAACATCATGAAATACCTTACATTCCTCGCGACTCTGCTACCTACCATCCTCGCCACACCCATAGGTTACAACTTCCGAGTCAACCTCATCACCTCAATCTCCGACTTGACCATGACTACTCCAAGCGGCACGACCATCACCCACGACTTTCCGTTGGATACTCATGAACACGACACGGAAACCCTCAACGTCGTAGGGTTTATGATATTCACCGAGACCGGTGTCTCACAGACTTACAAAGTCGAGTTTGGCCATCAGACCTGGGACGTACGTATAAGTTTCTCGAGAGCGTTGCACAAGCTAATGAGTTGTAGTTCAAGGTGGAAGTTGTAGACACCGCAGGACTCAAGGAGGCGGATGCGGCAATTCAATACATAGACGAGGGTAACACCACTGTCCAATGGGGTTGGGCGACCGATATCCCGCCCAACTTTGTTGCGCCGCTCGACTTGACGTTCCGGGGCTGAGATCGAGGGGTGAGGCGGGTTCGGAATGTACCATAGGGTGAACTCTGGTTGATTGCTGCGATACATCGCGTTGTTTGTTCAAGTAAACCCCTGATATCTATCACTGATATCTCGGGGACTTTGGACTTTGTGCTGACCACTATCCGAGCACGAAGGATTGTGCACCGCTGTGGTGGTATCAGATTGTACGACGTCATGCGATGGTCATTTTCCATCCCTGTTCACAGCCCGGATTTGGTGTGGTGCTCCTTTGTATACGATGATCTATGGGGTATGATGATCAATGAAAGGTTGAAAGATGATCAACGCTGATCAAACCGAAGTACAGTGATCTACTTGTACCATATATGATTTTGACACCCCCCGACGGTCTTCCAAAGCGCTTACCCGTTTCACTGCACTACTGCCGTTGCCATTTCACTAGTTCCACCAGACATACGCAAAATGAAATACTTTGCCTCGATGCTTACCCTCCTGTCGGTGACTCTTGCCACTGCACCACAAGAATCCCAATCCGATTTCCCATTCACCGTCAATCTCCTCACCAAGGTGGGAGATATGTCTATAATCTCCCCCGGCGGCCAAATCCCAATTTGCTGCACAAACGCCACCGAACACCAAATCTATGAGACGAACGTGACGTGGAGTGTTATTGGAAGTGCAACCTTCCATGAAGAGCAAGTCCCTCAATGGTACCTTATTGATACCAACCAATGGAGTGCCAATGTGCGTTTTCCTCATTTTTTAACAGGTGTAAACTTCCGCTGACCAAAAGATCTCAATAGCACTCCGTAAACGTGGGCAGTTATCACATGTTGACATTGCTGTCTCGAAAGAAGAACCTCACGGAGCAGGCATGAGGTTTGATTATCTAACTCCAAACTTTGACGGTGTGGATGTGTCCAACATCCCGACAGAAATCACTCCCAAGCCTTGACAGTCATAGACCGATGTTTTGATACTTTGCTAGTCTTGTTGTATGCAAAGTGGTGCCGGGGTCCGGTCTGAGCTGCATGTAGGCTTGAGAATAGATCCTTCCTCCGGGATCCTGACCCATTTCATTGAACCTGCTTTGTCACACTTTGAGCGAGTTGACTTTTTCTGGCATGGCTAGAAACTGCTGACAGGGGAGATTGGGACGATGAAACCCTCCATCCTATCAGCCTCCATCATTCTGTGACACTCATCGACTCATCCCTTTTGGATATAGACTAAATGAGAGATCTGCTCAAACGGAGAAAAGAAATCAAGGTGAATCGCATGAAAAGACAGTGGCAAATCCACTGCGTAATCGGCGGCCTTGGCCCCTTATCAAGCTGTGCCCTATATCAAGGGATGTTGTTCCATGTTGCCGCTGATTGGTTCAACCCCCAGCTGATTTGCCCCCACCAGGAGCCTCCGTGTAAAGGAAGGAGGATCTGCTGGTGGGCCCGCCTCGGATCTGGTCAAAGGTGGTGACCGCAGATCCATTGCAGATTGATCAATCTCTCCGCAACATCAGTGATCACAACGGCGGTCTGAAGAAAGGTGGTCACACAGCAGTGGTGATCCTACAAGTGTCTGGTGACATGGTAAGCCTATATAAGCATGCGTTACCGAAGCTCCTATCCCCAACAAACAAGAATACGATAAACAATATCAACTAATTTGCCACCTTACTATAAATTACCCACGTTCATTACAATATCCAACAAGATGAAGTACTCAGCATCCCTCCTTGCCGTCATCCTCGCTACCGCTGTATCAGCCGGAGACCTTGGTCGAGACTTCACGGTCAACCTCCTTACCCAAGTTCCAGACTTTTCCGTCTCATTCCCCCAACTCCCTGACCAAGTCCCCGTTCATTATAACAATGCCACCATCAAGCACGTTTACGGGGATGATAACGTCCTGTACAGCGTCGTTGGAAGCTTGACTTTCACAGAAACCGACAAGGTTCAGGCCTACCATCTTGATTCCGATCAATGGACTGTTGATGTGAGTTCCGTGTCCTTCCGAGAACATATTGAACTGCCATGCTGATGGAAAGATCGAATGCAGCGTACAAAGTCCTGGCGGTTTGAAACATCTTGATTTGACCATTTCAAGGAGTGAAACGGATGGAGGATTCTTGAGGTTTGATGGCGTCAGCGCGAACCTCGATGGGGTCAACGTTATCAGTAACCCGGTCAACAAGGTGGACAAGGAAGCCAATTGATAGGCGGATGTAGGGTAGCTGTTGTTGAAGCCAGGCAAGATGTACAAGATGTATCAGATGTAGGTAGCAATTTGAAGCGCAAATGTTTCAATTACCAGCCTTAATGTCAACATTGGGCTGAAGCGTTTTATACTTCCACAAGGTTAAAGTCTTCCGCCTATACAATCCGCGTAGACATGATGGTCTAAACCTGCTGCAGGCCCTTCGAGGGGAGTCAGTCTGTCCGAGATACGATAATTGATACGGAAAGTATGATGTTCGCACTTACAATCTGAGCCCATCAATCCGGCATTCGTGAGTCGTTTTTGTGGTTCATAACTCTATCAACATCTGATTTACATCAATCCGCAAGTCTGAACAAAAGCGCAAAACTCAAGACTGAGAGACCACAGGATAATCCTCATCCCTGGCCGTCGATCTTGGAGATCATGTCACTTCCTGTTAATCAATCTAACTCTAGTACAAAGGAAGGCAGTATATCATCGCCACTTGACCGATCAACATCTCGAATCCTACACCATCTGGTCAGATATAGCCACCGATCCAATGCGAGTCGTGCAATCTGCCGCAATCAAATCACAGACACTGCCGATCTGGTGATGGGTAGTCACACTTCACTTATACTTTCGCCAATTGCTCATGGCCGTCTCAGCATATATAAGCATGCATATTGTCCAGTCTCAATCCAATCATACAAAGCCAGCCAACAAGAAAGCATACCAGCCAAGTTACCAAGTTACTACTCTAAAATAAATTACCCAAAATCACCATTATGAAGTACCTTTCCCTTCTAGCCCTCGTCTCGGCATCTGTCGTTTCAGCCCAGACCCTCAACAGGAGCTTCACCATCAACCTCCTTACCGGCGACCAGTACTTGTCAGTTGTAAAACTTCCCCTTGAAAACCAAACCCCTATCGGATTCGGTAACGCAACCATTCAAACCGTTTACAATGAGATCACCTACAGCGTCGTTGGATCTTTCGACTTCACCGAGTTGAACATCGGCCAGGCTTTCCACATTGATAACGATCTCTGGTCTGTTGACGTGAGTCCACCTTAATCTGCTTCTGTAGGGGTACGTACACGTACTGATTATCAGATCAACATGTCCCTTGCCAAAGCTTCTGACGACAACACTGTGATGTCACAGGATGTTATTGTTGGGAAGCACCAAGGGTCGGAGAACGAGTTTGGCTTTATTCAGATGCCGTCGCAGATCCCTGGTGTGAATCTAGTTATGCCCCAGGAGAACAGGGTCGACAAGCTTTCTTGTAGTAGCATTAGCTGTAGTCAGGAGATAGATACAGTGCAGTATTAGCTTGAGTATGATGATTAGAATGAATGACGGTATCGAGTGTCACATGCAGATGCCCTAGCCTGAATCTGCTCTAGACCTCTTGACACGGAACACTTGGTCAATAGTACAGCTAAGACGGGAAGCGCTGTGATGCTAGCCTTTCATTCCAAGCCAATTCGTTTCAGGCAATCATCCGTTATTTCCGGCATCCTCCGCTCCATCCCTATCTGATTTACCTCAATCTGCAGATCCGACGGGAAAGAGGAAGCTTGATCTCCCAGAACCTCGGGAATGGCATCAGAGGTCGCCGTTGATCCTGGGGATCATGACATTTCCCCCTCCTCAATCTGTACCCAATACCGAGGAAAGTAATTCATTCTTGCCACCCTTTGCTTTGTTCCCAGTGAATACCGGAACAGCCGGGGTGTTGCTCCAAAAAAAGACGGATCAACGCCTGAAATCTTTCCTAATCTGATTAACAGTGATCGCCGATCCTATGCAAATCATTGCACTTATCGTAATCAATCTGTCAATGGGCGGATCTTGTGAATGGGAGGCGCAATCGACCCAGATTCTTGGCGGTCTCTCTTCCCCAGGTCTAGCCTATATAAGCATGTACATCTGTCACTCTCATCCCCATCACGAAGAAGATCAAGTAACAAGAAGGAATATCAAGTGACTTACAATTTCACCATACCCACCAAAGACCAACAATATGAAGTATCTATCCCTTCTAGCCCTGCTCTCCGCATCCCTTGTGTTGGCCGACAATCTCCTCAACAAGAACTTCACAATCAATCTCCTTACTCGAGACCCCTCAGTCTCAATGACCAACATTGATATCCCCGACCAAGCACCCATCTCGTTCGTTGATGCACCCATCAAACATGTTTACGACAACACCGTCTACAGTGTTATTGGCAGTATGGTTTTCACAGAGAAAAGTATGGCTCAAAGGTGTCATTTGGACACCGATCAATGGTCTGTCGATGTGAGCTACATTAGATTTTAGTTTGATAAGAGGCTGATTACTAGGTCGACATTTCCGTCCTTAACGCTGGTGCCGACACAGTCTGGCATCAGGACGTCGAAATTGGTAAGGATCCATCCGACGGTTCTTTATTCTGGTTCGATCAATTGCCCGACAAGATCGAGAACGTGGATTTCCAGATGGATCAGAGTAACAGGGCGAGTAAAGATCAACAGAATCAACCCAGCGAGGGCGTCTGATGTATCAGATATAGACTGTAGTCATTAGACATCAGGAATAAGCTAGAGTATCGTAGTTAGACGAAAGTAATGAAAGCCTGCGTTGTTTCATGCAGGGCCGCAGCCGCGGGTGTTTGGAGATATCGTTTTACCCTACAGCGCCATCCAGTATTTGAGGCACAGTTCGATACGTGGCTTACATCAGGTGAGGTGAATGGTGTGAGCAGAGTTGCGAAATGAGCCTCGACCCGGAGATAAGATTTTGCGACCCTCGCTTCTTTGTCCGACTGACGCCTCCGTCATCCACTACTGGACTCGACTGTTTTCGACTGTGTGGATCGATGCATGATGGAGATAAATGGTATATGAAGTGAATATCGCCCGTCAGTATCGGTCTATGAGAAGGAGCTGTATACAAATGTCCTATCCCCGACTACCGTCTCGGGTCTCCGTCATGTATTGTCTATCGTGTATTGAGGTATCGTGTATCGTGTATCGTCTATCATTTATCGTATCTCGTGTATCGTGCTTCGAGTACCTCGAATCGTATATTCCGGCATCGTACGCCTATTTTCCCAAGATTAATGCCCAAAAGTCCCAATAGACAACTTGGCCGTCAACATAGAATCGGTACTATCTTGACTCCCCATATCCCTTCTAGGGGCCCTAGGTAGGGGTCGTCGAGGTGCCTCCCGGCTAGGTGTAAGGGGTATCATCCTAGGCTCTTTGGTTCTCGATTGCATCGTGATCGGCATGGGAGGAGCAAGCTTCCTTGGAGGCGGCCTTGGGCTTGTTTGAGCTTTCAAAGCTGGCTCGTCGGGAGGTAGAGAGAGGGTGGAATGTCCGTGGAGGTTCGTTAGCGGGGATGGGGGGTATAGGTGATCTCCGGATTTGATGGAGGTAGAGGATCTCATGGAGCTGGGTGATGAGCCCTTTGGACTGGGTGGGTTGAGCGTTCCAGTCCTGAGTGAGGGAGGAGCGAGGCGGTCCAGATGAACATCGATAATGGGAGCAAAGCGGGAGTCATTCAACTGTTG
>Ga0308160_10004849_pt1 | contig 14174 bp, 12 predicted proteins | sample PhyFR1_FD_201036 | JGI IMG/M metagenome (GOLD analysis project Ga0308160, IMG submission 201036) | Phyllosphere microbial communities from UC Gill Tract Community Farm, Albany, California, United States - DLSLF.R1 | ecosystem: Host-associated > Plants > Phyllosphere > Unclassified | place: USA...
ACCTCGGCTTCGAGCAGGGCGCGGGCACCGCGAGCAGCCTGGTGCGGCTGCGCTACAAGATCAATCCGCGCATCACGCTGCAGCTGCAGACGGGGACGAATACGGCGCTGGACGTGCTTTATTCGTGGGCCTTCGATTGATCCTCAGCTTGTAAACGTCGCCCCTGCCTGCGCAGGGGCGGCGGTGTTTGAAGCGACGTGCTGATCAAGCCGGAAAGTAGCGTTCGCTGTCCACCTCCTCCAGCAGCCTCCCCTCCCCCGGCACCCACCCCAGCACCTCGCGCGTCCACGCGCTCGACGCCGGCGCATCCAGCCCGGCGAACGTCCCGAACCACGCAAAATGCGCCGCCGGCCTGCTTTCCACCGGCACGCCAAGCCGGCGTCCGATGGCCGCCGCGATCTCGCGGAACGGCACGCCCTCTTCGGCCGCCGCGTGATACGTCGCTCCGCGCGCGCCGCGCTCCAGCGCCAGCCGGAACAGGCGCGCCGCATCGAAGCGGTGCACCGAGGACCACAGGTTGGCGCCTTCACCGATGTAGGCCGACACACCCTTCTCGCGTGCAAACCCGATCAGCATCGGCACGAAACCATGGTCGCCCTCGCCGTGCACCGACGGCGGCAGGCGCACCACCGACGCGTGCACGCCCTGTCCGGCCAGCGCCATCGCGGTTTGCTCGGAAGCGCGCGGGTAATGGACGCTCGCCGGCGGCGCCGGGTCGGTTTCCAGGAGCGTACGACCCCGTGCCAGTCCGAGCAGGCCGGCAGTGACGACCAGCGGCCGGCCCGAGCCGCGCAGTGCCTCGCCCAGCGCCCCGATCGCGACCCGGTCCTGCTCGCAATTGGCGGCGAACTTCGAAAAGTCGTGGTCGAAGGCGGTGTGGATGACGCCGTCGCTGTCCGCCGCGCCGCGGCGCAGGCTGTCCAGGTCCTCGAGCGCGCCGTGGTGGACCGCGGCACCGGCCGCGCGCAGGGCCGCCGCGCCGGCTTCCGAACGGGCCAGGCCGACGACGGCATGGCCGGCGCCGAGCAATTCCCTGACGACGGCCGCGCCGACGAAGCCGGTGGCGCCGGTAACGAATACACGCATGATGTTCTCCTGATCGGTTACGAATGCGTCTACTATCCCGGCTCGGCGCATGCGGGTAAAGTAGTGACGACATACCGGTATAAGGACTAACAGCATGGAACTGGGCGACTACCTGAAGGACCGGCGCGCACGCATCGATGCGGCGTCGCTCGGCTATCCGGGCGCACGCCGGCGTACGCCCGGCCTGCGGCGCGAGGAAGTGGCGCAGCGCGCCAACATCAGCGCCACCTGGTACACCTGGCTGGAACAGGGACGCGGCGGCGCCCCGTCGGATGAGGTGCTGGAGCGGATTGCCGGTGCGCTGATGCTGACCGGAGCCGAACGCGAACACCTGTTCCTGCTCGGCCTGGGCCGCCCGCCGGAACCGCGCTTCCAGGCGGAGGCCAGCCTGTCGCCGCGCCTGCAGCGCGTGCTCGACGCGTTTCCGGTCAGCCCAGCCCTCGTCAAGACCCTGACCTGGGACCTGGTCGCCTGGAACCGCCCCGCCGCCGCCGTGTTCGGCTACAACGGCGGGCCGGACGAGCAGCGCAACATCCTGCGCCGCATCTTCCTCGACCCACGCAACAAAAGCATGCAGCTCGACTGGGACAGCGTGGCCCGCTTCGTGGTGGCGGCCCTGCGCGCCGACCTCGCGCGCGCGGGCGCCGGAGCGCGTACGCAAGCCGAGTCGCTGGTGCGCGACCTGTGCGCGCACAGTCCGGAATTCGAGGCGATGTGGCAGGCGCAGGATGTGCGTGCCTACGGCGAAGGCAGCAAGCAGCTGCGCCATCCGGTGGTCGGCCTGCTGTCCATGGAATATTCCTCGTTCGCCGTGGAAGGCCGGCCCGACCTGGGCATGGTGATCTACAATCCGGCCACGCCTGAGGATGCGGACAAGGTGCGTAAGCTCATGGGAGGGGCGGCATGACCCCGACCCTCCACTTCATGTGCGGCAAGATGGCCGCCGGTAAAAGCACCCTGTCGCGCCAACTGGCCGAACAGCATGGGGCGGTACTGATCTGCGAGGACATCTGGCTGCAGCAGCTCTACCCCACCGAGATCCGTGGCTTCGACGATTATCTCGCCTATGCGCGCCGCCTGAAGGCCGTCGTTGCGCCGCACGTGCTGCAGCTGCTGCGCGCGGGCGTGCCGGTGGTGCTGGATTTTCCGGCCAACGTGCCGGCGCAGCGCGCCTGGTTCCGCAGCCTGCTCGACGAGGCCGGCGCCGGCGTCAACCACGTGATGCACTTCGTCGACACGCCGCATGCGCGCTGCATCGAACAGCTGCACCAGCGCAACCGCGACAAGCCGCCGGGGTCGATGGCCATGTCGGTCGAACAGTTCGAAGCGATCAGCGCGCTGTTCGTGCCCCCCGCGCCCGAGGAAGGTTTTACGGTCAGGACGTACCGCTGAGCGCCGGGCGCGGCAGGACTGGATGCGGATCAGTGCAGCGTGCGGGCAATGCTCGGATTCGGATCGATCGGCGGCTCGTCGTTGAGCGGCGTACGGATCGGCGGCTGGTGCGGATCGCTGCCATCGAAGGGATCGGGTGGCGGTTCCTCGGAAGGAACCGGATCGGGTGCGCGGTGCGCCTGGATGGGGACTGAAATCATCTGTTAATCTCCTGAAAACATGGTCAAAAGACTACCACGGCCTTTGGATTAATGACGCCCACCTGCATTACAATGGCGGATTCGACTGAAAGGAACCGTCATGCTGCCGACTCCCATCGTTGCCGCCGTGGTCGCCCCGCTCGTGCTGTGGCGCGTGTACAGCCGTATCAAGCGCCTGACGAGCCGCCAGCAGTCGAAGACCTGGCGTCACCGCACGACCCTGGTGTTTTTCCCGCTGCTGGTGCTGGCGCTCGCCGCCGGCGCCGTCCTGACCGGCGCGCTGCCGCTGATCGCGCTGGCGGCCGGCCTGCCGCTGGGGGTGGTGCTGGGCCGCATCGCGATCGGCAAGACCCGTTTCGAACAGGTCGGCGACACCTATTATTTCACGCCGCACGCGCCGATCGGCATGGTGATCGCCCTGCTGTTCATGGGCCGCATGGCCTACCGCGCCTATGAATACTATGCCCTGGGCTCGCTGCAGCACCACGAATTCGTGACCAGCCCGCTGACCCTGTTCATCTTCGGCCTGCTGGCCGGCTATTACATGCGCTACGCCTTCGGCCTGCTGGCCTGGCGCCGCAAGGCCGCACTTTCCGCACCTCTCCTGAATCCGCAATGAGCCTGACTACCCTCGCACTGATCGCCCTCGTTCCGCTCCTGATCTGGCGCATCTACCAGCGCCTGAAAACCCAGATGGGACGCCAGCGTTCCATCCTGTCGCGCCACTACACCGGCCTGTTCGTGTTCAGCGCGATGCTGCTGGTCCCGGCCTCCGAACTGGCCGACCGTCCGCTCGAGCTGGCGGCGCTGGCCGCCGGCGCCATCGGCGGCATCGCGCTGGGCAGCTACGGCCTGCGCCGCACCCGCTTCGAAACCACGCCCGAAGGCTACTTCTTCTCGGTGCCGCAGCGCATGAGCATCCTGGTGGCGATGCTGCTGGTGGCGCGCGTGGTCTACCTCGGCATCGAGATCTACATGAACCAGGGCAGCAACCAGCCGAACCCGCGCTTCACCGACAGCCCGGTGACCATGGTCTGCCTCGGCATCACGGCGGCCTATTTCGCCACCTTCTCGTTCCACCTGATGCGCTGGCGCAAGCAGAAACGCAAGGAAATCGACAGCGTCTGAGGCTGGCACCCGGAAGGCTAGCGCACCTCGACCGTCCGCGTCAGCCGGATATCGGCCGAGGACTCGCCCAGCATCAGCCGCACCGGCACCCGCTCCACTTCGAAGGCGCCGCGCGCGGCATTCCACCAGGCCAGCCGGCGCGCCTCGAGCGGGATGCGCACGGTGCGCGTCTCGCCCGGCTTCAGGCTGACGCGCTGGAAGCCGACCAGCATCTTCTGCGGCCGGCTCACGGCGGACTTCGGCCAGGCCGCATACAGCTGCACCACGCTGTCGCCCGCCACCTTGCCGGTGTTGGCCACCTCGACCTCGACGTTCAGCGCGCCGTCCCTGGGCAGCGCCGCGGCATCGGTGCGCAGCCTGGCGTAGCGGAAGCTGGTGTAGCTGAGGCCATGCCCGAACGGGAACAGCGGTTCGCCCCTGGCGTACATGTAGGTGCGGCCATGGCGGATGTCGTAGTCCATCATCGGCGGCAGCTGGTCCATCGAGGCCGGCCAGGTGGCGACCAGCTTGCCGCCCGGGTTGTAGTCGCCGAACAGCACCTGCGCCAGCGCGCTGCCCTGGTCCTGCGAGGAATGCGCCATCTGCACGATCGCCGGCACGTGCTGTTTCGACCAGTTGATCGTGTACGGGAAGCTCGACATCAGCACCATCACCGTCTTCGGGTTCGCCGCCAGCACCTGCCTGACCAGGGCTTCCTGGGCCAGTTGCAAGGTTTCGCGGTCGCGGCCCTCGCGGCCGTCGCCGGGGTCGGCGCAGGGCTTGGTGCCGGCGTCGGTCCATTCCTTGCCCATGTTGGGGCCGCAGGTCGGATCGTTGCCGACCAGGACCACCGCCACGTCGGCCGCGCGCGCCGCACGTTCGGCCGCGCCGCCGCCATTGTCGGGGACGTAATCGACCTGCACGCCGGGGCCGACGGCGGCACGGATGCCGTCCAGCGCCGTCACTTTATATGGCGGGATGCCGCCGTACCAGTCCCAGTGCACGCTGTCGGCGTGGGGGCCGATCACGGCGATGCGCTTGATACCCGTCTTCGACAGCGGCAGCGTGTGCTGTTCGTTCTTCATCAGCACGATCGATTCCAGCGCCATCTGCAGCGACACCGCCTTGTGCGCCGCGCTGTCCCAGGGCGCCGCGCCATCCTTGATCGCGGCGTAGGGGTTGCCCTGGGCCGGGTCGAGCAGGCCCAGCTTGAGGGTGACGCGGAACTTGCGTGCCAGGGCCGCATCGAGTTCGGCCTCGGTGATGGTCCCTTCCCTGAACGCCGCGCGCAGCTCGTCCTTGTAGGTGTCGAGGTACTGGTTGATGCCGGCTTTCAGGCCGGCCACCGCGGCTTCCTTCTGGCTGGGGTAGCGTTTATACAGCTTGACCAGGTTGCCGATCGCGCCGCCGTCGCTGGAGACCACGTCCACGCCCCACTGCTTGATCACGAGGCTGTTCAGGAGAGGGTGCACGCCCATCGGCGTGCCGTTCCAGGCGTTGTAGGCGGCCATCACGCCGCGCGCGCCGCCCTCCTCGAAGCCCATGCGGAAGGGTACCGAATAATATTCCCAAAACAGGCGCTCGTCGAAGTCGGACGACGAGTTGCCGCGTCCGTTCTCGTTGCTGTTGGCGAGGAAGTGCTTGAGCAGCGCCGCGCCGCGCCAGTAGGTCGGGTCATCGCCCTGGATGCCACGGGTGAACGCCACCGCCATGGTCCCGGCCAGGAACGGGTCCTCGCCGTACACCTCTTCGCTGCGGCCCCAGCGCGGATCGCGCGCCAGGTCGGCCTGCGGGCCCCACTGCATCAGCATCGGCTGCGGGGCTGGCTGCTGGTAGGCCGCGCTCTGGGTGATGTAGCGCGCCTCGGTCGACTGCACCGCGCCGGCCCGGCGCACCAGTGCCGGGTCCCAGCTGGCGCCCATGCCGGGCGGCTGCGGAAACTGGGTAGTGGTGATGCGCGACTTTTGATGGTCCTGGTCGCCGCGCCGCACCACGCCATGGATGCCCTCGGTGCTGCCGAAGCTGGGAATGCCCAGGCGCGCCACGCCGGAATCGGTGGACAGCGCATCGATCTTTTCGTCGACCGTCATCAGGGACAGCATGTTGGCGATGCGCGCCTCCGGCGCCAGCGCGGTGTCTTGGAAGGGGTAGCCGGCCGCGCCGGCCTGGCCGGCCCACAGTGCGGTGACCAGTACGGCCAAGGTGCGGATCCTGATCCTGTTTTTGCCTTGCATAATCCTGTCTCCTCTTTTATATACGTCAATTTTTGGTATAACATCATTTATACACAAAAACGGTTAGCGCAAACATACTTGCCGCCCAAAATAAAGGAGACCCATGAATACCCGATTCTTCGTCCTGCCCCTGCTGGCGGCATGCGCATCCGCGCACGCCGCCGATCCCGGTTTCGCACGCGTCTTCAGCGACCACGCGGTGCTGCAGCGCGACCAGCCGATCACCGTCTGGGGCACGGCCGATGCCGGACAGGCGCTGACGCTGACGCTGAACGGCCGCAGCGTCAGCGGCAAGGCGGACAAGAACGGCAAATGGCGCCTGCAGCTGCCGGCCATGCCCGCGGGCGGTCCCTACACCCTGGACCTGGCTGCGGCAGGGTCGTCGGCCAGCCTCAAGGACATCATGGTCGGCGACGTCTACCTGTGCTCCGGCCAGTCGAACATGGAATTCGCGGTACGCAACGCAACCAATGCCTGGGCCACCACCAACAGCTCGGCCAACCCGCGCCTGCGCTTCCTGAACGTCGAAAAGTCGAGCGCCCTCACCCCGCAGGATGAACTCAAGCAGCCGGCCGCCTGGAAGGTGGCGGGGCCCGACACCATCGGCGACGCTTCCGCCGTGTGCTACTTCATGGCGCGCTCGCTGCAGCAGCGCTACGCGGTACCGATCGGCTTCATCAACGCCAGCTGGGGCGGCACCACGATCCAGGGCTGGATCGGGCGCGACTCGCTGCGCACCCTGCCGGCCTACACCGCAGGCGCCGACCTGGTGCAGGAACTCGCCACCCACCCGGCGCGCGCCATGCAGCGCGAGGACAAGCGCGTCGAAGCCTGGTGGGATGCGCACGATCCGTCCGCCGCGCGCGAGCGCGCCTTCAAGGCGCCCGGCTTCGACGACAGCGCCTGGCCGCAGCTGACGCCGGCCGGCTCGTGGAAGGACAGCGGCATCGCCGCCTTCAAGGATTTCGACGGCGTCGCCTGGTTCCGCACCACGGTCGACCTGACGGAGGCCCAGGCCAAAAGCGCCAGTGCCCTGCAGCTCGGCCCGGTCGAGACCTACGACACCGCCTGGGTCAACGGCGTGCGCGTGGGCGGCGGCAGCACCGGCTGGGCGTGGCGCGACTATCCGGTCCAGCCGGGCGTGTTCAAGGCCGGACGCAACGTGATCGCGCTGCGCGTGCTGAATGGTGGGAATGCCGGCGGACTGACCGGCCAGCCGGCCACGCGCGGCGTGCGCACCGCCGACGGCCAGTTCGTCGCGCTGGCGCCGGCGTGGAAGTACCGCCTCGGCAGCGCGCTCAAGGGCCAGTCGGTGGCGCCGTCGCCGTGGGACGTGCCGACCAGCTTCACCACCCTGTACAACGGCATGCTCGCACCGCTGGCCGGCTACAAGTTCAAGCTGGCCGCCTGGTACCAGGGCGAATCGAATGCCGGGGCCGGCGAGGAATACCGCACGCTGCTGCCGCTTCTAATGCGCGACTGGCGCCGTGGGTTCGGCCAGGCCGACCTGCCCTTCCTGATCGTGCAGCTGCCCGGCTACGGCGCCGCACCGAAGTCGCCCGGCAATTCGGGCTGGGCCGAACTGCGCGAGGCCGAGGCCCTGAGCGTCAAGAACGATGCGCATGCCGCCCTGGCGGTCACGCTCGACCTCGGCGACCGCTTCGACATCCATCCGACCCAGAAGACCATCGTCGGCGACCGCCTGGCACGTGCCGCGCGTGTCGTGGCCTATGGCGACAAGGACATCGCGCCGGGCGGGCCGGAAGCGGTGGCGGCGACGCGCGAAGGCGGCGACATCGTGGTCGCCTTCCGCCAGACCAATGGCGGCCTGCTCACCTATGCGTCGAACCGCGCGATCGGCTTCGAGACCTGCGCCGGCGCAGTCTGCAGCTATGCCGATGCCGTCGTCGCCGGTGACCGGGTGGTGCTGAAGGGCGCTAACGCGGCGGGCGTGACGCAGGTGCGCTATGCCTGGGCCGACGCGCCTTTCGTCAACCTGTTCGGCGCCGACGATGTGCCGGCGGCGCCGTTCCGCATGGACGTCAAGTGAGCCTATACTCCCCGCATACCATCACCATCGGGGAGAGAACATGACACTGAACCGCCGCGGCTTCCTGGGCGCCGTACCGATCGCTTCGCTGGCACTGGCATCTAGCCGCGCGCAGGCGCAATACGCATCTGCATCCGCGCCCGCGCCCGCGCCGGCAGCGGCCCCCGTCAGCGACTACGACACGCTGGTGCAGCTGTCCGGCGACGCCCTGCCGCGCAATCCGATGGCGGAACCGGCGCGCCTGCAGGCGCTGCTGGACAAGCATGCGAAACCGGTGGACGGCTACCTGGCCGGGGGTGCGGTGGCCGAACTGGAAGCCAGGTTTTCCGCCCTGCTCGGCAAGGAAGACACGGTGTTCATGCCGACCGGGACCCTGGCCAACCACCTCGCCCTGCGCCTGCTGTGTGGCGAAGCGAAGCACGCGCTGGTGCAGCAGGAAAGCCACGTCTACCGCGACGAATCGAACACGGTGACCACCCTCAGCGGCATCAACCTGGTGCCGCTGGCGCCGGGACGGGCGGCACCCACGCTGGATGAAGTCGGCGCCGCGATCGAGCGCGCCGAGGTCGGGCCGTATCCGATCAAGGTCGGCGCCATCGCGCTGGAAAGCCCGGTGCGGCGGGCGCAAGGCGCCACGCTGTCCCCCGCGCTGGTGGCCGATATCGCCAGACTCGCACGTGCGAAGAACATCCGGCTGCACCTGGACGGCGCCCGTCTGCTGCTCATGAGCGGCATGCCCGGCTTCGGTGTGCAGCCGTATTGCGCGCACTTCGATACGGTCTACGTCTCGCTGTATAAATACCTGGGGGCGCCGTTCGGCGGCGTGCTGTCCGGCCCCAGGCCCCTGATGGCAAAGGCGCGCGAGCTGCGCCATATCTTCGGCGGAACGATTTACCACGGCTGGCAGGCGGCGCTGCCGGCGCTCGATGCGCTGGACGGCGTCGAGGCCCGCTTCGCCAGCGTGCGCGCCGCCGGCGACAAGCTGCTGGCGGCGCTGGAGCGTACTTCCGGTTTCAAGGTGCAGCGGATCGACAAGGGCAGCAACCTCGTCATGCTGGAGATTGCGCCGGCACGCCTGGCGGGGCTGGAAGCCCGGCTGCAGCAGGCGAATGTGCGGATCGGGAAGGTGAACGAGGGCAAAGTGCAGCTGGGCTTCAACGAATCGATCCTGCGCCGGGATACCGCTTACCTGTTGAAAGCGCTGGCTGGATGACGGTGTAAGGAAGCTGTCAGTCGGAAATATTTACACTCGGTAAATACATGGTGCATACCTAGAGTTAAGCCACTGTTAATAAAGAACAATTTCTTTGTGGCATAGCAATTGCTACTTGTGGGAAACCACAAACGACAAAGGGGTGTTCCATGTTCCGGTTTCAATCTTCCAGGTTTCTGAAGCTCGCAGTTGCCGCCGCCGCCTTCGTGTCGCATGCCGCGTTTGCGGCGCCGGTCGATTTTTCCGGCGCGCTGACCGCGTCGGATCCGACCTTCAACCGCCCGTTCACGCTGACCACCCTGAGCGGCGTCGGCACGCGCACTTCCTACGACTTGTACAGCTTCTACGTCAACGCCGCCGGGGTCTACTCGATCGAAGCACTGTCGTTCGGCGGCACCGCAGGTGCCGGTTCGGATACCTTCTTCGCGCTGTACCGCGGCGCATTCAATCCGGCCGCCCCCTTGAGCAACCTGGTGCAGATCGACGACGACAGCGGTGCCGGCGCGCTGTCGCTGCTCACCAGCACGCTGCAAGCCAACACCCAGTATTACCTCGCCTTCACGAGCTACGCCAACAACGACTACGGCGCCTACACCGGCCGCTTCAACACGGTGTCGGGCGGCGGCCAGGTCTTCCTCGGCGCACTCGCCACCCCCGGTACGCCGGGCCAGGTCCCGGAACCGGCCACGCTGGCCCTGCTGCCGCTCGCGCTGGCAGGCATGACGCTGGCACGGCGCCGCAAGCGCGCCTGAGCATCAACACATAACCACAATCAAAAAGGGGTGTTCCATGTTTCGCTTCCAGTCCTCCAGGTTCCTCAAGCTCGCAGTCGCCGCCATCGCGTTCGTTTCGCACGCCGCCTTCGCGGCGCCGGTCAACTTTTCCGGCGAGCTGACCGCTTCCGACCCGAAGTTCAACCGTCCGCTCACGCTGACCACGCTCAGTGGGGTCGGCACCAACGTCGCCTACGACGTCTACGGCTTCCATGTCACTGCCAACGGTACGTATTCGGTGGAATCGACGTCCTTCAGCGCGCCAGGATCGGATACCTTCCTGTACCTGTACAGGGGCGCGTTCAATCCTGCCGCTCCGCTGACCAACTTACTGGCACTGGATGACGACAGTGGCGCCGGCGCACTGTCATTGATCAACAGCGCACTGCTCGCCAACACGCAGTACTACCTCGTTTTCGCGGCGTACTACAACGGCGACTTTGGCACGTACACGGGCGTGTTCAATACGGTGTCCGGCAGCGGCCAGGTCATCCTCGGCGCGCTCGACGTGCCCGGCACGCCCGGCCAGGTGCCGGAACCGGCCACGCTGGCCCTGCTGCCGCTGGCGCTGGCAGGCATGACGCTGGCGCGGCGCCGCCGCGGCTGACCGCTACCCCGGCGCTACCCAAGCGCCAAAACAAACGGCCGGTGTTCCTGCGAACACCGGCCGTTTTTCATACTTTGCCCAGGCTGAGAGTCATGCCGCCTGCGCCACCTTCTTTTCCGCCCTTCTCTGCAGTACGAAGATCGGCTGCGCCCACTGGCTGTCCTTCTTCTTCTTGCTGGTGATCAGGGTCAGGTCCGACGGATCGTAGACGTCGGTGTTGTGCGTCAGCGGCGTCGTCATCAGGTACTGGGCGTCGGTATTCTTGAGGAACTCGCCGACCAGCTGGATGTTGCGGATGTCCAGGTGGGCGAAGGGTTCGTCGATGAACACGAAGCCGCCCGAGCCTTCTTCCGACTTCAGCAGGCCGATCAAGAGCACCAGCGACTTCATCACCTGCTGGCCGCCGGACGCTTCGCCGTCGTTCATGCCGATCTGGCCCTTGCCGTCGAACTTGAAGCGCACGTGCAGGCCGGCCTGGGCCAGCTGGATGTCGTCGTTCTCCAGGCGCACCGGGTCGACGTTGACCTCGATGTTGGCCAATTCTCCCAGCTCCTTGATGTTCCTGGAGTAGGTCTTGATCGTGTAGCGCAGGCGTTCGATGTAGGCGCCGCGCGCGTTGTCCGTGGCTTCGATCGCGCGGTTGTTCTGGTAGCGGCGTTCTTCCGTTTCCGTCTGGCGGCCGGACAGCTGCTCATTCAAGCGTCCGTACTGGTCGATCACGGTCGGGTCGATCTCCCAGTCGGCACGCGCCAGCGAGTGGTCGAGCGAGCCGACGCGCAATTTGACCTGGTGCGCGTTGTGGTGGCTCGCCACCAGCGCCGCGCGCGCCTGCGGATTGCGCCAGCTCTTCGGCACGTGGCGCCAGTCGCGGCGCATGGCCAGCAGGTCGCGCGCGTGCTCGCTGCGCTGGTCGATCTGGCGGCGGTGGTTCAGGCGCATGCCCGCTTCCGCTTCCGACAGCGCCATGCGCGCGTTCTGCCACACGGTGTCGGCGCGGGTACGGGTGACGGTGGCGTTCTTGATCAGCACCTGCAGCTCGCCCAGGCGCGCGCCGACCTGCAGGCGCTCGGCCCGCAGCGGCTCCAGCGCGCGCACGGCTTCCTCGAACTCGGCCTGGCGCGCCGACAGTTCCTTGGCCGCGTCGACGCCGGCGATGCGCACGCGCAGCGCCGACACTTCGGCCGCCAGCTTGCTGATGGCGAGGGTCAGCGTGTCTTCCTGCGCTTCCAGCGCCGGCAGCAGCTTCTGGATCGCTTCCAGGCGCTGGGTCTTGCCGGCGGCGCCGAAGCGGTAGCGCGAGGGCTCGACGAACAGCGAGCGTCCGCCGCGCCGTTCCCTGTGATACGCGTCCGGCGTGATCCACTCGTCCGAATCGCTCTTGAAGCCGGCATCCACCGACTCCACGCGCTCGATACGTTCCAGCTGGTCGATCAGCCAGCCCGGCGCCGCGCTGGAAAAGCGCACCACCGACAGCAGCGTGTCGTCTTTCACGACCGGCGCATCGACGCAATCGGGCACGATGAAGTGGCGGTAACGCTCCTTCTCCGCGAGTTTGTAGGCTGCCGGCGCATCCTTGGCGCGCTCAAGCAGCACCACCGATGCATAACCGCCCAGCACACCTTCGACCGCGCCCTGCCACTTCGGATCCGTCACTTCGACGATGTCCGACAGCATGGCGTGCGGGATGCCGGCGTCGCGCAGGGCGCGGCGCATCTGGCGCTGGGCTTCCGGCTCGGGCATCGTGGTCTTGCCCTGCAGCGCCGAGATGGTCGACATCTCGCCGGCGATGCGCGTCGACAGCGCTTCGCGTTCCTGGCGCTTCTTCTGCAGCTCGGCTTCTTTCGCTTGCAGCTGGGTCGCCACTTCCGCGATGTCGGCACCCGAATCGGCCGCCAGCTTCTGCAGGCGCTCCTTCTGTTCGAGCAAGCTTTCCAGCGGCTTGAGCTTGCCGTTCAACCCGGTCAGGCGGCCGGCCAGTTCGGAGGCTTCCTTCTCCAGCGCCACTTCCTGTTGCTGGGCCTCGGTCAGCGCGCGCTGCTGGGCCGCCAGCTGGTTGCGCTTTTCGGCCAGCTGGCTGTCCGCCTGCGCCAGCGGTTTGCGCGCTTCGCGCAACTGGCGGCTGACGTTGCCCGCCTTTTCGCGCGCTTCGTGGTATTCCAGGCTGGGCAGCACTTCCTCGACCAGGGTCTTGCGTTCCTTGTTCAGGCCTTCCCACTGGTGGTAGTTGGCGACGCGCAGGCGCAAGCCTTCCAGGTTGGTGCGCGAGGCTTCCAGCTCGGCCTCGAAGCGTTTCAGTTCGCTTTCGGTGTCGCGCTGGTGGCGCTTGGCTTCGTCGTAGGCGTCCAGCACTTCCTTGTCGCCGAACACCTGGAACACCAGGTCCAGCAACTGGCGCGGCGAGTATTCGCACAATTTATCCGTCTCGCCCTGCTCCAGCGCCAGCACCTTCGACATCGCCGGCGACAGGCCGGCCGATGCGAGGCGCTTGCGGTAATTCTCGACGCCGAGCCAGTCGGTGGCTTCCGTCACTTCCTCGATCTCGATATTCCCGGGGCGCATCAGGTACTGGCGCTTCCAGTCGCCGCCGTTCTTCTGCACCTGGCAGAACAGGGTCACTTCGTCGTCGCTGAAGAAGCCGGAATGGCGGAACGGGCGGTTCGACAGCTGGCGTCCGCTCGGCTTGTTGTCGACCACGGCGCGCAGCCAGGCGCTCTGCTGGCCCGAGTGGCGCGCATAGTGCTTATAGGTGCGGCCCATCGAGCAATCGAGGCCGAACAGGGTGCGCATCGCATCCAGCAGCGTGGTCTTGCCGGAGCCGTTCTGGCCGGCGATGGTGATGATCTTGGCGTCGAGCGGAATGTTCTTGATCCGCTGCCAGTAGTCCCAGTGGACCAGCTCGAGAGATTTAATGTGGAACATGCGGGTCTTTACGCTTGAGTATCGGGTGCGGCGGTATCGGCCGGCGCATCGGTGGCGACAGGTTCTGCGTCGTTGGCCGCCTCAGTAGCCACATCCGTGACCGGACGGCGGCGCGCCACCGCCAGCGGCGCGCGCTTGAACACGTCGGCCAGCGCGCCGTTGATGATGCGTTCCTTCAGCAGGTCGGTGTCCATCAGCAGGTCGAGCAGCGGGCCTTCCAGCACCACGTCGCCGCGGCGCTCGATGAAGCCGAGCTTCGAGAGCAGGCCGAGGTTCATGTCCATGCGCGTCTTCTTGCCGAGCTTGTCGCCGAAGTCGGCCAGCAGCGCGGTGTAGGAGATGCCGATCGAGGTGTCTTCGGCGCGCGGGATCGGCGTGTCCTTGTCGAACATGTCGGTCTGGTCGACGTCGATCGCCTGGTGGGTTTCCTGGCGCTGGCGCTTGGGCAGGATGATCTGTGCCCACAGCACCACCAGCAGCGCCACGCCGTCGCGGGTCAGGCCGAAGTTATTGTTCTGCCAGATATCCTTGGCGCCGAAGATCTTCGGTTCGACGTTGCGGTGCAGGGCCAGCGTGACGTGGTCGGCATACAC
>Ga0308160_10004850_pt1 | contig 14171 bp, 12 predicted proteins | sample PhyFR1_FD_201036 | JGI IMG/M metagenome (GOLD analysis project Ga0308160, IMG submission 201036) | Phyllosphere microbial communities from UC Gill Tract Community Farm, Albany, California, United States - DLSLF.R1 | ecosystem: Host-associated > Plants > Phyllosphere > Unclassified | place: USA...
AGTGTAAGATGCCCGGATCACGGCGGCAAGATGAAAAAAAAGCGCACCCTTGGGTGCGCTTCAATTTGGTTCACGTTCCCGGCCACTCGGTCTTGCCGGCAGCATCATGTAAAACGTGTGTCTCCTCCAAACTTTTTTCCGGTAAATGATCGCGATGTACTTGTGGTACTTGCTCTTACCGCTTTTTTCTACCTCTCCCCAACATATTCGGTCCAGCCTTCCAAACGCACCATCATAGTGCTGAAGGTGCCCCATCATAACGCATTCGCATAAGAAAAACGTAGTTTTTTATATACATTCACGAAATATATTTCAGCTATAAGCGACCAAAACAGAGCATAAAGCCGGCTCAGCGGGCGTTTAATTGACGCCAAGAAATTAACAATTCAAAGTTTCAACGCGCCGACGCCTCCGTGCGCGCCGTGGCCTGCGCAGTGGTCCGATTGATGGCATCGATGAGGTCCTTGCCGATGCGTACGCTCATCTGCTGCTGCACCGGCAACAGCGCCCGCCGCCACGCCGCCTGTTCCTGCGGGGTGAGCGTATAGATCGTGGTGTTGCCGGTCTTGCGGATCGCGTCCAGCGCACGGTCGTTGTCGCGCTGGGCAATCGTCTTTTCATAAGCAGTGGCCTGGCGCATCGCCTGCTCGAGCTGGGAGCGGATGTCGCGTGGCAGGCCTTCCCAGAATTTCCTGTTCACGATCACCACGTAGCCAAGGTAACCGTGGTTGGACACGGTCAAGTATTTCTGCACTTCATGCATTTTTTGCGTATACATATTCGTTGGCGGATTTTCGGTGCCATCCACCAGGCCCGACTGCAGCGCCGGGTAGGCTTCGGAAAACGCCAGCACTTGCGGAATCGCCCCCAGCGCCCGCATCTGGGCGTCGAGCACCTTGGACCCCTGGATGCGCATGCGCAAGCCGCGGAAGTCGGCCGGTGCGTACAGCGGCCGGTTGGCCGACATGACCTTGAAGCCGTTGTCCCAGTACGCCAGGCCGGTGATGCCCTTGGGCTCCAGCTTTTGCAGCAGGCTCTTGCCGATCGGCCCTTCGGTCACCGCGTACAATGCCGCCTTGGTCGGGAAGATGTAGGGTAGGTCGAAGGCTTCGAATTCCTTCACGCCCAGCGGCCCGAACTTGGCCAGCGAGGGCGCCAGCATCTGCACGGCGCCGAGCTGCAGCGCCTCCAGCTCTTCCTTGTCCTTGTAGAGCTGGCTGTTCGGGTAGACTTCGACCTTGACCCGGCCCCGGGTCAATTGTTCAGCCAGTACCCGGAAGCGCTCGGCCGCCAGTCCCTTGGGGGCGTCGGGCGCGACGACGTGGCTGAACTTGATGACGATAGGGTCCTGGGCCCATGCGCCGCAGGGTGCGCCCAGGCCGGCGACAGCGACGGCCAACGCAGCCAGCATGGCTTTGATCCGCATGATGTTCCTCTTCCCGATAAATACAGGTATATATATGTTGGAGCTGGCACCAGTGTGCCGCGTCCGGCGCCCAGCCGCCATCGTGGATATCCACGAGGCCGGCTCGGCAACAAAACACGGTATCACATGAAGAATCCATTCACCCTGCCCCGCCCCGTCCCCGAAAGCCCCTGGCGCTGGCTGGTGCCCGTCCTGCTGGTGCTGCTGTTCCTGCTCGTGCTGTTGTGGCTGCCATGGCAGGCGCGCCAGATGGAAAGCAATGAGCGCCAGGAGCAATTGATCGCAGACACACTCTGGGTCGAGCAGACCCTGCGCTTCGAACTGGCGCGTTCCGAGGAAGCGCTGGCCACGCTGGGCGCCGACCTGGCCGTCAAGCCGCCGGCACCGGAGGTGCTGCAGGCGCGCCTGGCCCAGATGTTCAAGAACGGCCACGAACTGCGCCGCGTGGTCTGGTTCGATGCCGCCGGCCGCGTCCAGGCGATGCGCGGGATGGAATTGCCGGCCGCCGGCCTGACCGACTCCTCGCGCGAGGCCGGGATGCTGGCGCGTACCACGCGCGCCGGGCGCTACAGCGAGCCCTACGGCGCCACCGCGCTGCTGCACGGCCTGATCGACTTCCACCTGCCGCTGTACCACGCCGGCACCTACGCCGGCAGCCTGGTCGCGACCTACAACCTGCAAGTCCTGCTCGACGAGAACGTGCCCTGGTGGTTTGCCCAGGACAATGCGCTGTCCCTGCTCGACCGCGACGACCACATCGTGGCCACGCGCGCCGCCGGTGGCCCGGGCCGCGGGGTCTACACCCACAAGCGCGCGCTCGACCTGCCGGGCTCGCAGATCGTGCTGGCCACCGACAGCGTCAAGGGCGCGCCCAAGCTGCTGCCCAACCTGCTGGTCGGTTCGGTGATCGTGCTGGCGCTGGGCCTGGTGCTGTCGCTGGCCGCGCTGTGGCGCCACATCGCGCGCACCATCGCCGCCGAGAACGCGCTGCGCCAGCAGATGGCCTTCCGTACCGCGATGGAAGATTCGCTGCTGACCGGCCTGCGCGCGCGCGACCTGGAGGGCCGCGTCACCTACGTCAACCCGGCCTTCTGCCGCATGGTCGGTTTGCCGGCGGGCGAGTTGCTGGGCAAGAAGCCGCCGATGCCCTACTGGGCGCCGGAGGCGATGGCCGAGTACGAGCAGCGCTTCAAGAAAGTCCTGGCGGGCCAGGCCACGCCGCAGTTCGAGACCGTGTTCCAGCGTTCCGACGGCGTGCGCGTGCCGGTGCTGGTGTTCGAGGCGCCGCTGGTCGACAGCCATGGCCGCCACACCGGCTGGATGAGCTCGATCCTCGACATCACCGACCGCAAGCGCGCCGAGGAACTCAACCGCCAGCAGCAGGAAAAGCTGGAAACCAGCGCGCGCCTGGCCACCATGGGCGAGATCTCGTCGATGCTGGCGCACGAGCTGAACCAGCCGCTGGCGGCGATCTCGAGCTACACGGCCGGCGCGCTGAACGTGCTGAACCGGGTCAACGAGAGCGAGGGAAGCGGTTCGGCCCCGGCGCCGGCCCTGGACATCACCATGCTGCGCCGCGCGCTGGAGCAGGCCAACACCCAGGCCCGGCGCGCCGGCCAGGTGATCCGCAGCGTGCACGAATTCGTCAAGAAGCGCGAACCACGGCGCGAAAGCGTGGCGATGCAGCAGGTGGTCGACGGCATCCGCGCATTGGTCGAGCTGCAGGCGCGCCAGAGCTACGTCACGCTGCAGGTCGAGGTGCCGCCCGACCTGCCGCCGGTGCTGGCCGACCGCGTGCTGCTCGAACAGGTCTTGCTGAACCTGACCCGCAACGCGATCGAGGCGATGCAGGATATCGCCCCGGAGCGGCGCCTGCTGCGCATCGCCGCGCGCAGCAGCGACGGGCAGGTGGCGGTGTCCGTCATCGACAATGGCCACGGCATCCCGCCGGAAGTGGCCGAGCGCCTGTTCTCGCCCTTCTTCTCGACCAAGGCCGAGGGCATGGGCATGGGCCTGTCGATCTGCCGCACCGCGATCGAATTCCACGGCGGCACGCTGACCCATGCCGACAATCCGGATGGCGGCACCGTATTTACATTCTCCCTTCAGAAAGCCTGAGCTAAAATACGCGCCAACCTAAGGAGACCCAACGCATGCTGCACATCGTCGACGACGAAGACGTCATCCGCGACGCCCTGGAATGGCTGGCGCAATCGCGCGCCCTGGCCACGCGCAGCTATGCCGGGGGCCAGGCCTTCCTCGACGCCCTGGGCGAGCAGCCCGACGAGGGCGGCGAGTGCGTCCTGCTCGACGTGCGCATGCCCGGCATGAACGGCATCGCGGTGTTCGACCAGCTGGTGGCGCGCGGCCTGCTGGCGCGCCTGCCGGTGATCTTCCTGACCGGCCACGGCGACGTGCCGATGGCGGTCGATTCGCTCAAGCGCGGCGCCTTCGACTTCTTCGAAAAGCCGTTCAACGACAACCAGCTGATGGACCGCATCGAGGAAGCCATGGCCGCCTCGCGCAAGGCCGCCGCCGCCAGCCAGGTCCGCGCGCGCCTGGCCACGCTGTCGGCACGCGAACGCGAAGTGCTCGACCTGATCCTGGCCGGGAACATGAACAAGGTCGTGGCCGACAAGCTCGGCATTTCCATGCGCACGGTGGAAGTGCACCGGGCGCACATCTTCGACAAGATGCAGGTGAAGACCGCCGTCGAGCTGGCAGGCCTGCTCAAATAAATCCTCTTGCAAACCACCGGCCCCAGCCCTGAGTAAACAGCGCCGCCACGTCCCGTGGCCCCACCCTCGTCCCCCGGCCGGACCGTCGTTTTTTACCACCGAGCAGCCTTGACTCCGCCAGCCCTACCGGGCCCGGCGCCGCCGTGCACTTCCGGTTTCAGGAGCGCACGCACCGCAGGTTTTGTGCCCGGGATTTCGAGGGTTCGCTTGTAAAATCAATTGGAACACCACGTGGCCGAACTGACCACGCCAAAAAATTCTTTAGGGAATGCAGATGAGCGAAAAGACAATTGCAGACAAGATGTTCTTGAGGACCGCAAAATCGATGCTGATCCTGAACGGGAACGTTCACCCCGGCATGGTGGCGCAGATGCCGCCCGCGCTGATCAAGAATGAGCAGGACAAGGTCGACGTCGTGCTGCTGTTCGCAATGAACCGCAAGGAACTGGAACAGTATTTCCCGATCGCCAAGGAACGCATGGGCGACAAGGGTTCGCTGTGGGTGGCCTACCTGAAGCAGACAGCGTCCAAGGCCACTGATATCAATCGCGACTCGATCAATGCCTATGCGAAGGAAAACGGTATCACAGGCGTTGCCATGATTTCCATCGACGGCGATTGGTCAGCCCTACGCATGAAGCGTATCGAGCTGTAACACGACGCCGTGGCGCGCCAGCGCCCACGTCACATGCTCGCGCACCAGCGCTGAGGGATGCGTGGCGCGTGCGCGCAAGGCGGCCACGATGGCGGCATCGCCCGCTGCCGTATCCGCGGCATTGCCCAGCCCCACCGCCAGGTTGCGCAGCCAGCGCTCGTGGCCGATGCGGCGGATCGGACTGCCCTCCATGCGGCGGTTGAATTCCTCGTCATCCCAGCCGAACAATTCCACCAGCCCACTTGACCCCAGGCCGTTGCGCTCGTCGAAGTCGGGCAGCGGCGCGCGCTGGGCGAACTTGTTCCATGGACAAGCCAGCTGGCAATCGTCGCAGCCATAGATGCGGTTGCCGATCAGCGGCCGGAACTCTTCCGGAATCGGCCCCTTCAGCTCGATCGTCAGGTAGGAAATGCAGCGGCGCGCGTCCAGCCGGCCCGGTCCCAGGATCGCATTCGTCGGGCAGGCCGTGATGCAGGCCTGGCACCCGCCGCAATGGGCGCCGGTCGGCGCGTCCACCGGCAGCGGCAGGTCGACCAGGATCTCGCCGATGAAGAAGGTGGAACCGGCCTCGCGCGACAGCAGCAGCGTGTGCTTGCCGCGCCAGCCCAGGCCGGCCTTTTGCGCCAATGGCAGTTCCATCACCGGCGCCGAGTCGGTGAACACGCGGTAACCGTAGTCGCCGACCGCGCCGCGGATGCGTTCGGCCAGTTGCGCCAGGCGGTTTCTCAACACCTTGTGGTAGTCGCGGCCGCGCGCGTACAAGGAGACCACGGCCGCGTTCGGATCCTGCTGGCGCAGGCGTTCGCGGGCCCGCCAGTCGTCAGGCGCCGAGGCCGGCAGATAATCCATGCGCGCGCTGATCACGCGCACCGTGCCCGGGACCAGTTCGGCCGGCCGGGCGCGCTTCATGCCGTGGCTTGCCATATAATCCATCTCGCCATGATGGCCGGCATCCAGCCAGGCCTGCAGTCCCGCTTCCGTATGCGCAAGATCAACGTCCGTGATACGGACGTCGGCAAAGCCGAGCTCCGCGCCCCAGGTCTTGATGGTCAGCGCGAGTCGGTCGAGTTCAGGAATAATGGATGCGGAGGCGGACATGGCGGGAACGAGAAACAACACGACATTCTATTCGATGCAGCCCTTCACGACTTATCTTCCGGACGAAACGGCCACCCAGGCCCTGGGCGCCGCCCTTGCCCGCGCCTTGCGGCCCGGCCTGGTGATCTACCTGCACGGCGACCTCGGCGCCGGCAAGACCGCGCTCACGCGCGCGCTGCTGCACGCGGCCGGCCACAAGGGCGCGGTCAAGAGCCCGACCTACACCTTGTCCGAGCCCTACCGCATCATTCTGGACGGACAACAGGTGAACCTGATCCACTACGACCTGTACCGCATGTCCAGCCCCGAGGAATTCCTCGATGCGGGCTTCCGCGAAGACTTCGACGGCAAGAACATCTGCATCGTCGAATGGCCCGAAAAAGGCGAACCGGTGTTGCCGCCACCCGACGTCAACGTGTTGCTGGAAGTCAGCGGCCCCGGCCGTAATGTAGAATTGCAGGCGTTGTCTGAATTGGGCCTGCTATGCCTCGAACGCCTGCACTACCCCCCGACTCCCTGATTCCCGGTTCGCTCAAGCGGCGCGCGGTGCTGAAGGCAGGCGGGACACTCCTGTTGTCCGTCCTGTCTCCCCTGCCCGCCAGCGCCGCCCAGATCATGGCCGTGCGCGTCTGGCCGGCGGACGAGTACACGCGCGTCACGCTTGAAAACGACGGCGAACTCAAGACCAACCATTTCATGGTGCCGGACCCGCCGCGCCTGGTGGTCGACATCGAGGGCCTGGCGTTGAGCGATACGCTCAAGAGCCTGGTCGCCAAGGTCGAATCGAACGATCCCTACATCAAGCAGGTCCGCGTCGCCCAGAACCGCCCGAACGTGGTGCGCCTGGTGTTCGACCTCAAGGAAACCGTCAAGCCGCAGGTGTTCACGCTGGCGCCGGTGGCCGGCTACCGGCATCGCCTCATCTTTGACTTATATCCGCTCAAGCCGGTCGACCCGCTGTCCAGCATGATCGCCAAGGAAAACTGGAGCGACGAAGACGTCGCCGCCGCGACCCCGGTGCCGGCGCCCCAGCCGGGCAGCCCGACCGTGGGCCAGGCCGGTCCGGACGCCATCGCCAAGCTGGAAGCCGATGCCGCCCGCGCCGGCACCACGCCCGCCACGCCGCAGCCGGCCGTCCCGCAGTCGCCCGCCGCCGCAAAAGCCCAGGCCCAGGCGCAAGCCAAGGCCGCGCCGGGCCATAAAGTGGCGCGCATGATGACCATCGCGCTCGACCCCGGCCATGGCGGCGAAGACCCGGGCGCCACTGGCGCCACCGGCGTGCACGAGAAGGACATCGTGCTGGCGGTCGCCAAGCGCCTGAAGGCCAAGCTGGAAGAGTTGCCGAACACGCGCGTGATGCTGACGCGCGACGCCGACTTCTTCGTGCCGCTCGGCCAGCGCGTCGAAAAGGCACGCAAGGTGCAGGCCGACCTGTTCGTCTCGATCCACGCCGACGCCTTCGTCACCCCGAGCGCGCGCGGTTCCTCGGTGTTCGTGCTGTCGGAAAAAGGCGCAAGCTCGAGCGCGGCGCGCTGGCTGGCCAACGACCAGAACAAGGCCGACCTGATCGGCGGCGCCAACTTCGCCAGCCACGACAAGGACATCGCCAGCGTGCTGTTCGACCTGTCGACCACGGCCCAGATCAACGACAGCCTGAAGCTGGGCAAGGCCGTGCTGTCCGAGATCGGCGGCATCAACCGCCTGCACAAGGGCTCGGTCGAACAGGCCGGCTTTGCCGTGCTGAAGGCGCCAGACATCCCGTCGATCCTGGTCGAGACCGCGTTCATCTCGAACCCGGAAGAAGAAGCCAAGTTGAAGGATGACGCTTATCAAAATCAACTCGCCGATGCGATCACCAAAGGCATCAAGCGCTACTTCGCGTACAATCCGCCGCTGGCGAAGAGCCGCATGACTTGACCCGGGCGGGCGTTGCGCTGGCGGCGCTTCTCGGGTTTCAGCTGAGGAGAATTTCGTGAGCGCAACGACCACCCAATTCGGGCAATTGCCCGCTGTTCAACTTCGTGCGCCCGACGGCGCCGAAGCGACCATCACGCTGTACGGCGCCCACCTGGTGTCCTGGAAGGATGCACCCAGCCCGGACGCCAGCGCCGCCAACGCGCTCCCCCAGGAACGCCTGTTCCTCAGCACCCTGTCCGGCCTCGACGGCGTCCGCGCCATCCGCGGCGGCGTGCCCGTCATCTTTCCCCAGTTTGCCGAACGCGGCAACGGCATGCGCCACGGCTTCGCGCGCGTCAGCACCTGGCGCCTGCTGGATTCCGGCGAGCAGGACGGCACGGCGTTTGCGCTGCTGGCGCTGTCCCGGGCCGACCTCGCGCCCCAGCTGGCATCGAACTGGCCGCACGCCTTCGAACTGCAGTTGCGCGTGACCGTGCGCGCACGCGAACTGCTCATGCAGCTCGAGGTGCGCAACACCGGTGCCGATCCCTTCCCCTTCTCCGCCGCGCTGCACACCTACTACCTGGTCGAGGACGTCGAAGGCGTGCGCATCGACGGCGTGCAGGCGGACACGCTGGCGATCGTGGACAAGCTGGACGAGGTGTTCGAGCGCATCCCCGGCCACATCACCTTCGACACCGGGGCGGACACGCTGGGCTTGCAGCAGACCGGGTTTACCGACGCGGTGGTGTGGAACCCGGGCGCGGCCGATGCGGCGGCGCTGGCGGACATGGAAGACGAGGAGTACCGGCGCTTCGTGTGCATCGAGCCGGCCTTGCTGGCGCCGCACGTGCTGGAGCCGGGCGGGAGCTGGCGCGGGGAGCAGCGCGTGACCGTGTCGGCCTAGCCCCCGGGTGCTTAGTTCGATTCCTTGATCATCCGTCCCGCGGTCGACTGTACCGGCCGCGCGTTCAAGGGATACAGCCGCGAGAACAAGGCCAGCTGCGCCGGCGACGCCTGGCGCGGCTGCTTGAACACCATCCACAGCACGCCCTCGGTGCATGGCGGCTCGGTCAGCGAGCCCATGTAGGTGAAGTACTCGCGCTTTTCCGGCAGCGCGTCCATCGGGTCGATCACGATCGACGGCGACACCACCTCCTGCTTTTCCAGCGGCAGGTTGTCCCAGATGGTCTGGACCAGGCTGTGCGGCTGGCCGCGCTCGAGCAGGACGGCGACGATCGCGATCTTGCCATCGACGCTCCTGTGCACCATGTGGATGACCATTTCCGTGCCCTTGCCGTTGATCTTTTCCTCGGACGGGCGGTGGAAATGGAATTCCTGTAATTCGTAGGTCGCGTTGCCGACCGTGATGAAATTGCCCCCGCCCACGGTCACCGAAATCGTGTGACCATTGTTGACCTCGCTGAACGAGGACGGGTGGTAATCGAAGGTGATCTGCTCCAGGTTGACCTTGATGCCGTCGCGCAGGTCGATCGGCGACTGGCGCTTGCCGCTGCCGCAACTGGCCCAGCCGTCGTTGATCTTCGACCAGTTGGCCGGGCCCAGTTCGCCTTCGTAGGACCAGACCGTGCCGCGCTTCGGCGCGTTGGCGGCGGCGATCGCCGCTGCGGCAGCCTGCTCTTCCTGCTTGCGCCTGGCGTCCGACGCTTTCTTCGCGCGTGCGGCGGCGCCGGCGCGTGCCTGCTGGCGTTCGCGCAGTTCGGCCAGGCGCTCGGCGATCTTGGCCGAGAGCGCGACTTCGGCGTCGTCTTCCTTCTCGCTCGATGCGGGCGCGGCTGCGGCAGCCGATGCGGGCGCGGGACGCGCAGCCGCCTGGGCGTCGGCGGCCGCCACCAGCTTCTTGATGGACTCGGCAGAGGGCGGCCTGGCGCTGGCAGGCTGGGACGCGGAAGCGGGTTTCGCCAAGGAAGCCGCGAGTTTGGCTGCCGCGGCGGCAGGATCGTTCGCGCTTGCGCTCATGACAACGCAGCAGCAAGCGAACAGGGCGATCAGGTTACGCATGGGAATAGGATAGTGTTGCTGTCCCCTACCTTATCGGCGTTACTCTACGTAAACTTGAGGCTGTAAACGCACAGCGCGCCGACAAATGCGGCGCGCTGGCAAGCATGACAATGCGTCCGCGCTCAGCGGCTCATCACGCGGCGGCCGAACTTGTAGATGCCGCCCAGCGCCAGCGGCACGATCGCCGCGCCGACGCCGACCAGCACGATGGCGGTCAGGTGGTCGCGCACGACCGGGATATTACCGAAGAAATAGCCTGCAGTCACAAGACCCGCCACCCACAGCACGGCGCCGGTGATGTTGAACATCTGGAAGCGCGCATGCGTCATGTCCGACACGCCGGCCACGAAGGGCGCGAAGGTGCGCACCACCGGCACGAAGCGCGCCAGGATGATGGTCTTGCCGCCGTGCTTTTCGAAGAAGTCGTGGGTGCGTTTCAGCGCATCCTTGTTGATCCAGCGGTAATCGTGGGTGAACATGCGCTGCCCGATGGCTTCGCCGATGTAATAGTTCAGGGTATTGCCGGTGACCGCCGCAATGATCAGGAGCGCCATCAATAGCGGGTAGCTCATTTCGCCGGTGGCGCAGAAGGCGCCGGCGATGAACAGCAGGGTGTCGCCAGGGAAGAAGAACAGGACGACCAGGCCGGTTTCGCAGAACACGATGGCGAACAGCACCGCGTAGACATAGATACCATACTGGTTGAGCAGCATGCCCAAGGTTTTATCGACATGAAGAATCATGTCGAAAAATTGCATCAAATCCATAATAGTCCTAAATGGTAGCGCAGCATCATACCACCAGACCGCCCTGCAAAAATGGTTCTGGGCCTAACTTAGGCAAGAGAATTTGATCATTGCCTGGCTTGGCTTGGGATTACAATCCTGGCATATCTAGCAGTCAACAACACAGCCAGGACAGCCACGATGACAAGACACCGAATCCTCCACAAGACGTGTTTGCTCGGCGCGTGCACGCTGCTGGCCGCCGGCGCCGGCGCCGGCGCAGCCGCGAACAAGGAATTGCCGCCCAGGCCAGGCGTGGCCGACATCGTCAAGGCCTCGAAAGCCGGCGACTGGCGGCCCCTCGATCCGGACAACACCTTGTACATGGAAACCGCGGCCGGCCGCGTCGTCATCGAACTGGCGCCCGCGTTCGCCCCGAACCACGTCAAGAACATCAAGGCGCTGGCGCGGGCGCATTATTTCGATGGCCTGGCGATCCTGCGCGTGCAGGACAACTTCGTCGTGCAGTGGGGCGATCCGAACGAGGACAAGGACAATGCGCGCAAGGTCGAAGGCGCACAGAAGACCGTGAAGGCCGAGTTCACCGTGCCCCTGAAAAACGCCGGCCCGTTCACGCGCCTGCCGGACCGCGACGGCTACGCGCCCGAGTCGGGCTTTGCGAACGGCTTGCCGGCCGGACGCGACCCGAAGACCGGCCAAGCCTGGCTGGCGCATTGCTACGGCATGGTCGGCGTCGGCCGCGACACGGATGCCGACAGCGGCGGCGGCACCTCGCTGTACGCCGTGATCGGCCCGGCGCGCCACCTGGACCGCAACATCACCGTGGTCGGCCGCGTGGTGGCCGGCATGCCGCAACTGGCCGCCCTGCCGCGCGGCCCGGCGCCGATGGGCTTTTATGACAAGCCGGAGATGAACGTGCCGGTCATCGCCGTCAAGGTCGCTGCCGACGTACCCGCCAACGAGCGCAGCCGCTTAGAGGTGATGCGCACCGACGGCGCCGCCTTCCAGTCGGTGCTGGAGGCCCAGCGCAACCGCGGCGGGCCGTGGACCAAGGTGGCCATGCATCATGTCGACCTGTGCGCGGTGCAGGTTCCCGTGCGCGAGCAACAACCCTGAAATTCGGGGTCAGAAAAATAATTCGCTCTGACCCCGAATTTCAACAGCCGTGTTCCAGCGCAAGGCAGCGGGCTATAATCACGGCATGAACGCCCCGGTCCCCACCCATCGCCCGATCCAGCAGCTGCCCGATCAGCTCATCTCGCAAATCGCCGCTGGCGAGGTCGTCGAGCGGCCCTCGGCCGTGGTGAAGGAGCTGCTCGAGAATGCGCTCGACGCCGGCGCCACCCAGGTCACCGTCCGCCTCGAAGAAGGCGGCGTCAAGCGCATCGCGATCACCGACAACGGCAAGGGCATCCCGCCGGAAGAGCTGCCGCTGGCGCTGGCGCGCCATGCGACCTCGAAGATCGCCTCGCTGACCGACCTCGAGAACGTGAACACGCTCGGCTTCCGCGGCGAGGCGCTGGCCTCGATCGCCTCGGTGGCGGCGGTCTCGATCACCTCGCGCACGGCGGGCGCGCCGCACGCCTGGGAAATCGTCGGCTCGCACCTGGGCACGGTCTCGCCCTCGTCCGGCCCGCACGGCACCACGATCGACGTGCAGGACCTGTACTTCAACACGCCGGCGCGCCGCAAGTTTCTGAAGTCCGAGCAGACCGAATACGGCCACTGCGCCGAGGTCGTGCGCCGCATCGCGCTGGCGCGCCCGGACGTGTCGTTCAGCCTGACCCACAACGGCCGCACCATCGACCACTGGAACACCAGCGAAGCAGCCAAGCGCAGCGCCCAGATCCTGGGCGGCGACTTTGCCGAGGCGCGCCTCCAGCTCGACGAAGCCGCCGGCCCGCTGCGCCTGCACGGCTACGTCGGCCTGCCGACCGCGTCCAAGGCGCGCGCCGACAACCAGTATTTCTACGTGAACGGCCGCTTCGTGCGCGACAAGCTGCTGGTGCACGCCGTGAAAGCCGCCTACGAGGACGTGCTGCACGGCGACCGCTTCCCGTCCTACGTGCTGGCGCTCGAACTCGACCCGGCCATGGTCGACGTCAACGTCCACCCCTCCAAAATCGAAGTGCGCTTCCGCGACAGCCGCGCCGTGCACCAGTTCGTGTTCCACGCGGTCCAGCGCGCGCTGGCCAAGACTTCGGCGACCTCGCATGGCGACGCCCCGGCGCCGGTCAGCGCGGCCGAGATCACGCCGTCCGGCACCTCGCTGAGCAGCGGCTTCGGCGCCCGCACCGGCGGCTTGGGCGGCGGCGGCGGCGGCGGCGGCGGTTCGACCCCGGCCTGGCGCCGTCCGCACGAGCAGACGTCGTTCGGTTCCCAGCTGACCTCGACCTTCTCGCCGTCGCCCTTCCCGGCCGGCAGCCGCTGGGACGCGCCAGGCGCCGGCGTGGCACAGCGCACCGAAAGCTACGGCGCCCTGTTCAAGTCCGACGATGCCAGCAAGGATGGCGCCAAACCGCAGGAAGCGCGCGACACCGCCCTGCCCGTGGCGACCGCGCCGGCCTCCGACGACGACTTCCCGCTCGGCTTCGCGCTGGCCCAGCTGCACGGCATCTACATCCTGGCCCAGAACCGCAAGGGCCTGGTGCTGGTCGACATGCACGCGGCCCACGAACGCATCCTGTACGAGCAGATCAAGCGCGCACTCGACGCCCAGGCCGAAGGCGAGCAGATGCAGGTCCAGCAGATGCTGATCCCGGTGACCTTCTTCGCCGATGCGATCGAGGTCGGCACAGTGGAAGAAAACCAGGACACCTTGAAAGCGCTCGGCTTCGACATCGCCGCCGTCTCGCCGACCACGCTCGCGGTGCGCGCCGTGCCGACGCTGCTGAAGAACGCCGATGCCCAGACCCTGGCGCGCGACGTGCTGCGCGACGTACGCGAGTACGGCGGCTCGCGCGTGCTGATCGAGCGCCGCAACGAGCTGCTCGGTACCCTCGCCTGCCACACGGCGGTGCGCGCCAACCGCATCCTGGCCGTGCCCGAGATGAACGCCCTGCTGCGCCAGATGGAAGCGACCGAACGCGCCGACCAGTGCAACCACGGCCGTCCGACCTGGGTGCAACTGGAAATCGCCGCGCTCGACAAACTCTTCCTGCGCGGCCAATAACGCAATTCACATGACACAGCAGCAAAAACCGATGGCCGTGGCCATCATGGGTCCGACCGCGTCCGGCAAGACCGCCGCCGCCCTCGCCATCGCACAGGAATATCCGGTCGAGATCATCTCGGTCGACTCGGCCCTGGTCTACCGCGAGATGGACATCGGCACCGCCAAACCCTCGGCCGAGGAACTGGCCAGCGCGCCGCACCACCTGATCGACATCATCGACCCGCTCGAATCCTATTCGGTTGCCCAGTTCAGCCGCGACACCATCCGCCTGGTCGGCGAGATCGCCGCGCGCGGCAGCCTGCCGCTGCTGGTCGGCGGCACGATGATGTACTTCAAGGGCTTGACCGACGGCCTGGACGACCTGCCGACCGCCGATGCCGGCCTGCGCGCGCGCATCGAAGACGATGCCGCGCGC
>Ga0308160_10004853_pt1 | contig 14167 bp, 10 predicted proteins | sample PhyFR1_FD_201036 | JGI IMG/M metagenome (GOLD analysis project Ga0308160, IMG submission 201036) | Phyllosphere microbial communities from UC Gill Tract Community Farm, Albany, California, United States - DLSLF.R1 | ecosystem: Host-associated > Plants > Phyllosphere > Unclassified | place: USA...
TCGGTTCTTCTCGATATCCCTGCACTTGGTACCGCTGAAGCCAAGGCTTCCGGCGTCTCATGTTCCGAGGGCCGTGTGATCCGCAGAGTGGGCAATGGCTGGGAGCAAGCGCTCGATCAGCAGCGTAGCTATCTGCGCTGCCGACCCTCGGTAGAGCTGCCGGCGATATCCATTGGTCGATGACCGGGGTGGGGCGTGCCACTGTGTATTCCTTATCCTGCGATCAATCCACCTGCAAGGCGAGATGGAGCCGACTTTAGGGTTGCCAGAGGCAAGAGCAGCAAGGACGGTGGCAACCCAACGCAGCTACACGGCGATTTTAACATAATATACATTATGCGAAATTGGCCGTGTCCCCGAACGGGGGCGCGGCCGGCCATCGCCCTTGCAGATCCAGCACCACGCTGACCGGTTCCGTACCGCCAGGTTCACCCTCGGCCTGACCATCCGCGACTGCGCCGCTCTGCTGCGCGTCAGCGTGCGCACCGTCGCCAACTGGGAAGCTGCTCGATCCCGGATCCCCTACACCGCCAGGTGCGTGGCGACGTCCTGGCGACGCCCCAAGGCCGCGAGCCGCGTTCCAGCGACCTAGTCTGGTGGTCGCTCCTGATGCTGCAGGCGCAGGAGTTCCGCAACATTATGGCCCAGCGGCGCTGGCGTGTTGCCCACCCACGGGGTGATTATCCACCCTCCCCCTCCCTTTCAAAGACAAATACGCTGTCGCGCGGTCTGGCGAAGCATTTGTGGCCAAGCTGCTGCTTAGGCGAGTGAAACGCGAGTAGATCTCTTTCTTTATCGAGATCGACCGGCGCTTTCAGGTTGATGGCGATGACTCGGGTGCAATGGTGTTAGGGATCACATCCACCGCCACGTGATCGCCGGTCATCTAATGAAGCAAGTCGTCGCATCAGCTCCTTACTCCGCGATCTGCTCGATCTCGGCGTAACTGCTGTCAATCTGCGGCATACAGCCGCCCTACGCCTCGTAGACGCAGGCGCAAGCCAAGAGGAACTGGCCGAGTTCCTCGGGCACTCCGATACAACTACCGCGCTCGTGTATTACGAAACACCGGCCAACCAGGTTAAGCGGGTGAACAAAGCACTGGGGATCTCTGAGATCTATCAGCGCGTGGCTCGCATTCCCCACGACTGGTCTATTGGACCCGAAGAACTCGCGTAATTGAAGGAGTCCCAGCAGACCGCCAGCAACGAGCCTACGTGACACTACCTACCTGCTTCCAACTGCCACGATCACGTCCGTACTGCTAGGCGATGCGCTCTAACCCGTCACCGCCTCCAAGATGTTGGCTGTGGACTGGGACACACTGATGCGCATGAATATGCAGTTGCAACGCTCGCGACTTACTAGTGATGGTGTTGTCCGCTACACACTCTGCCGTAAGGCTGTTGAAGCACCTTCAGTTCTGCAGTCCCGCGCGCCGCCATAGCCACCTCGTTGGAGTCAGTCCTGATGAATTTGAGATGGCGTATCGCCGCCGTCGATCAGGTGCCAACCAAAAGCCCAGTACTCCATCGGTTTTTCGAGGGCAAGGTCAGAGTTCTAAACTTAGGGTTAATTAACTAGTGCAATCTCGGAGTGCCAAGAAGCTAAGCGCGTTGGTTCCTGTAAAGCAGCAGCCAGCGCACGATGCACTTCGTGATGCGGCTCACTGGCCGCCAAATCGGCCTGCCATTGCTGGACATAAGTCAGAATTTCGACTTGTGTTTGTCGAGCTTGTGCGCCTTGAAGTCGGTGCTTCTCCCTGCGTATCAAAACATCCTGATGCTTGGCATATTCCGCCTTGAACTCGCGCGTCCATCGGCTAGTTAGGTTGAGTAGCTCATCTATTCTGGCGGCTTTAGGTTGATCAGCAGGAGTGGCGGCAAAGCATCGCACTGATAGCTCAGGCAGCACGTAGTCGAGCTGCAAGACCCCATCTCCAGGTCTCAAATATGGGTGAAACCAATCAGCAAAGCTGCCGTTGGAATGCACGGGCTTGTCGCCCTTGTTTGGAGCCTCGTTGCAGGTGCTGCAGATCAATTGCAGGTTGTCCGCGCACACGCTGAGTAATGGAAAGGCGCTCTTGATGATCCAGTGGTCAACATGTGGTGTGTCGCCTAGCGGGCCTCCGCACAATATGCAAACCTCACGTGCATGAGGATTTGGGCTCAGGCGGTGCTCACTGCGGAAAGCGCTGACGTAGTCGGCGTAGTTCACGCCGCCTACGGTCGTGGGTGTGCCATCGGGCAGGTAAGGCAAGCCGCTGCGAAACCCTTTTTCGTAGAACGATTCCATCAGTGCTTTAAACGCATTCCAGTCCAGCTCGCTCGCAACCGGGCGATTGATCGGCCACTGCTTTGGTGCGGGTTGGAACTGCGTAACAAGCGCCGAGACAGTCTCTATCCACACGACCAAGTCATCTTTCTGCGCGGGAGGCATTGCCGCTACGGTTTGTGCTCGGCTCAACAAGGATTGGCCAGCATCAACGCGTTGGAGATAGTCCCACAACCAATTCGCTTCAATCGCAGTCGCTAGTACTGGAGGCTGTAATTTCTGCTGACTGATTAGGGCACCAGTTGTAGCGTGATCACACAGCCACAGCGCAAAACGCTGCATCAACCGCTGGCAGGCAGCCAACGCAGGAGAACACGCGACATGATGGATGGGTTTAAGCATTTCCAACCCGCCAAGTATTCAGTAGGGTACGCAATTCACTTCGATAGAACCCAGACCCCATCCGGGCGACCAAGCTCTCCAGATCGGCGATCTCGGCAGGTGTGCCGGTGGCTTGCCGCAGCTTGCCTTCAATGAATTCCTGGGCGCGTTTGCCGATGCTGTCATCCGCACCGAACACCGTCATCATCAATGCGCTTGGGTCAGTGGCGAACGTTGGCTCGTCCACGCTGCGCACAGTCGAGCCTTCAGCCGTCTTTTGCACCATCACGATCTCGTTGTTGAAGACATCCGAGAGCACGATGGCCGAGTGTGTTGAGATCAAAACATCGTTGGTCGTGTGACCGATAGCATCATCGATGATGTCGACAATCTCGCGCTTCCACTTGTCATTGAAATGGGTCTCCGGTTCATCCAGCAGCAGCAAAGCATCCTGCTGACCTTGCAGTAAGTGGAATAGCGCCATGCGGCCAAGCACCATTTGCTCACCGTCTGATAGCTCTTCATATCGCAAGACACCAACGTCGCTTGCACTGACTGCCTCGTCACGAGCCGCCACTGGTGCACGACGCAAGCGCAACAAAACATCGTCAAACAAGCCCGCCTGATTCAGTTCAAGTAAGCGGGTGAACAAATCGAAGGCACTGGCATCCCTTGCTCCGCCCAGTAACGCCCACAAAGCTTCACCCTGGATAGTGCAGGTTTGTAGCTCGTCACGGGCAGCCGACAGGAATGACGGCCCTTGCGCATCGAAAGGCCCCTTCAAATCAAACATCAGGGTGCGGCGAACTTCCACCGGGTGCGGTTCGGAAAGAACCTCGCTCGCGCACAACCACCAATCGTGGGCGGTTTCACACAGCTTCTGATCCCATTGAGCTGTTTGCAGGCGTAAGCGAAAAGCGACCGAGACCAAGCTATGCCAACCGCCACGCTCCAGCAGTTCTTGCAGTGCGCTCTTGTTGTCGTGGCGCTGACGCATTTGTGCCATAGCTGCATAGGCCTCAGCATGCTGCGGATAGTCAGATGTTTCAATAAATGCCTGCGGCAGAGCCACTGCCAGAAGTGCGCATTTTAGCAGCGTCGTATCTAACAGCACAGGACGGCGGAAGCGATCCGTCTCCGCATTGCTTGTATTTATGGCCAGTCGCGGCGTGTTACCGCCGGCCTGCCGTGCTGCTTGTAAGGCGTTTTCCTGGGCGACAGTCCAACCCGCGGGGCGTTCGTCGCTTTGTGTGTCATCACCACCTTCCAGCAAACCGTCAGCACGCTGATTACGGTTCCACACCGAGCGCCAAGGGCGCAGATCCCCGGTGCTGTAGGCCAGCACGGCCGACGGCAATGCGATCTGTGGCGGCGAGCTATCGCGCATCGGCCAGGTGCCGGGCTCAATGAGCGCCGAGAAGCCATGGGCCGGCATACCCTTGAGGTTTAGGTGTTCGATGCAGGTATCGAACACCTCTTGTCCGTTCTTATCGTCAAAGGCAAAGCGCTCGTGCAGCCATAAGCTGGCTTGATGGCGATTGCCAGGGCAGTGAAGCAGCAAGGTACGGTGGTTGGTGGAACCGCGCACACCCAACTCATACACCAAACTCACTGGAAATGCCGGAACGCGCAGATCGGCCAGAGCCAGGAACACCTCGGCCACTGCACGTAGAAGATTTGATTTTCCGCTGCCGTTTACGCCCACCACAAAACGAATGGCGCATTCACGCGCCAGTGGTGAGCCGCTGGAAAAACACACTCTGATGTTCGTGATGGGCGGGTAGTTCTGCAGGTGCAGGTAGCGCAAGCGCATTAGACAGCCTCCAGATCGACTTGCCGCGCTTCTACCTTGAGACTACGGGCGATATCCTCTTTGAGATCATTTAGCGAGGCGTAATGTTGGCCCTGATCCACTAGATGGATGAAATCCTTGCCGTCATCGTCTGCGACCGAGGTCACCTGGAACATCCCGCTCGCACCAGCATGCTCAGAAGTCTCATAATCCAACTGGACTTCAAAGTAATAGCGCTGCTGATCAACGCCGGTCGACGACGCTTTCCGCAACGCCTGCACATCGACCATGCGCGTGAACTCTTCAGGGCGCAGGGGGCGAAAAGCCTTGAGGTAGTCGAACTCTCCACTGTCCTGGTCTTGCTTGGGCAAAGTGATTTTGGCGATCAGGCTCAGCGCTGCTAGTTGGCTCAAGGCGCGGCGAATACGATTACCGTGGAATTGGCCAAAGGCTTGCAAGCGATCAGTCACGGCTGCGTCGTCGCAGAAGCGGGAAAATACTTCAGGATCTTCCACGAGCAAGGGCTGCCCGCTTTGCTGGAAATACTCGATGAAGGCCGCCAGCACCTGGCGCTGGAACTCACTGAGTTCGGCAAAGAGCCTATGACGCGCAGGCGGAACCGTGAGATAGGATTGTTTAGTGAAGCTGGTTTTGGCAGGGCCAGTCCGCGAAACCTTTATTCCGCATCTGCGCAGTAGCGCGTCACGAACCTTGCTTGCCTCGACGATCTCGTCCGTATGAAGTTCTCGCCATTGGGTAGTCAGCTCCCCGATCAAGGCTCGCTGGCTAATGATCTCGTGCAATTCAGAATACAGCTCCAACTTGCTGAGCATCTGTGCTCGCAGTAGCTCAATTTCACGCACGAACTTAGCGAACGCTTCTTGAAGCGGCAGCGGTGGAAGTGGCACTGTAATTCGCCCCAAGCCTGTCGGGCTGACATTCGCCATGCTGACAGCCTGTTTAGCTGAATTCAGAAGGCGATATTTCCCGTAAGCACTGTTTAACGTCGCCCAGAGGTATTCAGGCAACATTTCTGGCTTCAAGCGAAAGCGTACGAGGTAAGACGCAAAGCTGTATGTGCCGGTGACAGGGCGCCAAACTGCACATTTACCGACCAACTCCTTAGAGTTCGTCCGATTGAACAGCAGGTCTCCATCCCGCAACTCGGTAGAGCTAATGTCTTTTTTCGACAGACTGGCGTACTTCAAGTCAGACAGGTCCAGCCAGCCACTAGTGGTGATGCTGTTCATACGCAACACTGCGTGCGTTCCAGTCTCACCCATGGCTTCGGATACTCCGTACTGGGAGTCCGCCACGTAATCGCTAATTCGGACTGGGTCAACCAAGCCATCCGCTGTGAACCATGCGCTAAAGTATTCCCAGTAAGCGGTCCGAATGAGCTGATCAACTTGATCACTGATGGATTTTTTTGCCTTCGCCACCACCTCGGCCTGCCGCAGCACATCGACTATGCGCCGTTGCTCGATAAGAGTGGGAAGAGGGATCTTGAACGAAGCGAGCGTTTCGCCTTCGATGCCCGCCTGACTGACCCACCGTTTCGCGCGAGTTTTGGCATACCCCATTGACCACAACTTCTGTAGATAGGCAGCGAGATACTCTGGATAAACCAAATCACGACGCACGCGCAAGCGCGTCATGTGATTGGAAAAAACATGCTTGCCCTCTTGGTCAAAGACGGCTGTTTTCCCTACCCACTCTTCACTGTTGGTGTTGTTAAAGACAACATCACCAACTGCGAGTGAATAGCGTGCTGACTCTTTCTCGCTAGCTGTGATGTATTTAATGCCTTCCAGGCTGATCTTGCCGTCTGGCGTTATGTTATGAGTGCGAATCTGGGGCGTCGTGCCTTCGTCTTCCTCTCCAGGTTTTTGGGCAAAACCAGGTTGGATATCCTCGACTACAGCGCGAACCGTGGACTGCACCCAACTTCCAGGCAAGCTCATTCTCGCCCCTCCACCATCGCCAAAAGCTTATCCAAGCCCTTGATGATGTCTTGCTCGGTGGTCTTGAGTGTGCTGATTAGCTCGGCCACGCTCTTGTCGCTCTTGAGCTGGGTAAAGTCAAAGGGCTTGTATTGCCCCGCGGACAGGTTCCAGTCACGCGCTTCAATGCAGTCCGGGTCGAGCAAGCCGTCCTTGAGCGCACCTTTCTCGTCGTAAAGACCATCGATTAACATTGCATGCACGTAGGGCGGGCGCACCAAGCCATCGGCATCGTGTGAACCGATGAGCTCGCCATCTTCACTTTTCCATTCGTCGTTGCGCGCCCAGTCACGCACCGGCACTATCCAATGCTTGGCGGCTTTGAGGTCGGTGGTCTGATCAATGGCCAGGCTGCGCAGGGTGACATCGAAGCCGTCGAGTTTTGCCACTTCGCGGGCCGCTTCAGTCAGCTTCTGTCCGATGTCGTGCACCGTCATAGCCTTGGGCGGCTGATTGCCTCGCAATAGGCCTAGTACATAGGCGTCGCCTTGAGCCTCAGCGAGTGCTGTCTTAAGCAAGTCTTTCCAGATCGAGAGTGCTGGAGAATCTTCTTTTTCGAAAAAGGCTTCCTTTTCACGGGCCAATTTCTTGAATTCCGCCTCAGCGGGCTTGGCTGCTTTTTTCCAAGCATCTATAAGTTCGGAATCGGTGATTTTCTCGGAAAGGCGTGCGCTAAGCGCGGCATCCCAGGCCTTTTGTGCCGCTGGAGTAAGTGCCTGAATTGCCAATTCAATCAACACACTCCCAGTGGCTGACCGCACCTTCTCTTCAGCTTCTTTGGGATTGGCAGGAAGCTCAGGGAACAGCTCGTGCATCCCCCACACTTGGCCATCCCACATGCTAGTGTCGGCTAAAGCTGAAAATGCCTCCCCAGCAGGCGTGAGATTGCCTGCGGTATCGCGCAGCAGGGCATGGCGCCAACGCTCAGCGTGAAAGCTGGGTTGCAACAGAGTTTTCTCATTGCGCTGCGCGCCTGAGCGTCCTTGCGAAATCCAGGCTTTGAACTTTTCAAGTGCATCCCACAGGTCATTCTGTTGGCCAGGGCGAGCATTGCGCTTGGCATCTTTCGTGTAGCCATCCTCCTCCACCTCATAGAACCAGACATGTTCACTGAGTGGTGCGGCGTTGCTGGGCAAGGTTTGTTTGTTGTCACGGCGCGTGACTTTTCTAAAGATCAAGACAGAGGTCTTGACGCCGGTATAGGGCTGAAAGACCCCGCCTGGAAGAGAGATGACGCCTTCCACCACGTGCTCGACAAGGAGTTCTCGGCGCAGGCGTACGTGAGCATCGGTACTGCCGAACAGGACGCCCTCAGGAATGATCACTGCGCAGCGACCACCAATATCAAGCAAGTCGAGCATCAACCACAGAAAGAGCAGTTCGCTCTTATTGGTGATCGATTCGTCTTTTTTCTTTCCGCCACCGCCGACACGCGGAAAAAGTAAGATGTCGGGCTCCAAATCGCCGCTGTCGACCGTACCGGTAAAGGGTGGATTGGCCAATACGAACTGGTAGCTGCCTGGCTCCAGCAGCTCCTTGAGCTTGGCTTTTCCTTCGCGCTTGCTTAATGAATCGCCCTGCAGCAGATGCGGGTCGGTGATGTCGTGCAAAACCAAGTTCATCCAGCCGATGCGGGCCATGGTACGGTCGTTGTCCAGGCCTACGAAGTTGGCGCCGTTGTGGATGGCGGCGTATTGCTCAGGTGTGGCAGCAGCACCATCGGTGCGATGCGGAGTGCCATCCCACTCCAACACGAGATTTTCTTGCGCTGAGTATTTGCGCATCAGATGCTGTTGGGTGCTGAACAGGAAGCCACCCGTGCCGGCGGCAGGGTCGATGACGCGCTGCCCGGGCTCGGGATCTAGTAACTCAACCATAAAGCGGATTAGGTGGCGCGGGGTTCGGAACTGGCCATTCTTTCCGGCCGTGGCCATTTCACTGAGCAGATACTCGAAAGTGTCACCCATGATGTCCTGTGCGGCAGAACCTTCACCAGCACGGGCAAACAGCTCGTCGATTTTGTCGATAGCATCGCTCAGCACCTTGCCCTTGTTGGGGTCGAGCTGAAAGTAAGCATCGGCCATACGATTGTTCAGACTGGCGAGTTCCGTGCCGTCGGCGCTTGCACTGGTGAAGTGTTTGTCGAGCTCGCGTAGCCAGGGAAATACCACCTCAATCAGGTGAGCGGGGTTGGTTTTGTCCTGCCGAATGTAGCTCCACTTGCAGCTTGCGAACCCTTCATAAATAGAAGGAAAGCCGCGCTGCTGGCGCTTGAGATCAATGTCTTCCAAGCGCTTGAGAAACAAGAGGTAGGTAATTTGCTCAACCGCAACCAAGGGGTTGGTGAGACCGGCAGCCCAGAAGCGATTCCAAAGTTCGTCGACGTTTTTCTTAATATGAGGGGCAAGCATTCCGTAGTGTCCTTGATGATTCAAGCGGCCTCATCCAATAACTGTTTGGTGAGGTTGATGAGTTCGTCGATGTCCTGCGGCGGAAACAGCGTTTCCACTCGACCCACGCGTGAAAGCGGCAGTTCGCTGAGCGCCGCGCGAGTAATGCGCCCATGGCGCAACACGGCGGCTTTTACGGCTCTCAGGAAGTTGAGTTGGTTGGCACGTAAATAGCCATGTGCTGCAATGAAAGCATCGAACGCGGTATTGATCCGCTCCTCTCGGTTAGGCAGATGCGCGCCCTCGCAAAGGATATGCCGCAGAAAGTCAGTCAGCGATGCAGCAGGGGCCTCAAAGGCTTTGCGCAAGGTATCTTCAGTGACAAACAGATCGGCCTGGTTCAGTGTTTCGCTGATTTTCACCAGTTCGTCGTCGTCAAGACGCTCCCCTTGTTTGAGCTTCGACAATGCGGGGTGCTGGTCAGCTAGCCGCCGTACCAGAGCCTCGACTTGTTCACGATAACTTTCTGCAAAGGCACCTTCCCCCGTAGGGCCGTAGATGATCCAACTGCGCTGGGTGATGCTGTCTGGCAGGTTGATTTCAATCGTGCGGCTGGGTGTGGTGGTGCGGTATCGCATTAGCGGGGCGAACACGGTTCGTAGTGTGATCAAACGCGCCATATCCAAGTGCTGCCAGAAGCCCGCTGACTGGACCCAAACACGTTGTTCGGCTACGCACTGCACCTGAGGGATGTTTTCGGCCAGACTATTAATCGCTTCGTGAATGCGCTCACACACTTTGGTCTGTTCACCTGCATCACCTTTAAGCCAAGCCACTGAGAGACGTTCGCACCAGATGCGAAATTGAAGTTCATCCAGGCCAGCCAATGGGGCTAGTCGCATCAGGGGAGCGATGGCTTGCGACAGGTGTTCAATTGCGTTTTGGCTGGGATTTGGCCATTGCGCTGCCAACGCGTCGAGCTCGTCCCAGTGCGGACGTACATTGATGCTGTGACGGGGCAATGCCTGCAGCATCGCCTGCAGATCGGCAATGGTGGCTTGTGTGCCTTGCTGCTGTGCTTCCAGGAGTTGCCACTTTTCAAGCTGCAGTCGGAACAGGCGAACCGGTAGCGGTTCGCTGGGATGGTCGACCTCTCCGTCGGGTTTGAGCTTGAAATACGCGAAATTTTTCCAGTGATCGATGATCAAAAAATCTTTCTTGATCTCGCCGGTGGTCTTGTCGGTATGCAGTCGCGTGCCGCGTCCGATCATCTGCCAGAACTTAACCTTGCTAAATACGGGCTTGGCGAAGACCAAGTTTTGGATGGCGGGAACGTCCACGCCGGTGTCGAGCATGTCCACCGAAATAGCCACACGCGGCATTGTGCGGTACTTGAAATCATCCAGCGTCGCGTCAGCACGCTCCATGTGGCTGTCGATAATTTCAGCCATGCCTTGGCGCTGCAGCTCAGGGTATAGACGGCTAAATCCCTCGTAGAGCCGCTTTGCATGGGCGTGGCTGACCGCGAAGATGATGGACTTGTGCGGTAGACCGCGCACATCTTTGCGGCTCCTATCCATAAACTCTCGCACCATGGCATCGTTGGTGCCTTGGTTGATGATTCCCTTTTCGATGTCACTGCCATCGAAGTTGAGCTCTTCAAGCTCCACGCCTTGATCGCGAGCCATCTGTTTCAAGGGCTCGGGTAGTGCCTCACCCTGGATGCCCTGAAGCTGAAAATTGGTTTGCGCATCCAGCACGCGGTAGTTGACCAGGTTCTGGTCGGCAATCGCTTGCTCGTAGCTGTAGTAGTAGCTGGGCGCGCCGTCACCGCAATCAAACAGTTCGAAAGTGTTGTGATCAATGTAGTCAGTGGGGGTCGCTGTCAGCCCGAGCTGGATGGCGTCGAAGTGATCGAAGACGGCCTTATATCGTTGGTAGATAGAACGGTGGCTTTCATCGGCCACGATCAGATCGTAGTAACCCACCGACAGGCGTGAATACACCTGCATCATGCTGGGGTAGGTCGAGAACTGAATGCGTGCACCGGAGGTTTCGCCGGACTCGATGCGAGCCAAACTCTCGTTGGGTAAGTGGGACTTGAACTCCGACATAGCTTGGCGCACTAATTCCCGGCGGTCGGCCAGGAATAGGACTCGCTGTATGCGCTTTGATCGCAGCAAAGTATCAACAAGGGCGATGGTCGTCCGAGTCTTACCTGTGCCTGTAGCCATCACCAGCAAGAATTTGCGCTTGGCCGCATCTACCCCTTCAGTGACACGCCGAATAGCTTCGTTCTGATAGTCGCGGCCTGCGATCGCAGCGCTGATGGTGACACTGCCCAGCGGCTGAGCAAACTGCCGCTGATGGCGCAGTCGCTCTAAGTCGTCTCGCGTGTAGAATCCTGAGATTTTTCGCGGCGCATAGCGCTCACGATCCCAGAATTGAATCTCTTTGCCGTTGGTGAGAAAGATGAAGGGGTCGTTACCGAATTTGGCCTTGATTGCGTCTGCATAGTCAGCGGCCTGACGCTTTCCAGCAAGCTCATCACGCGATGACCGCTTGGCCTCGACTACAGCAATCGGATTGCCGTCTGAACCGAGGAGAACGTAGTCAGCAAATTGCTCGTTGCCATAGCTGCCAGAGGGCTCGGCTATTTTGAGAAAAAATTCTTCGACAAGAGTCCGCCGACTTTGAGACCAGCCAGCATGAGCAAGCTGAGAGTTGATGACCTGAACTCTCGTTTGCGCTTCATTGCGGCTCGGAGTAGTCATTGCTCATTCCCTGAGTTTTGGTACTCATCTGCGCCACCCGCACGCACCCACTCATCGACCTCAGATAGCTGAAACTTCCATAGGCGACCAATTTTGTGCGCCGGCAAAGCCTTACGCTCGCGCCAGCGATATACCGTGTCTTTGGCCACCCCCAAGTGAAGGGATACCTGTTCGGCAGTGACCCAAGGTTCAGTGCTCATTGTGGTTGCGCTCAAGCTTAAGCGGCCATAGTCGTTTAAAGTCGACTCAAGTTTAGCAGCAGGAGAGATGCCGTACAGTGATAGGAGATGTGAATTTACGAGGGGCGACAAATACGAGCATCGATGCTCACATGGGCTTGCCATGGAACAGGACGGAACGATGGTGAGCGCCCCCTCGCCTGACACGCCTTTGTTCTTGTTCACGACAATGACGCTCAGCGGTGGAGGCGGCCCCTTCCACTGCCCGCTCAACCAGTCGACGGCCAGATTCACCCTAGGCCTGACCATCCGCAACTGCGTCGCTCTGCTGCGCGTGAGCGTGCGCACCGTCGCCAACTGGGAAGCTGGCTCGACGAGAGATACTGATCAAGCCTTCTGGCCCCCGATGCCGTGATGCCCCGAGGGCGCCCGCAAGCTCCCTCGGGCACATTTCATCAGGATTTGCGGACAGTAGCTCTGCCGATAAGCAGGCAGAGAATGCCGCTAAGTGAGGGCCATGCAAGCCTCGCCATCTCGGGATTGCGATCAATCACGATCACATACAGCGACGCCAATATGCCGGCCACCGCACCAAGTGCAAAGAGTCTCAAAGTCAGCATTTCCTTCTGCCGACGATGCCTCGACTCCTCCGTGGACTCGACCTTTTCGATTACCACCGACATCCGCTCAGGGACGTTGTTCAAATCCAAGTTGTTGCTAGCCACCTTACGGACTCCTAGGGTTAGAGCCCGATGACTTCTCCATCGACATGGCGCGTCTTTGCATCGAAGAAGCCGAGCTTTCGCTCACCACTTCGAGTATTTTCACGTGCCGCGAGATAGAGGTGAAGAGCCTTTCTCAAAGTCTCACTGGCTGACTGCTCAGTCTCAGCTGTGACCTGGTCAAGGGCCTTCTTCAAGTCATCGGACAGAACTATGTTCATACGGACGGACATGAGAAGACTCCGAGATAGTTTAGATAGTATATTTTTAAGTTCGGCTTGAGTTTAGTGCGCGATATTATCGAGAAATATTAATTAATTTAGTTTGGCCGAGATATTTAGTCAGATTCGATATGTGTTCGGAGGTGGCCGATGTTCAGTCGGACCACAGGTGCACTGTACACGTCGGGTGAGCGAAATGCACGCTTTTTTAGCTCACTTTATACACACTTTTTGCGCATTGAAGGTATGTGCCTGATTTAATTGGGACTTCAGGTTGCTAGGCGACTCCGATCAAGAGCAGTCAGCAGCTGCCGTCAAGAGGCATTCCTCCCTTGGCCAAGCCGAGACTTCATCTCCAGACATGTTGGCAACCCGGCGCTGCTATCTATGGTCTCCCCGATTCGCTCCCTGCCTGTTGGTACGCAAGGTCCATTTCCGGCTAAAAGCGGACGCTCGCCCTACCCCTGATGACGCTCCCTAATCCACTGTGCTACGCGAGCTTCTGTCCTGGCCAACTCCCGCGGTTCTCAGCAATCTGCTTTCGCAGCAACAGAAGCAACAGCCCTCAGCGGCAGGACTCTGGCAACTTGTCCAGCATGCCGGCCACCACCGGCGTCAACCGATTTGCGACCTCGGGCGGAATCGCTTCGCCAGCGCGCAGCCCGCTTTCGCTGCGGGCCTGTTCGCAGGCCTTGACGATCCGCGGGCGCGTGCCGGCCCAGAGCGCCCTGCATTGCCAGCCATTGCGGCCCAGCGGCAGCACCGCATAGGCGATCGACTGGCATTCCTGCGCGGCGCGTGCGCTCAGCGGCTGGCCGGCGTACTCGTGCGGTACCGTGTCCAGCGTCGGCTGGTAATAGCTGTCGGGGAACGCCGCCGAGTAGCGCTCCGGGTCCAGTCGCAGCGGCAGGCCGGTCGCGGCCAGATCGAGCGTGCGCCCGCACGGTGCGGCTGCGGCGATGCGCTGGATCGCCTGGTAGATCGGCTGGTCCAGGTCCTGCTCGCGCGCAGTCACCTCGGACGTGGCGGCCAACACCGGCAGGCGCGCGCGGTTGGCCATTTTCGCCAGCTCGCCGGCATGCGCCGGCGCGCAGCGCTCGCGCACGCTGGCTGCAAGCAGGAACGCCACGTCGCGGGCGAATGCGGCATCGCTGTGCAGCAGCGTGGCGATGCGCTTGCCGGCCGCATCGTCGGGCAATGGCGCGACATGGAATGCGGCAGCGACCGGCATGCGGGCCGGCGCGGTCACCGCGCCCGACGTCGGTCCCGCTTGCCGGTGTGCGCGCAACGCCAGCAGCACACCGCCAGCGACGGCGAGCGCGCATGCGGCGAGCGCGATCCAACGCATGCTTGGCGACGTCGGCCGCATCGATCCGCGCACTCAGCCCTTCACTGGGGTGATCGACGCGTCCTCGGCGTCATAGGTCGCAT